>ERZ869909.923-NODE-923-length-27395-cov-12.374552_pt1 | contig 27395 bp, 26 predicted proteins | sample MGYA00520892_ERZ869909 | MGnify/ENA primary metagenome ERZ869909 (study PRJEB32215, sample SAMEA104723947) | bioreactor metagenome | biome: bioreactor; feature: anaerobic bioreactor; material: water | place: China | collected 2015-03-12 ... | reverse complement strand
GGTCCGTCTTGATGGCGGTGCGTTTCTTCATGGCGGGCGTCAGAGAACGAAATCAGGACAAGGCAATTTTACCAAGCGCAGCGGGCAGACGAGGTTATTCGAGGTGCCCTGAAGAGGATCGACCGACCGCACCGTCATGTCGTCCAGACTGAGTACGCTGCTCCTGCTGCTGATCGCCCTGACCCTGGCGCAACCGGTGTTTGCGCTCGGCGTGGGCGTGATCGTGTCGCAGCGTGGCGGACTCGACCACAGCGTCGTGGAAGCGCTGAAAACAGCGACCGCAAACACCGATGCCCAGATTCTTCATTCCGTGCTCTTCCAGGATCTGGAAGAGCACACTCCGCGCGACGGCATCGACCTTCTATTGGCCATCGGCGCGCCGGCGGTCGAGGCCGTCGTCGCTCAGGGCACGCTACCGGTCATCGCAACACTCGTCTCCCGACACCAGATCGAATCCACACTCCGGCGCCACCCCGGTGCCCGCGTCAGCGCCATCGTCCTCGATCAACCCGAACTGCGTCATCTCGGCCTGGCGGCCGCCCTTTTGCCGGATGTCCACCGCGCGGGCATCGTGTTCGGCCCGGAGACGGTTTCGCTCGAATCACGCTTTGCAGCCGCTGCCGATCGCATGCGACTCGGCCTCGATGTCGAGTTCATCGCCCACGCGGGAGAGCTGGTGCCCGCGCTCGACCGCTTGTTGCGCTCCAGTGACGTCTTGCTGGCACTGCCGGACAGCCTGACCTCGTCGCCGAGTGCGGCCCGGGCACTGTTGCTGAGCAGCTATCGCGCACGCCGGCCGGTGCTGGCCTACTCGCGTGCCTACGTGGACGCCGGTGCCCTCGCAGCTGTCTACAGCGCACCCGGTGACATCGTGCGCGATCTGGTCGATTGGCTGAGCGAACTGGCCGACGACCACGACGCGCTCTCCGCGCCGCCCGAGATCCGCTCACCACGGCACTATTCGCTGGCCGTCAACCGGCAGGTTGCCCGCGCGCTGGGTCTGACGCTGCCCAGCGACGAACAGATTCTCCGACAGATCGAAAGAGGGGGCGCACGATGACGATGCGGCCACGCCTCACCCTGCGCCAGCGCATGCTGCTCGTCGTGCTGCTGCCGGCGATGCTGCTGGTCGGCGTCACCGCCACGCTGTTTCTGGTACGCGGCAACCAGGCCGCCGATGACGCGTTGAGCGAACGCGCGCTGGCGATTGCGCGCTTTCTCGCTCCCGCGGCCGAATATGGCGTGATCACCGGCAACCGCAACGCCCTGCTGAATCTGGCCCAGGCCGTTCTCGAACAGCGGGACGTCACCGCAGTCTCCATCCACGACCAGGATGGAGAGACGCTGGTTGCCAGCGGGTTTGCCAGGCTCGGCTTCGAGTCATGGCCAATGCAACTCCCCGACCATACCGCCTTGATGGCGCGCGAGCACGATCGGCTCGCGGTCGCCGCTCCGGTCCGCCTCGCGCCATTTCCCGTGGACGATTTCCAGCATTCGCGGCCGGACACCCCGGACCCCGATGTCGATGCGACCATCGGCTGGGTCTGGGTCGAGCTCGACACCCGTGGGCTGTACGCACACAAACGGGAGTTGCTGCTGACGACACTTGCTCTGGTCTTCATCGGGCTGTCGCTGACGACGTTGCTGGCACTACGCCTGGCTCGCTCCGTGGTGCAACCCGTTTCCCGCCTGGTGGACGCGGTGGAACGGGTTTCGCGCGGTGATCTGCGCGTGCGCCTCGGCGAATCGGCGGCCAGCGACGAATTGCGTGCCCTCGAACGCGGTTTCGATGACATGTCGCGTTCGATCGCCGAGGCGCACGAAACCCTGCAGGCCCGGGTGGATGAAGCCACCGCCCAGCTTGCACATCAGGCCACGCACGACCCGTTGACCAGTCTGCCCAATCGCCGCGCCTTCGAGCAGGCGCTGGAGAAAGCGGTGGCCGCCTCGCGCCGGGCCCAGGACCATGGCGCCCTGTGCTTCATCGACCTCGACCGCTTCAAAGTCGTCAATGACACCTGCGGACACGCCGCCGGCGATCAGCTCCTGCGCGAAATCGCCAGCCTGCTGCGCGAACGGGTACGCGAGCAGGATCTGATCTGCCGCATCGGCGGCGACGAATTCGCGCTGATTCTGCGCGCCTGCAAGACCGACGAAGCCGTCACCGTGGCCGGGCATCTGCGCGAAGCAATCGCAGAATTCGAGTTTCGCCACGACGGACACCTCTTCAGCGTGGGCGCCAGTGTCGGCCTCGTGCCACTCGACGGGGAAATCGACTCGGCCTCCGACGTGCTGATCGCCGCCGACATGGCGTGCTACACGGCAAAGACGAGTGGGCGCAATCAGATCGTCGTTTATCGCCACGACCCCGACCGTGGGCGTCGCATCACGGACCCACACCCCGCCCCTCCCCCGCCCACCGACCCGGCCTCGGGGGCCGGAACGGACGGCAATGAAACTGGGGACCGCCGTTGATCCCGAACCGCAAGGCTTCCGACCTTCGCACCCGGGTGTGGTCCTGAAGTGGGTACAGGCCGAAACCCCCAGCCACACGCGGAACCGGATCCGTCGGGCAGATGAACAGATGGCGAGGACGCATCGCCGGGCGGATCGGCTTTGCGCGATCCGCCCGGCGATGCTAACGTAAGCAGCCCGTTTGCCGTCCGATACCGAGTTCGACCGATGCCTCCGCACCCTTCGCACGACCCGTCCCGCACTCCCCCGGCCCGAACCACCTCCCAAGGCGAAGCTCCGGACGCCGCCACTCGCCAGGTACGCATGGTGGCCATCATCATTGGTGGCCTGTTCTTTCTGCTCGTCGCCGGCTTCGTGACCATGGTCTTCTTCATCCAGGACGAAGCCCGACTCAACGCCGTCGGCCCGATCGCCGCCGCGCCCGGCGCCGAACAGGGCGGCCTGGTGTTTCACGGCACGGCCAACATCTGGGAAGTGCGCGGCCGGATGACCGTCGATGCCGAACGTAGCGCGCGCTTCGCCATCGATCTGATCGGACCCACCGGACAGCCAGCCCCCCCATCACTCGATTTTCGTCTTCTTCTGGCGCCTCCGGACGAGAACGCGGCGCCGCTGGCGCTGAACCATTCGCGCACCGGTCCGGGCAGCTATCTCGCGCAGTCAGGGCCCTTGCCGACCACCGGACGGTGGACCCTGCGCATCGAGCTGCCTGAAATCACCGGCGTGTTCGGATTCGACATCGATCACTGATGCCCGTGGTCTGTTCCGGTGCGCATCGGCGATCACACGGCAATCAAATGCTCCGCGGGATCGCGGCACCGCCACACCAATGCCGGCGCAACGCGGGAAAGGCGCCAGACCACCGCGGTTCACTCCGGGTCGCGTGAAGGCCCGAACAAGGTCTCGGCGTTACGCCAGAGCAGGTTCGCAGCAAGCGCTTCGGGCAGGTCATCGGTCCAGCCGCGAATCCGTTCGACAACCTCACCGTAGCGACCCCAGCGGTTGACACTGAAGGCATCGACCGCGACCACGAAACGCTGCGGATGGCGTTCGAACAGGTCACGCCATTCCGCCAGCAACACGCCCTCCGGTGCAATGCGTTCGTCGCGCACCGAAGTGTCGATCCATAGCGCCTTGTCGGTATGATCGCGCAACACGCGGTCCAGCAACGCGGGCACCGGAAACGTTCCCAAATGCGCCCAAAGCACGCGCACCGCGGGCGCGATCTCGAAGGCACGATCGACGACCGCGGCGTCGCCGTGGATCATCAACACCAGATCGTGCTCGACGGCGAGCACCACCAGCGCCTCGAACACCTCGCTGCGCGCATCGTGCGCAAACAGATGGAGCTCGCCAATACCCCGCCAGGGCCCGTCATCGAGCCGCGCGCGCACCCGCTCGGGCAAGGTTTCGTCATGCATCCACAGCGCCTTGCCCGCCGCGTTGGCGTACACGCCAAGAAACGGAATCACCCGCTCCGGAGCATGCGCATGGAGTGCCAGCGCATGCTCCGCCGGCGTGCCCGAGACGACGATTCGCGCAACACACGCCGCATCCAGTCGCGCAACGATGCTCTCCGGCGAAAAGGCGCGCGCATCGGCGGCCGAATAGTGCGAATGGGCATCGACCATGCGCCAGCCGTCGCAGCCCGACGGGCTGGCGAACGCCGGGGGCCACCAGGCGGCGGCGCCGACCAGCAGCGCAAAAAGGATTCGCGACCAGTTCATGACCGTCAGCATGCCGGCGCGCCCGCCTCCGCGCAAGGTGCGGCACAACAGCGGGAGCCACAGCTGAGGCAAGCCTGCCCGGTCCGACTTCAATACGGCTGGCCGCGATACATGCGAACCTTGCGTGGCGGTTCATCCGCATCCGGCGCGCCGGTGCCGCGCGCATCCGCCACTTCCATCACGGCGGAGGGTTCCTCGTCGGACGTTCGTGTCGCCGCCGGGCCATCCTCCGCCGCCCCTTCCCCTTCGGGCGCGGCGACCAGCATCTGCAGCGATTGCGGATCGAGGTGACGCAGGGCGACGTTGGACATCATCCTGGCACTGGTCAGGCTGCGCTCGTCATCGGCGACGACGAACACCACGATCTCGCCCGACCGACGCAACATGACCCAGCGATCACGAAATTGCAGCACGCACTGGTCGCACCCGACCCGCGAGCACTGCATCTGGCCGAGCAGGGCGACCATGTCCGGACGCGCCGACTCGAACCCGGCGTCGAAATCCGCGCCGGACATGTCATCCGGAAGACGGCTCCAGCGCGCGCCGTCGACGGTACTGAACACGCATACGCCCACCACTCCCGGCAGTTCAGCGATATTCTCGAACAATCGCTTCAGGTCCATGTACTCTCCCTGTTGTCTGGCCCATACCCTGTGCTTCCACTTCTCTCTGGAAAGCGCCAGGCCGCGTCGAGTTTCCCTGCCCGCTCGCGGGGCAGAAACGGCATCGGCCGTTTCCTCGATGCGCAGGAAGGAAAACGCCGAACCACCCGAGTTTCACTGCCTCCGAGGGCGAAGTGGCATTCAAGGTATGCCGGGACGGCTCATTCGCCATCGATGATTCTGCGCATCGTCAGGGCGACCTCCGCCACGCGGGCGCGCGAGTCGAGCACCACCCCGACCGCGCCGCCTTCGTAGGGCATGCACAGCACCGACAACGGTTTGCCCTGAATCCTCGCCTCGTGGAAGTCCTCGAGGCCGAACGAGCCTCCGACGAGCCGGGCCAAGCGCATGAAATGGCCCAGAATCGTGGCCAGCGCTTCGACCTCGTTGCCGGCACGTATCAGCACCTCGCCATCCGCGGAGCAGTGCACAAAACCAAGCACGTTTGGTGCCTGCATGATTTGTTGAACAGTCGTTTGATTCGGCATCCCCATTTCCACTTCCTCCTCGGTTCGAAGCGGATAATGCAGATTGCGTGCCAGTTTCTGGAAACGTACCGCAAGAGATTGAAACCGCGCGTAAATTGCCTGCGGAATGGGTCACGCCTGGCGCCCCGGTCGCAACGCGCTGAAGCAAGTACCAACCCGTGGCGGTGCCCACGGTTGCAGTCACGCGCACTGTTGCAGTGCAAAATCAAGGTGACCAGGTCATGTCGCGGTGCGCACCCCGGAACCGGCGTACGGGATCATGATCGAATCCGGAAAACCTGGAGCCGCGATGCGAGACCACCCTGACGATTCGGCAACCACGTCCCTGCCCCAATCCGCCTCTCCCAAAACCGTCCCCAATGCCGCGGTATCAGAGGGCGGGTCGCCGCGTACCGACGCTCCCGGCCGGTCACTGCGCCGCCGTGGTCGTGGGCGTCCGTATGCCCTGGCATTTATCGCCGTGCTGATCGTGTTCTTTCTGCCTCTGGCCTATGCGCTCGGCACCCATTACGCGGAAGGCGACCGCCCATCCGACTGGCGCACCGCGCGGCGCGACAGCACGGGCATCGCCCCGCCCCCGGCGGCAACGCCCGAGGCGGTGGTGCACGTCTATGCCGCACGCGCCTTTCGCTGGCGCGGCGCCTTTGGCGTGCATACCTGGATCGCCGCCAAGCCGCAGGGCGCGGACGCCTACACACGCTTCGAGGTCATGGGCTTCAACGTCGCCCGTGGCGGGCGGGCCGTGCGTGTCGCCAGCGGCATTCCGGACGGCCACTGGTATGGCAGCCCACCCACGCTGATCCGCGAGGTGCGCGGTGGCGACGACGTCGACGCACTGATCGAACGCCTGCACCGGGCCGCAGCCGAGTACCCCTACGACGACCGCTATCGCCTGTGGCCCGGCCCCAACAGCAACACCTTCATCGCCTACCTCGGCCGCGCCGTGCCCGAGCTGCGCATCGACCTGCCGCCCACCGCCATCGGCAAGGATTACCTGCCCGACGGTGCGTGGTGGTCACGCGCACCCAGCGGCGGCGGCGTACAGTTCTCGATGAACGGCTTGTTCGGCTTCATCGTCGCGCCCGAAGAGGGGCTGGAGTTGAACCTGCTCGGTCTGAGTGTCGGCATCGACCTGCGGCCGGTCGCCATCAAGCTCCCCGGCATCGGTCGCATCGGCCGTGCCGAAGAGCCCTCGCAGCCACCAGACGTCGCGACCGAAGCCCGGTCGTGAGGCGTCCCCAGACACGGTCCCGCCGCAGCACGGAACTCGCAACCACCGCAATTGCGCGTGAAAGAGGCTCTCCAACCCGTCTTCCATGTTTGTGCGGGACAGCCGTCGCAAGCCCTGTGCAGGCGCCTCGACGCGCCCCGCAACAGGTGTTTACCGGGAGCCGGATTCGTTCGCGCTTCCCGCCGCAAACAGTTCGGCAATCCGCCGCCGCAGCCAGCGATGGCCGGCGTCGTCGTGCATGCGCTCGTGCCAGCACTGGCGAATGTCGAACACGCGCAGCAGGTTGAGGTCGAGCTCGTCTACATTCATGATATGAATGTACCGCATTCCCAGCCCTGTCTGTATGAATGACTGAATCCATCCTATGCTTGTCCCAAACACACCGGGCAAGCCATGCACCGGGACACTTCCGGAGGAGAGACCCCATGCTCGAACACTGCGTCGAATGGCCGTACGATCGCGCCGAACATTACCGGACCACCGGCCTGTGGGAAGGACTGACAATTGCCGAAATGGTGGACCGCAGCGCCCAGCGCGCGCCCGACAAGGTGGCGCTGATCCAGGCCGAACGACGCTTTACGTGGCGGGAGCTGGTCGAGCAGTCACGCCGGCTGGCGATCGGTTTTCTCGACCTGGGCATCCGCCCGCTCGACCGGGTGGTGATGCAGCTGCCCAACACCCCCGAGTTCGTCTTCGCCTATCTGGCACTGACCCGCATCGGGGCCATCCCGGTGATGGCCCTGCGCGCCCACCGACACGCCGAGGTGCGCCACTTCATCCGCGCCTCGGGCGCGGTCGCCTACCTGATTCCGGACACGGTGCGCGACTTCGACTATCGCGAAATGGCGGCGATGATGACCGCCGAATTCCCGACGCTGCGCCACGTCGTCGTCGCCGGAGAACCCGGCCCGGACCAGACCGCGCTGGAGTGGCTGTGCCCCCACCCCAACCCCAACGACGACGCGCGCCTGGCCGAGGTACGCCCCGACCCGGGCGAGGTCGGCACCATGCTGCTGTCCGGCGGCACGACCTCGCTGTCCAAGCTGATTCCGCGCACCCATGACGACTACGTGCTCAACGCGCGCCTGTGCGGAGCGGCCGCCGGCTTCGACGCCGACACCGTGTTCATGGCGATCCTGCCGCTGGCCCACAACTACAACCTGGCCTCGCCGGGCATGCTCGGCACCTTCTACCACGGCGGCACCGTGGTGCTGACGGAAGGCACCGACACCGCCGAAATCTTCGAGACCGTCGCCCGCGAGGGGGTCACCGTGATCGCCTCGGTCGTGCCATTGATCTCGGCATGGCTCACCTCCGACGAGCCCGACCGTCACGACCTCGGCTCGCTGCGGGTGATCCAGAACGGTGGCGCGCGGCTCGCTCCGGAACTGCGCGCGCGCCTGCGCGATCGCTTCGGCTGCATTCCCCAGGAAGTCTACGGTACCGCCGAAGGCCTGATCAACATGACCCGGTTCGACGACCCCGACGAGGTGCTGCTGCACAGTTCGGGCAAGCCGGTGTGCGACGAAGACGAAATCCTGGTCGTCGACGAACGGGGAGAGCCGGTGATCGACGGCGAGGCCGGCGAACTCGTCACGCGTGGTCCCTACACCATTCGCGGCTACTACCACGCCCCGGAGAAGAACGCCGAGGCCTTCACCCCGGACGGCTTCTACCGCATGGGCGACATCGTGCGCAAACGCGGCCGCTATGTATACACCGAGGGGCGGCGCAAGGATCTGATCAACCGCGGCGGCGAGAAGATCAGCTGCGAGGAAGTCGAGGACCTGATCCTGACCCACCCCAAGGTCAAGTCGGTCAGCCTCGTCGGCATGCCGGACCCGGTGTTCGGCGAGAAGGCCTGCGCCTTCGTGATCGCCAACGACGGCGAGACGCTGGGCTTTGACGAACTCATCACGCACCTGCGTGCGCAGGGCATCGCCAGCTTCAAGCTGCCCGAACGCCTCGAGGTGGTCGAAACCTTTCCATTGAGCCCGGTGGGCAAGATCCTGAAGCGCGCGCTGCGCGAGTACATCGCCGACAAGATCGAACAGGAACAAGCGCAACAATAAGCACAACCACAGAGGAGACCGCAATGAAGATCCGTGTACTCGGCGGAGGCCCCGCCGGCCTGTACTTTGCCGCACTGATGAAACGGGCCGACCCGCGCCATGACGTCCGCGTGTACGAACGCGGCCCGCGCGATGCCACCTGGGGCTTTGGCGTGGTGTTCTCCGACCGGGCGCTGGAGTTTCTGCGTGCCGACGACGAAGAGATGTACGCCCTGCTCACGCCGCAAATGGAGACCTGGGAACACCTCACCATCGTCCACAACGACACGCGCATTCCGATCACCGGCAACGGCTTCGCCGCCACCGGTCGCCTCGCGCTGCTCAACCACCTGCAGGCGCACGCCGAACGCCTCGGTGTCATCATCGAGTTCGGTCGCGAGATCGACGACCTCGCCGCGTTTGCCGATGCCGATCTCATCGTCGCCGCCAACGGCGCCGCCTCGTGGGTGCGCGAGCAACACGCCGAGGCCTTCGGCACACGCTGCGAATGGAGCCCCAACAAGTTCATCTGGTACGGCACGAACAAGGTCTTCGACAGTCTCAGCCTGACCTTTCGCGAGACCCCGCACGGCGTATTCTGCGCCCATCACTACCGCTACAGCCCGACGATGAGCACCTTTCTGGTCGAGGTATCGGACGAGACCTGGCACCGCGCCGGTTTCGACACCCTCGACCCGCAGGCCACCATTCGCCAGTGCGAGCAGGTCTTCGCCGCCGATCTCGACGGTCATCCGATCCTGTCCAACAACTCCTTCTGGCGCAACTTTCCCGGCATCTGGAACGAACGCTGGAGCGTGGGCAACATCGTGCTCCTCGGCGACGCCCTGCGCACCGCGCATTTCTCGATCGGCTCGGGCACGCGCCTGGCGATGGAAGACGCCATCGCCCTGGCCAGGGCCTTCGATGCCCACGGCGACGATGTCCCCGCCGCGCTTGCCGACTTCCAGCAGTCGCGCATGCCCCCGATGAAGAAGATCTGGGACGCAGCCAACGTCAGCCTGCGCTGGTACGAGCAGATGGACGAGCGCATCCACCTCGACCCATGGGACTTCGCCTACAGCTACATGACGCGCACCGGCCGCGTACGCCACGACGACCTGAAGCGTCGTGACCCGGAGCTGGCGGCCGCCTACGAGGCCCGTCATCCGGAAGTCTTTGCCACCTGAAACGCCTGCGGGGCCCCAGGAGCACCCGGAGCACCGCAAACACCTCGGGCATCTGCAAACCCGCTCCGCCCGGGCGCGTGCCCAACAACCCGACACGCGGCCAGGCCATCGTACGCCGTCATCCAACGGTTCGTCACGACGACACGCGCCGCCGTGACGAACCGCTCCCGCGCCGCGCCGGGCTGGGTTCCGGCACCGAGAACACGCTGTGCCGCGCCGACTCGAGCACCGACTGCAGCACGGGATGAACCACCCGTCGCTCCGGCGTGATCAGAAACAGCTCCTCGCGCACCCCCGTCACCTCGCCCACCTCACGCACGTCATACTGCTGGCAGATGTAGGTCGCGATTGCCGCCGGGGCCACGAAGAACCCCACCCCTTCCTGACCGAACGCCTTGAGCAGCGCCAGATCGTCGACCTCGGCAACAATCCGTGGTCGGATTCGCTGCCGGGCGAACCAGCGCGTCAGCGCACCGCGAAAGGCGACATCCTCCCCCGGCATCAGAAACGGCGCCCCATCGAGCAAGGCCGGGAAAACTCCTGGATGGGACGCCGTCAACGCTGGCGCGGCGAACACCGCGAGACCACTCTCACCCAACAAGTGCGAATGCGCGCGCACGCTCAGATCCGACGGCAACGGCCGGTCGGCGATCACCGCGTCGAGGCGGTGCAGCGCCAACTCCCCGAGCAAACTGGCCAACCGCCCTTCCCGGCACGACAAATGCACGGGCGTATCCAGACGCAGTACCGGGCCGAGCAGCCGCGTGGCCACCGACTTGGGCACCGAATCGGCAATCCCCAGGCGCACCCGCAACGTGGCCACCTCACCAGCATCGCGTGCGATGTCGAGAATCTCGTCACCGAGGGCGAAGATCTCGTCCGCCACCGCGACGATCCGCTCACCATGGCGGGTCAGCACCAGACGCCGGCCGACCCGGTCGAACAACGGCACTCCGAGCGCGGCTTCCAGGCTGGCGATCTGGGCGCTGATCGCATGTGCGGTCAGATGCAGGCTCTGACTCGCCCGGGCAATGCTCCCGGCCTTGGCCACACTCCAGAAATACCGCAGATGCTTGTAGTTGACCGGGCTCACGAATACCTCGATTTTTTGGATGACAAAGGCAAGATAATTCGAATTTTTCGATCTCATCATAGCCGTTAAGCTTGAGTCTCGCAGGCTGGATACATCACCTACAAGGAGGATGACTCATGCGTCACTACGAAAAGGACAGCGCCGAGGCTTTCGCACGTGTACTTTCCCTCGCCCTGATGGCCGACGGCGCCCCCGACCGCGCCGAACTCGATTGCGTGCACCACCGGCGCATGTTGCAACAGTTCGGGCTGGACGAGATGGACTTCGAGACCGTGCTGCAGCACTTCTGCGAAGACCTCGAGCAGAGCGTCGGCTACTACGACGCCTTCAATCAGCACCTGCCGCCGGAACTGATCGACGCCTTGCTGGCCGAGATCGAGCACCCCGAGCATCGTCGCCGGCTGCTCGATTCGATCATCCATATCGCCACCGCAGACGGTGAGCTCAGCGAAGGCGAGAAGCGCCTGCTCGAGCGCGCCAGCACGCAATGGGGCCGGCACGCCGGACAACCGGTCCGTTTCCGTCACCTGTCCGCTCACTGAAATCCGCACCTCCCGCTCCCCCCTCGTCCGGTGGCGCGGGGGGAGCGAGCCTGAAGGAGGATGCATCCATGTCCGGCACCGCCAACCCCAATGAAAAGGCCCGCGAACTCAACCACCTCGACACCGAAGACCACGACGGCCTGATCGCCGCGCTGAACCGCTCGGTACGTCAAGCGGTGCGTGTGCTCGCCGTGTTCATGGTGCTGGTGATCTTCTGGTGCGTCGCCGACGTCGTGCTCGTTCTCTACGAGCGCCTCACCAGCCCGCCCCTGCTGCTGCTCGACCTCAACGACATCTTCGTCGTCTTCGCCGCGTTTCTGGCGGTGCTGATCGCCATCGAGATCTTCGTCAACATCACGCTGTATCTGCGCAACGACGTCATTCACGTCAAGCTGGTGATCGCCACGGCGCTGATGGCCATCGCTCGCAAGGTCATCGTGCTCGACCTCAGCGAGCTCGAACCCGCCTATCTGTACGGCATCGGCGTGGTCGTACTGGCGCTGGGGGTCACCTACTGGCTGGTCTCGTCCAAGGCGAGAACGTGAATTTTGTCCAGGACAAAATTAGAAAATTAAATTATAGTTCTGCTTGAAGAGGCCGTTCTCAAGATCAAACGGCACGCCGGGAACCGATCCGGGCGCGCTCCGCAACGCAACTTCAAGGAGAATCGAAATGAAAAACCTGCGCTTGAGCAGCCTGCTGGTCATCGGCTTCGGCGTCGTCCTGACGATTCTGGTCATCGTGGGCGCATTCGCGATCAAGAGCGAGATCGACATGCGCAACAACCTCTCGGCCCTGGCCAACCAGCGCCTGCCGGCAGTGCAAAGCTATGGCGAGCTCAACGTCGAACGGATGCGCATCCGCGCCCAGACCCTCGAGGTCATGACCATCATCCTGCCAACCGATCAAACCCGTTCGCAACTGGCCGAGTTGATCACGGAGCGGGCCAATTCGTGGCAGCGAATCGATGCCCTGCTGCGCACAATCGCCGAGCAACCGCGTGACTCGGCCGAGCTCGAACGGAAATACACGCAATTGATGAGCGCGGTCAACGACTGGCGGGCGGTCTACCAAGGCCTCGACGCCACCCTGGCCCGCATGCGCGACACCCTCGACCCCACCCAGTTCGCCACGCTGCGCACGCAATACCAGGGTCAGTTCAACGCCATGCTGCCGACCTCCCAGCGCATGGGCGCGCTGCTCGAAGAGATGAGCGACTACCAGGCCACCAACGCGAGAACCGCGGCAACTCAGGCCGAAAGCGACGCCACCACCGCCATCACCATCACCTCGGCGCTGCTGATCGCAGGCGTGCTGATCGGACTGGGAACCGGATTCGGCATCTTCCGCTCGGTGATGGGGCAGTTGGGCGGTGAGCCGGCCTACGCCAACCAGGCGCTCACCCGCGTCGCCGGCGGCGACCTCACGATCGACATCGAGGTCAAGCGCGGCGACCGCAGCAGCCTGCTGTTTGCACTGCGCGAAATGGTGATCCACCTGCGCCAGATCGTCGAATCGATCAGCGAGAATGCCGAGCTGATCGCCGCCGCCAGTGAAGAACTCTCCGCCTCGGCCGGCAACATTGCCCAGGCCAGCGAGACCCAGTCGGCCTCGGCGTCCGCCATGGCCGCGTCGGTAGAGGAAATGACGGTCAGCATCAACCACGTCTCCGAATCGGCGGGCGAGGCACGCGGCATGGCCGAGCGCTCGGGCAAGGCCTCACGGGAAGGCAAGGTCGTCATCGACGAAGTGGTCGGCGGCATCCGCGACATGGCGTCCTCGGTATCGAGCTCGGCGGACGTGGTACGGCAGCTCGGCGAGCGCTCGCGCGAGATCGCCTCGGTAGTCGGAATCATCAAGGAGGTCGCCGACCAGACCAACCTGCTGGCGCTCAACGCCGCCATCGAGGCCGCTCGCGCCGGCGAACAGGGCCGGGGCTTCGCCGTCGTCGCGGACGAGGTGCGCAAGCTCGCAGAGCGGACCTCCAGCTCGACCCAGGACATCGCCACCATCGTTGACCTGATCACCAGCGGCACCGAGCAGGCGGTAAACAGCATGGAGCATCAGGTCGCCGCGGTGGACGTCAACGTCGAACGCGCCGCCCGCGCCGGCAGCGCGATCGAACAGATCAACGCCGCCTCGGGAGAAGTCATCGGGGCGATCTCGGAAATTTCGCTGGCGCTGGGCGAGCAGTCTTCGGCGAGCAACGACATCGCCAAGAACGTCGAGCAGATTGCCGGTATGACCGAGGAAAACAGCAACGCTGTGCGCGAAACCGCCACCGCCGCCAACGACCTCTCCGACCGCGCCATCGCGCTGCAGGAGACGGTTCGCAAGTTCAAGCTGTGAGCGGAGCTCAGGTCGGAAGGCCGGAGGACTGGACTACCTACGGCGCTTGGGCGCAGCCTTAACAAGTCGCGCCCGACGGCAACCGATACCAAAAAGGCCCGCAACAATGGCGAACTTTTAAATACTCGTGCGGCGGTACGGCCTGATGCGGGGCGATGCTTTATTCTACGTTCTGTACCTGCTCGCGCATCTGCTCGATCAGCACCTTCATCTCCATTGCCGCGTTCGACACATCGGTGGCGGCGGACTTGGACGCCAGTGTGTTGGCCTCGCGGTTGAGTTCCTGCATCAGAAAGTCCAGCCGCTTGCCGGCGGCACCCGATTTGCCGAGGATGCGCTCGACCTCGTCGAGGTGGGCGGCAAGGCGGTTGAGCTCTTCCGCAACGTCGATGCGCTGCGCAAACAACGCGACTTCCTGGCGGATGCGGTCTTCGTCGAGGGTGGCAACCGCGTCCTTGAGGCGGGCGGTGAGCCGCTCCTGGTGTTCGACGACGATGCCCGGGATGCGCGGCTGGACTTCGGCGACCAGTTCACGCATGCGCACGATTCGCTCGCGAATCATCGTCGCCAGGCGTTCGCCCTCGCGCGCCCGGGTGGCGATCAACTCGTCGATCGCGGCAGCGGCCATCTCCGCGACCACCGGGGTCAGCTCGTCGAGCGCCACACCATCGTCGGCAAGCATGCCCGGCCAGCGCAGGATCTCGCCCACCGACAGGGGCGCCGCGTCGGGGAAGCGCTCGCGCACCGTGGCCTGCGCACCGGCCAGTTGCTCGAGCATCGCGCCGTTGAGCGCAAGCGCCCGCGCGGCGGCGGCGTTGTTCTGCAGGTTGAGGCGACACTCGACCTTGCCGCGCTTGAGGCGCGCGGTCAGTTGTTCGCGGATCGCGGGTTCGGCCTGGCGCAGATCGTCGCCGATGCGAAAGAACAGATCGAGATAGCGGGAATTGACGCTGCGCAGTTCGAGATGCAGGCTCACCGCGCCGAGTTCGCGGGACTGCGCGGCAAAGCCGGTCATGCTGTGAATCATGGATGATGCCTCCGAGGGACCAGGGACAGTTGTTTACACTTTGGTCCCGGCAATTGAGAATGTGGGGCCGCCGGGCACCGGTGGATGCGCGGTTGCCACGCCATACGGGTATCATTGCACCTGGGCAGACCACCACAAAGCCGAATATTAGCCTTCGATCAGATGCCGCCTCAAGCGAACAGTCCCCTGCCGTCCGGTTTCCAGCTGGATCAATACCGTATCGAGCGGCAGCTATCGCTAGGCGGGTTTTCCATTGTATACCTCGCTTATGACGCCGAGGGAACGCCGGTCGCGATCAAGGAGTATCTGCCCAATTCACTGGCCTTGCGCAAGGAGGGGGTGATCACACCGCAGGTGCCCACCGAGAACATGCCGGCGTTTCGTTACGGCATGAAGTGCTTCTTCGAGGAGGGGCGTTCGCTGGCCAAGCTGATGCACCCCAACGTGGTACGCGTGCTCAACTTCTTTCGCGCCAACGGCACGGTGTACATGGTCATGCAGTTCGAGCAGGGGCGCACGCTGCACCAGTACATCCACAAGTACAAGGGCGAGGTGCGCGAACGCTTCATTCGATCGGTATTCACCCGCATGCTCAACGGTCTTCGCGAAGTGCACGCCCACAAGCTGCTGCACCTCGACATCAAGCCGTCGAACATCTACCTGCGCCACGACGGCACGCCGGTTCTGCTCGACTTCGGCGCCGCGCGGCAGACGCTGATGACCGACCAGCCGATTCTCAAACCGATGTACACTCCGGGGTTCGCATCGCCCGAACAGTATACCCACCGTGAAGGTCTGGGCCCCTGGAGCGACATCTACAGCGTCGGCGCCAGCCTGTATGCCTGCGTCGTCGGCAATGCTCCACCACGCGCGGACGAACGGGTGATCAAGGATTCACTGGTGGTAGTATCCAAGACTCACGCCGGTCGCTATTCGGAACAACTGCTCACGACGATCGACTGGTGCCTGCACCTGGATCCTCTTGAGCGCCCGCAAAGCGTCTATTCGCTGCAAAAGGCTCTGATGCGCAAGGAAGCCGGCGAAACGATGCCGGCAACGTGGTTTACCGACATCGGCGCGCGGCTAAAATCCTTTATTGGACGATCTTGAGGTGATGGCTTGAAGTTCACGATTTTTCAGGAAAGCCGCATCGGCAAGCGCAAGAGCAATCAGGACCGCAACGCCTATTGTTACTCTCGCGACGCGTTGCTCATGGTCATCGCCGATGGCATGGGGGGCCACCTGCACGGCGAGATCGCGGCACAGATCGCGGTGCAGTTCGTGGTCCAGGCGTTTCAGCGCTCCGCCCGTCCGACGCTGGGCGACCCGGTGTTCTTTCTCTCCCGCGCACTGACCAACGCCCACAATGCGATTCTCGACTACGCCTTCGACAAGCAGCTCGAGGAAGCGCCACGCACGACGATCGTCGCCTGCGTGGTGCAGGACGGCTTCGCTCACTGGGCACACGCCGGAGACTCCCGCCTGTACCTGGTCCGCCATGGGCGCATTGCGACCCGCACCCGCGACCACTCACGCGTGCAGTTGATGATGGACCAGGGCCTGATCGATGCCAACGAGGCGGCGCACCACCCCGGACGCAACCGCATCTACAGTTGCCTGGGCGGCAACCATCCGCCGCAGATCGAGTTTTCGAAACGCTTTCAGTTGCGGGATGGCGATGTCGTGCTGATGTGTACCGACGGCGCCTGGGGGCCGTTCGACGACCACGCGCTATGCGACCATTTCCATGATCGCGACGTGATCAATGACGTGCCCCGGCTGCTCGACCGCGCCGAGCAACTGGCCGGCAACACCTGCGACAACCTGTCGGCAATCGCCATGTGCTGGCAGGACGAGTTCGGGCCGGACTCTTCGCTCGCCGATTCGGTGTCCACCCAGACACTGGCCCTGGACGGCTTTACCACCCGCCTCGACACCTTCGAGCGCACCCGTAGCCAGGGCAAGGATTTCGACCTTACCGACGACGAGATCGAACGCGCCATCGCCGAGATCAACGCCGCCATCCACAAGTTCAGCAAATAGGATCTTCATGCGCCCCAGTCAACGCCAGCCCGACCAGCTTCGCCCGGTACGCATTACCCGTGATTTCACCCGTCACGCCGAAGGTTCGGTGCTGATCGAGTTCGGCGACACGCGCGTGCTCTGTACGGCCAGCGTCGACAACAACGTGCCGCCGTTTCTGCGCGGCAAGGGGCAGGGCTGGCTGACCGCCGAGTACGGCATGCTGCCGCGCGCCACCCATACCCGGGGTGCCCGCGAGGCCGCCAAGGGCAAGCAGAGCGGCCGCACCCAGGAAATCCAGCGCCTGATCGGACGCAGCCTGCGCGCAGTGGTCGATCTGGCCGCCCTCGGTGAGCGCCAGATCATCGTCGATTGCGACGTGCTGCAGGCCGACGGTGGTACCCGCACGGCGGCCATCACCGGGGCCTGCGTGGCGGTACACGATGCCTTGCGCAAGCTGGTCGACGATGGCGCTCTGGTTTCCCATCCGATGCGGCAGCTGGTGGCGGCGGTATCCGTTGGCGTATTCGAAGGCACCCCGGTGCTCGATCTCGATTATCCCGAAGACGCTGCCTGCGACACCGACATGAACGTGGTCATGGACGGGGCCGGCGGATTCATCGAGGTGCAGGGCACGGCCGAAGGTCGGACGTTTTCGCGCGTCGAACTCGACGCCTTGCTCGGTCTGGCCGAACTCGGAATCGGCCAGCTTGTCCAGATGCAGAAGCACGCGCTCGGCCTGCCGGATCAACAGTCATGATCGAAAAACTCGTCCTCGCCAGCAACAACACCAAGAAGTCGGTTGAACTCGCAGCCCTGCTATCACCGCTGGGCATCGAAGTCGTACCGCAATCGGCGTTCGGCGTGCCCGAAGCCGAAGAGCCACACCCGACCTTCGTCGAGAACGCACTCGCCAAGGCGCGCCACGCCTCGGCGCACACCGGCCTGCCGGCCATCGCCGACGACTCGGGCCTGTGCGTTCATGCCCTCGATGGCGCCCCTGGAGTGCACTCCGCGCGTTTCGCCGGTGAACCCAGGTCCGATGCGCGCAATAACGCCTTGCTGGTCGAGCGCCTGGCCGGGGCAGCCGACCGCCGCGCCTATTTTTACTCGGTGGTGGCGCTGGTACGGCACGCTGACGACCCGTGCCCGCTGATCGCCGATGGCGAATGGCATGGCACGATCCTCGAGGCACCACGCGGTGAGGCGGGGTTCGGCTATGACCCGCTGTTCTACATTCCGGAACTCGAGCAGACCGCGGCGGAACTCGACGCGGCGCTGAAGAACACCCTCAGCCACCGTGGTGCGGCGATGCGGCATCTGCTCGACCGCGTCCGCATGTGGATCGAATGACCGCCTCCCCGCGGCCGGCGCGCATCATCCCGTTGCGACCGGTTGCCACGACATACGGAACGACGCCTCGCACTGCACCCGACCCGGCTGCCGCCGCCAGCGGGAGTGCGAACGACCCGCAGTGCGCCGTACCTCCCACACCTCCACCGCTTTCGCTTTACGTGCACTACCCGTGGTGTGTTCGCAAGTGCCCTTACTGCGACTTCAACTCGCACGAACACCGCACGATGGTGGAGGTTGCGACCGATTCCGAATCCACCACCGCCCTCGAGACGCGTTACGTGGACGCGCTGATCACCGACATCGAATCAGCACTGCCCGACGTCTGGGGACGGCGCGTGCATAGTGTGTTCATCGGCGGCGGCACGCCGAGCCTGATGTCCGCCACTGCGGTGGACCGCCTGCTCACCGCCGTGCGCACACTGCTGCCGCTGGATCCGCTGGCCGAAATCACCCTCGAGGCCAATCCGGGGACGGTCGAATCCGGGCGTTTCCGCGACTACCGGGCCGCAGGCGTAAATCGTCTGTCGATCGGAGTGCAGAGCTTCGACGACCGCCAACTGCGACGCATCGGACGCATCCACGGTGGCGACGAAGCGCGTCGCGCCATCGACATCGCCCTCGAGCACTTCGAGCGCGTCAATGTGGACCTGATGTATGCGCTGCCCGAGCAGCGGCTGGAGCAAGCGCTGGCCGACCTCGACACCGCGATCGCCGCAGGGGTGCATCACGTTTCGGCCTACCACCTGACGCTCGAACCCAACACCCCTTTCTTTCACACCCCACCGCCGCTGCCCGATCCCGACCACGCGGCGGACATGCAGGATGCCATCGAGGCGCGGCTCGCAGACGCTGGTTTCGAACACTACGAAACCTCTGCCTTCGCCCGACCGGGCCAACAAAGCCGGCACAATCTGAATTACTGGCAGTTCGGCGATTATCTCGGGATCGGCGCTGGAGCACACGGAAAGCTCAGCCGTCACGACGGCATCGTGCGCGAGATGCGACACAAGCACCCCAACCGCTATCTGGAAGGCGCGTCACGCCGCGAATTCGTGCAGGAGCGCAAGACCGTGGCGCGCGCCGACCTGCCCTTCGAATTCATGATGAACGTGCTGCGCCTGACCGGTGGTGTGCCGCTGGCCCTGTTTCACGCGCGCACCGGGCTCACGGTCGACCACCTCGCCGCGGCATTGCGCGAGGCGCGCGACAAACGGCTGATCGTCATCGAAACCGACGGTTCACCCGGCGGCGACGCGGTGCGTCCGACCGAGCTCGGACGCCGCTTTCTCAACGACCTGCTGGCACTGTTCCTGCCCACCGATTCCAGCCCGGGGTGACCGCCGCCCACGCACAACAAACCTCCGGTTCAGGGCGACTCGCACAGGCAGTGGGTGTACAGGTGCAGCGGGTCGTTCCATTGCAGCAAGGCCTCTGCCTCACGCACCAGCCCTCCAAGCATGCCGCCCAGCGGAGAGTCCACCGCCCGCGCCGCCCGGGAATCCGCCGGAGCACCGGAAACGAACTCGCTCAGCTGGCGCAGCAACAGCTCGCGCGGTGTCAGGCGCCCCTCCGGCCAGACCACGGCGTATTCCTCCAGTCCCGCGCGCCGTGCCGCCGCGGCAACCGCATCGTCCAGACCGCCCAGCGCGTCGACCAGCCCCAGCTTGCTCGCCGCCTCTCCGGTCCAGACCTGGCCACGTGCCACCATCTCGACCTCGGCCGGCCGCAGATCGCGGGCATCGGCCACGGTCTGGATGAAGCGCCGGTAACCGTGCTCGATACCGATCTGCATCGCCTCTGCTGCGCGCGGCTCCAGCGGACGACGCGGATCGAAAGCACCCGCCAGTGGCCCGGTGGCAACACCATCGACCGACACGCCGATGCGATCGAGCGGGCCGGCGATCTCCGGGAACATGGCGAAGATGCCGATCGAGCCGGTCAGTGTCGCCGGATGCGCCCAGATCTCGTCCGCGCCGGCAGCGATCCAGTAGCCGCCCGACGCCGCAGTGGAACTCATTGACGCGATCACCGGCTTACCGGCCTTGCGCGTCAGTTCGAGCTCGCGCCGGATCAGCTCCGAAGCCCATGCGCTGCCACCCGGGCTGTCGATGCGCAGCACCACGGCCTGGATCGAATCGTCCTCACGGACTTCACGAATCAGCTGGGCAAGGCTGTCACCACCAATGGAGCCGGGCGTGCCCTGACCGTCCATGATCGAACCCTGGGCAACCAGCACCGCGACCCGTGCCGACGGTTCGGGCGCCGCCCGCAGATGCGCCAGATAGCGCGACAAGCCAACCGCATCGATACCTTCATCGTCATCGGTTTCGACTTCGCGTCCGAAACGTGCGCGCAGCATCGCCCGCCACTCATCGCGCGTAACCAGATGGTCGACCAGTCCGAACTCGAGTGCGGCACGCGCGCCGTCACCACCGTGCTCGGCAAGCACGCCACCGAAATCCATGACATAGCGCTCGAAGGTGTCATCGGACAGGTCCCGACCGACGACAACGCCATCACGCAGCACACCCCACAGCGCATTGAGCAGATCGCGCGAGTTGGCGCGGTCTTCGTCGGACATGTCGGCGCGGGTAAACGGTTCGCTGAAGGACTTGTATTCGCCGACGCGGAACACGTGCACCTTGACGCCGAGGTTTTCCAGCGCATTGCCGAAATAGGTGACGTAGCGCGCCAGTCCACGCAACAGCACGAAGCCATCCGGCGACAGATAGATCTCGTCGGCCGCGCTCGCCAGGTAATACTGCGCCTGGGTGAAGCGATCGCCGCGTGCCAGCACCGGCTTGCCCGATTCGCGGAAACGCTCGATCGCCGCGCGCAGCTCGGACAGCTTCGACAACCCCGCGCTGCCCAATCCGTCCGTGTCGAGAATCAGCGCCTGGATCCGCTCGTCACCGCGCGCACCGTCGATGGCTTCAAGCAGGTCGCGTAACGCCGTTTGCGCCACCGGGCCATTGCCGCCACGCAGCAGCGAGAATGGATCCTCGATGCGCGTCTGCTCGACCAGCGCTCCAGCCGGCCGCAGGACCAGCACCGACCCGTCCGGCAGGTCCGGAGCGGGTCGCCAGATCAGGGCCGCGACAACCCCGATCGCGAGCAGAAACACCAGATTCACCAGCGTGCGTCGCAACGCGTCGAGCCAGCTCCAGACATAACGGAACAGGCGTCCGAAAAACCGGAACAAGCCCTTGATCATCATTTGCTCTCCGCTTGCGGGTTCATCTTGTCACTCAGGGGATCCCGGTTGACGCACATACTCGGCGGCGCGGCGCATCAGCCCGCACGCCGCACGAAAACCAGATCCCACACACCGTGGCCGAGACGCAGCCCCCGGTTCTCGAACTTGGTCAGCGGGCGGTAGTCCGGCCGAGGCGCATACCCCGCGCCACCACCAGCGATTCCGTCCCCGACCGGCTTGCCTGCCTCTTCATGCGGACTTTCAAGAGAACGCCGATCAGTCTCAGCCACCGAGTTCTTCAGCAAGGGCTCGGCACGCAGGATCTCGAGCATCCACGCAGCATACTCCTCCCAGTCGGTCGCGCAATGCAGATAACCGCCGGGCGCCAGCCGCGAGGCCACCAGCGCGACGAAGTCCGGCTGGATGATACGCCGCTTGTGATGACGTTTCTTGTGCCAGGGATCGGGAAAGAATACATGCACGCCAGCGAGCGTGCCCTCGCCGATCATGTCGCGCAGCACCTCGACCGCATCGTGCTGCATGATGCGCAGATTGTTCAAACCCTGCTCGGCGACGAGCTTGCACAGGTTGCCCACGCCCGGCCCATGCACCTCGATCCCGAGAAAATCATGCTCCGGCCGCGCAGCGGCGATCTTCGCGGTGGTCTCGCCCATGCCAAAGCCGATCTCGACGATCTTCGGCGCGTCGCGCCCAAAGGCCTGGTTCAGGTCGATCGGCGCGATCCGGTAGGGGATGCCGATGCGTGGCATCTCCTGCTCCAGGTAGCGATGCTGGGCGGCCGACATGCGCCCCTGGCGCAGCACGAAGCTGCGGATCGAACGACTCGAAAAGCGCGCCTCTGGGTCATCCACCGGCATCCCCGCGCGCGTTGCGCCATCGCTTCGCACGCCAACGGCACCCCCGCCTGCCTCCTCGACGGCATTGATTTCGCTGAAGTCCTTCATCCGGTGATGTTCCGTCCTCAGGAGCCGATCAGCCCGCTGGTCGGCGAGCTGGGATCGGCCGAATAGTGCTTGCGCGGCATGCGCCCGGCGAGAAACGCCTCGCGCCCGGCCTCGACCGCCTTCTTCATCGCGCTGGCCATCAGCACCGGTTGCCCCGCCTTGGCGATTGCGGTGTTCATCAACACCCCGTCGCAACCAAGCTCCATCGCCACCGCCGCATCCGACGCCGTGCCGACACCGGCATCGACCAGCACCGGCACCGTGCTTTGATCGATGATCAGACGCAGGTTCCAGGGATTGAGGATGCCCATTCCCGAGCCGATCAACGACGCCAGCGGCATGATCGCGACGCAACCGATGTCTTCGAGCATCTTCGCCTGAATCGGGTCATCGGAGCAGTACACCATCACCTGAAACCCCTCCTTGACCAGCGTCTCGGCAGCCTTCAGGGTTTCCGGCATGTTGGGAAACAGGGTATCGGGGTCGCCGAGCACCTCGAGCTTGACCAGCGCGTGACCATCGAGCAGTTCACGCGCCAGGCGCAACGTGCGCACTGCGTCGTCGGCGGTAAAGCAGCCGGCGGTGTTGGGCAGAATGGTGAAACGCGCGGGGGGCAGCACGTCGAGCAGATTGGGTTCGTCGGCGTTCTGGCCGATGTTGGTGCGACGAATCGCCACGGTGACGATTTCGGCACCGCTTGCCTCGATCGCCTCGCGTGTTTCATCGAAGTCGCGATACTTGCCGGTACCGACCAGCAGCCGTGATCGATAGGATTTGCCTGCAATGACCAGAGCGTCGTTCATTGAATTACCTGCTGGAAGAAGATTGATCCGACCACCGCAAAGGACACGGACGCGGGTACTTGCGCGAAATGCCGGCGACGAAGAGCCCGGGAACGAGTGGCGAGACCGCGCGCGATGGCTTCAGCCGCCGCCGACCGCCACCACGATTTCGATACGATCGCCCGCGGCCAGCCGCGCCTCGCCATGCAGCCCCTTGGGCACGATCTCGCCGTTGCGCTCGACCGCAACCCGCTTGCCGGCGAGATTGCGCGCGGCAAGCAGCGAACTCACGGTGGCACCGTCTTCAACCTTGGCCACCTCGCCGTTGATGGTGATCTCGAACATGATCCAAGCGACTCGGAAAGAAGCGAAAATTCTAGCACGTACACCGCCGCCTGCCGCCTTCACCGTGAGACCGCGTCCGGGCTCGCCGTTCGCGCCACCCGCTCGAAGTGGCCGAACCGATCGACCGCGCATTCACCATCCGCTGCCGAAACGACGCCTCACAACCCCCACGCAACCGCTTGGATGGTGGCCCAACGGCGGCGTCGCGGATCATGACACCCCAAAATGGGGAGAAAACCAAATGGAATCACGCCGTAGGTCGTAGTACACTCGGCCGAAAAATCGGCCCCGATCGTGTTCGCGCGCGGTGTGTGTTGTGGTCGCAATCAACGATTCCCCTCAATGGTTCCTACTCGCCACGGACCGCCCATGCCCGTCCTCGCTCTCATCATGTCGTTGTTCGTCGGCGTTCTGGTCAGCGGCACCGCACTGGCCGACCCGGTCACGTCCGCCGGACGTCTTGCAAACATCACCAGCAACAATGCCTTGCGCGTCTGCATCTGGTCCGACTACTACAGCATCTCCTGGCGCAATCCGCGCAGCGGCGAGCTGGTCGGTATCGACATCGATCTGGCACGCGAGCTTGCCAGCGACCTCGGCGTGGAAGCGCGCTTTGTCGACAGCGCATTTTCCACACTGATCCCGGACGTGCTCGAGGACCGCTGCGATATCGCGATGTTCGCCATCGGCATCACCCCGCAGCGTAGCGCCAGCCTGCGTTTCACCTCGCCGCACCTGATCAGCGACGTCTATGCCATCAGCACGCGTGGCAATCGTCGCGTCAACGCATGGGAGGACATCGACCAGCCCAGTATCATCGTCGCCGTCGCCCGCGGAACCCTGCACGAAACGGTGATGCGCGAGCGGTTGCGGCATGCCGAACTGCTCGTCGTGGACAGCCCGCACGCACGCGAGCAAGAGGTGCACGCCGGCCGCGCCGACGTGTTCATGACCGACTACCCCTATAGCCAGCGCATGCTCACCAACGCCACCTGGGCACGGCTGATCAGCCCACCGGAGGCATGGCATCTCACCCCCTATGCCTGGGCCATGGCGCCAGGCGACGATCGCTGGCATGAAACGGTGGAGGCCTTCATTCGCCGCATCAAGCACGACGGCAGGCTTATCGCGGCGGCTGAACGCCACGGCCTGACGCCCATCGTCGCCCCCTGAACGGTAGGAGTGCGTCGCCGTTGAACCGGTTCGTCGACGCCGCCTTCGTCCTCTTTCTGCTGGCCTGTGCATTGGCCAGCGTCGCCGCCCTGTCCTTTCACGGCAAACGCCTGGAGCACGAAGCGCTCGAATCCCATCGCCGCTTGCTCGCAGTCGACAGCCATCACCACATCGAGCACCTGACCCAGCTTTTTGAAACGGTCGACATCACCCTGCACACCCTGCTTGAAAGCCGCCACCGTCTGCCCGGAGTGCAGGACTGGAATGAACTGCTGCACGCGGCGCTGCGCAATGCACCACACTTGCGCTCGCTGTCGCTGGTCGACGCCTTCGGCCAGATCGTCGCCAGTTCCAACCCGCACAACATTGGACACTGGCCTTCACTGGACGGCTACGCGCCCGAGATCGGACCACAGTCGGAGATGCTTCGCGTCGGCCTGCCGCACGCAGGGCGAGACCTCTTCGAGGGCGTGCCGCACACCGACCCACACGCGCCCGCCCCCGCTCTCGGCTACCTGCCGGTTATCAAGGGCCTGACACGCGGCGGCGAGCGCAGCCTGCAGCTGATTGCCGCGCTCAACCTGGAGTACTTTCGCGAACACCTTCACAGTGATCTCATCGGCACCTCTCGCATCAGCACCGACCTGATTCGTTACGATGGCACGCTGCTCCTGTCCTCGCGCGCAGACGGCCTCACCCGCGCGCACGTCGCCGCCAACGAGCGCCTTTCACGGGAATGGCAGACGGGTCACGACACCGGGCTGCTCGAAGAGCACTTTCGATTCGCAAGCAAAGAGGAAGGTGACGGCCGCTACATCACCGTCTGGACAGCGTCACGGATACGCCCTCTGGTGCTAGTGTCCCGCCTCGATCACCACCTGATCGCCTCCGGTGCACACGCCGAAACCGCCCGGCGCACCCTGTTTCTGTTGCCGGTCGTGGTCATCGTGCTTGGCGCCACGCTACTCGCCTACCTCCTGCTGCGTCGCGCCGCCGCCCAGCGCAATCGCATGCAGCGGGCCGAATCCCGGCGTCTCAAGCGACTTCTCGATGCCCTGCCCGCCAGCGTGCTGCTACTCGGAGCGGACGGGCGCCCCCTGCTGCACAATCAGGGCTGGCAAACCACCTTCGCTCTCCCCGAAACCAACCTTGGCAAGAGCGCCCCATGCCCGGAACACCCCATCGAGACGCTGGAACCCGCCGCCCCGGGGGCCCCCTCGCTAACTGCCGGGGTGCATGCCGTCCTTGCCCGCGAGCGAGAGATCTTCGACGGGGAGTTCGCACACCGCGACGGAGAACGAGTCCATTGGTACAGTGCCATGGTGCGGCCATTCATCGCGCACGGCGAGCGCGGAGCTGTGGTGCTGTTGATCGACATCAGCGCCCGTCGCACCGCCGAAGAACGCAACGACCTGCTCGTGGCCGCGCTCAACGCCTCGGCCAACGCGGTGGTGATCACCGATACCGATGCGGTCATCCAGTGGGCCAACCCGGCATTCGAGAAACTCACCGGTTTCTCCGTCGCCGAAGCCACCGGCCGGCGCCCCAGCGAACTGATCAGCTCCGGCGTCCAGTCGAAGGAGTTCTACGCGGCGATGTGGCGAACCATACTCGCCGGCAACGTCTGGCGCGGTGAAGTGGTCAACAAACACCGCTCTGGGCGTCTGTATCACGAATCGCTGACGATCACCCCGGTGTTCGGCCGCAACCAACGCCAGCTCCGGCAGTTCATCGCGGTCAAGGAAGACATCAGCGAGCGCAAGACGCAACAGCAGGAACTGGAGCGCCTGGCCAGCACTGACCCCCTTACGGGGGTCGCCAACCGCCGCAGCTTCCTCTCCCGACTGGAGAGTGAGCTCGCCCGCCTGCACCGCTATCATCGCGAAGCCACGCTGTTGATGATGGATCTCGACCACTTCAAGGCCGTCAACGACACCTGGGGGCATGCCGCAGGCGATGCCGTGCTACGCTTCGTCACAGACCTCGTCACACCGGAATTGCGCAAGAACGACTGCCTGGGCCGCCTGGGCGGCGAAGAGTTCGGCATCCTGCTCGCAGAAACCGGTCTCGAAGGAGCGCGGGAGTTTGCCGAGCGACTGCGCACTCGCCTGGAAGCATCCACGATTCCATTTGACGGAACCGATATACACGTGACGATGAGTATCGGTATCGCCACGCTGGACCGAAACGAAGCCCATGCAGCGCTATCCAGAGCCGACCACGCCCTGTATCGCGCCAAGAAAAATGGTCGAAACCGGGTCGAGGCCTTGTCCGCCGACTCCAGTCTGGCCGAAAGCACCTGAACGAACAGCGCGCGCGACCCCTTGCCGTGAAACGCGGCAAGCAGGCCGCCTCGCAGGAACATCACGGGATGATTGCTTCCGACCGCAGCCCTGTTTAGAATGGCGACCGCTCGCGGGTGTAGCTCAATGGTAGAGCAGAAGCTTCCCAAGCTTAAGACGAGGGTTCGATTCCCTTCACCCGCTCCACTGCATCATTCTGCGGACTTCCGCAGAAGTCCAAGAGAGTCTGCAAGTCGTTGCCGCACAAGGACTTTTCCTCTCTTTGACGTTCTGCCGTGGTCCACTGCGATCCGCCTACAGCCGGGACTTTTAAGTCCACAAACAAGTCCATTTTTGCGGGCACAGCTGATTCCGGATTGTTGATGGAGGGGCGAGGTCGACGTGACCAGCATCTGGTTCCTGACTCATGTTCAGGAGCAAG
>ERZ869909.922-NODE-922-length-27450-cov-260.332554_pt1 | contig 27450 bp, 28 predicted proteins | sample MGYA00520892_ERZ869909 | MGnify/ENA primary metagenome ERZ869909 (study PRJEB32215, sample SAMEA104723947) | bioreactor metagenome | biome: bioreactor; feature: anaerobic bioreactor; material: water | place: China | collected 2015-03-12 ... | reverse complement strand
CCGGCATAGCTCAGTTGGTAGAGCAACTGACTTGTAATCAGTAGGTCCCGGGTTCGACTCCTGGTGCCGGCACCATCTGCACTGTCCGCGCTCTGATACAGATCGTGAATAGCCTGCTCTGGGTTTCCTGCTAGTGCAGGATCTTCGGGGCCGTCCTCCGCAATACTCGTAGCCATCTGCTTGGTTTCAACCAACGCAGGGGCAACGACAATGCGTGTAATCAGCATCATTTGCAGCAAGGGTGGGGTGGGTAAGACCACCACTACTGCTAACTTAGGCGGTCTACTTGCTGATGCTGGGCTCCATGTCCTTCTTGTCGACTTGGATGTCCAACCCTCCCTATCCAGCTACTACCTTCTCTCCGAGACAGCCTCTGGTGGCATCTATGAGCTGATCGCCCAGAGCGACACTCGCCCAGAGCGCATCATCTCGCGCACAGTCATCGACGGGCTGGACATCGTCCTATCCAACGACCACCAGGGACAACTACAGCAGCTACTCCTGAATGCGCCCGACGGGCGATTCAGACTCGCTCACCTGCTCAGCGATCCTATGTTCGATTGCTACGACGTGATCCTGATCGATACCCAGGGCGCACGATCGGTCATGCTCGAGTCAGCCATCCTCGCTGCTGATCAGTGCCTCTCGCCAATACCGCCCGACATGCTCAGTGCCCGTGAGTTTGCCCGTGGGACAGCGGGTCTGCTCGACGATCTTGAAACGCTTACTCGCTACACGACGCTGACCGTGCCGCGTCTATCACTGATGTTCAATCGAGTCGACGAGACTCGCGATGGGCGCGACATCGTCCAGCAGATGCGTGAACTCTACAGCGATGATGAGCGTATATGGGTGATGGATAGTCAGCTCAGAATGTTGGCTGCATTCAAACAAGCATCCTCCGCAGGAGAGCCCATACACCGTTTCGAGCCGGTCAAACCGTACGCGCGGAAAACGCCTGCGGGGGCAGATCTCATGAAAGCGGTTGCCAAGGAGCTCAATCCGCAGTGGGCGCCGGTCATCGATGCCATGCAGTGCCCAGGCACTGAGCAAGGAGATGACCGCCATGTTAGCCATTGAGCATGCTCAAGATGTCGGTGTGCCATTCCTTGGCAACCTCCCACCACACAGTATCGAAGCAGAATGCTCTGTCCTCGGCGCCCTTATGCTCGACAACGACGCATGGGATGAAGTTGCGGACAGAGTAGCAGCAGACAATTTCTACCACCCGGCACATCGTCGCATCTTCGCTGCTATTCAGGATCTTGTTGCCACTGGCAAGCCCATGGATGTCGTGACTGTCTCTGAGCATCTCGGAGATGAGGCGTTAGGGGAGATAGGCGGTATCGCCTATCTTGCCGAGCTAGTACGCAATACCCCCTCAGCGGCAAACATCGTGGCTTACGCAGACGTAGTGCGGGATCGAGCACAACTCAGGGGAATAGCTCAGCTTTGCAACGATGCCTCTCGTCGAGTTTATGATCGAGAGGCGCGCCAGGGTCGGTCCGCGGTCGAACTCATCAATGAGATCGAGCAAGGCCTGTTCGTGCTGGGTGACGACCGCAGCCATGAGCTCAGCTCAATCGGCGAGATATTGAGTCGAACGATCGACATCATCGACCATGCATTCAATAGCGATGACTCTGTCACCGGCGTTCCCACAGGATTCGACGATCTAGATGAGCTGACCGCTGGTTGGCAGCCGTCCGATCTCATCATTATTGCGGGACGGCCCTCTATGGGTAAAACCGCAATGGGCCTACGGTTTGTCGAGTCTGCATTGTTCTCGAATGCTACCGCGGCAGCAGGACCAGTACTGGTATTCAGCTTGGAGATGCCCGAAGAACAGCTAATGCTGCGACTTCTGGCTAGTCGTGGGCGTATCTCTCTTCAAAAACTGCGTACCGGCAAGCTAGAAGATGATGACTGGCCTCGCCTGACCGCTGCCGTCACGCTCATCAAGGAGCAGCTCGATGGCAAGCTGTTCATTGACGATCAGGCGGGGATATCGGCTTCTCAGCTGAAGGCACGAGCTCGACGCTTGGCGCGCCGGCATGGCCGTCCATCAATGATTCTTATCGATTATCTACAACTGCTACACGAATCCGGGGGTGAGAACCGCAATCTCGAGGTTTCATCGATCTCCCGAATCCTGAAGGAAGTCGCTAAAGAGCTGCGTTGCCCTGTCATCGCGCTATCGCAGCTCAACCGGGGGGTGGAGAGCCGCCCCAACAAGCGCCCCGGTATGGCTGACCTACGCGACTCGGGGGCAATCGAGCAGGACGCTGATGTGATTGGCTTCGTGTATCGAGACGAGGTCTATCACCCCGACAACCCCGAGTCGAAGGGAATTGCCGAGCTGATTATCGGCAAGCAGAGAAATGGCCCGATTGGTACCGTCCACATGGCCTTCCTGGAAGAGCAAGCCACATTCGGTTCGTTGGAGTGGCGACACAGTGGGGAGGCGTGGGCATGAACATGAAAGCCAAGATAAGTTCGCTTGTTGAGTACCGTGAAATAAGGCACTTCCAACTGTTCTGCGGGCTGGGTGGCGGCGGGCGAGGCTTCAACCGTGGGAACGCGCGTATCGGCAACATGGTGGCCCGCTATCGCTGTGTTGGTGGGATCGACATCGATGCCGGCGCGATTGCTGACTTCCAGCGCCTGACCGGTGCCCCGGGCACGGTCATGGACCTGTTTTCACGCGAGCAGTACGTCGCCTTCCACGGCCAAGAGCCACCACCGGACTGGCGTGAGGCAACCCCTGCCGATCTGCGGCGCGCGGCTGGTGGCGAGCGGCCACACATCGGGTTCACTAGCAGTCCATGCAAAGGCCTGTCGGGGCTGCTGAACGAGACGCTCAGCAAGACCGCTAAATATCAGGCATTGAACGAGTTGACGCTTCGTGGGATCTGGCTGCTATGCGAGGCTTGGGCCGACGATCCGCTCGAGTTCATCCTGTTCGAGAACGTGCCGCGTATCGCTAGCCGCGGCCGCCATCTGCTTGACCAGATCTGTGCCCTGCTGGAGAGCTACGGCTATGCCGTGGCAGAAACCACACATGATTGCGGTGAGCTGGGAGGTCTGGCGCAGTCTCGCAAGCGCTTCCTGCTGGTAGCTCGTCATCAGGCGAAGGTCCCGCCTTTTCTCTACGAGCCTCAGAAGCGACCACTTCGCGCCGTGGGCGACGTCCTCGAAAAGCTTCCATTGCCGGGCGACATCGAGCTAGGCGGTCCGATGCATCGGGTCCCATCTCTACAGTGGCGCACCTGGGTTCGTCTGGCCATGGTTGAGGCGGGCAAGGATTGGCGCTCACTTGAACGGCTGCGCGTCGAAGATGGGATGCTGGCTGACTACGGCATCGTGCCTGGACGCGGCTGGCACAGCGGCATAATGGGTGTGAATCGCTGGAATGAAACCTGCGGTACCGTCACCAGTAGCGCCAGGCCCACTAATGGCGCATTTTCCATAGCCGACCCACGAATTGATGGTCACCCACGCTCCGTTCAGCACGGCGTTCGTCGCTGGGATCAGCCGGCCCCAGTGGTAACCGGCAAGATGTTCGTTGGTGGTGGTCCACACTCGGTTGCAGATCCCCGCCTGCAATGGCACCACGCAGCCAGTCGCAATAAGTACCGTGTCGTCCGCTGGGACCAGCGCTCAGGCACCGTAATAAGTGCCCGTGGTCCGGCAGATGGAGCTGGCTGTATTGCTGATCCGCGTGTGGGCTTCGGTGGGCAGAGGCAGCACTACCAAACCGGCGGACACTACGGTGTCGTGGCCTGGGATGCCGCCACCGGCGCTGTCAGCGGCGCTGCACGGCATGATAGCGGACGCTTCTCAGTCGCAGACCCTAGAGCCACAGCTGCTCATGCCATTGCTGATGCACTGCCAGCCCAGACAGATAGAGGTGTCTACATCATCGTGTCAGAGGATGGCACTTGGCACCGTCCGTTCACCACGCTCGAGCTCGCGTCGTTGCAAAGTCTCGTCGATCCAGAGGAGTACCTCGAGCTGGAAGGCCTGAGCGACAGCGCTTGGCGCGAGCGCATTGGCAACGCAGTACCACCCGATGCCGCTAAGGCGATCGCCGACGTCATGGGTACCACTTTGCTGCTGGCGTGGGCTGGCGAGACGTTCGCTTTGGGCAGTACCCCGATATGGGTTCGCCAAGTCGCTGTGGGACTGACGGTAGCTGCCTCGAATGCGGAGGAGGGCCGAGCATGAGTACAGATAACCATGCGTATGTCGAGTTTGCAGTGTCGTGGCAACTACAGCAGCGCATCAATGAGGCAATGCGTGAGCGAGGGCCGAGAACGATAAACGAAGAAATCCACCGTCTACTTTGTAAGCACTTCGGATTAGATGTCGCAGACACACCAATACCGCTGGAGTGGCAAGTGGGCATGATTTCCCGCCCAACATGGGAGGCATGCAGTGGTGGGTGGGTTTTTACCATTACACGCAATCCCAAGCCGAGTGGCGATCGTGATTGGTTCGTATTAACTATCGTCGAAAAGGAAACCGGCACGCAGCTCTCCCAAACCCCTCACGCCACCCTTCCTGTTGCTCAGGCATATGCGGATGAATGGGAGGGGCCATGACAACCTCATCGATACCTCATCCATCATTCAAGCGAGGCGTGCCACCGGTGATGCGTTATCACGGCGGCAAGCACAAGCTGGCGGATTGGATTACCAGTCATTTCCCGCCTCATGATGTTTATCTTGAGCCGTTCGGTGGTGCAGCCGGCGTGCTGTTCAACAAAACTCCGTCAAGAATCGAGATTTACAACGATTTGGATTCGGAGATCGTCAATGTATTCCGAGTTCTGCGTAACCCTCGCCGCGCGCTTCGGCTGCGTGAGATGTGCGAGCTGACACCTTATGCCAGGGATGAATACGCCCTGGCACAAGAGCCATGTGAAGATCCTGTCGAGCAGGCACGGCGCACGATCTTTAGGGCTTGGGCTTCGTTCGGCTCCGCCGGCGCGACACGCGGAACGTCAGGAATGCGCATGTCGAGTGGTAGCGGCACCAATCATTACAGCGTTGCCGTGGCCTGGCGGCGCATCCCTGAAGCCATGGTGCGATTTACGGATCGGCTACGCGACGTGCTGATCGAAAATCGTCCTGCCATTGAGGTGATGCTGTCTCACGATGGACGGCAAACGCTGCACTACATAGATCCACCCTATGTACCAGAGACACGTAGTCTCGACTCGAGCCGCTATTACCGGCACGAAATGACGCTTGTAGAGCATGAGCAACTACTCAAGGTTTGCCTCCAGCTTGAGGGATACGTGGTTCTGAGTGGTTATGACAATGCGCTCTACCGGGACATGCTCAGCGGCTGGATGAGAGTCAGTCGTTCCTCGGCGGTATCAGGGAATGGGGGTTCGCTGACACGCATGGAACATCTTTGGCTAAATCCGCGTGCGGCCGAGCACGAGCGTCAACAGGATATGTTTGGGGGCGCCTCATGAACGCAAACCAAGCAGCGCGCCCCAAGGGGGGCGCGGTAGCGCGGCAGGCAGCCATGCTCTGCCAGGATCCCTGGTTCGCCCTGTATCTCGACCGGCGCCGCCGCTACAAGTATGGGCTCTCAGAGCGTGAACTCCCCGATGGTACCCACAATACCCAGGACGCGCGGGACTGGCTCGTCGCCGCGTGCGGCATTACGAGCCGTGCCGAGTTGGATCATTTTCCTATAGCCCGGCAGCGTTTTCTCGGGATTCGACAGCGTTTCATGAACTGGAAGCGCCGCCAGTTGGCGATCCGTTGCCAGTGGCAACAGGAGGCACGCCATGGCTAGTAAACCATTACGTTGCTCTCCTGCGATGAGGGGCGTCATTCACTATGCCCGTGATAACGGCTGGCATGTGGCACGCACTCGCGGTGGACATCTCCAGCTCACAAAGCAGGGGTGCCCCTGCATATTCACCGCATCAACACCCAGTGATTACCGTGCGGCACGTAATGTGCTATCCCGGCTGCGCCGTGAGGATCGCAATCATGGCTAGCATGATGCTCCCCATGCGATATGCGCCGGTGGAACACTCTTCTATCGAAAACGCCCGGGCCAACTTCGAACGATGGCTGGACTGTGTGCCTCAGCGCCGATGCCGGCAGAACGCTCAGTTGCTGACACTGTTGGATGACAGCGGTTTGCTTTTCCATTCGATCACACGTGGCCTGCTGCCCACCCAGCGACGCCGATTGCAGCAGCTCGGCCTGGCAGGACTTTCAGAACGAGAGCGCCTGCTCATCGTCGCAGACAACCTGTGCGTGATCTGCTCCGCCATCAGTGCCCTATGTGAGCAGTCGGATGTTGATGAGTGCGGTGAGCACCTACTGGATCGCGTCAATGCCGCCCTGATACGCACTCGCAACCATATACGCCAGCTGCTCCAGCAGCTGTCACCGGAGGATCACTAATGAGCAAGAAAGCACTGTCTCGGGATCAACTGAAAGAGCGGCTGACTGCCGCTGCTCCACAGCATCGCCAAGCACAGGTCCGCGAGCTCGGGCCACCGCTGCGTGAGCAAGGGATGGAGCTGACGCTGGACCAGCTCAGGTCTTACGAGCACAACCCGCGTACCGAGCGAAATCCCAAGTACGACGAGATCAAAGAGAGTATTCGAGAGGTCGGGCTGCAACAGCCACCGGTGGTGTCTCAACGCCCCGGCGATGACAAGTGGGTCATCCTATCGGGCGGTAACACGCGGTTGAGCATCCTGCAGGAGCTCTACGAAGAAACCGGTGATGCCCGATATTTCACACATTGGTGCATCTATAAACCCTGGCCTGGGGAGGCCGAGGCTCTCGCAGGGCATCTCAGCGAGAACGAGACCCGAGGCGATTTGTCGTGGATCGAGAAGGCCCTGGGTGTAGTGCAACTTCGGAGATTTATCGAGGAGACCGAAGGGGCTCTTAGCCAAGCTGCATTTGCGGAACGTGCTCGTGAGCTAGGTTTCGCGATCGGCCCCGGACACATCAGCCGGATGACGTATACCGTAGAGCATATTTGGCCGGCACTGCCCCAGACCCTGCGTGCAGGAATGGGGCGACCGCAGGTCGAGCGGCTAATTACGTTCCGCGAAGTGACGTTGCAAATATGGCAGAGAGCCGAGCTCGATGCCGCCGAGTTTGGCGTGCTCTGGAATGATGCTGTCTCCCAATTCGATCAAGATGGACAGACTCAACTGCCGTGGGATGTCCTTGAAGACCGGGTATTCGGAGCACTCTCCGATGAGTCCGGCATCCATTTCTCGGTGATCGAGCACACCTTCAACACGATTATCGACTACCGGCGGCGGCGCTGGTCAATCGACGACCCTGAGCATCAACAAGATGTGTGGAGCGTCCTCGACGCCGAGCTCGGTCGCCTACGTGGCGATCCCGAGGCGCCGCAAATCCTTTTTGGCGAGCCGCACCAGGCACCTGGCTCGCAACCTGAGCGCACTACAGAGCCTGCGTCTGAGACTCTTGTGATATCGGACGAGAAGCCTGATGAAGAAGAGGAGGATCTCCTAGAGCCGCCGAAGGCTCTATCGGCATCCGTTGCCACTGGCAACGCGTCGAAAACGACGTCCCCAACCGGCACACCCTCATCTAGGAATGCGGCGGCGGATGATGACTCCTCACTCAAGGAGGAGTTGTCGCGCTTGCGTGAGCAGTTGCGTGAACGTGAGGCCACTATCCGGCACTTGGAGACAGCAACAGTGTCTCCCGACGCTCCGGCAACAGAGCAGGCGGGGGGAGCTGAGGATGATGCCGAACGCCTGGCTGAGCTGACAGTGGGCGGCGTAGTGACTGAGAGCGACGCACAGCGCGCACTGCGCGAACAGCTCGCCAGGGATGCCGGCGAGGAAGCTGCGAATTTCCAGCGCGATGCGCTTCACGCGGTACCGCTCATGTCCGCGGGGCCGATGCACCCGATTACAGATCTGTGGCGCATTGAGCCCCAGTATCGCACTCCGCGCGAGCTGCGCATGCAGATCGGGCAGTTCGCGCAGGCTCTCGCCCGCTGGGCGGAATTCGCCATGCCTACTGAGGACCTAGACGATCGCGCCCTGCAATTGAGTGACGAGGGTATTGGCTTCACCCTCCTGCCCCTCGGCGAGAAGCACGAGGCTAGTTATCGGGCTCAGCTCATTTGGCAATTCCTCGCAGGGCTCAGCGGCGAAACGCACCCTGGCTATCCCAGTGAGCCGACGCTACTCGGTGAGTTGTTCGGCACATGCGATCCGTTGCCACTGGCAACGGATCACGATACCGGCGACGTAGCCATGCCAGATGAAATTCTTGTGAGAGCGTTCCGACTCGTTCGCCTGATCCGCGTGCTGCGCACGCATCCGGATTACCAATAGAGCAATAACCAATACACACGCAGAGGAATATCTCGATGTCCACATCAATCTCCCAGGCGGTCATCTGGACCGCCATCCAGCACCTGCGCGACGGCAATGTTCGTCGCGCCAAAGCACTGGGATTTACCGACGACGAGTTGCGCGAACTGCGGCGCATGTCAGCGACGGAGCTCGATGAACTCGCCCACGATGCACACGCGGTATGTCGGATCGCGCTCGATCACACGATGCTCCTCGCAAAAATTCGCCGCATCACGGCGGATAAAAACCGTGAGGCGCAGATCGAGCGAGCACTGCGGCTAGACGCCAGCACCGAGATGATGACCAGGTGGTTTGGCATGTCTGGCAATGATTGTGCGACGCGACGCATCCTGCTCGGACTCGTCGCCAAGCAGGGGCGTCGCCCAGAGCCCACCGAGTCGGAAGAGCATGATGCGTGGCAGCGCTGGCAGGGGATCACACCGCAGCCGGACGATCTGGAGCGATCGCTCGCTGACATTAGTGGCATGATGACGCTGGCAGATGAAACCGGGCTGTCACTGTCGGTGCTGTATGGGCTGATCAAGCGTTGGCATCAGCCGGCGGCGGAAGGGGCGCGGCAATGGGCCGTCTAGACGACTACCAAATACTGGTAGGGAGAGCTGCCTCCAAAATGACACGCCGCCGAGGAATGCAGTCCTCGGCGGCGCAAAAGGCTGAGCCCTGTGATGGAGACTCAAACAGCACTTCTAACGATAGCAGCAGTGGGCTGCTATTTCTAGGCAATCCGCATCAATCAGTGCCGGTTGCGTTGTTGCGGGATCCTCGTTTGGGTGCTGTCGATAAAATCGGCTGGCAGATGATGCGATTGTGCACAACCGATGACCAGTGCACGGCGTTTCCCTCATATGACGATCTGCAGCCAATGCTATCCAGTGGCATAGGCAAAATTGCGTCGCGTGGCACCGTCGCCAGAGTAGTCGCCGTGTTGCGCCTCACTCGTTGGCTATCGCTCTGCCACCGCGCGCGGAACACGCTCAACGGACGAGTCGTGGGCAACGTGTACGTGTTGCACGACGAGCCACTATCTCCGGTCGAGGGCGCAATGCTGGATCGCGAGTACATAGACCTGGTCGCTAAATGTCGCGAGCACAAGGACCGGGTTGTGCGCGAGGTTGCTGGCTCAGTCTATCAGGAGATGACCGACGCTGGTGTCTGGATCAGACCGAAACCCTTGGATCGCCTTAACCAGCGTGCCAAGCGCTTCCAGGAGATGCATGGCCAGCAGGGACAGCCATCCGTTGCCACTGGCAACGAAAATACGCGAACTGAGGCAGGGGTTGGCGATACCTCTCAGTTCGCGTCGCGAACTAAGTCTAGAAACAATAACTTAGACCTCAGTTCGCGTCGCGAACTCAGTGAAGAGCAATCGCGAACCAACCTGAGTTCTCATAGCGAACTAAGTCTAAAATCAAACACTTATCGCTTAGTTCGCGTTGCGAACTCAGACCCTACAGTAGTACGTAGTAGTAATAAACATACGTACTGTACTACCCCACCTAGCGATGAGCGCGAACTGTTCTGGCCGGGGAACCTCGAGTTCGGCCCTGGTGAACGAGACGATATCGCTATGAAACTCGGCCCGCTGCCCATCGACATGCGGCAGGCTGTGCTGGACGAAACAGCTGGGCAGGTTGCTGCTGGCAAGGCTCAGAATGCTCCAGGGCTGCTCCACGGACTTGTGAAACGGGCTTTGACAGGGCAGTTCCGGCCTACGCGGTATGCTCAGAGCATTGCGGACAGGCGGGGTGAGCGTTATGTGGCGGAGCCGCCACCATCTGCGCCGGCAGGCGCGGGTGCTTCGGTGAACACCGGGGCGGTGGTGCGTAGCGGCCATGAGGGCAGGACATCCGCATCCGTTGCCAGTGGCAACGCCGAAGGACAGGGCAAGTGCCGCTTGGAGTCGCTGTCAGCGGAAGGGGCTGAGGCGCGGCGTCAGATGCTCACGATGTTGGGACTGAACTGATTGGGGAAAAGCACGATGGCCGTGATCGAGTACCTGGAAGGGGCCCACCCAGCCGGCTTTATCGGCATACGGGTCGCTACGACCCTTGGGTCGAGCAGTGAGTATCGGCAGGCCTACTTCTCCTACAGCGATTACTCGCCAAGGAGAGCTAAGGAGCTAGCGGACGCACTCAACGAACAATGGCGCGAGCAGGCATTTTCTCAGAGGCAAGAGGACTGGCTCAATCGGCCCAATGCTCGAGCCGGTCAGGGCTGGCTCGCGACGGGGCTCCGAGCAGACTTGTTACGCGAGTACAAGATCCGACGCGGGGAGCGGCGAATGTACTATGCGCCGGCATTTATCGCTGATAAGTGGCCCCGGCGCGGTGAGGGTAGCCACCGATGCTTTCGGGTTAACGTCTCTACAGGCAGATCTCTTGAGCAAGCTTTCCGGACGGCGGTCAGCCACTATGCCTCAGTGCGTCAGCTGGGCATCCAGGCGCAGGCGGCTCTGTTGTCGCGGCAGCCGGCTCCACAACTCTTTGTGAAGTTGGCGATCATGCTAGGCATGAAGGGTTACACGATCGACATAAATGCCATACGACAGAAAGTTGGTGTGCCGGAACTGTGAGCCCACCAACCAATTATTCGTTGCCACTGGCAACGTGTATGTCGTCTGTCACCGGAAAACCTATATCACGAGGATCACCTTTCCACTAGCGCCGCCTTGCCTATCTTGGTTGCCTTGTACCTCACTAAACACATGCCCAGAGAGATAGAGGAATGGCGACAGACTTAGATTCGATGGGGAAGCTGCGCGGCAAAATCGAGCTGACCCTGCATTCGTACCACGCTACCCGACTGTGGTACGGGAGGGGAGTGTCTACTGGCAAGCCCCAGATCATCGGCTGTCGGCAGTTCCTCCTCCTGGCCGGCAGGATCCAGCAGTCCGCAGCGCGCGACGATCCGTATGCGGATTATTGGATGTTGCGCATTGATGAGCGAGCGGATAAGGCGAAAGAGGCATTGGACGAGCGGCAAGCCGATGTCAAACACCTGCTTCACGCGATCCCGCCAGAGCTGAGCATCGCGGAGAATATCAATCAGCAACCCTTGGTCACGCCGGTTTACACCGGAGGCCCTCAGGGCTGGCAAGCCGTGATGCTGCTGATTGGGTTCGACCGGCTTGTACGCGATGTGTTGATGCTGCAGCACATTGCGATGATGTCTCGTGATACAGGGGCTGCGGCGATCGAGTCAGTACGAAAGCGGCTCCTTGGCCTGTTTAGCGAGCCCAAACGCTATCCCGGACACTCCGGTTCGACACGAGATGATCATGCCGCAAACAATGCACGGGCTCGAGATGCAGTGGCGAAATATGGTGAGCTACCGGAGGACGTGCTGCGCGGAGAGCGGCGCTCCCCCTGGGCACCGGTGATTCGCCAGCGGTCGGGCTCCGACGCGCTGGAGCAGCAGAGTGGGCCCGTGACAGCACAGGTTGAAGGCGGATCTGTTGCCACTGGCAACGGAACCGACGATTCCACTGCGGACTCCTAAGAAGAGCCATCCTTGGGCGTTGCCAGTGGCAACGCTCAACCCCATCCCTACCTGGACTACCTTCATGTGCTGTTGCACGTCATCCGAGGAGATATTTGCGATGATACAGTCACCCGATTGCTACCCAAATGAGTCACTCGACCGTGACATGTCGCAGTCACCCACCTCCTACCCTAAAGGGTTTAAACCCTTTAAGGGTAAGGGGGGCGCTGCCAGAGGCAACGAGTCCATGGGTGTATTGCTGAGGGAACTCGAGAGGGTCGAGACAGAGATTGCACAGCTCGGTCGAGAGGCGCGTCGGATCGAAGTTGAGGTAAATGATTTACCTGAAACCCATGCGGCCGGAATCAGAATTCGAATACATCGCCGAAATGCCTCCGGGCTTCCGGTGCTTCGCTGGCGAGAGGCGTATCATGAGGGTATGAGGACGCGGGGCACCTCGCCGCGAACTGGCGATCACGTGTGGCGGGAGGCTCTGGAGCAAGGGCGGCTCTCAGAGCCAGTGCGGCATGATCTCTACCAACATGAGGTGCGGCGGCTTATGCACAACACTCAGGCGTCACTGCTCAATGAGCAGCGACGCTGGATGGCGTCGGCAATCCAGCGACTCAAGCGCGCCCAGGCAGTACTTGAGCGCCGGTGGCAGGATGCCGATGCGCTGGAGCAGTGACCTTAATCCGTTGCCACTGGCAACGGTGAGAAGTGAGAGAAGAAACATATTCCAGCACGGTTAGGGTTTTCCGCTGACCCAGGTGCTCCGCTGGGTGATCGTGGCGCAAACCCACTGCAGCAGGGAATCTCTATGGCTACTCACGTTCAGCACATCGGTAATATCGCCAGTGACCCCCAAGTTCGGATTTTTCCGCCGTCGAGTGGCAACAACCAAGAGCCTCGCGGCATCATGCGGCTGAATTGCCGCTTCGAAAATCCGTATCGGGACCGCGAAAGTGGAGAGTGGCGGGATCGGGGCGGATTCTGGATGAACGTCGAAGTGCGTGGTAGCCAGTCGCAACTGGAGCAATATGCCAAGCTGTACCAGGTCGGGATGAGGATCGTTGCTGTTGGCCAGCAAGTGATGAATGAATGGAAAGACCGGGAAACCGGCACAGATCGCAGCGCGATCATCATCGACGCATCGTTCCCACCTGGCATCCTGCCTCATCGTGTGGATCAGGTGATTATGCAGCCGCGGCAGGAGAGCCAGCGGGAAACATCTGCTCCATCCAACAATCAACAAGCTGCCGCAACCCAGGAAGGCGCCACCGTACCTCAGCAAGGTGCGCAGAGGCAGTATGGCGCTCCCGACTCAGGCAGCTTCGACGATTTCGACGACGAGGTTCCCTACTGACCAAAGAGCGGCACACCCCGGTAAGGACCTCCTTCTTGCAGTCTCCTTGCTCCTTGGCGAATATGCACCGCCACTTTCCCGCCTTCATTAGAAGGCGGTTTTTTTATCTGGGGCAGCAGGCGTGCGATCCGTTGCCAGTGGCAACGGATCGCGAAAAGGAAAGGGAGAGGGAAAGGGAGCTACTGCATGGCCAGCTTTCGCCGATCTGATGCGATGGGCGCGCGGCCGGAGGCCGCGCTCATCCAAGCTTTTTCGGTGTTAAGCGTACTCACTGACTTCACGTTTGTCGTTGTGGAAGGTGGGCACTGTCGTGATTCTGCATGGTTCAACCAATCAGCAGGGTAGACCGCGATGCAGCTGTATCTGTGTGAGAAGCCGTCACAAGGGCGAGATGTCGCTAAGGGGCTAGGAGCCACGGAGAAGGGGGAGGGGTGTCTCAAGGGACATGGAGTGGTTGTAACTTGGGCCTTTGGCCATCTTCTGGAGCAAGCTCCGCCGGAGGCTTACGACCCCGCTTACAAGCGCTGGGCTTTGGAGACACTTCCCATCATCCCGGGGGAGTGGAAGAGCGAAGTTAAGAAGGAAACGAAGAAACAGTTTACTGTCATCCGCAAGCTGCTTTCCCAGGCCAGTGAAGTGGTAGTGGCGACCGATGCCGATCGTGAGGGTGAGTCGATCGCGCGCGAGATCCTCGAGCAGTGTGGCTACCGTGGCAGTGTAAAGCGGCTGTGGTTGAGTGCCCTTGATGATGAGTCAGTGCGCAAGGCCCTTGGGAACCTGCTCCCCGGAGAACAGACCTACCCGCTCTACCTCTCGGCGATGTGCCGCAGCAGGGCCGACTGGCTCGTGGGTATGAACCTGACACGAGCGTATACCGTACTCGCCCGGGAACAAGGTTACGACGGGGTGCTATCAGTCGGTCGGGTCCAGACGCCTACATTACGCCTGGTCGTCGACCGGGATCGTGACATCGAGCGTTTCGTGCCGAAGCCATTCTGGGAAGTCTTAGGGCAGTTTTCGGCCTCGACCGGTAGCTTTGCCGCGAAGTGGAAACCAGCCGATGAAAAGCTGCTCGACGAGGAGGGACGTTGCATCAATCAGCAGGCGGCCCAGGCTGTGGCAGTTAAGGTCGCTGGGGGTACGGGGTCCATCACCCAGCTTGAGACGAGGCGTAAGAAGGAAGCACCGCCGCTGGCATTCGACCTATCAACGTTGCAGCAAGAAGCCTCGCGCCGTTGGGGTTACGGTGCCCAAGACGTACTCAACGCCGCACAAGCACTCTATGAGAAGCACAAGGCGACGAGTTATCCACGGACGGACTGCGGCTATTTGCCGGAGTCGCAGCTATCAGAAGCGAAGCAGGTCGTTGCCGCTGTTATGCAATCGGATTCGACATTGCAGCCGCTGCAGGGTCACCTCGACATGTCGCGCAAAAGCCGCGTCTGGAACGATGCCAAGATCACTGCACACCATGGCATCATCCCGACGCTGCAGCCGTGCAAGATCGACTCAATGAGCGAGATGGAGCGCAATCTCTATGATGCGATCCGTCGCCGTTACCTCGCCCAGTTCCTCCCCGACCATGAATACGATCACACTACGGTGACCGTGAACGTTGGGAATGAACAGTTCGGTACGACAGGGCGCAAAATCGTAGTACCGGGCTGGAAGGCGCTCGTTGCCAGTGGCAACGACCAGGACAAGAAGGACGAACAAACACTCCCACCACTGACCCTGGGGGAGTCATGCCATGTCGTGGGTGTCGAGGTGCAAAACAAGCAGACGGCGGCGCCCAAGTCTTTCACCGAAGGAACGCTAATCGCAGCGATGACCAACGCGTCCCGGTTTGTCACCGATCTGCAACTCAAGCAGCTATTGCGCGAGCATGAGGGGATCGGCACAGAGGCAACCCGGGCCGGAGTCATCGAGACGCTGCTGAAGCGTGGCTACTTGGAGCGCAAGAAGCGCGCTATCGTTTCGACCGCGACCGCGAGGACATTGATCGACGCGTTGCCGCCGATGATCACTGATGTCGGGACGACCGCACTCTGGGAGCAGTCACTCGGTGATGTCCAGAGCGGCAAGCTCTCCCTGGATACATTCATGAATCGCCAGGAAGCGGCGATTCGAAAGCTGGTTCAACTCGCCGGCAATGCCACCATGCGTTTGCCGGTACAGCCGTCCAAGACATGCCCGGAGTGCGGCAGCAATATGCGCAAGCGTAACAGCGAGCGTGGTGCCTTTTGGGGATGCATTAGGTATCCCGACTGCAAGGGGATCATCAATGTCGGAGGCAAATCAAGGGCGCGTAGCAAGAGGGCAGCGTCATGATGTTACTTGAGGTCTCTGCCGGGCGTGCTTGGGGGATCGCAGAATCCCGTGGATCCTGAAGCGTCTATTCAACACGGAGGACCTTACTGGCTTGTATGGGGGGGCGATTATCAGCCAGTCGTTTATCACCGCTGTCTGACGTTGGTTGACGGTAAATTGGATCGCACCGATAATGCCAAGGGAGTCCCGTTGGCAGCGTTCGGTCAAATGCTGCATCCCTTGATCCGTGTTCTGTGAGCGTCCACGGATCATGCTGAAGCGCTTCAAAACTCGCGAAAGTAGAGCGCGCCGCCTTGCCCCTGCTGGCAAAGTCTACACTCACACCACGACTGGCGGTCCGAGTTTCCTTTTTCCGCGCCGGACGGACACTCCGGCATACTGCTCCTACCGCCCGGCTCTCCACTGCCTCCGCTCCGCGGGGATAGCGGAGAGCCGGGTGTCATTTTCTCCTCAGCAGAGCCGGCTGCTCGAACACCGGACCCTTTTGTTGTTGTTGCCACTGGCAACACAGCTGATCCGTGATTAAAGGTACGGACTACCAGGTATCCACCCATTTGGCCTGGCTGCGAGGCTCATGCACGGCTACGAGGGACGTGCTCGCGCACGCAGAAGTGGACAACTGCTCTCAGCTACTCAACCGGCGGGTAGCATTAACTGCAATCTCTTGTTCTCTCCACATCATGAGGCCTGGCTCCGCACCTGCGGAGCCACCCTCATCGATGCAAACCCCCAGCCCTGAACTTAACGTTTCTTGCAGCATGCGGCGGCGGATACCGTCATCGTGGCTCCAATTCGACATCCGTGTATTGGGGCTGACACCTTGAGCCAACATCTTCCACTTACCTCTGCCGTGGCCATGGCGTGCATGCTCGCGGGCTGCGTGCCTCTGCAGCACCATGCCGCCGGCGCGAATCCTGGCGAGGACCATCCGCTCGCGCTCGATCGGAGCCAGCGAATGCCCAGTGTCTATGATCGTGAGCTCGAGCCTGTCGAAGTGCTCCGCACCGGACGCTATCAGTTGCGTACTGCATCAGCGTCATTAGGCCAACGACGTCTGCTAGAGCAGACCGTCGACGTTCAGATTCCACCAAGTGTCTCAGCCACCGTCGGTGATGCATTGGACTATGTGCTCGAGCATACCGGCTATGAGCGTTGCGAGCCGCGCGTCACCGCGCAGCGATGGCTGTATTCCAGACCGCTGCCGGGAGCGCACTACCAGATCGGGCCGATGCCATTGCGTGAGGCGCTGCAAACGGTAGCGGGAGAGTCCTGGGAGCTGGACGCAGATCACATCACTCGCACGGTCTGTTTTGAACCCCTGGAAGAGATCCGCTTTGCCCGCGAGCCGACGTCCGATCGTCGTTTCTCGACACTCTCGAGCCAGGCCCATGGTGGTGCTGATTGGGGTAGCGTGGAAGGGGGCACTACGGCAGTTCAGTCCATGCCGTTGTTGGCATCCAGTTCTCCCGTTTCCTCGACTCCACTTGACTCCCTGGCGGCGGGGGACGGCACTCACACCACTATCGTCACATCGGCGGTGGGTGACAACAGTGAGGAGCGTAACGCAGGGAGTGATGGGCCAGCACGTACCGCGCTGGAAGCGATCGAGCGAGCACGAGTGCGCGCCGCCGCGACGTCTGCAGGCGAGTCCGCCGCGGGAGCTTTCCCTGGCGCTGACGCCGACTCATCAAGTGCGAGTGCTGTAATCGTTTCCGAATACGTTGCTACTGACAACGGCAGCGGCGTTAGCACCTCCGGTGCCGACGCCGATGATGACATCCGAACCATCGACATTACGGGGACGGCTCCAGCATCTCGGACCGAACCGGCATCCGCTCCGATCCAGTATTGGGATATCCCTGCAGGCCAGAGTCTGGAAGAAGGTCTTTCAGCATGGGCCGAACGCGAGGGCTGGCAGCTCGTCTGGAAGAGCCGAGTCAACTATCGCATCGCGTCCCGCGTGTCTTTCACCGGGTCGATCGAGGATGCCGTAGAAGAGCTCATTCTCCTCTACAGCCACGCGGAACGCCCGCTCTATGCCGACATCAGCCCGAGGCAGCAGCTCGTCGTCATTGCATCCGATCCGGAGGACCTCGGCGAATGAACTTCCACACTCTAATGCGCGCACTCGCCGGGTGCGGGATGGTACTGGCCATTGGTGGGTGCGCAATCCAGCAAGCCAATCAGCGAGATGCCCAGGTCAATAACAACTACCGGGAAGCCCGGGAACAGCTCGCTCAGCTGCAAGCGGATGCAGCGGAACGCCGGCCGTTCGTGCGTGTGCGCGACCGGCAATGGGTCGATACCACTCCGATCATAAGCTCAAGGCAGCGTTTGCCTGAAGCACTGAATTGCCGTGTCAGCTATGCACCGTACTCACCGTCTGGGGTCTATGAGCTGACGCAGATTGTACAAGAATCCTGTGGAGTATCCGTACGGCTCACCTCTGATGCCGTCGAGTATCTTTGGGGTGAGCATGATCGCGGTAATAGCAGCGCGTCGACATCAAGTGATGGCTTCTACCAAGGGTATCCGAGTGGTGGAGGCGACTATGGTCCGGTCTCTGGGTCAGCTGCGGATGCGGTGTTGATGCAGGCGTTGGGGATCGGTGGCGAGCGTCCGCTCGGCAGCCGTAGTCTCAATGACCTGGTCTGGAGCGATGAGCCGCTGGATCGGTTGCTATCGGGGCTTTCAGCACACCTCGGCTTATCTTGGAAGTTCGAGGAAGAAGCTGGCGAAGTCGTGCTGTTCCACGTCACCTCACGATCGTTCCAGATCCACGCGATCGAGTCATCGACATCGATCAGCTCGACGATCAGCTCCGGCACTGCACTCGGTTCCACAGGCGCGGAAGGGGCCTCAGGGGATAACGTCACGACCGGCAGTGCTCAGTCAGGCATAACCACAAGCGTAGAACTCGATCACTCTCTCTATGACGGTATCGCGGGTACCGTCGAGTCGATGCTCAGCGCATACGGGCGCTTCCACTATTCTCGGGCCACTGGGCGCCTCACGGTCACGGATACCCCCGACGTCATCGCGGAAGTTGCACGCTATGTCGAGGGTGAGAATGAAGCGCTGGGCAAACCCGTCATGCTCGACATTACACTGCTGTCGGTGACTATGGACAGCAGTGACAGCTTCGGCATCGATTGGGATCTCCTCTACAGCACCGCCCAGGGACAAATCGGTTGGGACGGGACGATCAGTGAGCTCGGGGCCGGTGGGCAGGGATCTGTTCGTATTTTGGATTCTGGTAGCCGCTGGAATGACAGTCGTGTGCTGATTGATGCGCTCAGCACTCAGGGCAACGTCTCGCTCGTTAGCAATCATCCGATCAGCACGACAAACTTGCAGCCAACGCCTGTGTCAGTTTCCGAGCAAATTGGCTATCTCGTACGGACTAGCGTGACCGCAATGGAAGGCGGTCAGACCACTACCGAGATGGTTCCTGGAACGGTAAATGTTGGGCTGTCTCTTACAGCATTCCCACAGATCATTTCCGAGCGAGACATGCTTCTCCAGTTCGCGATGAACCTCTCGCAGATGCGTGACCTCCGTGTCGCCGAGAGCGGTGATTCTCGTATGGAGATTCCAGAACTCATAGTGAGGGACTTCTCCCAGCGCGTGCGACTGCGCTCCGGGCAGACCCTGGTACTGTCCGGGTTCGAGCAGGAGTCCAACCGCTCGAACCGGCGCGGCGTCGGCACTGCCAGGAATTTCCTCATGGGCGGTGGAGTCCAGTCCCAGACGTCACGTGAGGTACTCGTGATCCTCATCACTCCCCATTTCCAGGCGTGAGGTGAGTCATGGGTGATGGACGCTCATCGGTCACGATTTTGACAATCAATGGCCATCAGTTCGTCGTCGGACTGCTCTGGAAAACCCTTGCCCGAGTCACAGCCTATGAGCGAGAGGCAAAGGAGTTTGGCAAGTCCGAAGGGATGGATATCGTTGTGCTTAGGCGCACCGAGGAAACGGCCTATGCAGGTTTCGTGCAGGCCGGTCTCGGTGCCCAGAAAGGGCAGCTGTCTCTTGCCATGGCCCTTCATGGAGAGCTTGGTAATGATTGGTTCGGGGCGTTCGAAACCGAGCCGGGCAGCGGGGAGTACTTCATATCTGGCGTCAGCAAACACACGGTGCTGCCCAAGGGCGACCACATCGTAGACGCTGATGCAGCGAGGCAATTCATCGGTGACCTGCTCTCTCGATTCAACAAGGCGGTCAATGAGGGACGCTATCGTGTCTTTGCCCCACCTGGTTTGGGTATTCCCATCAAGGTCGAATATCAGTCCCTCACTGAGATCCTCGATCGAAAGCGATTTCCTAGGGAGTACCGTCTACGCCCGCTGACATGGGGCATGACGCGGCGTGAGTGGAGTTATCTGGGACTCTGTAGTGCGATTGTGATCGCTGGCATGAGTTGGTACTCGAAGCATCAGCGCGATGTCGCCGAAGCCGAGCGTCAGGCAGAACTCCGTCGGCAGCAGCTGCTCGCCGAACTAGAAGAAGAAACAGGGCGCAATGCCGCGATTGAGGCGTTGGAGTATCCGTGGGTCCATCAGCCTGATCCTCAAGTGATGTATCACCGATGTATCGAGCATCTGCTCGCCGCGCCGATGGAGCTGGGCGGCTGGCAGCTGACGCGAGGAGCATGCAGCCGCGATGCCGGCGAGACCGTGCTCACGTACCAGCGCGCTGAATGGGCCACTGCCCGGGATTTCCTAAGCGCCGCCGAGGCGGGGCCTTTCGATTTTTACGAAATCGACGACTCGGGGGATCTTGCTCTGACCGGGTTCGAGCTGCAGTGGTCACGCTACGGCGATGAGCCGTTGCTTGAGCAGCTCGATGCCGTGTCAGCGTTGCACTCTCACTACCAGCGTAGAGGGCGCGAAATGCGCATCCTCGGCTGGTCATCGTCCGGGTATGACGCCGAATTGATCGCAGCAGGTGCAATGGACTGGAGAGCATTCCAGTTCGAGGTGCGAGGCGAGCTCATTGAGTTCGTGGAGCTCGGCGACTTCTATCAAGCCGGGTTGCGGCTCGAGGAGCTGCTGATCGACCTCCCAAACGGTGGACTCGGCGAGGCTAACTGGATTCTGACTGGAGAGCAGTATGTCCGTTAAGCGATCTTCCATCTGGCTTCCCATCTGCGCCGGGGTCCTGGGCGTCATCGTCATGGTGACAGCGACAGCCGGGTATACCTTCGATCCTCTACCAGGTGTTGCCACTGGCAACGAACCCGCGCATCTCGAGCCCATCGGGGTAACTGACCCTCTCGATGATGTGATGGAGGAGATGGCCCAGGAGCTCGACGCCAGTATAGAAGCCCTTGAGGCTGAAGCCCCCGTGCTTGACACCAGCCTCCTCGTTGGTTCGCAGGGAGCCGGAGCGACGCTGGGCGAGAATACGCGTCTACGCCAGGAAATCTACCGGATGGAGCGGTTGGTGGAACTCTATGAGCGACGCCATCAACTGCGTCAGCTAATGCGTGCGGGCGCTGCAGACGGTGAGATTCCTTCAGTAACCGGCGCTCAGTCGAGAAGCGATTGGGAAAGAGAGCTCGATGAGCCGGGGCTCAGTGGGTTCGGCGATTTTCTGTCCCCAGCACAAGCGGCGCCACCGATGGCTGCGGAGGAGTTGCCCCTAGTCTCCCGGGTCTATAGCAACAGTCAGGGACTGCTTGCGGCGCAGCTCATCTACCGCACGGGCGATGTCATTCCGGGCGCTGTCGTGGGCACACGTCTGCCCAGCGGTGAGTGGGTTCGTCGGGTCAGCATGACCGGTGTCGTTGTTTCCGATGAGGAGGGAGAGGAGATCCCGCTCCGTTTCGTTCCCCGCCATCTCGCGCGCTAGAAGGATCCCGTGATGACTGACGTGAATGAATATGTAGATGTCACTCATGTGTGCGATCGACTCCAGCGTGGCGAAATGCGTCTGTTGAGTGAACAACAGGATATGAGGCCGCACCCGACTCTCGAACATTCGCTCGCGCTGGTTGTAATGGAGCAACCAGATCGTGTGCAGCACATCCTCTATGCAGCTGATAATGTCTGGGAGGCTCCTCTACTCCACGACTACGAAGCAAGTATTCAGCGCCGAGGGATTGAAGCTAGGCTGATCGCGGTCGAGCTCGAGGACATCGCTCGGCTGAGGGCTGCAGGACAATCGAATGCTGGCGTGCGCGCCTATGCCGGTGACAACCTCGAACAGGCGCAGGAGAAAATCATCGAGCTCGTCGCCGCCGCCAAGCGGATGAAGGCCAGCGATGTGCATTTTGTCACGGAAGGCGATGCGGATGGAGACATCTGCTACATCCGAATCCGTGTGGACGGTGAGCTCCGTCCATACCGGCAGCTCCCTGCACGTCAGGGCAATGTCCTGATGCGAGCCTTGTTTGGCTCGATGAGTCAGGTTACAGGAGCCACGGAAGGCTACCATCCTGATAAGCCTCAAGATGCCCGCTTGCTGCCCGAGTACACCACACACCTAGGGCTATTTGGTGCTCGCGTCACCACCCGACCCCGCGCGCCTGGACAGATGATGGTTCTGCGCCTGCTTCACGAGACACTGGATGTCCAAGGTGGACTAGAAGGCCTTGGCTACCTGCCAGAGCAGGTAGAACTAATGCGAACTTTCACGAGAATCTCTCATGGCATCGTGTTGCTGACCGGCCCAACAGGGTCGGGAAAATCCAACACAATGAAAGAAGCCCTGCAGGAGATGCTCGAGCAGTTTCAGTTCAATCTGCACTTGCTTACTGTCGAGGATCCGCCGGAGTACCGAATTCGAGGAGCCAACCAGACTCCACTGACCCTGGGCGGCAATTGGGAAGTCGACATTCGCAGTGCCATGCGCTGTGACCCCGACGTGATCATGGCCGGCGAAATGCGTGACCGCGCTTCCGCCGATGCGGCATTCAAATTTGCGGAAACGGGCCACGGATTCTGGTCTACCTTGCACACCAATGATGCGACATCAGCGATCGAGCGTCTCCGGCACATGGGGGTCCCCGATGTGCTACTGCTCGATCCTGGACTAATGCGGGGAATTGTTGCTCAAAATCTCGTCCAGAAACTGTGTCCGCATTGCTCGCTGACTTACAAGGAAGCCCGGGAGGAAAAAGCGAGCGGTGCGGTGATCAACATCAGCCTGAACCTCGAGAAGCGTCTCCAACGGCTGACTGATCTCAACGCTATACGGTTTCGCAGGCCGGGAGGTTGCCCTGAGTGCGAGTGGCATGGAATTTCGGGCCGGCTGCCAGTCGCCGAAATCCTCGTACCGAATCACCGCCTGTTCGATGTATTCCGTAAGGAAGGTAAGCTCGCGGCGCGGCGATGTTGGCTTGAAGAGATGGGTGCGCGCTCCAAGGTCGATCACCTGATTTTCTTGATCAATCAAGGGTTGGTGGATCCTGCTCACGGCGAGCAGGCCGTGGCGCCTCTCGACGATGATGAGCGGAGCCTGGGGATCGACATTGAGATGCGTAGAGGCCAAGTGGCATGAACGTTTCGTTTTCCTTCGGGCAGATGATCAGCCGCTTGCTATTTTCTCCCCGCAGGCGTTTGTTCACATACAAATGCCTGGGTAGGTTAATGGCGAACTCGGCAAAACCCTATGATGCGGTTGTCAAAACTCTCTCCGTTTTGATGGATGGTCGACGCGAGACGCTTCTCAATTTTGGTCGACTTGGAAAACTTTATCGCCCAGAAATTCTATTTCTTAAGGAAGCGAAACAAACGCTGGCTTCAGGAGAGAAAGAAAAGTTTGATGAAGTGCTTTCGGATTGGTTGCCAGCCCAGGAAGCAATGATGCTGCAAACTGGTGTAAAGACGGGGCGACTAGACATCGCATGTGAGGAAGCTAGCAATATCATGCTAAGGTCTCGAAAAATTAGAACAACGATTTTTAGTGGATTAATCGGTCCATTTCTAATGATCCAGGTCTCCATTGGGGTGATGATCATTATGGGTGGCATGATGAGCAGTGCGATAGCCCCATTGATGGGAGATGCCCGTGCAGGTGGTGCAACGGGCCTAATGTTTAGCTTGGGAGGATGGCTGCGCGATTGGCTACTTTGGCTGGAACTCGCGATTTTTGGTGCTATCGCGGGGATCTTCTGGATGCTACCACGCTGGACGGGCCGCCTGAGAGACAGGTTCGATCTCTACCCGCCGTTTTCGCTTTACCGCATCCTCTATGGTGGTACCTTCATCATCTCGCTGACGTCCATGCAGCGCACGGGATATCTGCCGTATAGAGCACTCCAGGAAATGTCGCGTAGTGCGAGTCCATGGCTCAAGCAACGGCTGGAAGATGCGCGCAAGGGCCTGGCTCGTGGGGATGCCCTTGGCGTATCTCTTGATAATGCGGGACATAACTTTCCTGATCCCTTTGCGATTTCATACATCAAGGTTCTTGATGAACAGGAGGGGTTCGAAGATTCACTGGAAGAATTCGGACGGCAATGGATAGAGGACAGTATCGAAACAGTGAAAGCTGTCGCAAAAATAATGAATATCGTCGGGCTGTTAGTGGTGGCCGCCATGATTTTCTTGTTAGCTCGCGGCATCATGGGGATCAGCCAAGAACTGATGCAAATTTATCAATTCTAGATCTGCAGAATCGTGGGAGAACGAAAAGATGCATGCTAAAGCTAAAAATGTAAGGGAATCTCGTTGTAACTCTCGGCGGCAAGGTGGATTCGTGTCCGCAGAAATACTCATCGTTATTGTGGTGCTAGGCCTGCTCGCGTGGGCCGCTCTTGGGCCGCTTACGAGTTTTTTTCAGCGTGGAACAGGCAGTGCTGAAACAACCAATGCGAGGAACCTCGTCAATAATGTTAGCACCCTGCGACTGAGCGATGGGCGGTATCCTGCGAATCTTCACCAGGCGATGCAGTTGGTCGAAGCTTACCCTGCAAACATGGAAAGCACTAGCTCAGGGGTACGTAATTCGTGGGGTGGGAATGTCACCGTAGCACGGGGGAGTAATGCCCGGCATTTTGTGTTGACATACGAGAACGTGCCCGCTGCCGCGTGCCAGCAGCTTGCCACGAGTGTCATTTCCGCTCGTAATATCGATGTCTATATCGGAAGTCAATCTGCACCATCGAGTGACCCCGAAGCGCTTTCCAACCTGGCCATCGCACAGTGCAGTGGTGATGCAAACACTATCAGGTGGCAGGGGTTCCATTGATGCAAGAACAATCAATGTCGCCCGTCAGGCACGGTTCGTTCTCCCTTCCTGACGAGTTCGTGAATCTCTATGTGGGCGCGGACTTCTGCCAGATGGCTGCCGGGGGCGGGCCTTTGCAGGATGCATATATTGGAGCGGAAGAGCAGCGCCTAGCGCTGTACCAGGCGTTACAGCATGAGTATCAGGCCGTAGGGGGGGCGGAGTTCACTTTCCGCCCTTCTCCGGGGCTAAATCTGCGTGCGACATGCGTGCGTGTGGTTGACGGCACACCGATATTCATCCTGCGTCGTTTTCGCCGGATCCCCGAGATCCATGAGCTTGGGCTGCGCACCGAATTGATCGATTTTCTCATGCGGCCTGATCTGACGGGGCTAGTCATCATCGCAGGCCAGCAGGCATCTGGAAAAACCTCGACCGCGGCGAGCCTGCTCAGGGAACGGCTTCGTCGCCATGGTGGCGTTGCGGCTGCGGTGGAGGATCCGGTGGAGACTGACCTTCTTGGAGTGCATGGAGCAGGGAGGTGCTTGCAGTTCGTTGCTTCGGCGGCGAATGGTGGGTATCCCGAGCAAATCAAGATATCTCTGCGCACTGGTGCGCTGCTAACTTTGATCGGAGAGGTGCGGGACCCGGTTGCAGCGGAGCAAGCGGTGAACGCAGGAATCAACGGCCACCTGATTCTCACCACCGTCCATGGGGGCGGCATCACTGAAGCCATTGAGCGCGTATGTTCGCTGGCAGGCCGGGCTATGGAACAGCGCGACAGCGCCAACTCCATCGTGGCGCATGGGCTCACGGCAGTGATCCACCAGGAGCTCCTGAGCGGTGCCGGCAGCACGATGGTGATTTCCCGAGGGCTCTATCTCCACGGTACCGAACAGGCCGTCAGGGACCGGATACGGAAGGGAGAGTTCTCCGCTCTGGAAGGGGAGATAGATCGCCGCGCGAATGAGCTTACGTGGGGAAACGGCTGATGTTTCTCTTTCTGGCAATCCCGTTCATCACGCTCATGTTACTGCTTTCTCAGAGCCTGGCGATGAGCATTGTGGTCGAGGGGGCCGATTTAAGGGCACGGACACTGGCGAACGCGATGCTAACTGCACGGATTTATGCCGATCGCAGCGTTGGCCCTACGCAGAGTGGTGTTCTTGACCTGAACGATGTCCTTCCGGCGCATCACCTGCATATCGCCACGGACCTTGGCGTTCGCGCGCTGGCTGACAGCGGGACGGTGTATCTCTATCTCGATGCCGATGTGCCCGGATTGATGCATCACCTTGCTGAGATGACGCGTCATTCGGTGCACGTGGGACGCATCATGGCTGGCACTGGCAATAGCCGAGTGCTGGTACCAAGTGCGGAGGCCTGCAAAAGCCTTGGTGTTACCGGCAATGCCTGCCAGACGCCGGCAGCAGCGGAACTCACGATTGGCGCCGTAGCGCTGCGCAGCGGCAATACCTGAGGAAAACGTCATGATGGTTAAACGTAATGCGTCACCTCTAAAGCTGTTGTCGAAATCGTCTCGACAAGGTGGTTTCGTTCTTCCCGGCGTAATGATAGCTCTCGTTGTTGCTAGCATCGTATCGGCGTCAGGCTGGCAGCTCTGGGGTTATTACAATGATCGTCAGGTGGCCGCTACGGCAGCAGAGCAGCATCTGCGCGTTGCACAGGCCGCTAGGACAGCATTGCGTGAGAACTACGCGTTTTTTCAGAGTAATAACAACTGTTCAACCAATCGCTGGAACTACCTGATCAATAATGGGTATCTGCCATCCGAGGAATTCTCCTCCGGGGTCAACCTACTGGGGCAGACCTACCAGGTCCGTTACTGTCGTTCTGGCGGGTCAGGAGAACCGATCCAGACACTAGTGCTAGCGTCAGGTGATCCAGCGACGAGCGCGCGTGTCCAGCATCGGCAGGCCATGAGCATGGGAACACAGGCTGCCTGGCAGACTAGCGCAGGACTGATGAGTCCGTTCTATGAGTCATTCGGCTATGAGTTGGCCACATTCGGGCAGTCTGCCGCTGCGGTGGGTTCAGTCGCATGGTTCGACACGCTCGAGTTTTCCTCTGCCGGAGGCAGTGAGTATCTCTATCGGCATGCGGTAGCGGGTTTCCCTGAACTCAACCGGATGCAGACCGACCTGGACATGGACGGTAATGACATCGCCAATGTAGGAGACCTCGGTGCTGTCTCTGTTGAGGCTAGCCAGGATGTCAATGCGGACCGCGACATCAATGCTGGTAGGCGGCTGACAGCGGCACAGGATCTTGTCGTCGGGCAGGATGTACTTGCCGATCGTGACGTGCGTGCAGGGCGGAATCTAACGGTCGGGCAAGATGCCACGGTGGCTCGAGACTTTCGGGCTGATCGTGACGTGACAGCGGGCCGGAACATCATTGCCGATAATGAGCTACGCGCTCAGGGTGATGTGCGCACCGGAGGTTATCTGCGCCTGGCCTATAACGGCCACAGCGCTGGGCAGAGCTGCAGCCAAGGACGGGGGGCCATAACGATCGATTCTTCCGGTATGATACTTTCTTGCCAATCCGGTCGCTGGTCTACGCCAGCGGCCGATGCCCCAAGAATTACTACCAGAACATACAGCAACCTGCCTAACGACAGCACTGTGAATGTTGGCACCTTTGATATGTGTTGGTTGCT
>ERZ869909.921-NODE-921-length-27482-cov-3.757927_pt1 | contig 27482 bp, 26 predicted proteins | sample MGYA00520892_ERZ869909 | MGnify/ENA primary metagenome ERZ869909 (study PRJEB32215, sample SAMEA104723947) | bioreactor metagenome | biome: bioreactor; feature: anaerobic bioreactor; material: water | place: China | collected 2015-03-12 ... | reverse complement strand
TTTAAAATTGTCCACTTATAGAAAAAAGGAGCCGTAGCTCCATAAATAGTTCATCTCAAACTATCTATTTCGTTACAGCCCCTTTCATTTTTGTTTTTTTAGTGTAAAATGGTTCTAGACTATTGATTTTTACTAAAAGTGGCGTATCATATTGGATGTTCACTTACAAGGGAGAAACCATGGTAACACGTGTAATCGTTTCAAAAAAGCATATTCATTTGCGTCCGGCACAACAGATTGCACTTAGCTTTATCGCGGTCATTCTGATTGGAACACTTTTGTTATCTTTACCTATCAGTCAAAGTGCTACATCGACTGCGACACTACTTGATCATTTTTTTATCGCAACTTCAGCAGTGTGTGTCACTGGACTTACCCCATTAGTGACTGTAGAAACCTATAGCCTATTTGGACAAACTGTACTCATTTTTCTGATGCAGATTGGCGGTCTTGGGTTGATGACTTTGATTGCAATCTTTCTATTGGCGATTGGAGGTCGACTGGCTCACTCAGATAAAATGGTGGTTCAGGAAGCAATCAATCGCAATACGATGCAGGATATAGGAAAATTTCTAAAATTTATTATCGGATATACTTTCCTGTTTGAACTGGTCGGTATGATTTTACTTTCCTTTGTCTTTATACCAGAGTTTGGTCTTGGTTTGGGTCTATTTAAATCTTTATTCATCAGTGTTTCAGCCTTTTGCAACGCAGGTTTCGATGTCATAGGATCGAGCAGTTTACAACCTTATGTCTCCAATGTGCTTGTCAACCTGGTCGTAAGCACCCTTATTATTATGGGTGGACTCGGATTTTCAGTCTGGTTTGACTTGACCAAGAGTGGAAACTCGATATTACATCATAAATCTCGAGTGAAGAAAGTGATTAGTCATTTACAGGTTCATGTGAAACTGGTTATTTGGATGACAATCATTTTACTTGCGTTTGGGTGGATTTATATCTTTGTTATGGAGTTTACGAATGTGGCAACATTGGGTCAGCTTTCGTTGTTTGATAAACTCATGGCATCCTTCTTTCAATCCACAACGCTTCGTACAGCCGGTTTTGCGACGTTGGATATTAGTGCCATGCGTCCAGCTACACTCGTGTTGATGATGGCCTTTATGTTTATTGGTGGTTCCCCCGGGGGAACTGCGGGTGGAATTAAAACCACAACATTCGCTTTGGTTATATTAATGGTTATCACTGAACTGATTAATCGAGATCAACTGGTTATTTTTAAGCGAACCATTGGTAAGGATATCTTCCGAAGAGCCTTGGCGGTCCTTGTCTTATCCTTTACTTTTGTCTTTTTAGGATTGATTGCCTTAACTATGGTGAGCGAAGCAGAGTTTCTTGTGATTGCCTTTGAAGCCTTTTCTGCCATGGGAACCGTTGGGTTGTCCATGGGGCTTACACCGGAGTTGACGAGTGCAGGAAAAGTTGTCATAATTATTCTGATGTTTGTGGGTCGTATCGGACCGATTGCTGTGGCATTCTCCTTAAAAGGAAATCGCAAACGTCGTACGTTAAATGAAATCTCGTATCCGAGCGGAAACGTTGTGGTCGGATAGTTGGAGGAAATATGAAACAGAAACAATATGCAGTTCTTGGTTTGGGAATATTTGGGTCGACCATTGCGAAAACACTCAGTGAGTTTAACTGTGAGGTCATTGCTTTGGATAAGGAAATCTCCTGTGTTGATCGTGCCAGCGAGTTTGTCACTCAGGCTGTACTAGCGGATTTTACAGATATTGAGCAATTACGTGCAATTGGTGTGGGTGATTGTGATGTGGCTGTGGTTGCAACAGGGTCGCGACTCGAGGAAAGTATCATGGCGATTATGAACTTAAAGGAGTTGGGTGTTCCGTATGTTTTAGCCAAAGCTAAAAACAAAACATACATGCATATTCTGCTTAAGATTGGTGCGGATAAAGTCGTTCGTCCAGAAAAAGAAATGGGTGAACGTGTGGCCAAATCGATGTTATCACGGAATGTCATAGATATGATTGATATTGATGATGATTACAGTGTTGTAGAAATCGTCGCACCGGATCGTTGGGTTGGAAAAACGCTCAAAGCCTTGGAACTTCGTGCCAACTATGGAATTAACGTTTTAGGAATTCGTAAACGCCCGCATGAGCGTTTAAGCATTTCACCTTCCGCGGAGTACATTATTGAGAAAAGTGATCAGCTGCTTGTGATCGCAGATACGGATGTATTCGAGAAGTACGAATACTTGGGTAAACTATAAAACTAAACAGAAGAACCACGTGATTTCTTCTGTTTTTTTACTTGAAAGTGGTACCGCTTTCAGAAAGAATCATATATAATGATTTCAGGTGATAAAATGTCGAGTAGAAAAATAGGTGTAGTATTAAATGAGGGTTGCGGAATTGATGGCCCTCAATTGGCCATAGCGGACTTGTTAGCGCGTGGCTTTGTTTTTGATGAGATTATTGAGTCAAATCCAAAACTCAAGGATGACTCCTTTGTTTTAAATCGGCACATCGTTGCGGATGTGGCTGAACGCTTAAAACAGGCTGTGCTAGAAATTAGAGAAGAAGATGATTTCCCGGTGATTATCGGTGGAGATCATGCCTTGGCTATGGGTTCGATTGCGGCTATGAAGGATTCACATCGTGCAGTTTTATGGATTGATGCACATGGTGATTCAAATACGCCCGAATCATCGTTAACCAAACGTTCTCATGGCATGCCAGTAGCTGCGTTGATGGGTTATGGGGATGATGCCTTTTTGGATGTGATTGAACCTCCATTTGTTCGACCGGAGCAATTTTTGCTTTTTGGTATCCGATCTTTGGATGATCTGGAAGCAAAATTTATCGAAGAACATAACATCCCGATGATAACGATGGATGAGATCTTCAGCCATTCGGAAGAAGAAATCATTGATATCGTCTTGGAAAAACTGAGACCGTTTACTTCAGTTCATATCAGTTTTGACCTGGACAGTATCGATCCCGTGTACTCTCCCGGGGTCTCCACTCCGGTGGCTAAGGGGCTACACCCATCGATTCCATTAAAACTGATCGAACGCTTGTTTAAGGAAGAAAAAGTATCCTCTCTCGATATCGTGGAATATAATCCATTGCATGACAATGGGAATACTTTAGTGATTCTTGAAGAGACGCTTCGAATCGTCCGCAAATATAAAGGAGTAAGTAAAGATGAGTAAAGTGATATGTGCAATTGATCAGGGAACAAGTTCCTCACGTGCAATTTTATTTGATTCTCAAGCCAACGTAGTCGCGGTGGCACAAAAAGAATTATCCTCCTACTATCCACAACCGGGATGGGTAGAACAGAATCCGGAGGAAATCTGGGCTTCGGTTGTTGGGGTGGTATATGAAGCTTTGGCTAAAGCTTCCTTAAGTATGGAAGACATTGACAGCTTTGCCATTACCAATCAAAGGGAGACAACGATTGTCTTTGAAAAAGCAACAGGCCGTCCAGTCCATTTTGCCCTTGTCTGGCAATCCCGGCAAAGTGCACCTTTATGTGAAGCGAAAAAAGAAGAAGGACATGAAGCGTGGGTATATCAGCGAACGGGTCTAGTGATGGATGCTTATTTTTCAGCAAGTAAAATCCGCTGGATTCTTGATCATATTCCCAATGGTCAAAAGCGTGCTGAAAACAATGAACTGGCATTTTCCACTGTGGACAGCTGGCTGATTTACAAGTTAACTCAAGGGAAGCTGCATGTGACGGATGCTACCAATGCATCAAGAACGCAGTTACTCAACTTAAAGACAGGGGAGTGGGATGAAGATTGTCTGAAGTTATGGAACATTCCTGCATGTATGCTACCTGAAATCAAAAATACCAGTGAAGTAGTAGGTTACAGTGCATCTGCACTATTCTCTCGTCCGATTCCGATTGCGTCTATGGTCGGTGATCAGCAGGCAGCACTGTTTGGACAGTTATGTGTCAGCCGTGGCATGGTAAAAAACACCTATGGAACCGGATGTTTCCTATTAATGAATACAGGAGATCAACCGATTCAATCCAAACATGGTCTATTGTCAACAGTAGCATGGAAAATGAATGGAAAAACAACGTATGCCCTTGAGGGAAGTGTCTTTATGGCAGGAGCTGCGATTCAATGGCTTCGTGACGGCTTGAAATTATTCGATCAGGCATCAGAAAGTGAATCTTTAGCGTTATCCGTCAGTGATAGTGAGGGTGTCGTGGTTGTGCCAGCCTTTACAGGCTTGGGTGCACCTTACTGGCGTCATGATGTTCAAGGAGCTATTTTAGGCTTATCGCGAGGTTCCACAAAAGCACATGTTACTCGAGCAACACTTGAATCACTTGCTTATCAGACATATGATGTCGTGAATGCGATGAGTGAGGATGCTCAAATGAAAATTAAGGCGTTGAAAGTGGATGGTGGTGCAAGCCGCAATCAGTTTTTAATGCAATTTCAGGCAGATATATTGAATACGGCCGTGGCTCGACCTGCGCTTAATGAAACAACAGCACTGGGTGCAGCGTTCTTTGCTGGCTTAGCTACAGGGTTCTACGAGAGTGTCGATCAGTTACTGTCGCTTTGGTCGATGGATAAGATGTTTGAACCCTCGATGGATGAAGCGTTGCGATTGGCTAAACTTGATCGCTGGCATAAAGCGGTCGATGTCGTCTGTACATTTAAGTCTTAATAACCAGAGATTGGATGGCGATAAGCCATCCTTTTGTCTATTTTGTGAATGTCTAGATGAAAAAGTGATGAAGGTATTGAGTTTCAAGCAGTATTCCTTTTCTTTTTGATAAAAGTTTGTTAAAATAAACACGCAAGGAAGGTGACCCCACATGTTTATGAATAAAGCCGATAAAATTTTCATTGTCATTGTGGCCGCGCTGTCCATCGCGTTGTATGCGACAGTTCGTTTAGTGGTGGTCGCACAGACTTCAAATGAAACCATCGCAGTCGTAACATACCGGGATAAGGAAGTATTACGGATCGATATGAGTAGAAATGCCAATTATACTGTCAAAGGAACCTTAGGAGATGTGTTTATCGAAGTGAAGGATAAAAGAATCCGCGTGGAGAAGGAAACATCCCCATACAATATATGCTCGATTCAGGGGTGGGTACAATATGCCAATGTACCGATTACCTGCTTACCCAATCATGTTGTCATTGTGATTCAGAATGCAACGAATGAGTTTGGGGAGGACACGACAGTCCGATGAGTAGTAAAAAAAGAATTCGACGAATGACCATTGTGACGATGTTGTTAGCTATGAGCATCGTCTTTCATATGTTAGAACCAACGGTACCTCTACCGGTTCCTGGGGTAAAGCTGGGTCTAGCCAATATTTTGGGCTTAATCGCTCTGTATATGTATGGACCCAAAGAAATGTTTGCAATTAATTTCACCAGGGTATTGATTGCCAGTTTATTACGTGGTATTATCTTTGGGACGGGATTCTGGTTATCACTCTCTGGAGTGGCACTTAGCAGTCTAATTGTTGTTTTATTGAAGAAAACAACACCTCTATCACCGGTAGGGTTAAGCGTTGCAAGCGCAACCTTCCACAATGTGGGTCAGATTCTGGCCATTATGGTGATATGGTCATCAGTGATGATGGTTTACTGGTTACCCGTAATGATTTGGATGAGTATTCCAACAGGAATCTTAACGGGCTCACTCGCAAGTCAAGTACTACGAAGAATTAAGAAAGGAGGTACACCATGATTAAGTTAAGAACAGTTAAAAATCGAATGATGTTTTGTAACAGGGTTTTATGGTGTACACAATAGCCACCTCTTTTTAACCAACGCAAGGCATCCACACGACCGTGTCTTTGATGTACTTGCGTATACTCGCAAAAATGAATCATTCAAGGCACGAAGGTGCCTTTTTTTGTGGCATATGTAGGGAAATGAGGGAAGAATTATGAAGCAATTAACATTTATTTTTGAAAAACTTGAAGGAAATCGACTCCGAATGCTCGGGATGTTTATTTCTGTCATTATTTTCGTAGGAGCCACACTGATGTCTCCTCTACTGTTCAGTTTTCTGATTGATCATATCATTCAGTTGGAACCCATGAGCAATCCAATTCACATCACACTCGCCAGATTATTTGGGGGAGTTGACTATTTACGCAATCACCTGTGGGTGGGTGGGCTACTCTTTTTAGCCATCAGCTTAATTTCAGGTATTGCCATGTATTTTCGGGGAAAACTCAACGGAGTGATCAGTGAAAATGTCACGATCAAAATTCGTGATGAGTTGTACTCCCATTTACAGCTGCTACCTTACAGTTATCATGTTCAAGCTAAAACAGGCGATCTCATCCAACGCTGTACATCCGATGTGGATCAGATTCGTCGGTTCTTAGCAGCTCAGGTATCTGAGTTGGTCTATGCGATTGCGATCGCGACGATTGCAGCCTTTGTGTTATTTAGCATCTATGCACCTTTGGCATGGATTGCCATCATTAGTTTGCCACTCATTTTTGGCTTCGCCTATATCTTCTTTATTAAAATGCAAAAAGCGTTCAAGGCTTCGGATGAGTCTGAAGGCGAAATGTCCACGACCATTCAGGAAAATCTTTCCGGTGTCCGTGTGGTTAAGGCGTTTAATCGTGAAGAATATGAAGTGATCCGTTTTGAAGAGAAAAACCGCAAGTTCCGCGATTTAACGTATCGACTGATTCATTTACTTGGTATGTACTGGGGAATCTCTGATTTCATCTGTCTGTTGCAAATTTTGGCTGTGGTTGTATCCGGAGTCTTTATGGCACAAAACGGTCATATCTCCGTGGGGAACTATTTTGTCTTTGTTTCTTATGTTAGCATGATTTTATGGCCAGTCCGGAATGTAGGTCGTATTTTATCCGATATGGGGAAAGTCAGTGTAGCGATTGATCGTTTACATGAAATTCTTCATGTACCACTCGAAGACATAGAAACAGGACTCACGCCAGCCATCGAAGGTACCATTACTTTTGATCATGTGAGCTTCCAATACCCGGATGGAGATACAGAAGTACTTAAAGATGTGTCATTCTCTGTTAAAAAGGGTGAAACAGTTGCCATTATGGGTCCAACAGGAAGTGGAAAGTCATCGCTTGTTCACTTGCTGACACGATTGCACGATTACAAAGGTGGATCGATTACCATCGATGACACTGAACTACGACTGATTGCCCGCAAACACTTGCGTCGCAATGTCGGAATTGTTCTTCAGGAACCGTTCCTTTTCTCTAAAACCATTCTTGATAATATCAAACTGGCTAATCCGAAGGTTGCTCTTGATGATGTTTTCCGGGCTGCTTCAATTGCCAGCGTTCATACGGTCATTGATGAATTCGATCAGGGGTATGATACTTTGGTAGGGGAAAAAGGAGTTACCTTATCCGGAGGACAAAAGCAGCGTATTGCCATTGCGCGAACCATTCTCAATGGCAGCCCAATCCTGATTTTCGATGATTCACTATCCGCGGTAGATACGCAGACGGATCGCCAGATTCGGGATGCTCTTTCACAGATTGCATCAAGTACGACGACACTGATTATCACACACCGTGTTTCCAGTGCTCAAAGTGCGGATCAGATTATTGTGCTGGAAGAAGGGAAAATCTCTCAAAGAGGAACTCATGAAGAGTTATTGGCGCAAGAAGGATTGTATGCACGTATTGCACATATCCAAAGCGCTATGATTCGTGGAGGTGATGAAGATGAGTCAAATTAAGTTTGAGGAACAACAATACAACACCGACACGCTGGATACAAAATTATGGAGCAAGATTCTGAAACTGCTCTGGATTCATAAAAAAGACTTGTATATTCTGTATGGGTTTATGATTATGCTTGCCTTTGTGGATGTGGCTTTGCCACTGATGAATCGATTTGCGATTGACGAGTTTGTCATTGGCAATCGACAACTCAGTGACTTACGGCTGTTTGGTCTTGTCTACTTTGGTTTTATCGTCTGGCAATCATTCAATGTATACTACTTTATTAAACAAGCAGGGAAAATTGAAATGAATTTTGCTTATGATATTCGTCAGCGTGCGTTCGCCAAAATTCAGGAATTATCGTTTAGTTATTTTGATAAGACACCACTGGGCTGGATTATGTCCCGTATGACCAGTGATATTACCCGGTTGTCGGAAATTCTATCCTGGGGTCTTATGGATATGGTATGGGGATTCTCCGTGATGTTTGGGATTACCATTGTGATGTTTGTAGTCAATTGGAAGTTGGCACTACTTATTATGATGGTGATGCCACCTCTTGCCTATATCAGTTTATATTTTCAGAAGAAGATTTTAAAAACCTATCGGGATGTCCGAAAGGTAAATTCCAAGATTACCGGAGCTTTTAGTGAAGGGATTTCCGGAGCGAAAACAACCAAAACCATGGCAATCGAAGATATTAACTATGAAGAGTTCAGGGATTTGACCAAGGAAATGCGTACCAAGTCCATTCGTGCTGCCATATTATCTGCACTATTCATGCCTGTGGTTATGGGTCTGGGTAGTATAAGTACAGCAAGCATTCTTGTGGTAGGAGGAAATCAGGTGTTGTTACGAACCATTCAGTTTGGAACATTGATGCTTTTCACGCAATATGCAACACAGTTTTTTGAACCACTAAGGCAGATTGCCCGATTACTTGCGGAACTTCAGATGGCGCAGGCATCTGCTGAACGTGTACTTTCACTGATTAACAGTGATGTGGCCATTGTGGACAAGCCTGAAGTAATCGAGAAGTATGGAAGTATCTTACAACCCAAGAAGGCTAATTATGAGCCGATGATAGGTCATGTTCGTTTCGAAGATGTCAACTTCCATTACAATCCACAGGAGCCCGTTCTTATGGATTTTAACTTGGATGTACAAGTAGGTGAGACGGTTGCTTTGGTGGGTGAAACTGGAAGTGGGAAAAGCACGATTGTTAACTTATTGTGTCGCTTCTATGAGCCGATTAGTGGGAAGATTCTGATTGATGGTGTTGATATCCAGGATCGTTCCATCGGATGGTTACATAGCCATTTAGGATACGTACTGCAAGCGCCACACTTATTCTCAGGGACAGTTACCGAGAACATCCGATATGGTAAGCTGGAGGCAACCATGGAGGAAGTAATCGAAGCGGCCAAGATGGTGAATGCCCACAGCTTTATTGAAAAACTGGAATCAGGGTATGATACCGATGTTGGAGAGGGCGGAAGTCGACTTTCCACGGGAGAGAAACAGCTTATTTCCTTTGCCCGTGCGGTTCTAGCGGATCCGGCAATCTTTGTTTTGGATGAAGCGACCTCATCGATTGATACCGAGACGGAGCAAATTATCCAGCATGCCATCGATACGTTACTGAAAGGTCGTACCAGCTTTATTATTGCCCACCGACTTTCGACGATTGTCTCAGCAGACAAGATTTTGGTTGTGAAGAAGGGAAGAGTGGTTGAAAGTGGAACACACAGTCAATTGCTTGATCTTCAGGGCTATTACTATCGGTTGTATACCAATCAGTTTCAGGAAGGTCTTCAAAAAGAATTATTACAAATGTAACCCGGAAATTTTCCGGGTTTTTATGTTACAATGGTTCAAGGTGATAAACATGAAAGTACAACTAACTGACATTCGAGTACAACAGGATCAGCTTGATTCACGGATTTTCAGATTGCATCATACATCCAGAGAACAGACGACGCAAAAGCGTATCCTGGCTCTTCTGGTCGAACTTGGAGAGTTGGCCAATGAAACCCGTTGCTTTAAGTTTTGGAGTCTTAAAGGCCCAAACACACAGGAAATCATTGCACAGGAGTACAGTGATGGCTTACATTTCTTTCTTTCGTTGGGTATTGATTTAAAAGACGATACAGAATATCTTGAGTCCGTTTGCTCTCACTCAGATCCTACGCAGCAGTTTCTATTTATTTATCAGCTGGTATCCAACCTGCTGATTGATTTCACAAAGGAGCTTTACAGGCAGGCATTTTCTGAGTATCTGGGTCTTGCACAGCTATTGGGTATGAGTGGTGAAGATATATTGAATCATTATCTATCCAAGAATGCGACGAATCATCAAAGACAGGATGAACAATATTAATCATCGGGTTGAACTCACTTGTTAAAATTGTGTATAATAGCACTATTGGAGGAAAAATATGGAAGATAAAAAAATGGAAGTCCTTATCGAAGGATGTAATCTGGAGTTGTTTGCGGAGTTTACTCAGGCAAATGGTATTTCAGGAAATGAAAAAGCGGTTTCTCGCGTCATGAAAAAATGGTGTGAGGAAGTGAGTGATGAAGTTGCCTATGATAATTTGGGTAGTATTGCTCTTACCAAAAAAGGGAGTGGAAATGGTCCGAAACTGATGTTTGCGGGACATATTGATGAAATTGGATTCTTAGTTAAGCAAATTGATGAGCAGGGATATATTCGTTTACATCCAGTCGGTGGCTGGTGGGGACATGTGCTACCTTCCAAGCCAGTAGTGATTACCACTCGCGAAGGAAATGAAGTGGTGGGTATTGTTGGTTCTAAGGCACCTCATGGTATGACACCGGATGTTCGCAATAAGGTTCAGGAAGTCAAAGATTTGTTTGTGGATCTTGGTGTTACCAGCAAAACAGAAGTTGAGCTTCTAGGTGTGCGCGTTGGAGATATGGTTACACCCAAATCTGAGTTCCTTGTGATGGGAAATCCAAACTTCTTGGCCGCGAAAGCCTGGGATGATCGCATTGGGGCGATTATCGCAGCTGAAGTTCTTCGTAATCTAAAAGGTGTAGAACATCAAGCGGATGTGGTTGCTGTGGGTACGGTTCAGGAAGAAGTTGGCCTACGTGGAGCAAAAACATCGGCGCATATGGTGAAACCGGATGTCGCTGTTGCCTTGGATGTTACGATTGCTACCGATACTCCAGGTGAAGATAAGCGAATCAAGATGGGATTTGGTGTGACGATGGAAATCGCTGACTCATCTCATTTAGGTCACCGTGGACTACTTAACCATCTTGAAGGGATAGCCAAAGCGATGGACATTCCTGTTCAATTTGAAATGCTTGCGGCTGGTGGAACTGACTCTGGAGAAATCCATAAGTCATTTGATGGTGTTATTGCAGTGACACTCAGTATTCCGAGTCGTTACATTCACTCTCATTATGCGATGATTCATCGTAAAGATGTGGTGGATACTATCAATCTATTGACAGAATTTGCGAAAACCCTTACGTGGGACATCGTAGAAGATATCCGTACATTTAATCGTTAAAGATTACCGGCTTTGGCCGGTTTTTTAATACTTCGACTAAAACATATACATATTTTGAATATATACCTTGACAGGCGATGTATATTATTGTAATATATACTCGAAAAGGAGGGATGACATGAGTATTACATCCGATATCCTGCGCGGACACACGGAAACGATTATCCTCAAGCAACTGCTTATATCTGATAGTTATGGTTATCAGATCAATAAGTATATCCAGGAAAAGACAGACAATCAGTTTGAACTTAAAGAGGCCACGTTATATTCGGCATTTCGCCGATTAGAAACTGCCGGATACATTGTCTCGTACTGGGGAGATGAAACAACGGGTGCACGACGAAGGTATTACTCCATTACCACGACGGGTAAGAAGTACTATGAAGATTCAAAAAAGGAATGGGAAGAAGCGAAGGGGCTTCTGGACTCATTAATCTAGGAGGTAGCTATGGTAGCAAAAATTAGAAATTACATTCAACGGGCATTTGACGATGTACCTAAAACCAAAAAAGCGATGGAGCTTCAAGAGGAGCTTATTGCAAATTGTCTAGAGAAATTCAATGATCAGCTTCGTATTGGAAAGAGTGAAGAAGAGGCATACACAGCGGTTATCTCAGGTATCGGTGATTTAAGTGAGCTTACTGAGGGTCTGAAAGAACGCCATAGCCTTTCCGTTGAAACACCCGAACAACGAAAGAAAAGTGCAGTTCTTGTAGCAACTGCAGTTATGCTTTACATTCTAAGCCCGATGATGGTTGTGTTCTTTTCGGAAGTTGTTAATCAATCTGTGATTGGTGTACTCATGATGTTTACATTTGTCGCGATTGCTACAGGACTGCTAGTCTACAATGCGATGACAAAAAGTCGTTATCGCCGGGAAGAAGATACGTTGGTGGAAGAGTTTAAAGAATGGAAGAGTGCCAAGGCAAAAGATCGCGCCATCTTCGAAACTGTCAGTTCGGCTTACTGGCTCATCGTTGTCGGGATTTATCTGTTTATAAGCTTTACAACCTTGGCATGGCACTATACATGGATTATTTTCATCATAGCGGCAGCCATTGGCAATATTGTTAAAGCAATTCTGCTTTGGAGGCAAAGCGATGAGACGAAATAAACTGTGGTTAGCCTTTTCGATGATCCTGTGGGGTCTTGTGCTTGTTGGGTCCATTGTGATTTATCAGGGATTAAAGGATAATACCCTACACTGGCCAAGTATCAGTTTAAATCCTATCAACTTTGATGTTGAGGTTCAAACAGGCACTTCAGAAGCTCTTTCACGGATTTCCATTGATTGGATTGTGGGAAATGTGACAGTAATTGGTGAAAATCGTACGAATATTGAGTGGAAGGAAATGGCGAGTGGTACGTTAAGTGAAGGTCAAAAAGCAACATTCAATGTTTCCGGTGATACGCTAAACATTCGTTCCAATATCCGCAGTTCATTTCAGTTTCTATTCCGTCGTTCGGTTTCTTCTGAGCTGATTCTCAAAGTTCCTGAAGAGATGCTTGATTCACTAAAAATTGAATCCACTTCCGGGAAAGTATCGATTGCCTATGTTTCATCAAAGAAGATGGATTTGCTTGCAACCTCAGGGAGTGTGCTCATCAATCATTCAGTCTTTGAAGAAGCAAAGTTGAAAATGACCAGTGGCAAGATGGATGTGGATAACACCATGATTCATGAGGCTGTTGTGGAAATGACGTCGGGTAAAGTGACGATGAAAGCAGAAGTGTTACAATCACTTGACTTTCAAATGACCAGTGGTGTCAGTGAAGTGCATTTGCTTGATCCGAATCTTTCACAACTTGAGGTAAGAATGACTTCAGGAAAAATGGAGTTCTATCTTCCTGAAGCTGCGGATTTTCAGTTGATCACTTCCAAAACATCCGGATCGATTCGTGTTTCGGAGGATATTGTGGAAGATGGATCGTTGTATTGGACGAAAAATAAAGCGAACACCTACCGTCTGGATATGACGAGCGGAAGTTTCACCTTACGTTTGCAACCTTAAGGCACATTGCGTGCCTTTTTTTAAGCAAAATTTACAGAATATGGTATAATAGGCAAAGAAATGTGGTGAATCTATGAAGTTAAGAGATGTTTTGGTTATATCTGCCATTGTTCTACTTGATTTAATAACAAAACAAGTCGTCGCATCCAACATGCGACTCTATCAGAGTATCGAGGTAATTCAGGGATTTTTTAGAATTACGTATGCGACCAATACGGGAGCTGCCTGGAGTATGTTATCCGGGCAAATGGTCTTTTTCTATATTATCACTGTCATCGCACTTGTGGTAATGGTGAGTTTATTGATGAAGACACAAAATGATGATTTGTATCAACGTGCTGCCTTATGGCTGTTACTGGCAGGAACATTAGGGAATTTCTATGATCGTGTTGTCTTTCAATATGTCAGAGATTTTCTCGATTTTACGATTTTCGGGTATGACTTTCCCATTTTTAATGTGGCTGATATCTCATTAACACTGGGTGTGGGTGTCATTCTGCTGGAGACACTACTTAGTGCAAGGAGACAAAAACATGGAAACATATGATTTTTTTATTCAGGAAGAAGGAGTTAAATCTCGGATTGATCAATATCTGGCAACTCAAATGCCTTTTTCCCGTTCTCGGATTCAAAAACTGATTGAAGAAGGATATATTCTTCTCAATGATGAAGAGACAAAGAGCAATACAAAATTGAAATCTGGGGATGAGATTGTGGTGGAGGTTCCGGAAGCTGAAGAAATCGAACTTCGTCCGGTAGATATTCCATTGGATATCGTCTTTGAAGACTCAGATATAATCGTAATCAATAAACCGAAGGGCATGGTGGTTCATCCGGGTGCCGGACATCATGATGTGACCCTTGTGGAAGGCATCCTCTTTCATTGCAAGGATCTTTCAGGAATTAACGGAGCTTTGCGTCCTGGGATCGTCCATCGAATTGACAAGGATACCAGCGGGTTATTGGTGATAGCTAAAAACGATATTGCTCATCAGCACTTATCTGCGCAGCTCGTGGATAAGTCGATGGGTCGAAAATATGAAGCCATGGTTCATGGTATCATTGAACATGAGGTTGCAACGATTGATGCCCCGATTGGTCGTGATCCCAAGGATCGTCAGAAAATGACCGTGACTGATGTGAATGCACGTCATGCAGTCACGCATTTTCAGGTGATTAAGCGTTACAGAGAGTTTACTCATGTCATCTGCGAACTTGAAACGGGAAGAACCCATCAGATTCGTGCTCATATGCAATACATCGGATTCCCGATTGTGGGTGATCCTAAGTATTCATTGCGCAATACTCCGGATACCCAAGGTCAGTTGCTTCATGCGTATGAGTTAACACTGATTCATCCGAAAACCCATCAGCGAATGACATTTACCGCAGCTCGTCCTGCGATCTTCGATGCATTTATCGAAGAGTGTGAAAGAAGGAGTGAGTGATTTGTCTGCACCACAAGATGCCGTATTATTACAATTAGCTTATTACTTTGTGTCGAAATATCAGTATCGATTTGTTTCGACTGCGAAAAATCAGGATGAAGTCTGGTTGTCAAATCCATTACATCCAACATATCCGATTATTCGTATCAGTAATAACACCTTAAGTTCAACCTATTTTGATAAAGAGCGAATCAAACTGATTTATCAGGCGATTTCCAGTCATATCTCAACCGAGGCAAAACTGCTGGACATCCATACCTACGATGAACCTTTGCAGGAAGCGGATGAGGATTTCATTCAGGCAATCGTCCACCCGAATCAAGAGGTGATTGAAGAGCTTGAAGAAACGTTCAATGACATTAAGGAAGCTGTTTTACCTGTAAAAAATCCTCAGACGGATTATCAGCGCATGGTTTCACGCATTAATGAGTTACATCAGTCAGGGGCCAAAAAAATGCGCCAATTATCAAGAAAAGATATGCCATGGATCTCAATTCTCTTCGGGGCTTTGACTATGGGAATTTTCTTAGCCATTACGATGTTAAATCTGCGTTTTGGAAATACCCTTGGAGAACCCAATGAGACGAGTGTTGGACTCGCCATTCTCTTTGGGGCACATTACAAAGCATTTGTTCTTGCAAATCATGAGTACTGGCGTTTTCTAACTGCTGGCTTCGTACATATTGATTTCTTTCATATTCTGATTAACTCCATTGCGCTCATGAATCTTGGGTTTATTACGGAAAAGATTTTCGGTAAAGTTCGATTTTCACTGATTTTATTTGGATCCATCATTATGGGTACCTGGTTTGTCTTTGTGGCTCAGGGGAATGGTGTTACTTTAGGTTCTTCCGCTGGACTTTATGGTCTGATGGGTGCACTTTTGGTCTATACCTTCGAAACGGGATCCATTCGTCAACCGATTGTACGTTCCCAGTTTACCCGCATTCTGATGATTAACCTATTCATTTCCTTTTTACCGGGAATCAGCCTGTTTGGTCACTTGGGTGGTTTTGTGGGGGGCATTCTGCTGGCCATTCTTCTGTCGAAAAATGACAAGTGGAAAACACTTCGCACCAATACCATCATTTCGCTGATCGGTCTGATTGCGGTTTTGGGTATATACACAGCTCAACCAAAGGATCTCGACCGACTCTACCTTGGAACGGATCAAATGGTCATAACGATGGTTCGGGAGTTGGGCTTTGAAGGATATGCCAATCAGTTGCAGGCGAGTTTGAATAAATTCTATGGAGGTCAATGATGAAACGAGAACATGTGTTGTCATGGGACGAATATTTTATGGGTCTGGCCCATCTTTCTGCCCTTCGCTCAAAAGATCCGAGCACTCAGGTGGGTGCCTGTATTGTGGACGAAGATAAGAAGGTTGTGGGAATTGGTTATAATGGTTTTCCTACAGGAATCAGCGATGATGATTTCCCATGGGAAAAACATGATCAGTACCAGCATTCCAAATATGCGTATGTTGTTCATGCGGAGCTAAATGCAATCTTGAACTCGACCAAGAAATTGAGTGGATGCAGTATCTATGTTTCTTTATTTCCGTGCAATGAGTGCGCTAAGGCGATTATTCAAAGTGGCATTCGCCGATTGGTTTATGAAGATGATAAATATGCTGCCACTGAGAGTGTCATTGCTTCAAAACGTATGCTTGCGGCTGCGGGTGTGAGTATGCAGCGGTTACCTCAGAAAATTAAGCTTTCCTTAACGAAAGAAGAAAACGAGGCATGAAGATATTCGTGCCTTTTGATTGTGTTTTGATAGGTGTTATATGAAAATTAAAAAAATACTCTCCATGAGTGTTGTGTTGCTAGCGCTCTTTCTTCTTACCGTGGAAATGAGTGGTGTGATGCCACTGGTTCCGGTGATTGCCTCGATGTATCAGGTAGACCCTACGTATGTGGTGTATTACAATCTTGGTCATGCATTCTTTGGAATGGCTGCTCCGTTTGTCGGGTATCAGGCTGATCGTTTTGGGGTCAAACGCATGATTGTGATGAGCATGATCCTATTTACCGTAGGCTCTTTGGTGATTCTATGGGGAAGAACCCTGTTGTTTTATGTGCTTGGTCGGGCGCTGATCGGTCTAAGTTTTTATACCATGATGGGAATCAGTCAGACGTATCTGTCGTCTATGGTGTCACGACGCTATCAGGCGTTTGTCAGTGGATTTCACCGGTTAGTCTTTGCCAGTGCCATACTCAGTTCACCCATGATAGGTAATTTTCTGGTAACTACCGGTGGGTTCTTATCGTTCTATCGCTTTTTAGCGATGGGCGGATCCGTTTTGGTCGTGATGTTAGGATTTGTTTCCTCTATTCAAGTGTCATCACATAAGATTTCTCTGGAGTCACTCAAGGAAACGTTGCAAGGTCCTTGTGCAAAAAAAATGCTTGTTTCGACCTTATTGTATGGTTTGCCTGGGATTCTATTTTATAGTTACTACAGTATTCATCTGACATCATCTGGATATGATGCATCAAACATTGCCCTGATCTATACGGTCATTGGTTTTGGTTCCTTTATGGCAGGGGTATCCATTTTAACCCTGGTTAAACCGTTGGGCTTTAAGCGGATGATGACATTAGCTACTTTGCTTGTGCCCATCTCACTTCTGGGATTGACGACCATTCAGTCTACGATGATTTTTGTTCTTGGATTTCTTTTCGGATTAAGTTTTGATGCCGGTTGGGGTTTGATATTTCCTGTGGCCAGTCGCATTGCTCCGAAACATCCATCGACATACCTGACGATGGTCAGTCTGACGATGTCTGTTGGAAGTGTTCTTTCGAGTCTACTTGCACCCTCGATGTTTCAGTTGGGAGGGTTTTATCTGATTATGGCTATCTGTATTGGTGGGGTGTCCATTGCCTTTGTACTGTTGCAATCCATTCTAAAAGTAACCCATATATAGCAAACCCCGAACGATGTTCGGGGTTAAATCATTTCTTTGGCTTTTTCTGTGTTTTTAAAGTGCATCTTTGCCACTTTGGCTAATGTCTGCATCCCATGTTTCTTTATGATTTCCATGGCTGCCTGATCGACTGCAGCTGAAGCTCCTTTGACCAGTTTAATTTGGAAGGTTTCTTCCAGCTTTTGCAAAGAGATCAGAAAGTGATATCGGGCAATGATGGCGGCAATGGCAACGCCCAGATACTTTGATTCCGCTTTGGTTTCAAAGGTTAGTGGCTTAATAATCTCTTTCTGATCCTGAAGATATCGATAATAGGATGTTTCAGGGGTAAATTGATCAATGATGCTCTTGGGTTTGAAGTTAAGCTTTTTGTATAAATGGATATATGCCTGATTGTGCAAAATGGCTTTCAACTGATTCATATTGTAACGTTGGTGCATCTGATTGTATTTGACATTGTCAAGAATTAGTACACTGTATTTGAATCGTTCCATCAGAGTAGGGGCCAAGGTCATGACGAGATCATCTGTCATCTGTTTGCTATCTCTGATCGGAAGGTCGGATACTCCGTTTTCACTATCAATGTAGGCAGCGCAGACAACTATCGGCCCGAAGTAATCACCGGTTCCAACTTCGTCGCTTCCTGCATGCGCAAAAAATGTCGAGTATTGACTCGCTGTTTTGACTTTATTGGTTTCGCTTTTCGTTTCAGCGGTTTTGATAGCCAAGCGCTCGTCAGATAAACCTTCGATTATCTGTAGAACCTGATCAGCATTCGGCCCCTGAATGACGATTTTTTTTGATGTGTAAACGGTTAAGGAAGCGCCCTCGGTTTTGATGAATAAACGTCCATAAGGGATAGGTTTATCAACGATCTCATCCTCGTAAACATGTTCAATCTTCCTGATGAGCACTTCACTTGCGGTAAGTGTGTAGGTTTTCATTAAAATCACCGTATACATTCTACCATAGAATTGCACATTTGGTAAATTTGCTTTATGATAGTCTAGAAAGGTTGTGAAACAATGGAAATTCCAATGTCACTTTTTATGTGGATTAACCCACTCATCATCGGATTGGGGCTACTTTTTTTATACATCGGTTATAAGCAGGGCTTTTTACTTCAACTCTATCAGTTATTAAGTATGTTTGTGAGCTTATTTTTGGCTTGGCTGCTTTCTGCACCTTTTGCCAATCTGTTCACGTTGTATCAGGTGGATTTAGGTGATTTGTCAGGGAGTCCGGTTGAAGCTGCGTTGAATCGTCAAATCAATACGGTGATTTGGTTTATCATTATTTTCATTGTGGTGTCCATTTTAATTGCCTTGTTTCGACCGATTGTCAAAGCCATTGGTAAATTGCCGGTCATATCAACGATCAATGGATTTTTTGGTCTGATCTTCGGATTTATCCGCTATTGGATTTGGATGCTTATTGTCTTGCTTATCCTGAGTTTCCCCCTGATTTCCAATGGGAATGATGTGGTTGAACAGACATGGCTTCGCTATATCAAAGAGGCCAATGCGGTAGTATTGCAAATGATGCAGGAGCCTTTTGAGGAAAATGATGCGTTACAACAGTGGTTTTCCAATGAAGAGTTAACTGAAGAACAGGCATTTTCACTGAGAAGATGGCTTGAGAAGCAAGGCTTGTCCGAAGAGGATATTACAGAATTTTTAGAAGGAGTTTTCAATCATGAATCCTGAAGTTTATCATGTCTTGGAGTTTGATGAAATCTTACAGCGCATTGCTTCCCTTGCGCATTTTTCGCTTGGAAAAAAACAGATTCTGGAATCGGAGCCACTGATGTCACGGTTAAAACTTCAACGTGAAAATCAGCTTGTTGGCGATGCATTGGCGGTTTGTGTTCGTTATGGCATGCTTCCTTTTGGTGGCATTCGTGATGTTTCCTCTGCTTTGATTAAAAGTAAGAAGCAAGGCATCGTAAGTGTGGAAGAAGCGGTTCATATTGGCCGATTGGGTCATGCAGTTAAGGCAATGAATCAGTTTATGGATAAAGTGGAGTTGAAAGTTGAGTCGGTTCGGGATGTATTGGATTCCGTAGTGGTTTCTTCTACTCTGACAGCCCATATCGACCGCTGTTTTTCTTATCAGTATGAAGTGCTTGATCAGGCTTCACCTGAGCTTTCAAGTATTCGTTCACGATTACGGAAGATGGATGAGAAGATTTCTCGCGCTGTCAACCAGTTTATGTCGGCGAATGCGGCACATCTAACAGATACAGTGACGACACTTCGTCATGACCGGACGGTCGTGATGGTTCGGGTGTCGGATAAAAATAAATTCAAAGGGGTAATTCATGGGGAGAGTGCGTCTGGACAAACCGCCTTTGTGGAACCGGATTTTTTGCTTGCTCTAAATAATGAGAAGCAAATGCTTATTTCGATGGAAGAGGAAGAGATTGAGCGTATTTTAATTGATGTAACTCAACGGATTGCTCTTGTGGCGGATCAGTATCTGGCTAACGTAGAAACATTGGGTAAGCTAGATGCCGTGTTTGCCAAGGGACAATGGGGCAAGCTTCATGACGGTGTGATGACGACGATTGCGGATGAAGGAATCCATATCAAATATGCCAGACATCCACTGATTGATCCGAAGACTGTGGTGTCGAATACCTATCGGTTACTGCCACCGTATCATATGTTATTGATAACTGGTCCAAATACGGGTGGGAAGACGGTAAGTCTGAAAATTTTGGGACTGTTTACGTTGATGTCTTATTGCAGTATTCCGGTGTTGGCAGAAGAAGCTTCCATTCAACTGTTTGATCAGTTGTTTGTGGATATTGGGGATGATCAGTCGATTGCCCAGTCATTATCCACGTTCTCATCACATTTGTCCAAGATTGCGCGGATAACGCAACATTGCACATCTTCTTCGCTTGTCTTACTTGATGAACTTGGGGGTGGGACCGATCCGATGGAAGGAGAAAGTCTGGCCATGGGAATTTTGGACTTTCTGCGTACCCGTCAGGTAAAAACGGTGGCTACAACCCATTACAATCGATTGAAAGTATATGCGACCGAGCATCCGGAAATCCTGCTTGCTTCTGTATCCTTTGACCTTGAAAAACTTCAGCCGACGTATCGGTATGTGGAAGGTTTGGCGGGTCAGAGTTATGCTCTGGATATTGCGAAGCGCTTTGAGATTCCAATGGAAATTATTGACTATTCCTTGGCTATGAAGGAAAAGGGCAAAACCGATCAGCAACGTCTATTGGAGCAATTGGAGTTGGCCATCGCTAAGCAAAAGCGCGTGGAGGAAGAGTTGCTTCAGAAGGAGGTACAGTTAAACCAGTCCGCTCGCTCATTGGAAACGATGAAACTGAAGTTTGAACAGGAAAAGGAACAGTTGCTTGAAGAAGCAAAGCAAAAAGCGGATGGACTTGTGAATGAGCTGTTTGAAGAAGCTATGCTTTATCTTGAGCAGTTAAAAGAGAGCGAAAAACCACATCAGCGGATTGAAGCGATGAAGAAACTTGAAGAGTTATCGTCGATGCAGGCTGAGGTGGTTGAAGATGCGGATATTGTTGTGGGGGATCAGGTTCAGATTTTATCAACTCATCAGCTGGGTGAGGTGGTTGAGATTCGTGGCAATCAGGTGTCCGTGACGATTAGTGGCAAATTATTTCGCGTAAAGAAAAATCAGATTGCTAAGGCGAAGGTAAAAAAAGCAAAGAAAACGTTGAGCCGTTCGAGTGTTTCAAGTGCGATGACAGCGATCGCTTTGGAGTGCAATGTCATTGGTTTGCGTGTGGACGAAGCGCTGGTTGTGGTTGATAAGTATGTGGATGACTGTGTTTTGCATCGAATTAAGACGGCCCGAATTATTCATGGGCATGGGACAGGTGCTTTGCGTACAGCTATCTGGCAGAAACTGAAGAATCATGCTTCGATTCAAGAGTTACGCTTGGGTGGCCAGGGAGAAGGTGGCGTTGGAGCAACGGTCATCGTGTTTAAGGGTTAGTATGTTTAAGGAGAAAATTTCAAGTTTGCCCCTAGCTCCGGGTTGTTATCTGATGAAAAATAGAGATAACGAAGTGATCTATGTGGGGAAGGCCAAAAAACTTAAGAACCGTGTGAGCTCATATTTCACAGGGGTTCACAATGGGAAAACGCAGAAGATGGTTTCCCAGGTAGTGGATTTCGATATTATTGTGACGAGCAGTGAAAAGGAAGCATTGCTTCTTGAGATTAATCTGATTAAGGAGCATCGTCCGCGGTTCAATATTATGTTTATGGATGATAAGTCTTATCCATATATTAAGATTTCAAATGAACCGTATCCTCGATTGCAGGTGGTGAGGGATCGGAAGAAGGATAAGAAGGCTAAGTATTTTGGGCCGTATCCAGATGCCAAGGCCGCGCGCGATACGATGGCTTTATTAAATGATTTGTATCCAATTCGCAAATGTAAGACGATGCCTAAAAAGGTGTGTCTGTATTATCACATTCATCAGTGTGTAGGTCCTTGTCAGTTTAAGATTGATGAAGATGTGTATGAGGGTATGATGAATGAAATCGTGTCGTTTTTAAGTGGTGATAATAAGGCTCAGATTCGCAAGCTGGAGCAACAGTTAAAAGAGGCCGTGTCTTTACTCGAGTTTGAGAAAGCCGCTGACATACGGGATAAAATGAAGGCGATAGAACATATCAGTGAACATGTGTTTGTTCAGGCGTCCGGAAGGTCCAATCAGGATGTCTTTGGGATTGCTTCGAAGCATGGTGTGGTTGCGATTGTGGGTTTTATGGTTCGTGAGGGAAAATTGATTGAGAAGACGACGTATATGAAGTCGACGATTGAGGAGGATGCGGATGCTTTGTCTTCCTATCTGATTCAATATTATCAGAGTCAGCCTAAGCCTAAGGAAGTTTTATTGCCGGAAATCATTGATGCACCGCTTATTTCTGAGGTGTTATCCGTGAAGGCTATTGTCCCACAGCGTGGGGATAAGTTGAAACTTGTGGCGATGGCCAGTGAAAATGCGGCGACGATGCTCGATGTGAAATTTGATTCGCTGATGAAGCGGGAGGATTTTGAGGTTCGCGCCTTGTCTTCACTTAAAGAGTTGCTACACGTGGACTCGGTAGATCGCATTGAACTGTTTGATAACTCGCATACTTCCGGTAGTTTTACGGTTGCGGGTATGGTTGTCTTTGAGGATGGAAAACCGAAGCGTAGTGATTATCGTAAGTATCGGTTGCATCAGGAAAATAATGATGTTGAATCGATGAAAGAAGTGTTATATCGACGGCTGGTCCGTGGATTAAAAGAGAAAACCCGGATGCCGGATGTTATTGTGGTGGATGGTGGTGCGTTGCAGGTATCTGCTGCTTTAGAAATACGTCAGATGTTACATCTGACCATGCCTGTTGTGGGGTTGGTTAAGGATTCGAAGCATCAGACACGAGGGATTGTGTTAGAATCACTTGAGATTATTGAGGGAATTGCGGATGATCCACTGATGCTCTTGTTTGCTTCGATGCAGGATGAGGTCCATCGCTTTGCGATCAGTTATCATCGTCAGCTTCGTTCAAAGGCGATGACTCGCTCACTACTTGATGAGGTTGAGGGGATTGGTCCTAAGCGTAAAAAGGAATTGCTCGCTCATTTTGGTTCTTTAAGGGCCATCAAGGAAGCAGATGTGGATGCATTGTCTGAGGTGTTGCCCAGAGCGGTAGCACAGAATCTTAAGGAGTTTTTAGAGAGTATGAAGGAGGAACTATGAATCAGTTACCTATTGGCATTGTGGATTCGGGGCTGGGAGGCTATTCGATTTACCATGCATTACAGACTCGTTTTCCGACTTCGTCGTGGTTGTTTCTGGCGGATCAGATTCATGCCCCTTATGGAGATAAGTCGAAGGAAGAAATCATTGAAATTATGATTGGAAATGTGAGCTGGATGAGACAACTTGGTATCAGGGAAGTGCTGTTGGCATGCAATACAGCGAGCAGTAATGCATTGGATAGCTTGCGTCATACTTTTGCGGACATGACGTTTTATGGTATTATCGATGTAACCGTATCACCCTTAAGTCATCAGAAGAGGGTGGGTGTTCTTGCGACGGAAGCAACCGTCCGTTCCGGTGCGTATACTCAATCCATTGCTAAGTCGCATCCAGAAATGGATGTGGTGGAAGTGAGTGCTAAACCACTGGTCGGTTTGATTGAGTCGTTAAGTGATGTGCAAGTGATTGAGGCGTATTTAAGGAGTCTTTTGTCTTCGTTGAATTCTTTGGATACGCTGATTCTTGGTTGTACACATTATCCGATTATCAAGCCGGTGATTGAGTCGGTGTTTGATGTGAAGACTATGGATTCCATTGATCCAATCCTTCATCTTTTCTCAACGAAAACATTGGCTGAAGGCAAGAGTTGGGTTGTAACAAGCAAGGATCCAACGTATCTGAAAGAGCAAATTCACCGTTTGTTTCAAGTTGATGAGATGGTGTTTTCCAAAGAAGAGGTGAGTCCATTTGAAATTAGTCGTTGTCAGTGATAATCACGGTCGTAGGGACGTGTTAAAACGAATTGTTGGTGAACATCCGGATGCGGATGCTTTCCTTCATGCGGGTGATAGTGAGATGCCTGAAGATGAGTTGCGCCCATTTGTCAGTGTAACGGGAAATAATGATATGTATTATCCACACCCGGAACTGCGTGTGCTGCAGTACGATAACTTCAAGGTACTGCTGATTCATAGCCATCAGTTTCTGATGTTTAAACGAGCAGAGAAACTGGTTCACAAGGCACATCAGTTAGGCTGTCGGATAGTGGTGTTTGGTCATACGCATGTGTTTGAACATACGCAAATATCTGGAGTACATCTGATCAATCCAGGATCAACGTATTACAATCGTGATGGAAAACGTCCATGCTATGCAGTGGTAACCATCGAGAATGAGGGTAAGGATGTTACGGTTACACGTGTTGAACTTTAATTGAGAAATCACTTAAAACCTAGGCGCTTTAGCCATATGGACATCTAATATAATATAAGGAGCTGATTTGAGCGGAAGCGAATGCCTTGTTCAACTTGGTTCTTTGTTTTTTGAGCAGTTATCGGTTGTAACACATAACTATTCGAGTTGATATCTTTGGTTGCCCTTGTTTGATCGCCTGGTAATTTAAGAGTTCTTTTCTTTTTTACCTTGCACATCACTGGATAATTTGGTATTATAATTCAGCGGTATGTCCTCGTAGCTCAGTTGGATAGAGCATGCGCCTTCTAAGCGCACGGTCAGGGGTTCGAGTCCCTTCGAGGACGCCATTGAAAACTAAACTCACTTCGGTGGGTTTTTTTATTGGCATTTCAAGATAACTTTGGGTTCGGGGGTAAAGACCGTCAAAGATAAGTTGGGGTAAAAATCACCCCATGAATCGTTAAAGGTCAGAAGACCGGGTTAAATGACCTGGTCTTTCTCTGTATTCAAGGGGTACAAAGCGAATGTAGAATTTTCGTTAATGGCATAAATGACATGATTTCTAATTCTATTCCAACGGGTAAATCCTTTGGGGTTATGTTTGATGTTCTTAATGGTTATATTGGTATTATCAATGATAGAGTCAACCCAGTGTAGATTTCCTCAAAAAAAGGTGGCGCGGACAAATTACTGGACCATGTAAAGGTAAGGAGAATTCGCTTTTTTACATTGGATCAATGAGTTAGAGCAGTTAAGTTGTTAGTTCAGTATGATGAAGGGAATCAAGAGAAATGTGGAGAGTGTAACCTCAAAAAACGAGATGATCGGGTAAGTGGTGAAGAGTTATTTACCCGACGGAACTACTACGGCACAGACCATCTCAATCGAAAAGAAGACGAGGTGTGGCTGATGCCTATAGGATACTTGATGGACCTTTGGGAATGTCACAAGCAGTTCATTGGTACTACAAAACCCAAGCTAAATCTATCAATTGATGACGTGATTCCATCGTGGACCTAATTATAAATGGATCTACCATGTCAAAAAATAATGTAACAAGACAATTTAAAATGTAACAAGAGGTTTGATATATTTGAAGTCAAAAGGTTAAATTAAACTAATGTAACAAAAAAACTTGCAATATAACAATGTAGGTGTTATATTATAAGTGTAAAAAGTTACATTAGGAGGTGATCTAATTGGTCATGACAGTAGAGCATTACTTGCAGGAAAATATAGACGAGCGACTTACAATAAAACCGTTGATTAAAAAGAATAATTTCCCGATTTTTTTAAGGGATAGTTACAACTTCTATGAGATGAAGATTCTAGGAACACATTGTATTTTGCTAGAAGCCGTTAATGAGATGTCAAATGTCGATCAGATTCGAAAGCATATAAAGCAAATTAAAAACTTAACGGATCGTCAAATAGTTCTATTTTACAAAGATATCACAAGGTATAGAAGAAAAAGTCTTATTGAAAATAGGATTGCTTTTGTGATTGAAGATGGACAGATGTATTTGCCATTCCTGGGGCTTGACCTGAGAAAAGCCCCCGAACATGTTAAAGATAAAGTTAAAGGGTTCACAACACCTGCGCAGATTGCGTATTTATACTTCCTGTACCACAAAGAGGAGACTGTTAACACCACTGGATTTGCGGAAAAGTTTGGTTTCAATATAATGTCAGCCTCCAGAGCGCTGAATGAGTTATACCGTGCGGATCTCATCACCTATGACATCGGAGGGAAGACGGGACGCAGCAAGGAATATAGGAGAATTCCGGACCCGGAATACTTTCTCAGGGGACGCGACTATCTGAAGACACCAGTGAGAAACGTCATCTATACAAAGACCCGGCCCTTAGAGTCGCGGGCTGCCGGACTGGATGCCCTGGCGGAATTATCCATGATCAATCCACCTGGCCACCCGGTTGTCGCAATAGAGAGAAGCCGGCTGAATGACGGACAGACAGAAATTGTTCATAACATGGATCTTATTAGAGACCGTTGTCCGGTGGAAGTAGAACTCTGGGACTATAATCCCGGACTCTTTTCAGATGAGCACCATGTGGACCTGTTGTCTTTGTATGCTTCCCTGAAGGAAGTAACTGACGAAAGGGTTGAGCAGGCATTGGAGGAAGCCTTGAGGGGTGAGCCATGGTACACGGATTAGGAAAATTCAAAGAATATTTTGGTGACCATACAAGTCAGTATGTCTTCATTGGAGGAACAGCCTGCGATATTCTTATGGATGAAATTGGAGCGCCATTCCGGGCAACCAGGGATCTGGATATGGTACTTATCATTGAGGCTCTCGATTCCTCTTTTGGGGAAACTTTTTGGCAATTCATAGAAGATGGGGGGTATGAGCATCGTGAGAAAGGAATGGGCGGGAATCAGTTTTATCGGTTTTCTGATCCGAAGGATACCTCCTTTCCCAAAATGATTGAACTCTTTAGTAAACTGCCAAATAATTTTGCACATCGTTTCGGTAGAGGAGTAGCTCCCATTCACATTGATGATAGCGTCGTGAGTCTCTCTGCAATATTATTAAACGATAATTATTACGACCTTCTGGTAAAAGGAAAACGTACAGTAGATGGCTATTCACTCATTGAAATCAGAACGGTTATATTATTTAAGATTAAAGCATGGCTGGATATGAAAGAACGGAAAGAAGCCGGAGAGAATATCGATACAAAGAACTTCAGGAAACATAAGAATGACGTCTTTAGGCTTCTGGCTAACGTATCCCCTGAACGCTGCATCGAACTCTCATTGGATATTCAAAATGATGTCATTCAATTCATTGGACAAATCAGGGAAGATAAACCTGATTTAAAGAACTTGGGTATAAGAAACACAAGTTTTGATGA
>ERZ869909.920-NODE-920-length-27492-cov-12.257013_pt1 | contig 27492 bp, 29 predicted proteins | sample MGYA00520892_ERZ869909 | MGnify/ENA primary metagenome ERZ869909 (study PRJEB32215, sample SAMEA104723947) | bioreactor metagenome | biome: bioreactor; feature: anaerobic bioreactor; material: water | place: China | collected 2015-03-12 ... | reverse complement strand
GCGGGCGTCAGAGAACGAAATCAGGACAAGGCAATTTTACCAAGCGCAGCGGGCAGACGAGGTTATTCGAGGTGCCCATAAGTAGTATCAGGGTCGCAGAAACCCAATACACGAGCGGAGGGCTAAGAACCTTTTCAAGTGCCTTGACTGAAACCTCACCGAGCATAAGCAGAAAGTAGCCAACCGTCTGGTAAGAAAAAACATAGACGTCAGGTGTGGAAATGGGAAAGCCTTCCGACTCAACGCCGAATGCGCTCAAGTAGCCCTGGTAGTAGCTGAGACCAAGCAAGTACGCACCAGGAGTGAGAACAGCGGCAACCGCCGCGACGACTAGAGAGATACGAGTACTCTTGGATTCTTCGGGCTTGGTCTGAGTGTCAGGAGTCACGGGAATCTTATGCATAACGCCTCAATCAGCCGACGCGTTAGCGGTCAGTTGCATTGATTTATTAGCTTTTGATATTTCGGTTTCCTCGACATATTTCAACTCCTTGCCTTTGGAGTTTTTCCATTCAATTAGGCCGTTTGCGCTACGCCCCATAATGACGGCTGCCGCCGCCGATGGGCTACTAAAGAGATAATCAGATTTAAGAATCATATCGGCGCCTTCTTTGATTATGATTTCATTATCAATTAGCTCGTCTCTGAGAGCATTAAATCCCTTAGGGAAAGAAGGAACAGTATCTATAGCTACTTTGGAGCCAGAAAAGACAACAAAGCCATCTGGCGTTCTCTTTCCGCGCGCATCTGCTCCTCTGGCACCTTTTACGAAGAAAAACTCATCCGACTCTTGAGTGTGAGATTCAACCTTTATCAATGGTTCAAACACCTTGAAGCCCATTGTGTTAATTAGAATCTTTATATATTCGATAAACTCTTCCATTTCTGCCTGATCTGACTCAGAAATGGAGCTCCGTGTCGGAGTATTTCCATTTTGAAGATCGTACCTTCCTGCTGAAGTGGCGATTTCATGGAGGCGAGACTCTAAGTATTTGATATGCGCTTTATTTAGGTTTTCATCTTTACTTATAAATACAACTGACTCGTTCCAAAACTCTTTTTCAGATACATGCTGAACGAGACGAGAATAGGCATTTTCGGCTTCACCTATATATGCTTTCGGCTTAGAGGTTGACGATTCAGCACGACCAAACAAAAGATAAACAGACGTTCCTTTTAAATCTTGCCTCTCGGAGCAATCTTTAACCTTGCCACGAGGTATCCGGTAAGCTTTGCCATTCCAGTTCGACAGCTCGCAAACCATCCTTCCATCTGGATCAGCGTCCATCAGAAACAACTTAATTGTCTTTCCATACATAGTGGAATACATCAATTCTCTCCGAGAAAGCTAACAGTGGGTAGATCGCACGCAGCGATATTGAATCAACGCGCACGCTCGTTCATTACAACCCACCCACAAACGATCAAACCGTAAACTCATGAGTTTCTTAAACTTTTTCTGTCACGTGCAGTGAGCCCGCGTAATCGCGTGCCTGCAGCATATCCGCAATATCATCGCACTGTACCGCATGGCATGATCGTTCCTGTGCGGAATATCTCACAGACGCGGCGTGAGATACACCAACACCATTGCCGATAAACTCGATCCCATTGGGTTGCCGTGGCGAAGGACCAAACTTAAGAAACCGTGAGCGACTCGACCTCGATGATGAACCCGGCCGGCGGGCGGGCGGGCGGGGCTGGAGGCGAGGGCACCACACCCAGTTCGCCCTTGCCCGACTAGCTGCCACCGAGCCCCATCAGCCAAAGGGCCAGCAGCGGAGCGGCATTGAACAGGATGATTCCGAGCTTGTAGGCGCCCATGAGGCCATAGTGAATGGCGTCAAACTGCTCCGGCTGCAGCCGGAACCACTTGCCATGAAGCCTTTGAATTGAGTCCCGCCCAAACAGAAAGGCGATGAACCAGAAAAGCAGAATGCCGTAGTTGATCGCCAGTGAATACAGCAGGAAGTTCCAGAGGAACGCATCGTGCATGGATCTCTCCTGTGACAGTTACCGTCGGATCGTTCCTCGGCGGGCAAATCTTCGAGCCACAGACCGGAAAGGGATAGCCGTCGAGCAGACACTGCTGCGCAACGTTTTCAGCATAGCGCAGAATGGCGCCCGGTGGCTTCGAACAGTTCGACCCATTGCGCCCGCGTCATGTTGGAGGTGCTCATCAAATAATTTCGTTTAAAAGGTTTACGTGTAGTGGATGCTGCGATTGAGGCGGTCACGCTCCCGATTTGTAGCGCGCCCAGCGCATCGTCTGCCAGCAGCGATACCGGGAGAACGCGGGCAAAATGTTTCGTTTTGTCTTCCATGAGTTGCATTCGACGAAATAACGGAACACACTCCACCCATGCTCTCCAGTACCCACAATCAACGCGTCCTTGATCTGGCCAACAAGATCGGGCTGGACGTGGCGCTGAAGGACGCCCGGACGCGCAGCAAGGCCTCCGTCGACGACATCTGGCGTTTCGCCAAGATATGCCGCGTGGCCAATGTGATACGTCCCTACCTGGAGAGTGTCGGATGAGTGCGGCGACCCCAAATGTCGCGGCATCCGTCCGTGCGCGTCTGCTCAATGTCGCCAAGGCGCAAGGCGTCGATTTCAATCAGGTGCTGGTGCGCTTTGCCTTGGAGCGCATCCTCTATCGGTTGACCCAGTCGCCGCACGCGGACCGTTTTCTGCTCAAAGGTGCGCTGCTGTTCACGCTCTGGTACGACATGCCACACCGAAGACAATCGGGGACAGACCACGGTTTGCTATTGGCACAATGCAATGTCGGGTGATGCTGCTTCGGCAACGTGGTGGTTAGGCTTGCGAGCTGTTCATGTGCCTCCGGGCTGAAAGTGCGGTGGCCAGTATTTACACAAAGGTCGCCGGTGAAACCCCGAAGCGCTTGCTCAGTGCCCGCACTTGTCGAATGTTGAGCTCGCGTTTGCCCGTCAGGATTTCGGAAACAACGCCCTGACTCCCGATCTCGGAGAGGTCGCTTTGCTTGAGGCCGTGCTGCTCCATCAGGAACTTAAGCGCCAGTGCCCCCGTGGTCTCGGGTAGTGGGTGATGCTCGGCTTCATAGTCCTCGATCAGGTCGCCCACGATGTCGACCAAGCCCATGGCGGGATGATCTTCTTCACCCTGGGTTTCATCGAGCAGGGCTTCGAGCATGTCGGCCATCCGCGCGTAGTGCGCCTCGTCACGGATGGGTGCGATATCGGTGGCGGCGCGGAACTGTTCCCAGATCGGGAGCAGGTGCTTCACGTCGATGGCGGCATTCATGATTTCCAAGCTCCTTTGTCGTAGTCCCGGTGGGTCAGCACCGCCTTGATGTACACGATCTGCTTCTCGAACCGGATGTAAGCGATAAGACGGTACTTGTTGCCGCCGATATCGAACACCACCAACTCACCCACCTTATCCACTGCGTTGAAGGCAGCTTTAAGCTCGGCCCAGTTGGTAAACCGGTTCTTTTCAATTACCTGCCGCCATCCCCGCAAGGGGGCTTCGGCTTGAGGATGATCGGCAGCAAAGGCCCGCAGTGCACGGTTGCTGATGATTTTCATAGGTAGATTTTATCTCAATTTGAGATACTTTCAAGTGCGTATTGTTGGAGGGGGCAAGCTTCGGACTCAACGCCAAAACCGCCCGATTCTTGCCAGGTGAGCGAGCAAAAGGGGCCTGGGGCGAATTGATCTACTCGCCATCGTGATTACACAAACCCATTGACGGGAAAACAGGGGACCGCGGGAAAACAGGGGACAGACCACGGTTTTACGCCTCCGGCGAGGTCCTGCTCAAAACAATTCACCGGATTCCAACTCGATCGACTGGCGCGGTCGCCCGGAACGTCCTGGCGTTGCACGCCTGCCTAGCGCTTCCGACACCTGTGACGCAAACCGCTCGTTGCCCAGTGCGTAATTTCCATTGGTCGCACGGCAAATCTGATCCACCGTTCCCGGATCCAACTCATGGCGGAACAACTCGCGATAAGCCGCTTGGCGCGTTGGGGCGCTCTCACCGAGCGCATCGTAGAGCGGATGCGGTCGCCACAGGCTGTCAGCTTCGCCCTGCGCGTTGGCACGATAGCTTGACCAGCGATATTCGGCCGGATGCGCCACCATGCCGGCGCGCACAGGATTCAGCTCGATGTAGCGCTGGCAGGCGAGCATATAGTCCTCCTCCTGTACCAGGCAGGAGCGAAAGCGCCCCTCCCACAACGTTCCGCTACGACGGTACAAGCGATTCACGTATTGCACATATCGCTGCCCCAGCAACTTCATCAACGCGCCCCCCGCATCGGCACGCTCAGATAGGGCTGTAACTGGCCACGCATCACATACTCCCCAGTTTCGGAAACAGCTAGTCACGATAACGTTGCCACCAAGTTCGCCACCGTTGGCACAAGGAAGAAGCGCATCACGGACACCAGACACCCTTTGTACACCCGGCAAAAACCACTGAATTCCCGTCAGAATGAACGGTCAACCCGGCAGACCCGGAAGACGCGCCCCGGCCCCAGCGGACGGATCGCCACGACCGGAAAACAGGGAGCACGGCCATGACCCACGAACACCGCTTCAACCAACCCCTTGGCGGCAACCAGATGCCACGCTTTGGCGGGCCCGCGACCATGATGCGCCTGCCCGTCCAGATCGATGCTGCCGGTCTCGATGCCTGCTTCGTCGGCGTCCCCTTCGACCTCGGCACCTCCAACCGTGCCGGCACCCGCCATGGGCCGCGCCAGATCCGCGCCGAGTCGGCGCTGCTGCGTCCCTGCAACCTCGCCACCGGTGCCGCGCCGTTCGAACGGCTGCAGGTTGCCGACATCGGCGACGTTGCCATCAACCCCTACAATCTCGCCGACAGTCTGCGCATCATCGAGGCCGCCTACGACGCGATCCTGACCCATGACTGCGTACCGCTGACGCTGGGTGGCGACCACACCATCACGCTGCCCATCCTGCGCGCGATCGCGCGCAAGCATGGTCCGGTCGGGGTGATCCACGTCGACGCCCATGCCGACATGAACGAACACATGTTCGGCGAAGCCATCGCCCATGGCACGCCGTTCAGGCGCGCCATCGAGGAACAGCTGATCGACCCCGCCCGCATGTTTCAGATCGGCCTGCGCGGCGGGGGCTACGCCAGCGACGATCTCGACTGGGCCCGCGCGCGTGGCGTGCGCATGCTGCCGGCCCGCGAGTGCTGGTATCGCTCGCTCGCGCCGGACATGGCCACGATCCGCGACGCCCTGGGTCACGGCCCGGTGTATCTGAGCTTCGACATCGACGGCCTCGACCCCGCCTTCGCCCCCGGCACCGGCACACCGGAGATCGCCGGTCTGACCACGCCGCAGGCGCTCGAGATCATTCGCGGCTGCGCCGGGCTGGACATCGTGGGAACCGATCTCGTCGAAGTGTCACCACCCTACGACAGCACCGGCAACACCGCGCTGACCGCCGCCAACCTCTTGTTCGAAATGCTGTGCGTGCTTCCGGGCGCGCATTCCGGGAGACTCACATGAACGCGCACACCCAACCCGGACCCCGGTCCGAAACCCATCTGACCGATGCCCTGCTCGCTCGCCGCGACGCCGCCCTGCCCAAGGGCCTGGCGCAAGCCCATCCGCTGTTCGCCGCAAACGCGAAGAACGCCGAGATTCATGACATCGAGGGCCGGCGTTACATCGACTTCACCTCCGGCATCGCCGTGGTCAATACCGGCCACACCCACCCGGCGGTGATCGAGGCGGTCCGCGCCCAGGCCGAACGCTTCACCCACACCTGCTTCCAGGTCGTCGCCTACGAACCGTATGTCGCCCTGGCCGAACGTCTCAACGCGCTGGCGCCGGGACACGCGCTGAAGAAGACGCTGTTGCTCAACACCGGCGCCGAAGCCGTCGAAAACGCGGTCAAGATCGCCCGTGCCCATACCGGCCGAGCGGCGATCATCGCCTTCGACGGCAGTTTTCACGGCCGCACCCTGTTCGCCCTCGGACTGACCGGCAAGGTCGACCCGTACAAACGCGGTGTCGGTCCGTTTCCCGGCGAGATTCATCACGCGCCGTTTCCATGCGCGATCCACGGCATCAGCGTTGATGACGCCATCGCCGGCGTCGAGGCGCTGTTCGCCAGCCGCGTCCAACCCGACCAGGTCGCCGCGATCATCGTCGAACCGGTACAGGGTGAAGGCGGCTATTACCCGGCGCCAACGCTGTTCATGCAGCGCCTGCGGGCGCTGGCCGACGAGCACGGCATCCTCCTCATCGCCGATGAAGTGCAGACCGGCATGGGCCGTACCGGCGAGTTGTTCGCCACCGAGCACAGCGGCATGGTCCCCGACCTGACCACGCTCGCCAAGGGCCTGGGCGGCGGCTTTCAGATCGCCGCCGTCGTCGGTCGCGCGGACGTCATGGATGCCGTGCCCCCGGGCGGACTCGGCGGCACCTACAGTGGCAGCCCGGTCGCCTGCGCGGCGGCCTTGAAGGTGCTCGACCTGATCGACACCGAAGACCTTTGCGCGCGCGCCAGCGAGATCGGCAAGCACTTGCACGAACGGCTAGAGGTATTCGCGCGCACGGCGCGCTTCATCGGCGAGGTGCGCAGTCTCGGCGCGATGGTGGCGATGGAATTGTTCGAAGACGGCGACCCTGCCCGCCCTGCCGCGGCGCGCACCGCACGCCTGATCGCCGAAGCCCGCGCCCGCGGCCTGCTGCTGCTGTCCTGCGGACGTCATGCCAACGTAGTGCGTTTCATGGTGCCACTGACCATCGACCACTCCACCCTGGACGAAGGCATCGACATCGTCGGCGAGGCTATTGCCGCCGTCTCGGGCGACTGATTCGGATCGACCGAAGCTCGACGACGGCAGGCCGGAGTCTTCAGATCCGGCCTGCCGGCCGATCGGGGCACGATCACCGGCCGCAGCAATGTTTCGTCGCCTGCGGGGAAGCGGTCGTCAGCCGCCCCCGCGCAGGCTCATCTCGAGAAACGCCACCGCCATCCACACCAGGCTGCCATACTGGCTGACCCGCAGCGGCTGCACCTTGAAGGTCTTCAGGAAGTGCTCGCGTGGCAGAATCTGTGCGCCCACCATCAGCGCGGCGATGATGCTCGCAAGCGACAACCCCGCGCTCGCGGTCACGAGATACTGAAAAACGTGAAACAGGATGAGTGCGACCCTGAGCGGCCATTTGTCCACCGGCCATTTATCCATTTCTCGACTTCCGTTGCTTGAATGCGATGCGTGGTCTTTTACAGGAAAATCAAGCATCTTGCACGCCGTTCGCACGGTGTGGCGAGTATCCGTGCGGCAGCTGCGGGATACCGCGCGACGATACTCCCGTGCCATTCGATCTCCGTAACATGCAGATGCAGTCCCCGGAGACTCTGCTTACATTTTTCGATTAGGGTAAATCCACTCCCCCAGCATCAACACGTTGCCCGCCAGCACAAGACGGCAGGAATAACCCCTTGGCGGGCAGCCAACCGATGAATCAGGACGCACAGCCACGAGCCGTTCGTCTCAACAATAACCGAGGAGTATGCCCCATGATGAATATCAAGATTCGCTCGATCACCATCACTTCGATCGCCACCCTCGCGCTGCTTGCAGGGTGCTCGGAAAAAGGTCCCGCTGAAGAAGCGGGCGCACGCATCGATGACGCCGTGGAGGACATCCGCGAGCGTCTGGATCCCGCCGGACCGGCCGAACGCACAGGTCGCCAGATCGACGAAGCCCTGGAGCAACTCGACGAAGCCGTCAGCAATGCCGTCGAGCAACTGGAAGAGGGGGAGGACTGATCCATGCTGACCTGGACCCTCGTCTTCCTGATCGTCGCGATCGTCGCCGGCCTGCTCGGCTTCAGCGGCATCGCCGGCACCGCGGCAGGTATCGCACGTGTGCTGTTCTTCGTCTTCCTCATCCTGCTCGTGCTTTCCCTGCTGACCGGTCGCGGCGCCGTGGTTTGAGCCACCACTGCCGCGAATCGACCGCTACGAACGACCAGACCCGTTCATCTACCTTCAACCCGGATCCCCGAGCCGTTCCGTTTCGCGATAGCCTGCCGCTTCGTCACGCAGCCAGTCACTGAAACACTTGAGCGCGTCGGTCTCGGCCTTGCGCTCGGGGATGATCAAGTAATAGGCCTTGTCGGTCAGCAGGCGGTGTTCGTTGGCAACGACGAGCCGCCCCGATTCCAGTTCATCCCGGATCAGGAACGGTGGGATCAACGCGATTCCCATATCGTGACTGGCCGCCTCGGCGAGCATGGTGAACAGTTCGAGTCGTGTGCCGCTCATGTCGTGCTCGAGTCGCATGCCCTGCGCTTCGAACCACTGGCGCCAGGCATACGGCCGGGTCGTCTGCTGCAACAGCGGCAGTGCCGAGATTTCCGCGGCAGTCAGCAGGGTTCCGCCTTGCAACCGGCGCGGACTGCACACCGGCACCGGGTTCTCGCGCATCAGATAATGCGCTTCCGTGCCAGGCCAGCCGGCGTCGCCGAAATAGACCGCGGCATCGAACTCGGTATCGTCGAACAGAAACGGACGTGTGCGCGTGGTGAGGTTCACCCGGACATCCGGATTTCGTTCCTGAAAATCCCCCAGCCTGGGCAACAGCCAGCGCGTCGCAAACGTCGGCACGACCGCGAGCTCGATCGCCGCGCCACGCCCGTGATGCGCCATCACCGACAAGGTATCGCGCTCGACCGCATCCAACCGCGCGCTGATCCGGCGGCTGTACGACAAGCCCGCATCGGTCAGCTTCACCCCACGCCGGGTACGCCGGAACAATCGCACCCCCAGAAACGACTCCAAGCCGGCGATCTGGCGACACACCGCACTCTGGGTCAGGGACAACGCCTCCGCCGCGCGGGTAAAGCTCTCGTGCCGGGCAGCCATTTCGAATGCCAGCAAAGCCATCGTACCGGGAATCTTTCGTCGCATCGTTGAACCCTCAATCTATTCCAAAGCAGCAACACTGATCGGCACATCAATGGAAAGATGATTGAATCAGAATCCTTTCGAAGTGCAATTTTCGCACAACCTATGACCGAATTCGCGTTTGCCAACGGGGGCGACGATTGGCTACAGTACAAGCACGCTCAGCGGACCGTTCAGACATGGTCCGTCTTTCATCGCACTTGAGATCGCACCCCCGAGGAGAACAGACATGGCATCGAATCGCGTCGCATTCAGCTGGGAAGACCCCCTTCACCTGGACGCCCAACTCACCGAAACCGAGCGCATGGTGCGCGACACCGCGCGTGACTACTGCCAGGAGAAACTCCTCCCCCGCGTACAGAACGCGTTCCGTCATGAACAGACCGACCGCGAAATCTTCAACGAGATGGGTGCCCTCGGCCTGCTCGGCCCCACCATTCCGGAAGAATATGGTGGCGCCGGACTCAACTACGTCTCCTACGGCCTGATCGCGCGCGAAGTCGAACGTGTCGACTCCGGCTACCGCTCGATGATGAGCGTGCAGTCCTCGCTGGTCATGGTGCCGATCAACGAATTCGGCACCGAAGAGCAGAAGCGCAAGTATCTGCCCAAACTCGCCAGCGGCGAGTGGGTCGGCTGCTTTGGCCTGACCGAACCCAACCACGGCTCCGATCCGGGCAGCATGGTCACTCGCGCCAGAACGGTCGACGGTGGCTACAGCCTGTCGGGCAACAAGATGTGGATCACCAACAGCCCCATCGCCGACGTGTTCGTGGTCTGGGCCAAGACCGACGACGACAAGATCCGCGGCTTCATCCTCGAGAAGGGCTGGAAAGGGCTGTCCGCCCCTGCCATCCACGGCAAGGTCGGCCTGCGTGCGTCGATTACCGGCGAGATCGTGATGGACGAGGTCTTCGTGCCTGCGGAGAACATGTTCCCCGAGGTCACGGGTCTGAAAGGTCCGTTCACCTGCCTCAACTCGGCACGCTACGGCATCGCCTGGGGTGCGCTGGGCGCCGCCGAGGCCTGCTACGAGACCGCTCGCCAGTACGTGCTCGACCGCAAGCAGTTCGGCCGCCCGCTGGCCGCCAACCAGCTGGTGCAGAAGAAGCTCGCCGACATGCTCACCGAGATCTCGCTCGGTCTGCAAGGCTGCCTGCAACTGGGCCGGATGAAGGATGCGGGCAACGCTCCGGTCGAAGTCACGTCGATCATGAAGCGCAACTCCTGCGGCAAGGCCCTCGACATTGCCCGCGTCGCGCGCGACATGCTCGGCGGCAACGGCATTTCGGACGAGTTCTGCGTCGCCCGTCATCTGGTCAACCTCGAGGTGGTCAACACCTACGAAGGCACCCATGACATCCATGCGCTGATCCTCGGCCGTGCCATCACCGGCATCGCCGCATTCTCGAACTGAGACTGAACCACAAGGAGCCCCCGATGCCCGGAGCCCTTTCCCACATCCGCGTGCTCGACCTGTCGAGGATTCTCGCTGGCCCGTGGGCCGGGCAGATTCTCGCCGACCTCGGCGCCGACGTGATCAAGGTCGAGCGCCCCGGCGCGGGCGATGACACCCGGCATTGGGGGCCCCCTTACCTGAAGAACGAACACGGCGAAGACAGCGACGTTGCCGCCTATTTTCTGTGCGCAAACCGCAACAAGCGCTCGATCACGGTGGACATGACCCAGCCTGAAGGCCAGCGTCTGCTGCACGCGCTGGCCGCGAAATCGGATGTCGTGCTGGAGAACTTCAAGAAGGACGGGCTGGTTCGCTACGGGCTGGATTACGCATCACTGAAGGCAGTCAATCCGCGGCTGGTGTATTGCTCGATCACCGGTTTCGGCCAGGAGGGCCCGTACGCGGCACGCGCCGGCTACGACTTTCTGATTCAGGGGCTGGGCGGACTGATGAGCATCACCGGGCGACCGGACGAGGAACCGGGCGGCGGTCCGATGAAGGTCGGTGTTGCCCTGACCGACATCCTCACCGGCCTGTACGCCGCCAACGCGGTTCAGGCCGCGCTGGCATGGCGCGAACGCAGCGGTGAAGGTCAGCATATCGACCTCGCCCTGCTCGATGTACAGGTCGCCTGCCTCGCCAATCAGGCGATGAACTACCTCGCTTCCGGCCAGGCACCGGGACGCATGGGCAACGCCCACCCCAACATCGTGCCCTATCAGGACTTTCCCACTGATGACGGTTACATGATCGTCACCGTTGGCAACGATGGTCAGTTCGCCCGATTCGTCGACGCGGCGGGACGCCCCGAGCTGGCCAGCGATCCCCGCTTCGCCACCAACAAGGCCCGGGTCGAACACCGGGCAAGCCTGATCCCGTTGCTCAACAAGCTCACCATCCAGCGCACGACCGCCGACTGGATTACCCGCCTCGAGGCGGTCGGCGTGCCCTGTGGTCCGATCAACACGGTTGCCGAGGTCTTCGACGACCCCCAGGTCCAGGCCCGCGGCCTGCGCGTGGACATGCACCACCCGGCCATTGGCACGGTTCCGCAGGTGGCCAGCCCATTCCGCTTGTCGGCCACCCCGGTCGAGTACCGCAAGGCACCGCCCCTGCTCGGTGAAGACACCGACGAAGTCCTTGCCTCGGTACTGGACTGCACGGCCGACGAGATCGCGCGCCTGCGCGCCGGTAAGGTCATCTGAAACGCCTCGACCGCGGCATCCGTCATTCAAGTGATGGACGCCGCGGTCGAGCAGGCGGTCAGGACGGAAAACCACCCGTCCCGTAACGACAGTGGAGGTCAGTTGCGCGCGATGCGGGTCTCCATCCGCTTGGCCCGATCGCCCGGAGCCGGATGGCTGGAAAACACGCTGCGCTCGTTGCCGTGCATGCTTTCAAGCTTGCGCAACGCGGTCACCGCGCCGCTCGTGTTCAACCCGCGCTCACGCAGAAAATCGACGGCGAAATCGTCGGCTTCGTTCTCGTTACTGCGTGAGAACGTTGCGTTGACCATCTTCTCACCAATTTCACCCAGTTCGGACGACGAGATCGCCGAGACAACACTGTTGCCGCTTGCCGCCGCAACGTCGCGAACCGCGGAGGTCGTGTAGGCGGTCTGCATTCTCCGGCGACTGTGGCCGAGCACCACGTGGCCGATCTCGTGCGCAATCACGTAACGCAGCTCATCGTCCGAGAACGCTTCCATCGCGCCGGAGTAGAAACGGATCGAACCGTTCGGCAATGCGAATGCATTGACGACGTCTGGCGCGACATACACCTTGTAGTCGAAATCGATGCCGTCGATGTGCTTCCAGTCGGCGGTCAGCCGTGCCAGCCGCCGTGCCTGCGGGCTTCCCGCGGCCGCGACACGATGGTTGCGATCCTGATATTCACTCGTGCGGACACCGAGTTCCCTGACGTCGTCGTCGGTCAGGCTGGCGGCACTGGCGAGGCTCTGACCCGCTCCCAGCATGCCGGAAACGCTCATGCTCGAGCTCTTGCACCCTGCCAGACCCAGCGCGCCCGCCATCATCAGAATGACCAAAGTTCGCTTTTTCATGATCGATACAATCCCATCAACATAATCGGAGTTCGCGATTATGCCCAAAAAATAACGATTATGGAATTATTTATCGAAATGAAATAAAGACGACTTTCCTCTTCTGATCATCCGTCATGCATGACATGGGTTTCGGGTCTGCCACAGTATCAGAACGGCGGATCGCCACCCTCATGCAGCGCCGGCTCCGGCTGGGGGGCGCGTGTTGCCGGTGCTGCGGCGGCCGGTTCGGCAACGGCGAGCGGGTCGCTGGCCTGCATCTCTCCTCCCAGCGCGTCGATCAGCGCCGGCAGCAGGTGGCCGAGCTCGCCCGTCATCAACGCGAAGCCGGCGTCGAACAGTGCGCGCGCATCCTCCGCGCCGGCCTCGTCGACCTTCTCCTTGACCACGTCGAGAAAATCCAGCCGCTTGATCTCGAGCTTCTCGGTCAGTACCAGGCTCACCCGGTCATCAAAGGTCAGCGCCAGCCGCGTTGGCAGCTTGCCGCCTTCCAGATGGCCACGCACTTCGTCGTTGTCCAGGGCATGACGCACATAACGCACCGCCGCCTTGTCTTCGCTGACCGAACGCAGCTCGCAATCCTGATCGATGGTGAACCCGGCCGGCGCGTCGCCCCCGGCGAGCCAGTCGGCCATCGCACTGGCCGGCGAGCGCTCGGTGCGGATCAGGGCCAGCGGCAAGGTGTCCAGGGTCTGACGCAATACCTCCAGGACGTCTTCTGCACGGCTCTGGCTGGGCGCATCGATGCCCAGCCACCCCCCGACCGGATCTACCCAGGCAAAGACCTTCCTGCGCCGCGTAAACGCGCGGGGCAGGAATTCCTGCGTGATCTGCTCGCGCAGTTCCTTCATCTGCTTCTTGCCGGGCTTGTAGCCCTGCTGGGCGGCGATCTCCTCTGCCCGCTCCTCGGCTTCCTGCTTGACCACCGACGACGGCAGCAAGCGCTGCTCGAAGCCCAGCGCGATCAGCCATTGTCCGCCGACACGGTGCACCAGCACGTCATCGCCGGTTGGCGATGCCCAGCCTCGGCTTTCCAGATCCTGACTGCCACACGGCGCGAAACGACGTCGAGAGAGCTGTTCCTCGAGGCGCTCGGCGGTCATGTCCCAACCTACCGGCAAGCGGTAAATCTGTAGATTCTTGAACCACATACGGAAAGTTTCCTGCTGCGGAAGAAGGGAGGCCCCGTTCTCCCGGGTGAAAAGAGGTGCGAAGGCTACTGGATGCGACCGGATTCGGCAATCATGCGGATCACGCGCACGGTGTCGAGATCGGATTCGTGATAGGCGGACTTGACGAACTCGGTATACGGCCCGTCCGGGTCACCCGTTCGTTCGGCCAGCGTGGTGTCATAGCGGAAGCGCAGCACCAGCCGCTCGGGCTCAGGCTCCTCGATGCGGATCATCAGGCTTCCTCCGGCGTGGTGGTCGGTGCGATCGGACTGGAAGGTGACCGCTTCCATGGGCTGCAGCAACACCCGGTCACGAATCACCACCTCGCCAAAGCACAGGTCCCGCACCAGCAGATTGTCATGGCGCTCGACGATGGTGCAGGACTCGAGCCCGGGCAGAAAGGGGCGGGGATTCTCCGCGCGACACAACAGACCGAACCACAGTTCTTCGCGCGTCAGATCGCTGACCAACGGGTTGTCGGGTTCGTTGATGATCACCAGATGTTCAAAATTCAAAGCGCACGCACTCCTCAATGCCAGGCGGAAATGCACTCGGTCCCTGCCACAAGACGCGTATTTCGCCCTTCAGCCTCGCAGTGTACTCGCCTTCTGGCGCGCAGACCAGACGACGCGGGGCCAGGCCTCGGCGCCTGTTTCGAGGTGTACTGTTTTCTTGTTTATATAAAAGACAAAGATAAAGATGGTCTCGAAGAATCTGTGGATAAGTGGTTTTTCATGATTTATTTCAGAATGTTGTGCACTCGATAAGGTTCTTGAGAACCACGTCGGTTGAATGTGCGGAAAATGTGCCCTGTTTTTCGCGATTCAGGAAATTGCCCCGTTTCGCACAAGCCGTGCACCGCAAATACCGTGCTTATCCACAGAAAATCCGTGTTCGCGGTAAGATTCGGCGATGAAAACAGAACGTTTACTCCAGACCCAGGGCTTCGGCAGCCGCAAGGAATGCCGTGTGATGATCCGTGCCGGTCTGCTCTCGATCGAAGGGCAGATCATCGATGACCCGTTCGCCGAGGTCGATCCGCTCGATCTCGAATTCGAAGTCGATGGTGTGCGGTGGCGGTATCGGGAAAAGGCGTATCTCGTGCTGCACAAGCCGACCGATTACGAGTGCTCGCACAAACCGCAGCATCATCCATCGGTGTTCTCGCTGCTTCCGCCGGAGCTCGTACGGCGTGACGTGCAGTGCGTGGGACGCCTCGATCACGACACCACCGGCTTGCTGCTGTTTTCCGATGATGGTCAGTTCATCCACTACTGGAGTTCGGGCAAGAAGCGGATTCCAAAGACCTATGCGGTCACACTGCGTCACCCGGTTGACGACGCTTTCGTGCAGACCCTGCTCGATGGCGTGCAACTGCATGACGAACCCGCGCCGATTCAGGCCTACGCCTGCGAGCTGCAGGACGATACCCGACTGTTGCTGACCGTCACGGAAGGCAAGTACCACCAGGTCAAGCGGATGATTTCCGCAGCGGGCAACCGCGTTGAAGCCTTGCATCGTTGTGCCGTCGGTGGGCTGGAACTGTCCGATGAGCTTGCAGCGGGAGAGTGGCGCTGGCTGGAAAAGGCCGATCTGGAACAGCTTTCGAAGTTTGAACGCTGAATCTGGCAATCCTCGAGGGTCGAGGCACTTCCGTCATCCTGCGTGATGGGTCGAGGGCCTGTGCTGAAGCAGCGGCGTTCGAGGCAGAATGGGTTTGTATACGGTTTTTTATTTATATAAAGAACAATAAAGAAGGTATACCGCCATTTTCTGTGGATAACTACGTGGATGCCTTTCCTGACACGCGTTTCGAGACGGGAAAACCGTGGTGAAAAGTGGTCCGTCAGGCTGTGCCGAAAATGTGGCCAGTTTTTTCGCGTACCCGTCTGAATCGCTTTATACACACTGCGTTCACAAACCATACAGGCGTTTTACAGCGCTCTTTCATCATGCCCGACCCGCTCGCGCCCACCCGTTGGGACATCTTCTGCCGCCTTGTGGATAACATGGGGGATATCGGTGTGTGCTGGCGCCTGGCGCGGCGCCTGGCGGCACGATCGGACCATCGGGTGCGGCTGTGGATAGATCAGGTCGAGGCGCTTTCGCGGCTGTGTCCGCATGCCTTGCTGGACGATGGTCGTGGGATCGTCGACGGCATCGAAGTCCGTCGCTGGGAGGTCGATTTTCCGTCCGACGTTGAAGTCGCGGATGTCGTCATCGAGGCGTTTGCCTGCGATCCGCCCCCGTCTTATCTAGCCGCGATGGCGCGACGCGATTGCAAGCCGGTGTGGATCAATCTCGAGTACCTCAGCGCCGAAGACTGGACCGGCGAGTTGCATTGCATGGGGTCGCCGCACCCCCGCCTGCCGCTGCACAAGGTCTTCTTCTTTCCGGGTTTCATGCCGAGCACAGGCGGGCTGTTGCGCGAACCGGGCTTGTTCGATGCGCGTGATCGTTTCCGCGCCGATCCCGCAGGGGTGATTGCGTTCCTGCGCAGGATCGGGTGTGAATCAGCCGAGGATCGTGTTGCTTGCGACCTGTCGGGCGCGATTGCGACCCGCGATCCGGCTTCGCTCCCCGGGGGAGAAGTGGCGACCTTACCGTTGCGCGTTTCCCTGTTTGCCTACGAGCAACCGGGGCTGGAGCATTTGCTCGGGCATTGGGCAGGCTCACCGCGTCGCGTCCATCTGATCGTGCCGGAGGGGCGGGTGCTGGCCGACGTTGCGAGAGGGCTGGGAGTGCCCATGCTTGCGGTCGGTGACCGTCACCAGCGTGGAAATCTGTCGGTGGTGGTCGCGCCTTTCGTGAGTCAGCACGACTACGATCGTTTGCTGTGGGCGTGTGACCTCAACTTCGTGCGCGGTGAGGATTCCTTTGTGCGCGCTCAATGGGCCGCGAGCCCTTTCGTGTGGCAGATCTACCGGCAGCAGGACGATGCGCACCGGGTCAAGCTCGAGGCCTTTCTCGCACGTTATCTGGATGGGGTGCCGGATGATGTCGCGGTCGCCTTGCGTGGCTTCTGGTGGGCGTGGAATGGCCATGCCTGCCCCGCCGCGGTCTGGGATGATTTTGCTCACGTGCTGCCGCAACTGGCTGCCCATGCCCGGGACTGGGCCACGCGGCTGGCGCAGTCCCCGGATCTGGCCGATGTACTGGTAAATTTTTACGAAGTCACTGTAAAATGAGCGGTTTTTCAGATGGATGATGCGGACGCGTGCGCGCGCCGCCGTCGCGACACACTCAGGAATCAGCATGAAAACCGCACAGGAACTCCGCTCCGGCAACGTCATCATGGTCGGCTCCGACCCGCTGGTGGTGCAGAAAACCGAATACAACAAGTCCGGCCGCAACGCTGCGGTCGTGAAGATGAAGCTCAAGAACCTGCTCACCGGCGCACCGTCGGAGTCGGTGTACAAGGCCGACGACAAGTTCGATGTCGTCATGCTCGAACGCAAGGAAGTGACCTATTCCTACTTCGCGGATCCGATGTACGTGTTCATGGACGAAGAGTACAACCAGTACGAAGTCGAGTCCGAGAACATGACCGACGCGCTGAAGTACCTCGAAGACGGCCTGGCCTGCGAAGTGGTGTTCTACAACGGCAAGGCGATTTCGGTCGAACTGCCCAATTCCGTGGTGCGTGAAGTCACCTATACCGAACCGGCGGTAAAAGGCGACACGTCCGGCAAGGTGCTGAAGCCGGCCAAGATCGGTACCGGTTTCGAGTTGATGGTGCCGGCCTTCGTCGAGATTGGCGACAAGATCGAAATCGACACCCGCACCGACGAGTACCGCAACCGCGTCAAGTAAATCCCCTGAAGGCACGTCGTCGGGCGCTGGCTCGATGACGTGCCAGTCCGGAAAATGCCCGCGCACGCGGGTTTTTTTTCGTTCCGGAGGCAGGCGTGCGCGGATTTTGTATGATTTATGCAACGATGTGTTGCATTATGGCGAACCAGGCTTGATTTTTCCGGTCAGGAGGTTAGGTTAGAAGTACGGAAGCAAATGCTCCGAACAACCTCTTGATAAGGAAAAGCGTAATGAACAGGGCAGCGGTCCTCGCGGCCGCCACGATCGGGATACTGTCTGTCGGCTGTGCACTGGACAAGCCCGCCGAGACGACCAGTGCCGATTTTCAACCGGAAGCACAGGCGTCGGTCGCAGACGAAGCCGATCCCCACCCCGCGGACCCGTCTCCTCGCGAGGAGGGCTCGCTGTCGCAAGTGGTCCTGCTTGCCGCTTCGGATGAGCACGCGGATGCCATGGACGGGGACAATCTGATGACGGGTGACGAGCCACCCGAATCGATCGCCGATTCCAGTGGTGAAGTGCATCGCGATGCCAAGGAAGCCACCGAGGAAGCCGCGCGCAAGATCATGGATGCCACCGTCGGTGCCGCCAACAAGATCAGGGAAGTGGGTCTGGGCGCCGTGCAGAGCGTGCGCGAGACGGTCGGACTGAACGGCGAAGAGCGGGATGGAGAGGCCAAGGGACGGCTTGCGGAAGACGCTTCCGAGTCGGATCCCGACGCGCTTTCCTCGCTTGACGTCGAGGAGTTCGCCGCGGTCGAGACAGTCGGCGATTGAACGCGTATGCATCGGCCCGGTTCGCGATGAACCGGACCGATGCATGTTTTGCCAACGCCTTGCCCGAAGCGCCGGAATTACCTCACAAATGGCGCGGCATCGGGTATTTTCGGGTGAAGCCCGCGTAAATCCTGCGTAGTGATTGCTCCCGCTGCAGCTGACCGGATTCGGCCGCGCGCGCGATCAGGTCGCGATGCATTTCGTGTATCCGGTAGATCCCCCTGGCGCTGCCGATCAGCTGATTGCCGAGTTCGGCGGCGACGACGGGGGGCAAGTGCTGGTGCTCGGCGATGACTTCGACGGTCGCATGGTCGAGATCGATGAAATCCAGGCAATCGGTCAGGCTCAGCATGTCGTCTCCTCCTCGAAGCGCGTAACCGGAACGCACCGAAACGGGATGCCCATGCACCACGCTGGCGCGCTCATTGGTGATACTGGTGATACCCCGGACCGGGACCACCTGTGTGGAGGTTCGGCCGGCATGGAAAATCCCTGATCGGGTGGATTGTTTTCGTGGGTGCCGATTTCCGTTGAAGACGCGTCACGGGCGAATTGGTTCGGCACATTCAATTTCACGCAAGCGACGTGCCCACTACGAAGCCGACTGACCGCAGGCGTACGCCCCCGGTGTGCGTGCCCTCCGCGAGGACACGCATTCGACGGTGATCTGGGGCCATGTGGTTGAAACACGATCACCATGCGGCGCTGTGTTAGCCTTCAATTCCGATTGTCTGATGTTCCTCGATTCCGGACTCGATCCCCGATGAAGATTCGCGAATGGCGCAACTGGTCGGACTACTTTGCGCAGCTACGGCAGGCCTTGCTCGAACCGACGGTGGACGAAGAGGCGCTGGCACGCACCCTGCGCGAAGCGCGCGCGCGCCAGCCCGTACCGGTGGTGTGGATGCTGGGCAAGACTCAGGCGGGAAAGACTTCGATCATTCGGGCGCTCACCGGCAGCGAAGCTGCCGAGATCGGCAACGGTTTCCAGCCATGCACACGTAGCGCGCGCTTCTACGATTATCCGGCCGAGGCGCCGGTGGTACGTTTTCTCGATACCCGTGGGCTCGGTGAAGTCGATTACGATCCCGACGAAGACATCCGCTTCTGTGAAGCATGCGCCCATTTGTTGCTGGTCGTGATGAAGGTGGCCGATCCCGGACAGCAGGCCATCGCAGATGTCGTGCGCGAGATCCGGCGACGCCATCCGGACTGGCCGGTGCTGGTCGCGCAAACCGGGTTGCATGAACATTATCCGTCGGGTCACGATCATGTCGTGCCGTGGCCATTCGACGAACAGCCACTGCCGGACAGTGTCCCGGTGGACTTGCGGCGGGCTCTCACCGACCAGCGCGAGCGCTTCGGGCTGTTGCCGGGTGACGGACCAGTGCACTGGGTAGCGATCGACTTGACGCTCCCCGAGGACGGGTTCGAACCACAGGACTATGGTCTCGATGCGCTGTGGGACCAGATGGAGATCTTGTCGGCCTTGCAGTTGCGGCAACTGCTCGGAACCGAACGCGAATTACGCGACGTCTTTGCACGGGCCGCCCATCCGCACATTGTCGGTCACGCGCTGGCGGCTGCCGGGATGGGGGCGTTGCCCGTGGTCGATCTGGTCGCCGTCACCACTGTGCAGGCGAAGATGCTGCATTCGCTCGCCAGTCTGCACCGCCAGCGCTGGGATGCGCGCATGATCACCGAGTTTCTGGGGCTGGTGGGCGCGGGCGTGGCCACCAGCTACGTGGGTCGCTGGGTCGGACGAACCCTTTCTCGACTGGTTCCGGTTCTCGGGCAGACGGTCGTTGCCGTTTGGGGAGCAAGTGCCAGCGGCGCGAGCACGTACGCACTGGGCAAGGCGGCGGTGTACTTTCTGTCGCGTCGCCGGTATGGACTCGAGATCGATGCCGCCACGGTACGACGGATCTACGCCGGCGCGCTCAAGGATGGGGAGCGCATGCTGCGGGAGCGGTTTCGCCGTGAGCGAGGCGAGGCCGATAAAGCGGCGGAGCCGGACAAGTGAAATCATGGATGCGTGAACTCGATCCCCTGCGTCTGGTGGCGCTGGCACTGATTCTCGCACCGGTGGCCGTGGTGTTCGCGCTGGGGGTGGTGTGGCTGTGGCAGTCGGGGCAGCGATTGCCCTGGATGCTGGGCATGGCCGCGGTGGTCGCCATCGGCTATGCCCTGCAGCACTGGCTGGCACGACGCGACCGTCGTCTGCTCGGCGACACCCTGACTACGGCCGATCCGGACTGGCCACCCAGCGCCGATGCGGTGTGGGCCGACGTCGAGGCCTTTGCCGATGCGCTGGAACCGGCGGCCTGGCCGCTCGACGAGGGCGCGCGTTTGCTCGAACTGGGCAGACGCACGCTGGAGAAGGTGTCGGCGCGCTACCATCCCGATGTCGAGCAACCCATGCTTGAACTCACTGTGCCACACACGCTGCTCATCATCGAACGCGCCAGCCGTGACTTGCGCAAGGACGTCACCGAGCGGGTGCCGTTCAGTCACCGGCTGACCCTGGGTGACGTGCTGCGGGTAAAGCAATGGCAGGACACCGCACGTCGTGTGTTCGACGTGTATCGCGCCGGTCGTCTGGTGATCAACCCCATCGATGCGTTGATCGGTGAAGTCAAGCGCCACCTGCTCGATGGCAGCGCGGGGCTGGCGCGCGACGAGTTCCATCGCTGGTTGCTGCATGCCTACGTGCGCAAGGTCGGGTTCTATGCGATCGACTTGTACAGCGGGCGTCTGCCGCTCGACGATCGCGATCCTGTCGCCGAACCGACCGGCGCATCGGCGCGCGATCTCCGCCAGACCGATCATCCGACGGGAACCACCGCGGACGATGGTGAGCCATTGCGCATCGTCGTCTCCGGTCGCGCCAATGCCGGAAAATCGAGTCTGATCAATGCCTTGTTCGGAAAACTCACGACCCCAGCCGACGTACTCGCCGACACCACCGCCCGGGTCCAGCCACACCTGCTGCGGCGCGAGGGGATGACGCGGGCGCTGGTGTTCGACACGCCGGGTTGCGACACCGCGTTGTTCGATGCCGAACAACTCGAGGCGCTCGCGCTGGAAGCGGACCTGCTGCTCTGGGTGGTGCCGGTGAACCGACCCGATCGAGACAACGACCGGAGGCTGCTGGATCGGCTGCGCGGCGCGTGGAACGCCCGCAGCAGCCGTCGTCCGCCGGTGGTCATCATCATCGCGAGTCATATCGACCAGCTGCGCCCTGCCGCGGAATGGCAACCCCCTTATGATCTCGACGACGACCGTCAACCCAAGGCCGTCAATATTCGCGCGGCGGTCGAGGCAGTCGCCCGTGACCTGGCCGTTGCCACCGACGTTGTGATCCCGGTGTGTCTCGCGGAAGGACGGGAGTACAACGTTGATGACGGTTTGTGGTCGTTGCTGCTCGAACAACAGCAGTCCGCGTTGCGTTCGCGCTTGTTGCGCTGCCTCGAATCGCGTCGACGCAACGAGAACTGGGCGTTGTTGCTGACCCAGCTACGCGAGGCGGGACGTTTTCTGTGGAATCTGCCGCGGCGCTGATGCACTGCTCAGTCGAAACCTTGCCGCAGCAACCAGTGTGCGGCGACCGCACCGGCATCCGCGGTAAACTCCCCGGCCAGCACGCGTTCGGTGAGTTCCACGCGGTCGATCAGCATGAAATCGGCGACCTCTCCATCCTGGTTGCGTGGCACGAAATCCACAGGTAGCCGCACATCGAAAACGTGCAGAACCTCATGATGCACGCCTTCATCCTCGGATCGACGCGAACGCAGCCGCGTGGTCTCGACAGCGTGGCGACCGAGTTCGGGCGGAATGCCCGCCTCCTCGAAGCATTCGCGCAGCAGCGTTTGCTGCACAGCTTCTCCCGCACCGATGCCACCGCCGACCAGATTGTCGAGCAAGCCCGGATCGACCGCCTTGCTTGCCGCGCGTCGAGCGATCCACATGCGGCCGTCCGGGGTCCACGCATTCAGATGGATCGCGCGGCTCAACAGGCCAAAGCGGCGAAACACGCCGCGTTCGAGCTGACAGTACGGCTGTTCGGCGAACTCATCATCAGGGTGAATGACATCGTAGGCTTCGTCGCGCCAGGCCTTGAACCAACCCTCGCCACGCAGTCGCGCCACGCGTTCCCCCCATCTGGCGGATAGTTCGGGTGCCGTCATCGGGGACTCAATTCGCAGCCAACCTTCGCCATGCTCCAGCGCCGGATCGTCTGTGAGCAGACGGTGTGCGAATTCAGGCGAAACCGATCCGATCGGGGTTCGCCCGAGCAGGAGCGTGCTATGCGTCCCGGGAAGCGCCTGGACCAGATCGTCAAGCAAACGGGTCAGTGCCACGCGGCAGAGAGAATCTTTCATGAGTCGATCGTGTTCGTTGTTTTCAAGCAACCACCGGATGCCGGGCGTCGCGCCGTTTTCGGGGGTCTGACTTGCGATTTCGTGCATCGGTTCATTGCTCCCCCGCTGCTTGCAGCAACCCGGTCTCTCAAGAAGACGCCGAACGGCCTCAGGTTTTCTTGCCTGCTCGGAGTGCACACGGCATTGGCCGTTTCCTGCGGGCGCTCCGAAGGCATCATCGGCAGTCGGTCCCCGGCTATTCGGGTACATTTTCGATGCGACGATCTCCGGAGCCAACAAAACGGTCTGGATTCGTGAAATGCTTGTTTGCAGCGCCACCTTCGATTCGATTAGAGTGTATGCAACCAAGCTGGCCGACTGGCCGGAAAACGCCTTGTTTCGGACGCTGTCCATGCGCCGCCCATCGATCCTGACCCTGCTTCTGATTCTACTGCTGTCGTCATTGATCATGCCGGCCTCGGGAGCGCCCGGGGATGTGGTCCGCATCGGCGTGCTGGCTCATCGTGGCGAGGACCTGACGCTGCAGAACTGGGTACCGACCGCCGAATATCTCGAGCAGCGGATTCCCGACCAGCGCTTTCGCATCGTCACCCTCGACTTCGAACGCATCGGAGAAGCGGTCGAACGCGGTGAGGTGGAGTTCGTGGTCGCCAACTCGGCGATCTACGTCGAGCTCGAAGCCTTGCATGGCGTCGCGCGGATCGCGACGATGCGCAACCGCGTCGGCGACGTCGGAAACACGCGCTTCGGGGGCGTGATCTTTACCGCCGCGTCGCGCGACGATGTTCACGCCTTGTCCGATCTGCGCGGCAAGCGCTTTGGCGCGGTCATGGAGAACTCCTTTGGCGGCTGGCTGATGGCGCGCCTCGAACTGCGCCGCCATGGCATCGAAGCCAGCGCATTCCGCTCGCTCGCGTTTCTGGGCACACACGACGCGGTGGTCGCTGCGGTGCTCGACGGACGGGTCGATGCCGGCACCGTGCGCAGCGACACCCTCGAGCGCATGGCCGATGCGGGGCGCCTCGATCTCGCCCGGGTGCGAGTACTGGCGCCGCGCGACTACCCCGATTTCGATTATCTGGTGAGTACCGAACTCTATCCCGAATGGCCGATTGCGCGCGTGCGTCACGCGCCCGAAGCGCTCGGCCACGCGGTCGCGCTGGCGCTGATGCAGATGCCGGCCGACAGCCCGGCGGCGATCGCCGGCGGCGTCACCGGCTGGACGGTGCCGCACGATTACCAGCCGGTGCACGACCTGATGCGCGAGCTGCGGGTCGGCCCGTACGCCGACCTCGGGCGGATCACGCTCGACGACTTGTGGGTCCACTATCGACAGTGGGTGATCGGTTTGCCGCTGTTGCTGCTCGCGCTGAGCACCATCACACTGATCATTCTCCGTCTCAACCGACGATTGCGGAGGGCCGAGCGTGATCTCATCCATGCCCGCGACCGACTCACCGAGCGCGTCGCCGAACGTACCGCAGAGCTCGAGCGGACGATGCGTCAGCTCGAGCAAAGCCATCAGCGGCTCGAGCGCATCAGCCGCGACTGGAACGATGCCTTTGACGCCATCAGCGATCCAATCTTCATTCATGATCGACAGTTGCGCGTGATCAGCGCCAACCCGGCGTACTGCCGCGCGGCGGGCAAGGGCGAGGATGCCGTTCTCGGACAACGCTACTTCGAGATCTTCCCCCGTCTCGGTGGTCCGTTGCCCGCCTGCGCGCAACAACCCGAACAGCTCAATCCCCATGGCGACGAGATCGTGCTCGACAATGGCGACATCTATGTGTCGAGCTCGTTCGCCATCGTCCGCGCCGACGGCTCCGCCGAGAACGCGATTCACATCCTCAAGAACGTCACCGGCGAGCGCATGGCCGAGCGAGAGATGAAACGTCTCAATCGTGCCTTGCGCACGCTCAGCCTGTGCAATACATCGCTGGTGCATGCAGAAGAGGAATCCGCACTGCTGGTGCGTATCTGCGAGGTGCTGATCGACAGTGGCGGCTATCACGCCGCCTGGGTCGCCTATCCCGGACTGGACGACCACCTGATCCCGGCCACCCATCGCGGCCATGACGCCGGTCTGATTGCCGCGTCGACCGAACTGCTGGTGATCAACGAGCGGGTGCCGGCGGTGATCGCGCGTGACCGTGGCGAGATCTACATCGAACGCGAAGACGAAAGCACCGTCGCCAGCGCGCCGGGCTGGCGACAGCTGGCGCGTGAGCACGGCGTTCGCGCCACCGCCGCGTTTCCGCTGCTCGATGGCGGAACGCAGCTCGGCGTGCTCGTCATCCACTCTGCCGAAGGCGATGCCTTCGACGAGGCCGAGATGCGTTTGCTGCGCGAACTCGCCGGGGACCTCGCTTTTGGCATCGCCACGCTGCGCGGTCGTCTGGCACGTACCCTGGCCGAAACCAGCCTCGCCGCCACCGAGGCGCGCTACGAAGCCCTGTACGAAAATGCACCGAGTGCGTATTGCTCGATCACGGCCGACCAGCAGGCAGGCCTGATCCAGTTCAATCAGACCTTTCTCAAACTGACCGGGCAGGCACGGGAGGCATTGTTCGGACAGCCTTTTCCCGATCTGTTTCCGGAGAAGGAGGGCGATCGCGAGCGGGTAGTCGCCGCACTCGCCGAGCTGCATCGTGGCGAGGCGGTGGGTGAGCTCGAAGTGCGCATGAATCGCTCGGGCGGCGAGCCGCACTGGGTCAGCTTGAGCATGGTGCCGGTTTACGACGACCATCACGTCGGCGAATATCGCGCCAGCCTGGTCGACATCCATGCCCGAAAACAAGCCGAAGCCGACCGCCATGCCTTCGCCGCGCGGCTGCAACGGTCGCTGCTGCAGACCATACGCGCGATCGCGCTGACCATCGAAAAGCGCGACCCCTACACCGCCGGCCACCAGGAGCGGGTCGCCGATCTCGCAGTGCTCATCGCGCGTCGCATGGGCCTGGAGGAATCACGCATCGAAGGGCTGCGCCTGGGGGCGCTGATTCACGACATCGGCAAGATCACGGTGCCGTCCGAAATCCTCAATCGCCCGGGGCGGCTCGACCCGGCGCTGTTCGCGATCATCAAGGTGCATCCCAGCGTCGGCCACGAGATTATCGGCGGTATCGATTTTCCGTGGCCGCTGGCCGAGATGGTGGTGCAACATCACGAGCGGCTCGACGGCAGCGGTTATCCGCATGGACTACAGGGTGACGAGATCCTGCTCGAGTCGCGCATCCTGGCCGTCGCCGACGTGGTCGAGGCGATGGCCTCGCATCGCCCGTACCGCGCCGCGCTCGGCCCCGAAGCCGCACTCGCCGAAATCCGTCGCGGCAAGGGTACGCAATACGACGCAAGCGTCGTCGAGGCGTGCGAATCACTGTTTGCCGACGGCGGCATTCAATGGATAGACGGGCGGCTGGATTGATCCGGATTCGGTTCGAAGCATCTGCTCACAAGCGATTCCGGTGATAAACGCGAACCGACCAATCCTGATAGGTGGTGACCACATAGTCGCGAAAGCCGATCTTCTCGAGCACGCGCAACGAAGCGTGGTGACGCGGCGACACGATCGCGTGAATCGAATCCAGCCCGAGGGTATCGAATCCGTATTCCAGTGACGCGCCCGCCGCTTCGGTCGCCAGCCCCTGACGCCAACAGGATCGGGCAAGGCGATAGCCAAGCTGCACCGATTCGATGCCATCCACCACCGTAAGGCTGAGTCCGCACAGCCCGATCAGCGACTTCGTTTCGTTTGCAATCACCGCCCACGGGCCGAAACCGTTTCGTGCATACGAGTTTTCGCACCATTCGATGAAGTCCGCGCTGAGGGCACGGTCCATGGGACCCTTGCTCGAAAAAGCCATTACTTGCGGATCGGCAAGAATCGGAGCGAGTTCCGCCAGATCGTTCTGCTCGAATGGGCGAAGCTGAAGGCGAGGGGTGTTGATCGTTACCATGGCGTCAGAATATCAGGAATCCCTCCCGAACCGATGATGACCCACACTTCGAGATATTCTATTTTCAACAAATAATGTTTGAGTCATATTCGTTTGTTGTGGATAATGCGGTGCATCGATCACAAGTCCAAAACGCGGTGTCCCGATGGCCGAATTCATCATCCCCAAGTGCGGCATGTCTCGACGTGAGCTTCTCGGAGATCGTTCCGAACTGCTCGACAGCTTTCGCGCCAACAACCCCCACTTCAACGGCGAATCCTTGCTGCCCAACCGGCCGTACTGCATCTCGTCGGTCCAGCAGTCCGAGGCGATGAGCATCATCAACAGGCTCAACGCGATGAGTCCCGCCGAGCTCGACTTGATGCTCAATGTCGTCGACGAATACGAAGAGTTGGCGGTACCCCTCGCCGAGATCTATGAAAGCGAACTGTCGGGCTTCAACCCCGGCCCCGTCCCCTTCGGCTGTCGTCCATCCTATAGCGGCGTAACCTGGGCCGAGGTTTCGCTGGCGGCGATGGGCAGCAGCGTCAACGCCAGCTTTGGTCGCACCCACGGTTTCAAAGGCGCGTTGCGTGACTATCAGAATGCCCTCATGGCGTTGCATACCCGCTATCGCCTGAACCGCGGCGGCCTGTCCGATCCCACGGCCACGGGCCGTGAGACCGTGCTCAGGCTATCCCCGACGTACACTCTCGAACGGACCGTCCGCGAGCGTTTCGACGTGCTCAACGAGCGCTTCAGCACCGAGTTGTCCATGCTTGTGGACAAAGCAGAAGCGGGCAGGAACCGCGGTACGGCGTTGAGTGGCGCGGAGCGCGGGATTCAGCTGGCCAGAAGGGGGCAGGTTCGGCTGTTGCGGGTGGCCGATGCAAACCAGGCGCAGGCGGTGGTGACGTTTTCGCGCAGTTTGAAGTACGCAG
>ERZ869909.919-NODE-919-length-27500-cov-4.776720_pt1 | contig 27500 bp, 24 predicted proteins | sample MGYA00520892_ERZ869909 | MGnify/ENA primary metagenome ERZ869909 (study PRJEB32215, sample SAMEA104723947) | bioreactor metagenome | biome: bioreactor; feature: anaerobic bioreactor; material: water | place: China | collected 2015-03-12 ... | reverse complement strand
GCGGGTACACCGAACGCCCAGGCCCGGCAGTCCAATCTCCGGCAGTCCATCTCCGGCAGTCCATCTCCGCCAGTCCGAACCCTGGTGGCTCGGTCCCCGGTGGCTCGGTTCCCGTCGATCAGCCCCGGGGCGACCCTTCGCGGGCCTCGCGCACCGCGAACCGCAGCACCTTGCCGGTCGCGTTTCGCGGCAGCGCCTCGCGCTGCACGATGATCTCCACCGGGACCTTGAAGTACGCGAGCTGCTCCGAGACCCACGCGCGAAGCGCCGTGGGGTCCACCGTCGCCTGCAGCTCGGGGACCACCACGGCGACGGGCACCTGCCCCAGCTCGTCGTCGTCCCGGCCGTACACGACCGACTCAGCGACGCCCGGCCAGCGCTCGAGCGTGTGCTCGATCTCTGCCGGGTAGATGTTCTCGCCGCCGCGCAGGATCAGGTCGTCTCGTCGCGCGTCGATCCAGAGGCGACCGCCCCGCATGTGCCCGACGTCGCCCGTTCGCAGCCAGCGCCCGGGCCAGAACCGGGTCGCGCTGGCCTCCGGACGCTCCCAGTAGCCGAGCATCACCAGCGGGCTGCGCACGCAGACCTCGCCGACCTCGCCGTCAGCGACCGTGTCGCCGCTGTCGTCCCGGATCTCGACGTCGATCGTGGGCAGCGGTCGCCCGACGGTGCCGGGGAAGCGCGTCAGGTCCTCGCCGAACGCGATCGTCGCCAGCGCCCCGCACTCCGTCTGGCCGTACCCCACCGCCGACGCCACGCGCGCGTTCGGGAACGCCTCACGGACCTGCTTCATGAGCTCCGGCGCGATCGGCGAGCCGCCAAGGCCCAGGTAGCGCATCGAGGAGCGATCGTACCGTTCGAGGTCAGGGTGCTCCAGCACCCGCCGCATCATCGTTCCGGTCGGGCCCCACCCGGTCACGCGCTCCCGCTCGATCAGGGCCAGCACCTCACCCGCGTCGAAGCGCCCCGTGGTCCAGACCGTGCGCGCTCCGACCGCGAGGCGGGTGACGACACCGGCGTACAGCCCGGAGACGTGGAACAGCGGCGTGCTCACCAGGCCCGCGCCATCTGCCGGCCCAGGCGGGACGCCCAGCGCAGACTCCAGCATCGAGGCGCGCGCGCCGTGCAGCACCTGAACACCCGCCAGCGCGATGATCCCGCGGTGCGACGCGACGATACCCTTCGCCCGGCCCGTCGTGCCGCTGGAGAACAGGATCGCCGCCGGGTCATCCTCTGCGATACGAGCGGCGGGCAGCTCTGCGTCTCCCGGCGCGGCGACGAGCGCGGCGATCTCGTCGACGTGCACCACGCGGCAACCATCCGGACGCGCCGGCAGCCTGTCCAGCCGCTTCGTGTCGCCCACGAGCACCCGCGGGCGGACGTCTTCGAGCGCCGCGGCGATCTCAGGCCCCGCCCACCACCCGTTGAGCCCGACCGGCAACGCGCCGGTCGCCGTCGCGGCCCAGAACGTGAGCACCCACTCCGGGCAGTTGGCCGCGAGGATCCCGACACGATCACCGGGCTGCACCCCCCATCGTTCGCGGAGCTCTCGCGCCAGCAACCGGACCTGACGCGCGTGCTCGGCGTACGTGAACCGCCGCGGCCCGAAGACCACGTACTCCTTGTCACCGAACGCCGCTGAACGCTCGAACAGCTCACGCATCGAGCCCGCGCGCTGCGTGAACACGCGCATGCGTTCGCCCAGGATCTCCTCGTCCGTTGTCGCGAAGTAGCCACCGGGTCGCAGCAGCTCTGCCTCGATTCGTTCGAGGATGGTGTCCTGTCCCTCGGTCATCGTCTCCTCCGTCCGCGCCGCCGTCGCAGTCGTCTCCCGGTCGCCTCTCCGCCCCGAGCCGCGCGGTGTGGTGTGCCGCTACGTGTCGCTCCGATGCGCCTGCTCCGCACCATCCGGGGGCTTGCGGCCATCAAGGCAACAGGGCCGCCACCGTCGCGGTGCAACATGTTTCATTCCGCGCTCGACCGCAACCGGGTCAGGCGCGCAGGCAGGGCAGCGATGACGCCAGCGAGGACGCCGATGCGACGGCAGGTGCAGGTGATCTGGTTCAAGCGGGACCTCAGGGTTCACGACCACGCACCGTTGGTCGAGGCCTGTCGCCGCGGCAGCCCGCTGGCCTTGTACCTGTACGAACCGGAGCTGCTGCAGGCCGACGAGATGGACGATCGCCACCTGGCGTTCATCAACGACAGCCTGGCCGAGCTCCATGCCGCGCTCGCCGAGCTGGGTGTGCCGCTCGTCGTGCTGCACCAGGAGGCGACCGCGGCGCTGGCGACGGTCGACCGTGAGCTGGGGATCGCGGGGCTGTGGAGCCACGAGGAGACGGGCACGCGCCGTACGTGGGATCGCGACCGGCGTGTCGCGGCCTGGTGCGGCGAACAGGGGATCCCGTGGCATGAGGTGCCCCAGAACGGCGTGGTGCGCAGGCTCCGCGACCGGGACGGGTGGTCGCGCCGCTGGCAGGGTCGGATGAACGAGCCGGAGGTCCCGCTGGTGGATCAGGTCGTGGATCCGTTGTCGCCGGCCGCGCTGCGGCGGCTGGCGGGGGTGTCGCTGGTGGGCTTGCCGGGCGGAGACCTCCCGGGCTGTAGCTTGCCGGGCTGTGGCTTGCCGGGCGGTGATCTCCCGGGCTGTGGCTTGCCGGGAAGCGCAGAGCTGGGCGTGCGCGCGGTGCGAGGCCTCCGCTGGGCGCAGGCCTGCACGGTCGGCGAACCGGCGACCGGTCGCGACCGTGGGGGGATGACGGGGGGCCTGGCCGGGATCGACGACCGCGACGGCCTCCAGCGCGGCGGGAGTCGCGTCGGCCTGGACACGCTGGCCACGTTTCTCGACCGGCGCGGCGTGGGCTACCGCGCGGACATGTCCTCGCCGGTGGAGGGCTGGCAGGGCTGCAGCCGCCTGAGCCCGCACCTGGCCTGGGGCACCGTCTCGCTACGGCGCGTCTACCAGCAGACGCGGGCCCGCACCCTCGAGCTCCGCGAGCGCCGCGCGGCTGGCGAGCCGATCGACAGCCGCTGGGCCGGGTCGCTCGCGTCCTTCGAGGGACGGCTCCGCTGGCACTGTCACTTCATCCAGAAGCTGGAGGACGAGCCCGATATCGAGTTCCACAACATGAACCGGGCGATGGACGGGCTCCGCGAGGACGCCTTCGACGCCTCACGCTTCGCTGCCTGGGCCGCTGGCGAGACCGGCTACCCGATGGTCGACGCCTGCATGCGCGCGCTCCTCCACACCGGGTGGCTCAACTTCCGGATGCGGGCGATGCTCATGAGCTTCGCCTCGTACCATCTCTGGCTCCACTGGCGGCCGACCGCGATCCATCTGGCCAGGCTGTTCACCGACTTCGAGCCCGGCATCCACTACGCTCAGGCGCAGATGCAGGCCGGCGTGACCGGCATCAACACGGTGCGGATCTACTCGCCCGCGAAGCAGGTCCGGGACCAGGACCCACAGGGGCGGTTCATCCGCCGCTGGGTGCCGGAGCTCGCCGGCGTCCCGGACGCGGCGCTGGCAGAGCCACACCGGATGACCTCGCTCGAGCAGCAGCTGGCGGGCTGCGTGATCGGCGTGCACTACCCGGCGCCCATCGTCGACCACGAGACAGCGTGGCGCGAGGCGCGCGCCCGGGTGTACGCTGCGCGACGAGCCCCTGACGCCCGCGCGGAGTCCGAGCGGGTCTACGAGCGCCACGGCAGCCGTCGCAAGCCGCGCGCCCGGTCGTGAGCCGCACGTGTCCCGGCACCACAGGAGAGGCGGGGTCTCCCATCCGCTGTTCGCGCCGTGTTGCCCCCGCCGGACCTGACGAACCGGGCGGCGCGCAAGGCCGGGGAGCGAGACGAGTGGGGTGGCGCCGCGCGCGGGGTCGCGTTGCCACCCTGCGCTACGGCTCTCCCAGCACCGCGCGACGGTGCGCCGCCGCCGCCGCCCGGATCGCCTCGCGCTCCGCCGCCGAGCGCCGCTCGAGGTTGCGCACCTGCATCACCATCCGCGGGTGCGCCGCGAACCGCTCGTGGTGGCGCTCGAGGAAGTCCCAGTACAACGTCGTCATCGGGCAGGCGTCCGGGCCCGTCGCCTGCTCCGGGCGGTACCGGCAGCCGGCGCAGTAGTCGCTCATCCGGTCGATGTACTTGCCGCTCGCCGCGTAGGGCTTGCTCATCATCAGGCCGCCGTCCGCGTGCTGGCTCATCGCCATCGTGTTGGGCAGCTCCACCCACTCCACCGCGTCCACGTAGACGGCGAGGTACCAGCGGTGCACCTCACGCGGGTCGACGCCCAGCAGCATCGCGTAGAGACCCGTGACCATCAGCCGCTGGATGTGGTGCGCGTAGCCCAGCCCCAGCGTCTGGGTGACCGCCTCCCGGACGCAGCGCAGCTCCGTCTCGCCCGTCCAGTACGCGCCCGGTAGCGGCAACCTGGCGCCCAGGGCGTTGTCGTCAGCGGCGCCGGGCATGCGCAGCCAGTAGACCCCGCGCACGTACTCGCGCCAGCCCAGGATCTGACGAATGAACCCCTCTGCCGCGGCGATCGGCACCCCGCCGGCGCGCCACGCAGCCTCCACCCGCGCGATCACGGCGCGTGGGTCGAGCAGCCCCAGGTTCATGCTGCTCGACAGCAGCGCGTGGTACAGGAACGGCTCTCCGGTCCACATCGCGTCCTGCGTCCGCCCGAAGTCCGGGAGCCGATCCCGCACGAACGCCTCCAGCGCCTCAACGGCCTGCGCCGCCGTCACCGGCCAGCAGAACTCCTCCAGCGAGCCCGGATGATCCGCGTACCGCCGCGCCACGAGCTCCATCACCTCCCGGGTGATCGCGTCCGGCTCGAAGCGCGGCGGCGGCGGCACCAGCCCGGGCCCGCGCGCGTCGAAGGCCCCGCGGTTGTCGTGGTCGAAGTTCCAGGAACCGCCGCAGGGCTGCAACCGACCGCGCTCGTCCTCGTCCACCAGCACCCGGTGCCTGCGCCGCATGTCGCGGTAGAAGTGCTCCATCCGCAGCTGCTTCCGTCCGCGCGCGAACCCCTCGAACGCCTCGCGCGAGCACAGGAACCGTGTGTCCTCGAGCTCCTCGTGCGCCACCACCAGCCCGCTCGCCTGCAGCTCAGCCATCGCCGCGCGCAGCGACTCCCGCACCCGCCAGTCTCCGGGGTGCACCCAGCGCACCACCTCCGGGCGCAGCGCCCGGACGGCGCGCATCAGCTCCGACGCCAGCGCGCCGGTGTTGCCGGACTCGTCGAGGCGCACGTAGCGCACCCGGAGGCCCCGCCCGACAAGCTCGTCCCGCAGGTGGCGCATGGCGCTCAGGAACAGCACCGTGCGCGCCTTGTGCGACCACACGTGCGTCGACTCCTCGTCGACCTCTGCCATGAACACGCAGTCGCGCGCCGGATCCAGGTCCGCGAGCCACGGCGCGGTGCCGTCGAGCTGATCGCCCAGGATCATGAGCAGCGTGCGGACGGGTGGTGTCATCGGGGGCCTGTCGTTCGAGGTGGCCCGGCGCAACGCCTGGATGCAACCCGGCCGGGGTACGACGCCGCTGGAGTGCGCCGCAGCTGGGATGCGTGGCTGCACCGCGCGGGTGCCCCGGGCCCGGCAGATCCGTGGCTTTCCGCTTGCCAGCGGCGGCCGCTCTGAGCAGTGAGGGACCAGTCACGAGCCGAACAGGACACAGGAGGAGCCGTGAGCGCGGAGTACAACTGGAAGCTGCTGCCGGAGACCGGGTGGGAGCCGCTGGAGTCGTTCACGACCGGCGACAGCACCCCCAAGTTCGTGTCCGCCGAGCAGAGCGTCGACCGCATCCTCATCCGCTACTTCTGGGACCCGGAGCGGCGCGACGCCCGTGCCCACATGCGCATGGGTCAGCACGCGCAGGGGCCCCCGGGGCACGTCCACGGCGGCTGCCTCGCCTCGATCCTCGACGAGCTCATGGGCCTCGCCGCCTGGCGCAACGAGCTCGCCGTCGTCGCGCGCGAGCTCACGATCCGCTACCGCAAGCCGACCCCGCTGTGGACGGAGCTGGTGGGCCACGCGTGGATCGAGCGCGTCGAGGGCCGCAACGCGTGGATCCGCGGCCACATCGCGAACCCGGACGGCACGGTGTACGTGGAGTCGGAGGGCGTGTTCACGGACATCGGCGGCGATCGCTTCCGCGAGCTCGCCGCGGGCGCGCGCGAGGTTCGAGCGCAGCAGTAGGCAGCGACCCGGCTCCTGCGACCCGGCTCCTGCGACCCGGCTCCTGCGACCCGGCTCCTGCGACCCGGCTCCTGCAACCCGGCTGCCGCGAGCGGGGTCCGAAGACCCGAGGCGGATGACCTGTGTCTGATCACCTGAGCCTGATGGCCGCAGGCCCGGACCCCCTGAGCGGAGGCAGCGGACGTGGATCTCAAGAAGGTGAGCCAACAGCTGCGTGACCGCGTCGAGGCGCTCACGTTCGACGCGCCCGTGGACACGGTCTACAACCCGCTGCGCCACGCATGGGCGCCCCACGCCGCGTACCTCGAGCGCTACGGCGAGCGCCACGGCACCGGGCGCGCGCTGCTCGTGGGCATGAACCCCGGGCCCTTTGGCATGGTGCAGACCGGGGTCCCCTTTGGCGCGGTGTCGATGGTCCGCGACTGGATGGGCATCCACGAGCCGGTCGAGCGCCCGGCGCGTGAGCACCGCAAGCGGCCCGTCGAGGGGTTCGCCTGCACGCGGGAGGAGGTCTCCGGCGCACGGCTGTGGGGCTGGGCGCGGGATCGGTTCGGCACCCCTGACGCGTTCTTCGAGCGCTTCTTCGCCCACAACCTCGTGCCGCTCGCGTTCGTGACGGCCACCGGCGCGAACCTGACCCCCGACAAGCTCCCCGCGGAGCAGCGGGATCCGCTGCTCGAGGCGTCGCTGGCGGCGCTGCGCAGCCTCGTCATCGAGCTGCAGCCCAGCATCGTCATTGGCGTTGGCGTCTTCGCCGAGCAGCAGGCCGCGGCCGCGACCGACGGGCTCGGCGTCCGCATCGGCCGGATCCTGCACCCCTCGCCGGCGTCCCCGGCGGCGAACCGCGGCTGGGCCCCGCAGGCGGAACGCCAGCTCGCGGCGCTCGGTGTGCTCCCCGCTGCCACCCCCTGACCGAGCGACCACGGCGCCAGCGAACCGCGTGCCCGGCACGACACCACGTCCGGGACTCTGGTGGGCGTGGCTCCCGGCGCGGCGGCGTCGCGCGGTCGTCACGCGCGGGTCGTTCGCACCGGCGGCATCGCGCGGTCGTCACGCGCGGGTCATCTGCCTCGGCGGCACTGCACGTCGTCCGGCGAGCACCGGAAGCGGACGTGGAAGTGATCCGCGTGCCCGCGCACGTGGCGGATGATCGAACGTCGCCGACCCCCGCGGTACTCGAAGACCTCGTTCAGCCACTCGGTGTCGTGGCCGATCGCCTGGGCGTACTCGTAGAGGCGCTTCTGGATCGCGCTGTCGACGAAGATGTAGTCGACGACGTCGGCCTCGATCCAGAACCGGAACAGCTCCCATTGGCGCGGGATGTCGAGGTTGTCCGAGCGCGCGTCCCAGAACCGCCGCGCGCAGATCTCGTCGTGGCAGTAGTACGACACGTCGACGTCGCGCCCTGACCGGTGGCTGCGGTGCGGCGGCAGCCGCCCGCCGTTGCGCAGGCTGATGTCGCCGATCGCGACGACGCCGGTGTCCGGGAACGTGCTGCCCACGTGGTACAGCCCGCGGTAGAGGTTCGTGACGGTGTACGGGGTACCCCAGGTCTCGACCGGGTTCCGCACCCACCACCACGGTCCCTCCGGCATGGGCATGGCGCCGGTCTGGCTGCCCCGGTTCGCTGCGCCGCGGCTGCGCGGTGGGTTCTCCGGGTCGTAGCGGTAGATCAGGACGCGATCACCGGGCGCCAGCAGGTTCAGCGCGACCGCCGGGTTGAGCTGCTCGAGGTCCTCGCGGGTCAGGTCGAACCGACGCAGGATCCGGTTGAGGTCGCCCGGTCCCTTGATCGTCTCGAACCAGAAGAAGCGGTAATACGTGTTGTTGGCGGTCCACGTCGCCTGGCGCGTGAGCTGCTCCGCGAGGGCGATGGCGCCGCCTCGCAGCATCGCCTCGTCGACCGCGGTCCGGTGCGCGTGGTCGAGCCGGGTGCTCACGGTCGACCTGGCGAGCGCGGCCAGCAGTGGCCGCGTCGCGAGCTCTCCGAGGCTGCGGACGTCAGGCGGGATGGCACGCTCGGTGGCGGCCGGCGGCTCCGGCGCGGTGCCCACCATCGCGTCGAACGCCGGGTCGACGACCACAGCGCCAGCGTTGGCGGCCATGAGCGCCACGAACACCACGATGATCGGGATGATGGCCCCCGGGGCCCGGCGTGCCGTGGGCAGGGACGTACGCAGCGACGAGCGGCAGGCGTCCGGCTCCGGCAGCTTCGAGCGGGGTACGTTCGAGCGGTCGGGATCAGTACGTCCCGCGGCGCTCGAAGCGCAACGGAGCCGGGCCACCCAGCAGCAGGCATGTCTCGGCGGATTCAAACGCGAACTCCTCGGTGCGCTCCGGGCTCCCCCTCATGAGCAGCCGAACACGGACGACACGGCCGTGCATTTCCACGAACTGCCACGTGCCGACCTCGTCGATGCGGTCGCCCGGCAGGTTGCCGATCATCCGGGCCGTCCCGTCGGGTTCGAAGACCAGCTCGAGGTGCGCAGGGTAGTCCTCGGTCCCGTGCGTCGTCGAGACGCCGGCGTCGCGCAGCGCGCGCGCGTCGGCGAGCCAGCGGCCAGCGATCATCCGGGCACCCAGCGGCGCGTCGTCCGGCATCTGCGTCCGTTGCCGCTCTGCCTCGAGGTCGAGCCTCCGGAGCACGAGAAACCCGCCGTCGTCGTCGAGCAGCTGCAGCGTCTGTTCGTTGATCATGACCGCATGGCGGGACTGCTCCTCGCCTTCGATCGTCAGCTGGAGCCGGGCCTCGTTGCCGCTGCCTTCACGGATGCGCCAGCGACCCACCTCCGTGCGTTCGTGTTGCCCGACGGGCCGCAGCAGCTGCGCGACGGCGCCGCGCGGATCGAAGCGCATCATCCACATGTCACCGTCTCGCAGGCCGACCTGTCGCGCCTCGCCTGCCCCGGGCTGGCTCAGCTCCGGGTCGATCTGCCAGACACCGTCGAGCCACGCTCCCCACAGCTGCATCACGCTGGGCATGACCGCCTGCACACCCTGGACACGCGGCGGCCGCGTGCACCCGGGGGCGCCCAGGGCGAGGCAGAGCGCCGCGATCGCGAGCAGCCGCGTCATCGCGACGAGCCGCCGTGCAGTCGCCGGAACCTGCGGCGCTCGCCGTCGTCGTCGATCAGCTCGAGCGTGTTGTCGTCCACGAAGCGCACCTGCTCGACCATCCGCCGCTCGATGTTGTTGTGGTCGCGGAAGTAGGTCACCAGGGTCATCTCGTCCCGGCCCACGACAGGGGCGGTCCAGCGTCCCGAGTAGGCGTGCTCGCCGCTGACCAGCTGGAGCTCCCCGCCCGGCAGGAAGACCAGCTCGATGCGCAGCTGGTCGAGCAGGGCCTGCATCTCCGGTGGCACGTCGATGAACTGGCCGGTCTCGGAGTCCTCGATCTCGATCTCCTCGGCCTCCGGGAGCATGTCCATCAGGGTCATGGTCCAGGTCCCGTGGAGCCGGCGGAGCCGCTGCTCCTCGCGGTCACAGCCGGCCGTCGAGACGGCCAGCAGCGCGAGCAGGAGCAGGCAGAAGGTCAACAGGTTCAGGGGCTGGCGGCGCATGGTGGGCATCGACCTCGCGTGGGGGACAATCGATTCGTTCGGCTCAGGTGATACCCGTTCCGGGTTCGGAGCGGAAGCGTTGAGGAGCGGTCCGGTCGGCGATGGGCCGCCGCGGTCCCGAATCCGTGGTCTCGGCCAGCGCTGGCGGTCAGCGGCGGCGGAACAGCATGACCCCGTCATCGGAGCGAAGGTCGCGGAAGCTCAGGTCGCCGTCCGCGGTGACCTGCAGCTCGACCTCGTGCCCGGGGCCGTTGTCCTCCTGGAGGGCGACGACGAAGCGCCCGTCGCGGTGTTCGCGGACCTGCCATGAGCCGGTGGACCAGGCCTGCTCGTCGCCCACACGGACCTGCATCGTCATCGCGCCTGTCGCGAGCAGCGTGAGCTGGACCTCGATCCCGGCGGCAGCCTCGCGCGCGCGCTCACGCTCATCCTCGGGGCGTGCCTCGATCCACGGGGACGGGTCGTAGCGCCAGGTGCCCAGCAGCGGCGCGGCCTCGTCGGAGACGGCGACGCGCGTTGGCTGCTCGGGTGCGTTGATGCGCTGGAGCACGAGCGTCGAGCCGGGGCCTCGCTCGTCGCGGAGCCTTATGTGGTCGCCGTCGATGCGTTCGATCGAGGTGGTGAGCGCCTGGCCACCGTCGTCCGCCACCGCGAGCACGGCGCGGTCCTCGGTGAGCGTGGAGATGCTCCAGCGCAGCTCGCTCGTCTCGACCTGGTCGTCGACCCACGCGAGGGCGGTGAGGCGGCCGTCGGGCCCGAACAGCATGCCGATGCGCACGGACGCGAAGGCGCGCCGCGCCTCGTCGCGCAGGGCCTCCGGCATGGCGTCGACGGTTCGATCAGCGTCGACCTGCCACGCGCCGACGAAGAAGGGCGCGCCGTCGCCGGGTTCCTCTCCCGGTGCGGGCTGCCCGGCCGCGGCGCCAGGTGCTGACGCCGCGGCGGCGCTCGGCGCAGGCGTCGCTGCTGGCGACGCCTGCGCGAGGGCAGGCCGAACGTCGGCGAGCAGGAGCGCGCTGACGAACGTCGCGGCGACAAGCATCGCGGCGCGCGCCGGCGCCGCCGTCACTGCCGACCCGGCGCCACGCCGCCGTCGCCGTGTGGTTCGGGCACCGGCGGGTTGTCGCGTGCCCGTCACCAGGCGCTGGCTGGGCGTGCGCCGAGGCTCGTTGGCGCGGCTCATGGGCGGTTCCGGGGCTGGTGGGCGCAGGGTCAGTTCGCGGCGCGCAGGACGAGCTCCTCGCCGGTCGGGTCGTCCTGGTCAACGACGCGCAGGACACCCGGCTCGCTGGCGCGGATGGTCAGCGTCGCGACCTCACCGTCGCTGGAGGTGATGCGGATCACGTGCGTGTCACCATCTCGGCTCACGGACTCCCAGGTGCCGGACTCGGTCTCTTCCTGGCCCATCATGGAGACCCGCATGTTGACGGTGTTGTCTGCGCCAAAGGTCATGTTCATCTGCATCATGCCCATGAAGGCGCCTGCCATCTCGCGTTCCGCCTCGGGCAGCGCGGCGATCATGGCCTGCGTGTCGAGGTTCCAGCTGCCGATGATCGTGCCGGTGGTACCTGTGGCAGGCTGTGCGGGTGCGTCTGCCGGAGGTGCCTGCTCGCCAGCGGGATCTGCGGTGGGGTCCGCGGCGGCGGCGGCCGTATCAGCGGCGCCGTCGGGGGTCACCTCACCGGCGGTGGCCGGGTCGGTCGTCGCGGCTTCTGCCGCGGCGGTTTCGGTCGCGGGCGCGCTGTCGTCGGCCTTCTTGCAGCCAGTGGTCGCGAGCGTCAGGCCCAGGGCGGCGAGGATGAGGAGGCGGGAGGTTCGGTTCATGAGTCGGTTCCTTCTGGCGAACGGAATCCGGGACGCAGCGGGCCGGCGGCGAGCGCCGGAGCTGCCCGGAGGCGAGGAAGCCCGGGCGGGCGCATGCCCGCCGGACGCAGGGGTCAACGTGTCACTGACGGCGGCCATTCCGGCGGGCAACTGGTCGAGCAACTGGTTGGTGGCGCGCCGTGTGACCGGCGTCGACGCCGGTCCGGGCGTGCGCGTACGCTCATCCGCAGGCAGCGGTGGGGGACGTCACCGGGCGCGACGGAACACGCGGACCTCCGCGAGCGGCTCATCGACAGCGACAACGTGGAGCTCGTCGTCTGCGACCACGCGGGCGGTGATCACCATGACCGCGCCGTCGTCAGCGGTCAGGACGAGTGTGAGCGCGTCTCCAGCGCTGTTGACCGCCTCGAACGTGCCGGACTCGGACTCGACCTCTCCGTCCTCGGTCAGCGTGATCGTCACGCTGCCGTCTGGCCGCATCTCCATGATGACCTCTGCCGCTGCCAGCGACGCCTCGGACAGCGCACGAGCCTCTGCGCTCAGCAGGCTGAGCGTGGTGTCGACGTCGAAGCGCCATGTGCCCAGGATCGCGGCGGAGTCCACCGCGTCGCCCTGTTCGTGGGTCGTGGCTGCGTCGGCGTGTGTGGCGCGTGTCCCGCAGCCGGCGCTGGCGATCAGCGTGAGCGCGAGGAGCGGCAGCAGAAAGCGATGCAGGGTGTTCATCGGAGTCCGTCCCGGTGGGTGGTGGACGTCGTGGGTGGTGGACGTCGTGGGCTTGGGGCGCCACGAGCGTCGAGCCCGCGCGTGTGAGGACAGGATCCGGTGTCGGTGCGGACGCACGGCGCTGTCAAGCGGGCTGGGCTCGGTGGTGCGAGCCGACCGCACGGCACCGCGTCGCGGGCGGCCCGCGATCCCGCACTCAGGGCGCGCCGGTCGCGTCCGACGTCGGAGCGTCCTGGCCACGGAGGCTCCGGCAGGGCAAAAAGCGCGCAGGGCGGACTCGCCGGTGCGAGCCCGCCCTGCGCGGGGATCCGTGCGGCCGCGATTACTCGGCGCGGCTGAAGATCAGGACCTCTTCCGGCTCGTCGAGGTCGGTGATGCGGAGCTGACCAGCCGTGGACGCGTCGATCGACAGGTTTGCGACCTGGCCGTCGGCGGACGTCATGCGGATGACGGTGGTGGTGCCTTCCGTGCTGACGGTCTCGTACGTACCGGACTCGGTCTCTTCCTGGCCCATCATCGAGATGCGCATGGCGACGGTGTTGTCGGCGCCAAAGGTCATGGTCATCTGCATCATGCCCATGAACGCGCCGGCCATGGCGCGCTCTTCTTCGGGCATGGCGGCGAGCATCGCGTCCGTGTCGAGGTTCCAGGAGCCCACGATGCCACCGGTCGCGGCAGCAGCGCTGGAGCCGCTGGAGCCGCTGGCGCCGCCTTCAGCGGAGTCCGACTTCTTGCAGCCGGGTGCGACGACGAGCAGCATGGCGAGCGCGACGAGGAGTGCGGAGAACGTACGCATCATGAATCACCTGTTCTGTGGCAAGGGTGGCCGGACTGGCCAGCTCGAAGAGAGCGACCCGCGCGCGGGTCCTGAGTCAACTGGCCATGACGCGGCGCTGCGCGCGTCGCCCGGGCGATGGAAGCACCCATGACCAACCAATGGCGCGGAGCTTACTGCTCCGCGCCCGGGTCCGCAAGCGCCGGTGTGCCGTCGTTGTCGCCCGGCGCGTCGGTGTCTGCCGGCAGCTCTGCGGCGGTGTCCGGGTCCGCAAGCGCCGGTGTGCCGTCATTGTCGTCGTTGTCGTCGTTGTCGCCCGCGGCGTCTGCCGCGCCACGCGTGTGGGGGCGCCGCAGCACGAGCGTGTCGTCGTCGCGCGTGACCATCACGGCGCCGTCGTCCATCTGCGTCGCGCGCAGGCGCTCCGGCTCCTGACCGTCGAGGGTGACCTCGTAGTGGGCGGTGCCGTCGTCGAGCAGCTCGAGCATGCGCCAGCTCCCGGAGCGGCGGCGCACGCTGTGCCCCGCGCGCGACTCGGAGGCGTAGCTGCCGTCTTCGTCGAATGTGAGGGTCACCCGTGTGGTGGCGCCAAGGATCATGCCCAGCAGGAGCTGCTCGGGGTCGAGGTCGGCGTACTCGAGGGACGCGCGCACGTCGACGCGCCAGGTGCCCAGCAGCCACTCGGGCGCGGCGGGAGCTGCCTCCCGGGCTTCGAGCCCGGCCTCATCGGGTTGAGACGCCTGGCGGCTCTTGCAGCCGGTGCACAGAGCGGTGCACAGCAGGAGCAGAGTCGCGGCCAGCAGCAGGTAGGGTCGGAGCTGGATGGTCATCGATGGCACTCGGGGTCCTGCGGGGGTGGCAGCGCGCTCCGTCTGCGGCGCGCCCAGGCGGGGGGCGCAGGCAGGCGGCCTCGCGCACAGGCGCGCAGGCCCGGCTCCCTAGCAGGGGACCGGGCTGCGCGTCCAGCGCTGGCGCGGCGTCTCCCGGAGTCAGGGCTGCGGGAGCAGCGCCGTGACCCGGGTGTCGTCACCCAGCAGTCGCGCCAGCGGCGCGTGGAGGGCCGCGTCATGACGGTAGCCGGGTGCCGGGCGCCACATCCGCGGGCGCGTCAGGGCCCCCAGCCCGGCGAGCAGCCACGCGAGGCGCGCCGGCGTGGGCACCACGGTGCGGCCGTGCAGGGGGTCGCCGCCGTGTCGCCGCAGCAGCCGGACGCCGATCGCGCGGTACACCCGCGACGCGACCACGATCGCCGCGCGGCTGCGCAGCGGGATGGCGCTCATCCCGTCGTCTGCGCTGCGGTAGTAGCGGTCAGCCAGCTCGAGCAGCTCGCGCACCACCTGCGCGACAGCCGGCGCCGGGGCGCCGCCTTCCAGCAGCTCGCGCGCGGACGTCCCGGCCGCCTCGAGTCGCGTCGACGGCAGGTAGACTCGCCCTCGCGCCGCGTCCTCCTTCACATCACGACAGATGTTCGTGATCTGCATCGCGACGCCCAGGTCGATCGCGTGTCGCCACGCGTGCGGGTCCCGTACACCGAGCACGCCGCACATCATGAGCCCGACGGTGCCAGCCACGTGGTAGCCGTAGCGCACGAGCTCGGCGTCGTCCGCGACGCAGACCGGGTCAAGGTCGCTCAGGATGCCGTCGACGAGGTCGAGGGCGGCGTGTGTCGGGATGCCGCGCCGATCGGCCACCTCGAGCCAGGCCGCTGTGGGCCGGTCGGGCCGGGCGTTTCCGGCGAGCGCCTCGCGGACGAGCGACAGGTCGCGCCGCGCGACGTCAGGGTCGGGCGCTTCGTCTGCCAGGTCGTCGACGTAGCGGCAGAACGTGTAGATGCGCGCGGCGTCGTCGCGGCTCGCCGCGGGCAGCAGCCGAGCGGCGAGCGTGAACGAGCGGGCGTGCTGCGCCATCACGGCCCGCGCGTCGCTCGCGTCGCCGGGGACCAGCGACGCGCTGGCACCGGCGGTGCCGCGCGCGCCCGGGAGCCCGGCGACGCCCGGGGCAGCGACGTCGTCCGTGACCACCCGTGGCTCGACGGCGCTGCTCATTCGGCTGCGTCCGAGGCCACGCGCGCGCCGACGCGGACGCCGGGCACGGGCACCTGTGCGCTGGCGTCGAGATCGGGGAGCACCCGCTCGAGCACCTTGGCAGAGCACAGCACACCCGGCATGCCGGCGCCCGGGTGGGTGCTGGCGCCCACCATGTAGAGCCCCTCGATGTCGTCGCACTTGTTGTGGTAGCGGAAGTACGCGGACTGCCGAAGGATCGGCTGGATGCCGAACGCGGCGCCGTGGCGCGAGCGCAGCGTGCCCGAGAAGTAGCGCGGGTCGACGCTGAACGAGCTGACCAGGTGTTCCTTGAGCCCCGGCAGGTGGGTCTTGTCGAGGAACGTCAGGATGCGATCCATGTACTCGTCCGCCTGGGTCTCCCAGTCGACGCCGCTCAGCTCGTTGGGCACGGGGCTCAGGACGTAGAAGCACTCGTGGCCGGGGGGCGCGAGGCTGGCGTCGGTCCGCGTCGGCGCGTGCAGGTAGAGCGAGAAGTCGTCCGCGAGCACCTTGCGGTTGAAGATGTCGTTGAGCAGCCCCTTGTACCGCGGCCCGAGGATGATCGAGTGGTGGGCGAGGTCGGGGTAGGTGCGGTTGGTGCCGAAGTACGCGACGAAGAGGCTCATCGACTGCTTCTTGCGGGCGATGCTCCGGTCGGTGTGCTTGCGGCGGTGCTCCGGAGCGATCATGTTCTCGTAGACCCAGGACGGGTCTCCGTTGGAGACGACGAGGTCCGCCGCGATCGTCTCGCCTCGCTCGAGGGTGATGCCGGTCGTGCGGCCCTGCTCGACGTTGATGCGGGCCACCGGGCTGGAGGTGTGCACCTTCACACCCAGCTCGTCGAGCAGCCGGACCATGCCGTGCACGATCGAGGTCGTGCCGCCCTTGGCGAAGTGCACGCCCCACTTGCGTTCCAGCCAGTGGATCAGCGTGTAGATCGAGCTGGTGTCGAAGGGGTTGCCGCCGATCAGCAGCGGCTGGAACGTGAAGACCTGCCGCAGGCGCTCGTCCTTGATGTACTTCGAGACCAGCCCGTAGACCGAGCGGTAGTTCTGCAGGCGGAGCATGTCGGGCGCCACGCGCAGCATGTCCGTGAGGCGCTGGAACGGCGCGTCGGCCAGCTGGGTGTAGCCGATGTCGAAGATCTTCTCGATGTGCTGCACCAGGCGGCGGTAGCCTTCGACGTCGCGCGGGTTGAAGCGCTCGATCTGGGCGAGCAGTCGCTCCTCATCGCCCACGTAGTCGAACGACTCCCCGTCCGGGAACATCACGCGGTAGAACGGGTCCACGGGCACGAGCTCGACGTAGTCGCGCATGTCCCTGCCGACGAGCTCGAACAGCTCCTCGAACAGGTAGGGCGCCGTCACGACGGTGGGGCCGGCGTCGTACGTGAAGCCGTCGCGGTGGAAGACGGCGGCGCGGCCGCCGGGCTGGTCCATGGCTTCGTGGACCTCCACCTGCCAGCCGCGCGCGCGCAGGCGGATGGCGGCGGCGAGGCCACCCAGGCCGGATCCGATGACGATGGCGCGGTTGCCGTTGCTCATGGTGACGCTTCCTCGAGGTGTGCGGGGCGCAGCTCGTGCGCGATCGGCCGCAGGGTCAGTTCGATCAGATCCAGTGCGAGTTGGTGGAGGCTGCCGAACCGGCAGAGCCACTCCGCCTCTTCGATGCAGGTCCGCGTCCTGTGGATGCGCGCGATGACCGCGTTCAGGGCGCCCGAGGCGCGAAAGCGGACGATCGCGTCGAGCACGTCGCTCGCCGCGGTCTGCTCCCGTGGTGTCGCGAGCAGCGCCGTCAGCCACTCCGTGTCCTCCGGGACGAGCGCGAGGTGCTCGACGACCAGCGCGCTGACCTTTCCCTCACGGAGGTCGTTGCCCACCGCGCCGCGGCCCTTGTCGCCGTAGAGATCGAGCACGTCGTCCTGAAGCTGGAACAGGTTGCCGATCCAGCCGAACGGCTCGGCGATCGCTGCCGCGGTCCCGGCGTCGAAGCCGGCGAGCAGCGCGGCGCCCTCGACAGGCAGCCGCATCAGCGCGCCGGTCTTGCCGGCGATCATGCGGTCGAACGTCGGTCGGTCGAACCGGCGCTGCCCCAGCAGCTCCATCTCCAGCGACTGCCCCTGGACGCACTCGGCGGCGCGCCGGGCGATCATCCTCGCGAGCTGCCACTTGATCCCCGGCTCGCAGTCCAGCTCGTCGATGGCAAGGTACGGCAGCTGCAACAGCAGGTCGCCGGCGTTGACGGCCTGGGGCATCCCGTGGAGCGCCCAGGTCGTGGGTGCCCCGCGCCGCACGCGGTCGCCGTCCTGCAGGTCATCGTGTACGAGCGTCGCGTTGTGGAGCAGCTCGCAGGCGGCGGCCCAGGGAGCGAGGGACTCTCCCGACTGGCCGAACGCGTACGCGGCGGCCAGCGCGAGGCGCGCGCGGACGCGCTTGCCTCCTGTCGCGAGGTGGGCGGTCACGATGCGGCCCAACAGGTCGCGCTCGCGGACCGGATCGAGGCTCACCATGAACGCCTCGACCTGGCTCAGCAGCGATACCTCTCCTGCGAACGTGCGGGCCGTCCCGGCGTGTAGCGGCTCGCGCGGGCGCTCGACTGTTGCGACATCGGCCATCACCACCCTCTCCCTGAAGCGCAGGCACTCTTCCCGAAGACCCTCATGCGAGGGCCGACTTCGGAGAGATGAACGACACAGCGGAAAAGATGCGGCGTGTCCCGACGAGCGCAAGGGTTGGTCTGACGGCCGCTGTCGCGGGCGGCAAAAAGCGGCACGGCCCCGTCGTGTGACGGGGCCGTGCCTTGTGCGGTGCACTCCGGGGAGCCTCAGCGACCCTGGGTCAGGGTGGCGCGGTTCCCGGGTGACTCGGACGTTGTGCCCGGGTCGAGCGGGGCGTGGCTCAGACCGGGTCGCCTTCGCCTTCGCACTCTTCTTCTTCCGGGTTGCACTCTTCTTCGCCGCTCAGGTCGCCGATGCACGCTTCAACGGCAGCGTCGCACTCGTTCTCGGCGCGGCACTCGAGGCAGCCTTCGCTGTTGGCGTCAGCGCCACAGGCGCTCAGGCAGTTCTGCACGACGCAAACGACGACAGCGCCGGCGCAGGATGCGCACGCGGGCGAGATCTCGAGCTCAGCGCCCACGCAGCAGGACACGCAGCGGCCGACTTCGTCAGGGTCAGCTTCGGGGTTGAGCGCGTCGCAGCTGCCGATCGCGCAGCTCTGAGCGACGCCTGCCACCTGGCTGGCCACGGCTGCGTAGAGTTCAGCCTCGTCCTCGCACAGGCCTTCAGCCGGCGTGGGGATCTCGAGCTCGGCGGTGCAGATCTCGAGCTCGGTCGGTTCCGGCTCGGTGGTGTCCGCGGTGTCTTCCGTGACATCGGTGTCGTTGCCGTTGTCGTCTTCGTCGTCGCTGCAGCCTGCAACGAACGAACCGGCAGCCAGCAGTGCGGCGAGCTTCAGGAAGAGAATGCGCTTCATGGTACTGTCTCCTTTCATGTCCGGGATGGCCACCACGCTCCAGCAAGTGGTGACGTGATCCCGCTTGCAGAGGGATCATGGCCCGGACCTTACACGGCTCCGCATTATTTTCAACTACGCGGCATCCGTGTGGCGAGATTTTGCGGAAGCCCCACAGGAGGTCGATGAGCACTGTGTTGTCGGTCGGATCGCGCCCGCCGCAGGGGGCGAATTCCTGACGCAGTGCGAAAAAAAGTGGCCCCGCGCACCCTCGACGAGTGAGCGGGGCCATGCGCTCGAGCCCGACCGCGGAACCTCCAGGCCAACGCCACATCCCATCGTCGGTCGCCCGGCGTGCGGGCGCTCGCCCGCTCGCCCGCCAGCGCGGAGGCGTCCACGACGCTCGCAGCCGAGGCCTCCCCGTCGCGCCCACGCGGCTCCGGCGGTCGCTGCAGGATGCCTAGGCGCTCGCAGCCGCGAGCTCCTCGTCCGGCGAATCAGCAACCGCTGCCGCGCCGCTGGCTGCCGCCGCCGCGCGGCGCGCGCGGTGCTTCGCCTCCAGCTCCGTGCCCACGTACGGCTTGCGCGTCCCCATCAGGTTGTCGAACCACGGGCGGGTCACGCACCAGTTCGCGTTCTGGTCCGGCCCCATGTGGTGGTCGTAGTGCCACGGCAGGTGCTCGCGTGCCCAGCCCGGATCGAGGTGGGACTTCCGGTGCTTGTAGTAGTACTCCCCCGCGCAGAACGTCACCGTGCCCACGAAGAACGGCGCCACCGGGAACAACGGCCACGTCGCCAGCGTCGCCGCCACCAGCACGGCGGCCTCCTTCCCCTGAGCGTGATCACCCATCACGCTGCGCTCGTAGTCCGGGTCCCGGAACCCGTGCCGACGAGCCGCGCGGTGGTGCTCGTGCCAGTGAAATGCCCAGAAACTCTCGCGACGTTGACCCAACCCGTGCAACACGTAGCGATGCGCGAACCACTCCACCGCGTTCGACACCACCAGACCTACTGCGATCCCGATCATCACCACCTCTCCCGTCCATGCGTCCCCGCCCGAGCGTCCCCTCGGGCGGAAAGCGTGACTGAACGGTCACTGTTTTAGCCGGAGATCCGCCCGTGTCAACTCCCTTCCCTCTCGTCTCCGGCGTCAGACCCGGGATCGAGCTCGAGGAGCGCCCAGGCGCAGCCGACGGCATACGGAGCCGCAACCGGCAGGCCCGAACCGACGCCATCGCCTCCGCCGCCCTCCACGCCTTCCTCAAGGACGGCCTCGAGAGCGTCACCATCGAGGCGATCGTACGCCTCGCCGGCACCGCAAAAGGCTCCTTCTACCGCTACTTCGTCGACAAGCAGCAGCTCGTGGAGTGCCTCGTGGAGCCCGTCCGCGAGGCGTTCCAGCGACACACCGAGCGATGCCGTGACGACCTCGCCGCCGCCGAGGCTACCGCCGACGTCTACGCCGCCTACCAGAACCTCGCCCTCAACCTCGCCGCCATCTTCGTCGAGCACCGCGCCGTCGTGACGCTCTACCTCCAGGAGGCGCGTGGCCCCGCCGTCGGCGCCCGCATGGCCCTGCACGACCTCGCCTGCGAGATCGACGCCCGGGCGATCGAGCTCACCAACGCCGCGATCGACCACGGCCTGATCAAGCCGCTCGACGCTCGCGTCAGCGGGCTCAGCGTCGTGGGCGCCGCTGAGGCGCTGCTCTACCGCGCCACCACAGGCATGGACCTGGGCCCACCGCACGTCGTCGCCGCGGCGTTGATCCAGCTGGTCCTCGACGGCGTCCGCGTGCGCTGACGCCCACACGCCGCCGCGCCACCAGCCGCGCCACCAGCCGCGCCACCAGCCGCGCCAGGCCCGTTTGACACCACGACCGGCGTGCCTACCCGTCTGCCCCGACGCCGGAACCGCCCCTGGTGGTGACCGCCGACCACATCCCTACCCTCATCCCGACTTGGCAGGCAGGACCTCATGGCACGGAAGATCCTCTTCGATGAACAGGCCCGCGAGCGCGTCCTGACGGGGGTCAACACCCTCGCCGACGCCGTGATCACGACCCTCGGACCCCGCGGCCGCAACGTCATCATGGAGAAGAGCTGGGGCGCGCCCACCGTCACCAAGGACGGCGTCAGCGTCGCGAAGGAGATCGACCTCCACGACCCCTTCGAGAACCTCGGCGCCCAGATGATCAAGCAGGCGGCGTCCCGCACCAACGATGACGCCGGCGACGGGACCACCACCGCCACCGTGCTCGCACGCGAGCTCTTCCGTGACGGCCTGCGCTACGTCACCGCCGGCTCCAACCCGATCGCCATCAAGAAGGGCGTCGACCTCGCCGTCAACGCGATCGAGACCGAGCTCCGCGCCATCGCGCGCCAGGTCGCGACCCCCCGCGAGATCGAGCAGGTCGCCACCATCTCCGCGAACGGAGACACCGTCATCGGCGGCGTGATCGCCCAGGCCTTCGACCGCGTCGGGCGCTCCGGCACCATCACCGTCGAAGAAGCGCGCGGCACCGAGACCGAGCTCGAGGTCGTCGAAGGCATGTCCTTCGACCGCGGCTACAGCTCCCCGCACTTCGTGACCGACGCCGAACGCCAGGTCTGCGAGCTCGACAACCCCGTCATCCTCCTGACCGACCGCAAGATCGACAGCCTGCGCGACATCCTTCCCCTGCTCGAGCGCGTCCTCAAGGAGCGCCTCACGCTCCTCATCATCGCCGAGAGCGTCGAAGGTGAGGCCCTCTCCACCCTCGCCGTCAACCGCGTGCGCGGCAACCTGAACGTCGCCGCCGTCAAGGCACCCGGCTTCGGCGATCGCCGCCGCGAGATGCTCGACGACATCGCCGTCCTCACCGGCGCGACTGTCATCTCCGCGGACATCGGGCGCCGCCTGGACCAGGCCACCATCGAGGACCTCGGCCGCGCACGCCGCGTCGTCATCACCGCCAACGAGACCAAGATCATCGACGGCGCCGGCGACGAATCCGCGATCAGCGCCCGACGAGCTCGCCTCGAACAGCAGATCGCCGACACCGACAGCTCCTACGACCGCGAGAAGCTCCAGGAGCGTCTCGCCAAGCTCGCCGGCGGCGTCGCCATCATCCGCGTCGGCGCGCACACCGAGGTCGAGATGAAGGAGCGCAAGGCCCACGTCGACGACGCCCTCGCGGCTGTCCGCGCAGCCATCGAGGAGGGCATCGTACCCGGCGGCGGCGTCGCCCTTGTGCGCGCCTCCCGGGCCCTCGACGCCCTGCAGCCGGACGACGCCGACGCCCGGTTCGGTGTCCAGCTGGTCCGCCACGCAGCCCAGGAGCCGCTGCGCTCGATCGTCCGCAACGGCGGCGGCGAACCCAGCGTGGTGCTGCAACAGGTCGCCGCGGCGCAAGGCTGGAACGGCTACAACGCTGCGACGGAGACCTTCGAGGACCTGCTCGAAGCCGGCGTGATCGACCCGGTCCGGGTCACCCGCCTCGCGCTCCGCAACGCCGCCTCTGCAGCATCCCTGCTGCTGACCAGCGAAGCCTCGGTGGTCGACATCCCGGAGAAGAACGCTCCGGCGGACCCGACGGGCGGCATGGGCGGCATGGGTGGCATGGGTGGCATGGGCGGCATGGGCGGCATGGGCGGCATGGGCGGCATGGGCGGCATGGGCGGCATGGGCGGCATGTTCTGACACCAGGCCGCCGCTGGCACCCGCCGTTGACACCGGTGCCTCGGACGCTAGAGTTCGGCTCATGAACACCCGCACTCGCCTCATCGGTGCCGCGCTCGCCGGTCTGTTCGCCCTGACGGCCTGCGAAGGCGCGTCGCTGGCGGACGGGGCTGCGTCACCCGGCGGCGTGTCCCCCGGGAGCACATCGCTGGACGATCCGGGGGACTGGCTGGGCGACGGCGGTGACCCTGGGTGGTTCGTGTTCGCGGCGCGTACGGTCGCGCACGCGCCACCGACCCCCATGGCCTGGGAGCTGGACGCCTGGAGCGCTGCTCACCGCGGGCTGTCCCTCGACGAGCTGCTCGAGCTGATGAACGTCCGCGTCGCCGCGCCTGTCGACCGCTGCGTGCACGAGACGCCTGCGGCGCGCTCGTGGGCGCACCTGCGCGACGCGGTCGTGTCGTTCCAGTCGATGGACCTCGCCGTCGTGCGGCCCGACGGCAACGCGATCGACCTTGAGCCTCGGCGGGTTTCGTCCGCCGGCGGTGTCGCTCGTGGCGTGGTCTATGCGGCGCGTCTCGCAGGGCACGACGCGCCGGACCGCCTGACGCTGGCGGTCGGGGAGCGGTTCGCGGCTCCCGATCTTCCCTTGCCTGTGCCGTTGGTGTTTCACGCCGTCGACGGCGTCCCGGTCGGTGACGCGGGTCTGGCGGCCGTCGGAGTCAACGCGGTGCGTGACGGGCTGTACATCGAGGTCGTCGCCGTGCCGCGGGCGCGCCGCCATCCGGCGGGCGCCGACGGGGCAACGGATGACGCCCTTGACGCGACGGCTTCTGATGGGTGGGGCGGCGTCTCCGGGGACGACGCGCCGGTGGTGAACGAGGGCGTCCGTCGTCGCGGTCGCCACGCCGCGGCCGGCGCGGTGACGGAGCTGCTGGTGCCGTCGCCGACGGGCGGGCGCTGGGTCTGCGGCGTCGACGGCGTTGGTGGCGTCGACGTTCCGTCCGCAGTGCTGGAGGACGTTCGCGGCGTCGGGCGACCGGTGACGCTGACGCTGCGGTCGTCCCACGTGGTGCCGGTGACGGACGCTTCCGGGCTCGTTGGCGTGGCGGTCGCCGAGTCGATCGACCACCTCGTGCTGACGTTCGATCCCCGCGAGCGCGCGTCGGGCTCACGTTGACAGCTGTGGCGTCGTGCCCGTAGAGCGGCAGGCCGGCCGAGTTGACGGCCAGACCTTCCATGACGCCCGGTCCGACCGCCCGCCAGAAGAGGGGGTGTGAGCCGCCCCCAGCGGGCAGCTCGGGCCAGTCCGATCGATCCGAGGATGCCGCCATGCGCATGAGCCGCCTGCACGCCCCCACGCTCAAGGAGACCCCGCGCGACGTGGAGGTCGTGAGCCACCGCTACCTGATGCGCGGCGGGTTCATGCGCCAGCTCGCGGCGGGGATCTACGACCTGCTGCCGCTGGGTTGGCGGAGTGTGCGGAAGGTCGAGGCGATCATCCGCGAGGAGATGGATCGTGCCGGCGCGCAGGAGGTGCTGATGCCGGCGGTGCAGCCGGCGGATATCTGGAAGGAGTCCGGTCGCTGGGACTACTACGGGGCGGAGCTGCTGCGGCTTGTGGACCGCAAGGGTGGCGAGTTCTGCGTCGGGCCGACGCACGAGGAGGTGGTGACGGACCTCGTGCGCCGCGACGTGCGCTCGTATCGCCAGCTGCCGTTGAACCTGTACCAGATTCAGTCGAAGTTCCGCGATGAGGTGCGCCCTCGCGCGGGTCTGCTGCGCGGGCGCGAGTTCATCATGAAGGACTCGTACAGCTTCGATGTGAGCGAGGAGGCGGCCCGCGTGTCGTACGACGTGATGTACGACACGTACATGCGGATCTTCCGGCGCTGTGGCCTGGACTTCCGTCCGGTGGAGGCAGACACCGGGAACATCGGTGGGAACCTGTCGCACGAGTTCCAGGTGCTCGCGGACTCCGGTGAGGACGCCATCGTGAGCTGCGCGTCGTGCGGCTACACGGCGAACGTGGAGAAGGCGGAGCTTGGCGCTGCGGTGGCGGTGTCAGCAGGGGTGCGGTCTGCAGTCGAGCGGGTGGAGACGCCGGGCGCCCGGAAGGTGGAGGAGGTCGCCGCGGCGCTGGGGATCCCGGTGCAGCAGATCGTGAAGACGGTGATCTTCGACGCGGACGGCGCGCTGGTTGCGGTGCTGGTGCGGGGGGACGTCGAGGTCAACGAGGTGAAGGTGAAGGCGGTGCTCGGCGCGACGCAGATCCGGCTGGCGAGCGACGAGCAGGTGCGCACGCTGACGGGCGCGGCGCCCGGGTTCGCCGGGCCTGTGGGGCTGTCCGGTGCGTCGGTGCTGGCAGACGAGAGCGTGCGCGGGCTCGAGGATGTCGCCGTCGGGGCGAACGAGACGGACGCGCATCTGGTGCACGTGAGCATCGAGCGGGATGTCGTGGTGAGCGGCTGGCACGACCTGCGTCTGGCCGGGGACGGGGACGCGTGCGGCCGTTGCGGCGGCGCGTTCCGGGCGTTCCGGGGGATCGAGGTCGGGCAGGTGTTCTACCTGGGCACGAAGTACTCGGCGCCGATGAAGGCGACGTTCCTCGACGAGGCGGGTGAGGAGCGGCCGATGGTGATGGGGTGCTACGGGATCGGCGTGACGCGTGTGCTGGCCGCGGCGATCGAGCAGAACCACGACGAGCGCGGGATCGTCTGGCCGATGGCGCTGGCGCCGTACCAGGTGATGGTGCTGCCGCTGCAGATGAACCAGGAGGCGGTGGTCGAGGCTGCTGAGCGGCTGTACGCGGAGCTTCAGGCCGCGGGTGTCGAGGTGCTGCTGGACGACCGTGAGGCTCGCGCGGGGGCCAAGTTCGCGGACGCGGATCTGATCGGTGTGCCGTTGCGGGTGCAGATCGGGTCGCGCGGGCTCGCCGACGGCAAGGTCGAGCTGAGGGATCGGCGCGCGGAGGCGGCGGAGGACGTGGCGCTGGATGCGGTTGTGGATCGGGTGGTTGCGGAGGTCCGGGCTCGTCTGGAGCAGGAACGGTCGGTCTGAGCGCGGGGCGAGGCGGCCCGGAGGGCAGGATGACGGGTGAGCGTGTAGGAGCCGAGCGCGTGATCGTGGCGCTCGATCGCGGGACGACCGCGGAGAACCTTGAGCTGATCGCGCAGCTGCGTGGCCGCGCGCGGTGGTTCAAGGTGGGGATGCGTGAGTTCTACGGTGGCGGTGAGCGGGTGCTGGAGGCGGTACGTGCGTCGGGTGCGCGGCTGTTCCTGGACCTGAAGCTGCACGACATTCCGCAGACGGTTGGGAGCGCGGCGGCGGTGCTGTCGCGCTGGTCGCCGGAGCTGCTGACGGTGCACGCGTCGGGTGGCGCGCGGATGGTGCGTGCTGCGGTTGATGGCTCTGCGGTGGGTACGTGCGTGCTCGCGGTGACGGTGCTGACGTCGATGGAGGCGGAGGATCTCGCGCCGTTGGGCGTGTCGCTGGGTGTGGACGCGCTGGTGGAGTCGCTGGCGGCGAGCGCGTTGGGCGCTGGCGCTGGTGGCGTGGTGTGCTCGGCGCACGAGGTGTCCCGGTTGCGCGCGCTGCACCCCGACGCCGTGCTGGTGACCCCTGGGATCCGGCCGGTCGGTGCAGCGGCAGGTGACCAGCGGCGGGTGATGGGGCCGGGCGAGGCGGTGGCGGCGGGGTCGAGCCTGCTGGTTGTCGGGCGCCCGATCGGCGAGGCATCGGATCCGGCGTTGGCGTTCGACGGGATTGTGGGCGCGGTGGTGGGCGATGAGTGATGAGCGTCAGGGGTCGTGGTCGTACGGTGTGCGCGCTGTGGAGTCGCTGCTGACGCAGGACGCGGGTGAGGTGCAGGAGGTCTGGCTGGTGCGGAGCGACCGGCCTGGCCCGGCGCGTCGTCGTGTCCAGGAGCTCGCCGAGTCTGCGCGGGTGCGTGTGCGGCTGGTTTCGGACGAGCAGCTTCGCCGCGTGCTGGGCGAGGTTCATCACCAGGGCGTCGCGGCGCGGGTTGCGGCGTACGTGTACGCGGACGAGGCGCGGCTGCTGGCGGAGGCTCCGGAGCGTGCGTTGATCGTGGCGCTGGATGGGGTTCAGGACCCGCACAACCTGGGCGCGATCATCCGTTCGGCGGTGGGTCTGGGTGCGTACGCGGTGGTGATCCCGCGCCACCGGAGCGCGTCGGTGACGCCGGCGGTGCGGCGCGTGTCGACGGGTGCGGTGGATCGGATCCCGGTGGCGCGGGTGACGAACCTGGCGCGGTTCCTGGTGCAGTCGCGGGACGCGGGGTTCTGGTCGTACGCGACGGTGGTGGGCGGCGGCGAGCCCGTGTCTGCCGTGTCGTTCGGGGCGCGGTCGGTGCTGGTGATGGGGGCAGAGGGAGAGGGGGTACGGGACGGCGTATTGCGGGCGAGTGATGTCCGGGTGACGTTGCCGCTGGAGGGGGTGGAGAGCCTGAACGTGTCGGTGGCGGCGGGGATCTTCCTGTACGCGTGGCGGTGCTCGGTGGCGGGTGTGTCAGGCGGGTAGGTGCTGGTGCCGGGTGGAAAATGGGTTGACAGCCGGTGCGATTTGAATAGGGTCCGCGTTCCGCGAAACCGCGCGTAGGTGCCCTGGTGCACCGTCTGCTCGCCGGCGTAGCTCAATTGGCAGAGCAGCTGTTTTGTAAACAGCAGGTTGCGGGTTCGAGTCCCTTCGCCGGCTCTGTAGGGAACGACATAGCCACCGTTGTCGACTGGCGGTGGAGAATCCGGAGGGATGCCCGAGTGGCCAAAGGGAGCAGACTGTAAATCTGCCGGCAATTGCCTACGAAGGTTCGAATCCTTCTCCCTCCACTGGATGCCTTGTGCGGGAGTAGCTCAGTTGGTAGAGCGTCAGCCTTCCAAGCTGAGGGTCGCGGGTTCGAGTCCCGTCTCCCGCTCTCTTGAAGCCCGTAGGGCAGGGTCCTGCTGACGTAGCTCAGGGGTAGAGCACTTCCTTGGTAAGGAAGAGGTCGTGGGTTCAAATCCCATCGTCAGCTCTGGCGGCGCGAGGAGCTCGCCCGCCTGTCAGGAAATCGAAGACAAGTGCGTACACAGACCAGGTCGGGCGCGCGTCGCGCCGACGCCGTGGACGACTGCCCGCCTTGCGGGCGTTCGACGTTGAGGGACGAGGATGGCCAAGGAAAAATTTGAGCGTACCAAGCCGCACGTCAACATCGGCACGATCGGCCACGTTGACCACGGCAAGACCACGTTGACCGCAGCGAT
>ERZ869909.918-NODE-918-length-27509-cov-7.060367_pt1 | contig 27509 bp, 25 predicted proteins | sample MGYA00520892_ERZ869909 | MGnify/ENA primary metagenome ERZ869909 (study PRJEB32215, sample SAMEA104723947) | bioreactor metagenome | biome: bioreactor; feature: anaerobic bioreactor; material: water | place: China | collected 2015-03-12 ... | reverse complement strand
ACATACCTGCCTCATCGCCGCGATCCGCGAGCGCGACGAGGCGGCGGCGCAATTGTGGATGCAGCGGCATGTGACGGATTGGCTGAAGGGCTTCCGGCGCAGCGGCCGCAACCCCGACGAGCCGGTGGAGCGGGCGCTTGCGCTCGCCAACGGCGCGGACGAGACGACATAGACGGCCGGTTCCCGCCGCAAGCGCGGGGCCGGAGGGGAGGAGAGAATGACGACGCACCCACTGCCCGGCCCGGGCAGCCATCAGGCCGCGCCGCCCACCGCCGCGCCCGCTGCCGCCGCGCTCTCGGTGGAGGGGCTGTCGCTCAGCTTCGGCGGCATCAAGGCGCTGCGCGATGTCTCCTTCGACGTGGCGCCGGGCTCGATCACGGCGCTGATCGGGCCGAACGGGGCGGGCAAGACCTCGATGTTCAACTGCATCTCGGGCTTTTACCGGCCAAGCACGGGGCGCATCCTGATGGACGGGCGCGACGTGAGCCAGGTTCATGCGCCGGACCGCGCGAGGATGGGCTTTGCGCGCACCTTCCAGAACATCGCGCTCTTTCGCGGGATGACGGTGCTCGACAACATCAAGCTGGGCCGGCACGCGCATCTGAAGACCAACATCTTCCAGGCCCTGGCCTATTTCGGCGCCGCCGCGCGCGAGGAAGAGGCGCTGCGCGCCGAGATCGAGCGCGACGTGATCGATTTTCTCGAGATCAACCACATCCGCAACGCGCCGGTCGCAGCGCTGTCCTACGGGCTGCAGAAGCGGGTGGAACTGGCCCGCGCGCTGGCCATGCGGCCGCGGATCCTGCTGCTGGACGAACCCGTTGCGGGCATGAACCGCGAAGAGACCGAGGACATGGCGCGCTTCATCCTCGACGTGAAGGAGGAATGGGGCATCACCATCCTCATGGTCGAGCATGACATGGGCATGGTCATGGACATCTCGGACCATGTGGTGGTGCTGAACTTCGGCCAGGTGATCGCCCGCGGCCTGCCCCACGAGGTCCAGCAGAACCCCGAGGTGGTCGCGGCCTACCTGGGCAGCGGCGATCCGGCGGCACTGATGAAACGCCTGGCCGAGGAGGGCGCGGCATGAGCATGGAGACGCTCTTCTTCCTGGAGGTGACGCTGGCGGGTCTGGGCTCCGGCGCGCTTCTGTCGCTGACGGCGCTGGCCTTCGTGCTGATCTACAAGGCCACCAAGATCATCAACCTCGCGGTGAGCGAGCTTCTGATGATGGGGGCCTATTTCTTCCTGGCCTTCGCCGCGGGCATGGGGATGTCGGCCTGGCTCGCCATCCCGCTGGCGGTCGCGGGCGGCGGGCTGATCGGCGCGGTGGTCGAGCGCGGCATCATCCGCCGGATGCTGGGCGAAAGCCCGATCTCGGTCTTCATGGTGACGGTGGGGCTGGGATCGGTGCTGATCGGCCTGGTGGAGCTGGTCTGGGGCGCCGACCCGCGCACCATCCCCGATTTCATCGGCCGCGCCCCGGTCTTCCTGGGCGAGGCCTATGTCAGCCGCAAGATCTTCGTGGCCTTCCTCGTCTCGGGCGCGGTGATTGCGGTCTTCCTGCTCCTCTTCCGCTTCTGGCGCGGCGGCGTCGCGCTCAGGGCGACGGCGACCGACCAGGCGGCAGCCTACAGCTGCGGGATCAACGTGCCGGGCGTCTTCTCGCTGGCCTGGATCATCGGCTGCGCGACGGCCGCCGGCGCCGGGGTGCTTCTGGGCTCGATCGGGGGGCTCTCGCCGACGATGGGGGCCTTCGGGCTTTCGGCGCTGGTGGTCGTGATCGTGGGGGGGCTCGACAGCCCGTTCGGGGCGCTCGTCGGCGGGCTCTTCATCGGCCTCGTCGAGGCCTATGCGGGCACCTACCTCGGCGGCGAATACAAGCTCGTCGCCACCTTCTCGATCCTTGTTCTCATGCTGGTGATCCGGCCCTACGGGCTCTTCGGCACCCGCGAAATCGAACGGCTCTGACATGCTGATCGCGACCGCCAAGGAAAGCTACCGCGCCGACCAGGCGCTTCTGACCAACCGGGCGCAATGGGTCTGGCTGGGGCTGCTCATCGCCGGGCTGGTGCTGGTGCCGTTCGGGGCGAATGCCTACTGGACGTATCTGGCGTGCCTGGTGCTGATCAACGTGGCCTCGGCCACGGGGCTGAACATCCTGACCGGCTATACCGGGCTCGTCAGCCTGGGGCATGGGGCGTTCATGGCGCTCGGCGCCTATACCGTCGCGATCCTGGAGCAGCGCCTGGGCACGCCGTTTTTGCTGAACATCCTCGCCGGCGGCGCGGTTGCGGCGGCGATCGGCATGATCGTCGGCATCCCCAGCCTGCGGGTGAAGGGGCTTTACCTCGCCATCGCCACGATCGGCGCCTCGATCATCCTGCAGTTCGTCTTTCTCAACTGGACCTCGGTCACCGGCGGCTCGCGCGGGATCAACGTGGCGCCCGCGACCTTCTTCGGCACCGAGATGGCCCGCCCGTCCGAGCTTTACTGGGTCATCATGCCGATCACGGTGCTGATGGTGCTGGGGGCGGCGAACCTCTTTCGCACGCGCATCGGGCGGGCCTTCATCGCCATCCGCGACCGCGACATCTCGGCCGAGGTGCTGGGCATCCCGCTTCTGCGCTACAAGCTTCTGAGCTTCGCCGTCTCGAGCTTCTACGCGGGCGTCGCGGGCGGCATGTGGGCCTACATGTTCCGCTCGGTCGGGCCGGAAAGCTTCACGCTGCTCACCTCGATCTTCTTTCTGGCGGCGATCATCGTCGGCGGCATGGGCTCGATCCTGGGCGCGATCCTGGGGGCGATCTTCATGACCATGGTGCCCGAACTGCTGCGCTTCGCCGTGGCATTCGTGGCTCCTTTCATCGACAATGCTGCAACGCTTCTGGCGCCGGTGCGCACGATGGTCTTCGGCCTTCTGATCATCCTCTTTCTGGTCTTCGAGCCGCAGGGCATCGCCGAGATCATCCGACGCATCCGCCGCAGCTGGCACCTGTGGCCGTTCCGGAAATGACACCACCGACTTTGCAAAGGGAGGAGACCATGTTGCAAACTACCCGGAAGACCCTGCTGGCGCTCGTCGCCGGCTCCGCCTTCGCCTTCGCCTTCGGGGCGCCGGCGGCCAAGGCCCAGGACCTGGTCATCGGCGGCTCGATCCCGCTGACCGGCGTCTTCGCCTTCGCCGGCATCGGCATCGAGGCGGGAATGCAGGACTACATCGCCTATGTGAACGAACAGGGCGGCGTGCACGGACGCCAGCTGCGCCTGGCCTATGAGGACACCGGCTACCAGGTCGACCAGTCGGTCGCCGTCTTCAACCGGCTGACCAGCCAGCACGACATCCACCTCTATTACGGGGATTCGACCGCGTTCAGCCGCACGATCAACCCCGAGCTCAATCGCATGAATTCGATGATCATGGCCGGCGCGTCCTTCGCATCGGAGATCAACGACCCCGAGGCCTTCCCCTTCCAGTTCATGGCCGGGCCCGACTACACGGAGATGACCAACATCCTGCTCGAATACATCGCGCAGGAAACACCGGGCGCACGCGTCCTCCTGGTTAATTCCGACACCGAATTCGGACGCGACCCGATCGAGGGTACCCGCGCCCGCGCCGAGGAACTGGGCCTGACCATCGCCGATGTGATCATCACGCCCCCGGGCGCGGTCGATGTCTCGACCGAGATCCTGAAGCTGCGCCGCGCCCGGCCCGATTACGCCATCTTCCACGGCTACATCCTGGCTCCCCTGCCCGAATTCATGAGCCAGGCGCGCGAGCTGGGTCTGGACACGAAGTTCATGGGCACCTTCTGGTCGATGGACAATTCGATCTGGCAGAGCGTGGGCGAGGTCGCCGACGGCTTCATGGGGGTGATGCCCTACCGCTACTATTTCGATGAGGAAGAGGCGCCGATGCTGGAGCATATCCGCTCGGTCCGCCCCGAATACCAGTCGACCGCCTATATCCAGGGCTACCTGACCGCCATGCTGCTGGTCGAGGCCGCCAAGCGCACGCTGGACGAGGGCCAGGAGCTGACCGCCGAGAACCTGAAGGCCGCACTCAACTCGATCGAGGATTTCGACACCGGCGGGCTGATCGGCGTGCCGATCTCGATCCCCGGCAACTCGATTCCGGTGGGCCGGGTCTACCAGTATGACGCCGAAGCCGAGCGCATGGTCGCGGTGTCCGACTGGATCAACGTGCAGGAGTGACGGCAATGGCCGCGGAGACCGCAACGGACACCATCCTCGAGGTGAGAAACATCGAGGTCGTCTACAACAAGACCGTCCAGGTGCTCCGCGGCCTTTCGATCAACGTGGAGCGCGGCAAGGTCGTCACGCTCCTCGGCTCGAACGGGGCGGGGAAATCGACGACGCTGAAGGCGATCTCGAACCTGCTGGCGCTGGAGGACGGCGCGGTGACGGGCGGCTCCATCACCTTCGATGGCGCCCCGGTCGCCGGCTCGACCCCGCATGCGCTGGTGCGCCGGGGGCTTTTCCACGTCATGGAGGGGCGGCGCATCTTCGAGGACCTGACGGTCGAGGAGAACCTGACCGCGGCCACCTTCGCGCTTTCGGGCCGGGGGGTGAAGCCCACGTCCTTCGATCTGGTCTACGACTATTTCCCGCGTCTGCGCGAACGCCGCCACGGGCGCGCGGGGTATCTCTCGGGCGGCGAGCAGCAGATGCTGGCCATCGGCCGCGCGCTGATCGCCCAGCCCAAGCTGATCCTGCTCGACGAGCCGAGCCTGGGGCTCTCGCCGATCCTCGTCGAGGAGATCTTCCGCATCATCGCCCGCATCAACCGCGAAACCGGCGCCTCGATGCTACTGGTCGAGCAGAACGCCGCCGTGGCCTTTGCGGTGGCGCATTACGGCTACATCATGGAAACCGGCCGGATCGTCCTTGACGGGCCGACCGAGCGGCTGATGGGCGATGCCGATGTGCGCGAATTCTACCTGGGCATGGCCGGTGGCGAGGATACGAAGAGCTACCGGGACGTGAAGCATTACAAGCGCCGCAAACGCTGGCTTTCGTGAGATGACGATGACCGCCTCCGATTTTCCCGACCTGACCCTGCCGCAGATGCTGCGCGAGAATGCGCGCCGCCTGGGCAGCCGCACCGCGATCCGGCAGAAGGATTACGGCATCTGGAACCCGATTGGCTGGGATGCCTATTTCGACCGCGCCGCCCATGTCGGCCACGGCCTGCGCGCCGAGGGGCTGGCCCCCGGCGGCCATGTCGCCATCATCTCGGAAAACCGCGCCGAATGGGTGCTGGTGCAGATGGGCGCGGGGCTGGTGGGGGCGGTGACCATCGGCGTCTATCCGACCAGCCCGGCCAATGAAGTCGCCTATGTGCTGGCGCATTCCGAGACCGAGATCGTCATCTGCGAGGATCAGGAACAGGTCGACAAGGTGCTGGAGGTGCAAGACCAGCTGCCCCGCCTGCGCCGGATCGTGGTGATCGAAAGCAAGGGGATGCGCCGCTACGACGCGGCGACCGTGCTGCATTTCTCGGCGCTCGAGGAGGCCGGGCGCGCCCACCGCACCGCCCATCCCGAGCTGATCGACCAGGCGCTTGCTGCCCAGACGCTGGGGGACAAGGCGCTGATGATCTACACCTCGGGCTCGACCGGCAAACCGAAGGGGGCGATCCTGTCCTACCGGAACCTGCGCGCCCAGGCCATCGCGGTGGTCGACCGGCTGGGGCTGAAGCCCGACACGACGCATCTTTCCTACCTGCCGCTCTGCCATGTGGCCGAGCAGTTCTGCACGACGATGGTGCCGGTCTACCTGGGCAGCCAGATCAATTTCGGCGAGTCCATCCGCACCGTGCAGGAGGACCTGCGCGAGGTTGCGCCGCGGATGTTCCTGGGCGTGCCGCGGATCTGGGAAAAGCTGCACTCGGCGATCCATATCCGCATGCTGGAAACCGGGGGCTTGCGCAAACGCCTCTACGACTGGGCGATCCGTGTCTGCGAGCCCTTCGCCGAGACGCCCTGGGGCCAGCTGACGCTGGGCCAGAAGGCGACCTATGCGCTGGCCTATCTTCTGGTCTTCCGGGCGCTGCAGAACTTCATCGGGCTCACGCGGGTGCGCATCGCCATGACCGGGGCTGCGCCGATCTCGCCGCGCGTGGTGCGCTTCTTCCGCACGATCGGCGTGCCGCTGGTCGAGGTTTACGGCGCCACCGAAACCTCCGGCATGGTGCTCGGCCAGACGCGCGACCGGCTGATCGAGGGCAGCGTCGGCACCCCGGTCTGCAACGCCGAGACCCGCATCGGCGAGCTGGGCGAGCTGCTGGTCCGTTCGGACCTGGTCTTCGAAGGGTATTACCGGAACCCCGAGGCGACGGCCGCCACGATCCGCGACGGCTGGCTGCATACCGGCGACGTGGCCGAGGTCGATGCCCAGGGGCAATACCGCATCGTCGACCGGCTGAAGGACATCATGATCACCGCCGGCGGCAAGAACCTCTCGCCCTCCGAGATCGAGAACACGGTCAAGGGCAGTCCCTATATCAAGGAATGCATCACCATCGGCGAGCGGCGCAAATACGTCGCGGCGCTGATCCAGATCGACTACGAGACCGTCGGCAAATGGGCCGAGGAACACGGCATCGCCTATACGAACTTCCGCAACCTGGCCGAAAACCCCGCCGTGCGCGACCTGATCGGCACCGAGATCGACGCTGCCAATGCCCAGCTCGCCCAGGTCAGCCGCATCCGGCGCTTCCACCTGCTGACCAAGGAGCTCGATCACGACGATGACGAGGTCACCGCGACCATGAAGGTCCGCCGCGCCAACATCACGACGAAATACGCCGCCGAGATCGAGGGGCTCTACACCGCCGCCTGAGCACCGGGACGGTCGGGGGCGTGCTCAGTGGGTGATCGTCTCGACATCGCCTAGGGCAGCGGTCACCATGATCTCGACGCGCATCTCGGTATCGCCCAGCTCTACCGCGCAGCAGCACCGTGTGGGCGGATTACCGGGGGCGACCCAGTCCTTCCAGACGGCGTCCATGGCGGGAAAATCGGCCATGGAGGTGATCCAGACCTCTGCCGTCAGCAGGCGCGACTTGTCGGTGCCGGCGCGCGCCAGCAGCTCGTCGATCTTCGCCAGTGTCTCGCGAGTCTGCGTGGCGACGTCCCCGGCATTGTCCGAGAATTGTCCCGACAGGTAGCAAACGCCATTGTGGATCACCATCCGGCTGCGCCGGGCGTTCACGTCAAACCGTTCCAGTTTCATGACTGTCCTTCTTCAAGCCTCGCGCCCGGCCTTGCGGCTTTCGAGGGCGGAAATGATCTGAAATCCGATGCTGCGAAAGGGCTCGGGGGCGATCAGGCTCGCCGTCCCCATCGCACGGGTCACTGCGTCGGGTGTTTCGGTGCCGGTCATCAGCCCGGCCAGGTGCCAGCCCAGCATCGTTCCCTTGGTGATGCCGCTGCCGTTGCACCCGCCCGAGGCGAAAAGCCCCTCCTCGAGCTGTCCCCACCAAGGCGCGCCGTTCATGGTGAAGGCTGTGGTGCCGCCCCAGACATGGTCGAAGCCGATCTGCGTCAGGCCCGGCCAGCGGCGTGCGAAGCGGTCGTGCAGCTTGCCGATCGCCTCGGCCTGATCGACCTCGGCCTCGTGGGCATAGAGCGAGCGCACCATTAGCCGGTCGCGGCCGATGCGGCGCAGGGTCGTGCCCAGCCGATGCGCCGGCAGAAGCCCCCAAGCGGGCGCGGTGCCCAGCTGGTGCAGATCTGCCTCGGGCACCGGCTTCGTCACGGCCGCATAGGTGAAGATCGTGGCCATGCGCAGCTTCAGATAGCCGAAATGGCGAATGAAGCTGTTGTTGGCCAGTGCCACGGCCTTGGTGTGCACGCGGCCCGTCCTTGTCGCCAGATCCCAGCCCGCGCCCGTGCGCGCCAAGCCGAGGATGGGCGTATTCTCGTAGAGCGTGACATTCTCGGGCAGCGCGTCGGCCAGCCCCCGGACCAGGGCCGCAGGCTGCAGCAGATAGGTGTCGTTCACATGGATGCCGAGGCGGTAGTAATCCGATCCCGTGTGCGCGGCGATCTCGGCGCGGTCCAGGATGGTGTGCTTGATGCCGTTGAAACGCGCCACCTCGATCACGTTGCGCAACGAGGCCTCGCCGGCCTCGGTCGCGGCGGCGCGGATGGAGCCGACTTTCTGCATCTCGCAGTCGATCCCGTTTTCTTCGAGCGTGCGGGTCAGCCAGTCGAAGGCCTTGCCGAACAGTTCCGACTGCCGCCGCGCGCTTTCGGCCCCGGCCATCGTCGCGTTGCGGGGCAGGACCTCGGCCGAGGTGAAGCCGGAATTGCGGGCCGAGGATCCTTCGCCCACGGTGCTGGCCTCGAAGACCGCGATCCGCGCCTGGGGCTGGATCTCGTGAAGGCGGCGCGCGATGGCCAGGCCCGTGAAGCCCGCGCCGATCACCGCGTAATCGACGTTCAGATCACCCTCCAGGGCCGGGTGCGGGCGACGCGGCGGCAACATGGCGTTCCATCCGCAGGCGCTGGAATAGGTCGGATACATTTGTCTGGGCATGATGCTGCACTGCAAGGGGAAGGGCCGCGGTTTCCCGCGGCCCTGACGTGGTTCAGTCGGTGAAATGGGTCAGTTCGGTGACCAGCGGCCCAAGCGACATCGAGCCCCGGAAGTCGTGGCCCCAGTCGAGGTTCTCGCGGCGCGCCCAGACCCCGGCGGTCTCGGTCAGCGGAATGGCGCAGACCGCCTCGATGATCAGCCGCTGCGCTTCTTCCCAGAGCTCGATCTGACGCTCGGGATCGGTTTCGACCCGCGCGGCCTCGATTTGTTCGTCGGCGACGTCGCAATGGCTGAAGTTGGTCACCGCCGTGGGCTTGCCGATGATGGCGTCCGAATGGAAGAACTGCGTCAGGTAGACATCCGCCACCGGGAAACGTGCCGCCCCATAGGTCACCAGCGGGCTGAGGTCCTGGCGGATCATCTGGTGCCAGGTGGCGTGTTCGACCGGCTCCAGCTCGAGCGTGATGCCGACCTCGTCGAGCTGCGCCTGGAGGATCTGGTTCGACGCCTCGTAGCTGGGCAGCTGGCTGGCGATCATCCGCACGGTCAGCCCGTCGGGATAGCCGGCCTCGGCCAGCAACTCGCGCGCCCGTTCGGCATCGAAGCTGACATGGCCGTTATCCTCGGTATAGCCGAGGTTGTTGGACGGAATGACCGACTTCGCGATGCGGGTGAAGTCGTCACCGCGATACTGCGCGATCCGGCCGGGATCGACGGCATAGGCCAGCGCCTGGCGCACGCGGATGTCGTCGAAGGGCTCGCGGGTGATGTTGATGTTCAGAAGCGACAGTTCGGCGGGATCGAAGATGTCGACGGTCGCCCCCTCGATGGCCGAGGTTCGCGCCAGCCAGCGCGGATCGGCCAGCCCGGTGATCGCATCGACCTCGCCGGCAAGGAAGGCCAGGTCGCGGGCCGATGCCGCGCTGAGGAAGCGGTAGGTGATCCTCTCGAGCTTCGGCGTGCCGCGGAAATAATCCTCATGCGCCGAGAAATGCACCGCCACGCCGGGCTCGATGGAATCAAGCTGGAAGGGACCGAAGCCCACCGGGCGGCGCGAGAATTCGTCGCCGCGCTCTTCATAGGCTGCCTGGCTGATGATGAAGCCGCCCGCGTAATTGGCCAGAAGGCCGAGGACGCTGGGGATCTGCCGGGCCAGGGTGATGCGCACGGTATAGGGATCGAGCGCCTCGACGCTTTCGATGGCGGCATAGTCACTGGCGAAAGCCGAACGTTCGGAATCACCCGATTTCGTCAGGCTGAAGACCACGTCATCGGCGGTCACTTCGCCGTAGCCGTGCTGCCATTGCACGCCCTCGCGCAGATTGAAGGTCCAGACGAGGTTGTCCTCGCTTGCCTCCCAGCTCTCGGCCAGATCGCCTTCGATCTCGGCCGGATCGGTCGATCCGGGAGCGAAACGCACCAGCCCGCCGAAGACGAAGGCGACGAGCGTGCGGTCCGTCGTGCTCGAGGCGTAATGCGGGTCAAGATTGCCGATATCGGCCGCGGCGGCACCCAGCCTCAGCTCGGTGCTGGCGGCCATCGCCGGCAGCGGCAGGATCGCGGTGCCGGCCAGCAGCGCGGCAAGAACATGGCCTCTAGGAAATGAGAAGCTCATCTTTGTTTCCTCCTTGTTGATGAGTGTTGGGTCGTTTCTGGTCGTCAGATCCCCGGGCCAAGGCCGCGAAGAGCGGGGCGAAGCCCCTGGTTGAAAGCCCGTCGAGCGCCTGCAGGATCGTGTCCTGCCAGGGAGGGGGGATGCTGGCCGCGCCGATGCGGCGGAACTTCTCGACCACCTGGGCGCGCGACATCGGGTTGGCGACATCGCCGAGCGGATGCAGGACGGTCAGGCTTTGCGGTCCCGCGCCCTGGTCCAGGATCACCCGGCAGGGGGTCCCCTGGGGGAAGGACGCTGCGAAATCCTTGTGCGTGGCCAGTTCGATCCGCCCCGCCAGTTCAAGCACCTCGGGATCGGTCAGCCAGGACGCATCGACAGGCTGGAGCGCCGTCGGACCGTGCAGCGCGGCCAGCGCACAGCTGAAGTAATAGCTGTATTGCCCCGCTTCGAGCGTGGCGGGTGCGCGCGAATTCGACAGCCGCAGGCCCTGCGGGAAGGTTTCGATCCGCAGGCTGCGGATCGGCGCTCCGGGTTGGCGCAACTGCGCGATCGCATCGACGGCCGCATGCATGTAACGGCAACAGGCATAGGGTTTCAGGTAGCATTGCCGGACCCACCAGGTTTCCCCCAGCCCCTCGGTCATCACCGCGCGGCGGTAACGGTCGTCCCTGTCCAGAAGATCCAGCGGCCCGGTGGCCCCGGCCTGCGCCCGGAAGGCACCGGTCAGGCCGGCCGTCACCGCCGGCGGGATCCCTTCCTTCACCGTGCTTCCCTGATATTGCGAACTGCCGGTGGCAAAGCTGATTGGCCCCTCGGCGCCGGCGATAGCGAGAGCATGAGCCATCTGCCGGGCATCCAACCCCAGCAGTCGTCCGGCCGCGGCCGCGGCGCCATAGCCCACCCAGCGGCCGCTGCTGTAGGTGTCGAACGTGCCGGTCGGGCGCGCGGTGGCGATGCGGAGCGCCACATCGTATCCCAGTGCGATGGCCTCGACGATCTGTCGGTCGCGGGCGCCCACCGCTTGCGCGACGGCCAGTGCGGCCGGAATTACCCCGGCGCCCGGATGGCCGGCAGCACCGCGATGGCCGTCATCGATGTCGAGCGCACTGGCCGCGGCGGCATTGGCCATGGCCGCGCCGGCCACCGACAGGCTCAAATCCGTCAACCAAACCTGCGCTAACCCTTCCCCGTAGAGGGCCGGCGCTGCCGCGCGTGCCGCGACCGCCAGGGGGGAGTTGAGGCCAGCGGCCGTCGCCGCCATCAAATCGGCCACAAGGAGCGACACGGCCTCTTGCGCCGCATCGGGCAGCGCTCCCTCGGGATGGCTGGCCACGAATGCTGCGAGTTCCTCGATTGCGTGCATCTGGCGATGTCCTTCTGCGCGCTAGCCGGCGCGACGGATGAAATGGTCGGCGCCCGCCACGCTCCATTGCGGGGATGGCGCGCGATAGTCGAGCGGCTTGATCGGGCTGCGCGGGGCCGAGGCATCCAGCGGCAGGGCCGGACGGGTGCGGCGCTGTTCGGGATGGGTGATCGGAATGGCCGAGAGCAGGCGCTGGGTATAGTCGTGGCCCGGTCGCCCGATCACGTCCTCGCGCTGCCCGATCTCGACGATCTGGCCGAAATACATCACTGCGACCCGGTCGCAGATCCGCTCGACCGCCGCCATGTCGTGGCTGATGAACAGGTAGGAGACCTGGAACTCCTTCTGCAGGTCGATCATCAAGTCGATGATCTGGCCCTTGATCGTCACATCGAGCGCCGAGACGGCCTCGTCGGCGATGATCAGCTTCGGCGACATCGCCAGCGCCCGGGCGATACAGATCCGCTGGCGCTGCCCGCCCGAGAATTCATGCGGCAGGCTGGTCGAGCGCGCCGGATCGAGGCCCACGCGCTCCATCAGCCATTCCATCTTCTCCAGGGCTTCTGCGCCCCTGGCCAGGCCATGCACGACCATCGGCTCGATGATCGCCGAGCCGATGGTCTGGCGGGAATCGAGCGAGCCGAAGGGATCCTGGAAGATCATCTGTACGTCGCGGCGCATCTTCGCCAGGCTGCGCGGATCGTCATAATCGACACGCCGGCCCGAAACCGTCACCTCGCCGGCATGGATCGGGGCGAGGTTGATGATAGCCTTGCCGATGGTCGACTTGCCCGAGCCCGATTCACCGACCAGACCCAGCGTCTCGCCCTTGCCAATGGCGAAGGAGACATTGTCGACCGCATGCACCATCCCCGTCAGGCGGTTGAAGAAGCCGCTGTGCACCGGGAACTGCACCGACAGATCCGTGACTTCCAGCACCTGCTCGTCGCCGCTGAAGGAGACCGGCACGCCTTCGACAGGGCGGGCCGGGACGGTATCGGCCGTCAGCTTGCCGACGAGGCTGGGCGCGGCCTCGATCAGGCTGCGGGTATAGGGGTCGCGGGGGTTCGAGAAGACCTCATGGACCGGGCCGCTTTCGATCTCGCGGCCGCGGCGCATGACCAGGACATGGTCTGCCACCTCGGCCACGACGCCCATGTCATGGGTGATGAAGAGAACCGCCGTGCCGGTCTCGCGCTGGAGGTCCTTGAGCAGCGCCAGGGTCTGCGCCTGCACCGTCACATCAAGCGCGGTGGTTGGTTCGTCGGCGATGATGAGCACCGGGTCGCAGGCCAGCGCCATGGCGATCATCACCCGCTGGCGCATTCCCCCCGAGAAGGTGTGCGGATACTGGCGCATGCGCGCCTCGGGGTCGGGGATGCGCACCTTGCGCAGCATCTCCAGCACCGCTTCCTTCAGCTTCTCGCCCGTCAGCCCGCGGTGGATTCGGATGACCTCGGCCAGCTGATCCCCGATGCGCTGCACCGGATTCAGAGAAGTCATCGGCTCCTGGAAGATCATGCTGACCCGGCCGCCGCGCACATTGCGCATCTCGGATTCCGGCAGGGTCAGAAGCTCGCGCCCCTCCAGGGAGATAGAACCCTTTGCCCGCCCGATCCGGTCCGGCAAAAGTCGCATGATCGCCAGCGAGGTGACCGACTTGCCCGAGCCCGACTCGCCGACGACAGCGAGAGTGCTGCCCGGGGCGATGTCGAAGTTCAGGTCGTGGACGACCGTGATCCGCCCGAAGGAGATGCTCAGGTCGCGGACCGAGATGACTGGCTTCGGATCCATCACGACGCATCCTTCAGCCGCGGGTCGATGGCATCGCGCAGACCATCGCCGATCAGGTTGAACGCCAGAACCAGCACCAGGATCGCCAGGCTCGGGATGAGCGCCAGGTGGAAGGCGCTCAGGATGTTGTCGAACCCGTCGCGCACCATCCCGCCCCAGGTCGGGGTCGGGGGCGCCAGCCCCAGGCCGATGAAGGCAAGCGAGGCTTCGGTGCGCACCGCCGTGGCCATCCAGAGCGACGACATGACCATCACCTCGGGCAGGATCGCCGGGGTGATGTGGCGAAAGAGGATCCGGGGCCCGGAAAAGCCCATCGCCTGGCAGGCTTGAACATATTCGCGGTCACGTTGCGCAATGACCCCGGCGCGGGCGATGCGCGCAAAAGCCGGTGTGGCGGTGAAGGCGATGGCGATGATGATGTTGGTCAGCGTTGCCCCCAGCATCGCAACCAGCGCAAGACCCAGGATCAGCGCGGGAAAGGCCAGGACCACATCCATCACCTGCATCAGCACGATATCGATGCGCCCGCCCAAGTAGCCGGCGATCATGCCGATCAGCGTGCCGACGATCATGGCCACCAGGATCGCGAAGAAGCCGATGGTGAGGGAGTAGCGCGCCCCGTAGAGCAAGCGCGACCAGATATCCCGTCCGAACTGGTCGGAGCCCAACAGATACTGGGCGCCCGGGGTCGTCAACTGGTCCATGATGTTCTGGCGTGCCGGATTGTGGGTTGCCAGCTGCGGGGCGAAGATCGCCATCGCGACCAGAACCAGCACGATGATCAGTCCGATCCAGGTCGAGGCATTCAACCGGCCGAAGAAGCTGCGCAATCCGCTCTGGCGAACGTTCGCTGCAAGGGGGGCGGAAGCGGTATCGGTCATTTGTACTTGATCCTCGGGTCGAGGAAGCCATAGGTCAGGTCGGTCAGCAGGTTCACCACGACGACCATCAGCGTGTAGATGACGATCATGCCCTGCAGCAGCGTGTAGTCGCGCTGCGTCAGCGAGATCAGGATCAGCTTGCCCAGGCCGGGCCGCGAAAAGACGATCTCGGTCAGGACGGAATTGCCGATCAGGATGCCCAGATAGAGGCCGACGACCGTGGTGATCGGGATCGTGCAATTGCCGAGCGCGTGGCGCCAGATCACCGCCGAAGACCGCGCGCCCTTGGCCCGGGCAGTGCGCACGAAATCCTGGTTCAGCACCTCGAGCATGGCCGAGCGGGTCACGCGGGTGATGTAGGCCATCATGATCAGCGCCAGCGCCAACGTCGGCAGCGCCATCTGCCGAAGCCGGTCGGCGATCGTGTCGCCCGAACCGGCGCTGATGACCGGGAACCAGCGCAGCTGGATGGCAAAGACCATCAGCAGGATGATCGCCGCCACGAAGGCTGGCAACGACAGCCCCAGGAGCGAGAGAAAGCGCAGGATGTAATCGGGCAGTCTGTTGCGCCGAACCGCGGCCCAGACCCCTGCCGGGACACCCAGGAGAACCCCCAGGATCAGCGCGGCAATGGTCAACTCCAGCGTATAGGGAAGAACCGCCAGGATCTCTTCGGAGACGGGGCGGCCCGTGACCATCGAATTGCCGAGATTGCCCTGGATCGCCTGAAACAGGAACTGCCCGTATTGCACCAGAAGCGGCTGATCGAGCCCGAGACGTTCACGCAGCGCTGCGACATTGGCCGCGCTGGCCTGGTCGCCCAGGATCACCAGCGCGGGATCCCCCGGCAGGATACGAACCAGGATGAAGACCAGCGTCAGGGCGCTGAAAAGCGTTATGATCGCAAAACCGAGGCGCTTGATCAGGAATGGCAGCATGTGCGCGTCTCTGGTCCTTTCTTCAGCCCGGACCGGCCGTCATCATTCGAGGAAAAGTGCAATGGCTTGCGTCGCGCTCTGGCAAAGCGCGCAGAGCTTCCGGGTTGGCGTCCCCCCGTTTCCCGCCAGCCGGTTTCCGTTGCGGCAGGAGACGCAGATTCGCCGAGCTTGTCAATATATTCCTTTAATCGGCACAAAATAACACTATAATTTCCGATAATCAGAATTTATGCGGAAAAGCCGATGACTGCAGTCCGGACATCCTCGCTCAATGCCGAGCGCGCACTCGAGATCCTGCTGGTTCTCGGAGAGGTCGGGCCCGAGGGTCTCAGCCTGTCGGAAATCGTCCGGCGCATCGGCGGCGCGAAATCGGCGACCCATCGCAGCATCACCGCCCTGCTGAACAAGGGATTCGCCGAACCCGCCGGTCGATACGGGCATTACCGGTTGGGTCCCACCATCCCGATGCTGGCGCAACGGCAGGAACGCCTGGAGCCGCAGATCCAGAAGATCCGCCCCGGCATGACGGAATTCGCCCGCCGGACCGGGTTCACGGTCTATCTCATGGTGCAGGCCGGCGTGGATGCCGTCTGTGCCGAGATGGTCTCGCGCTCGACACGACGGCATTTCTCGCTGGGCGTGGGGGGGCGGGTGCCCATGGGGGTGGCGGCTGGCAGCCTGGCGCTGCTGTCGATCCTGCCCGAGGCGACGGCCGAACAGATCATCGCAGCCAATGGCGAACGCTACATCAGTCACCCCTCCCTGCGGCACATCGACCAGGAAGTGATTGGCGCGCAGGTCGCAGCGGCGCGCCAGCGCGGCTATGCGGTGAACATGGGCTATTACCTGCCCGGCGAAGGCGGACTTGGCCTTCCCCTCCCCCGCCGTGAGGCACACGAGGTCAATGCCGCGGTTTCCTTCAACGCCCCCCTGGAGATGATGAACGACGAGTGGATCGACGCCACGATCGCCGAGTTGCGAGACTGTCTGGGGCGCTGATGTGCGCGATCAGTCGCGCGGCAGGAGGGGGTTGCCGCGGGACAAGCGGCGCAGGTTGGCGCCGGCGGTGCGGCTGACCGGGCGAGCGACGGCCAGGGCCACGGCGATGGGCGCACCGCCCAGGGCGGCAACGCGCCAGGCCTGCCAGCCGGCCTCGGTGACAGCCTGCACTTTTTCGGCGACCATGCGAGTGTTTTCCTGGGCCGGGACATGCCAGAGGCCCGCCATGCCCATCAGGCGCATGGCGATGACCGATTGGGATTCAACGGCGAGCCGGGTCCAGGCGGTGGCCAGAGCGACCGAGGGAAGAGGCTTCGGCGTGCGGGATTTTGACGTACGGGTCTTGGGGGAACGGGCCTTGCGGGGCATGACGGGTCTCCATGTTCGGGGGCACGCCGGGAACCCGCGCCGAGAGGGGTCGGCGGGCCAAGGGAGAGGCCGGTCGGGAGTTTGGAACGTGCCGTTCTGAGGTCAGATAACGGTCCTTGTCGAGAAAACGCCTGACCCTCTGGGCGGTTCCCACAGCGGGAGGTTCCCGCGCCCGTAAAGGACACCGGCCCGCCGTGGGGCGGGCCGGGTGGAAAAGTGGATCCCGTGATCGGCCCGGGGGCCGCTCAGCGACGCGAAGTCAGATGCGCCAGAACGAAGCCCGCGCAGGCGGCGAGGCCCAAGGCCGCAAGCGGACGCTCCTGGGTGAAGGTCTCAGTACGGCTGCGCAGCTCGTCGAGATTGTCGCCGACATATTTCGTGCCCGCCCCGCGCACCGAGCGCGCAAGGCCCGCCAGATCGGACTTCAGGGAGTCGATCTGATCCTTGAGCTGCTCGATGGTCAGTTCGGCGGTTTCCGAGACGTCGGCCGCCGCGCGACGGGCATGGCCAACCATTTCGCTTGCGGCCTGCCCCGCACCCTCACGGGCGGTTTCGGCCATGCTCTTGGCATCCTGCTTGACGTCCTGGCCCTGGGATTTGAGGTGGTCGGATCTGGAATTGTTCATCATGCTTCTCCGGCTGAGGCGCGTCCGTTCGAGCCGGACCGTCGGGTCCAAGGCCAGCGGCCGCGCGGGGAAGAGAATCCGAGGCAGGACGCGCGAGGAAAGCGCGCCGCGCCCCGGCAACAAGTGTCGCTTCAGAGGCGGCGCGACCAGTCGTCCAGCTGGCGCTCGGCCTCTTCCTTGGCGATGCCGTACTTTTCCTGGATCTTGCCTGCGAGCTGGTCGCGCTTGCCCGCGACGACATCAAGATCGTCATTGGTCAATTCGCCCCACTGTTCCTTGGCCTTGCCCTTGAACTGCGTCCATTTGCCTTCGATCTGATCCCAATTCATCGGCTTTCCTTTCATGCCCGCGCAGCCCTGCGCGTTGGGTTTCTCTTGCAGGGAAAACGCCGGCGCCGCCCCGCGGTTCCGCCCCGAGCCGGGCGCTGGCGAAGAGCCGCTCGCAGCGATCTCAAGGGTCGGAGTCGGGTTCACGGCAGGGCCACAGGCGGGGGCGGGTGTCAGGTTGGTGACAGGTTCCGGTCACTCTTCGGGAAAGTGCGCGCGGCGGGGTGTTGCGCGCCCCTTCCAGTCCTGTCCGCCAAACGAGAGAAGGGCGAGGTAAAGGCGGTCCGCTGACCCGTCATATCGATAGACGATCGAGATCTGGCGATGCTTGCCGCCATGACGGATGCGCTAGCCAGCCAGGCCCCCATCCAACGGTCGGCCAAGATCAGGTTCCTGCTGCATGCGGCCCAGAAGCGCGCGCGCCTCCAGAACGCCCCGGCGGGCTGCATCGCCATCCCCGCTGACGGCCATGACATGCTCGGCCATTCCGATGATGTCCCGCTCGAAAAGCGGATGCGGAACGATCTGCATCAATCCCGGTCCGTGCGGTCTTCCTGCTGGCGCTCCATTTCCTCGATCCGGGTGAAGGCACCGGCGGTCAGATCGTCAAGGTTGCCAATGGGTTCCCAGCGATCCAGCGGCAGGGCGAGGCGGCGCTGCACCTCCGCCTCGATCAATGCCTGATCCCTTTCACGGGAAGCGCGCGCGCGCCAGTTCCCCCGAGACCGCCGCGCTGACATTCGGATAGTCGCCACGCTCGACCAGTTCCCTTGCATAGGCAAAGGCGGCTTCGGTAAAGCTGACCGACTGCTTGTGGACGCCCATGAAGCTCTCCGTTTCGGTGCTCCATCATACTACCATGGGCCGCGCATGGGCGTCCAGCCAAGCCGATTACAGCCAGTAGGGATGGACGCCGTAATGCCGGTGCGAGCGTTCCTGCCAGTCGCGGTCGTGATACCAGCCCTCGTCATGGCGGGGGGCGTTTTCCAGCTGCTCCTTGGTCAGGTCGGTGGTGTAGCCGCCGCGCTCGCCGTCATAGGTCAGCCGCTCGAACGGGATCGGGTGGAAATCCGCACCGATACCTAGGAAGCCGCCGAACTGCAGCACGCCATAGACGATCCGGCCCGAAACCGGCTCGATCATGACATCGTCGATATGGCCCAGCTCCTCGCCCGAGAGGCTGTAGACCTTGGTGCCCTGCACGGAATGGCCGGACAGCAGCGGATTGATGTCGCTGTTGGTCCCGCTTGAGGTAATGGTGGGACCCGGTTGGTCGGGGTTGGTGTCGGTGGGGTGCATCTGCGTCTCCCTTGCATTGATGGAAGGCGGGCCTGAACCCTGGGGGTCCCGGGCGCGCTTGTCGGGAAAACGCCTCAGCCCCGTGCTGCGTTCCAAAACGTTCTCGGCGTGGGGAATGCGGGAGCTGCGCAGGACCTGGTGGCAGGGGCGCCCCGATCCTGCGGGATCAGGAGCGCCCCCTGGCTGGCCGGTCCGGACTGATGCCGGATCGAGCGTGCAGATGAGGAGGCCTGCCCCCAGGCCTCGGCTGTCCCGGAAAGACCCTCAGCGCGTGGCGCGCCGAAAGTCGATCTGGTCCTGAAGGCGGAACTTGACCATGAAGAGCGGCATGAACCAGGGCTTGCCCCGATAGAACGGGATCATCGCAGGCGGATCGAAATCGAAGGAAGAGGTAACCTTGCGATCGTCGTTCATCAGCTTGAGGGCTGCACGACTGCCGATCCAGGGCGCCCAGATCACCCCGGAGCCACAGAAGCCGGTCGCATAGGTGAGACCGTTTCGTTCGAAAATCCGCGGCAGCATGTCCCGATGCATCGCGACCTTGCCGAACCAGCTGTGGGTCAGGCGCACATTCTCCAGTTCGGGGAAGAGGTTGATGAGCCCACGGCGTAGGTGCAGCGTCGGTTCCGGCGCGTCGTCCCGGTTGGAGGCGTCGCGTCCGCCCAGCAGGATCCGCTTTCCGTCTGGCGAGGGGCGATAATAGAAGCCGAGCTGGCGGTTCTCGCCCATCATCATCAGTTTCGGCATCAGTTGCGCCATGAGTTCGGGCGCCAGTTCCTCGGTCGCGATGATCCGGCTGCGCACCGGCACCAACCGGCGACGCAACCAGGGGTCCGATCCGTCGGTATACCCATTCGTGCACACCAGGACCTGCCGCGCGCGGATTGTGCCCGCCGCCGTCACCACGCGGAACCCGCTGGCGTCGGGCTCGACGGTCTTGACGGCGGTGTTGGAATGCACGCTCACCCCGGCTGCCAGCGCCACGCGCAGCAATTCGGCGTGGAATTTCGCCGGATGCAGGCCGCCGATATCCATCCGCACCGCCCCGCCGCGGTAGAAATCGGTGCCGATATACGCCCTCTGCTCGGCATGGGGCACGCCATAGGCTTCGATCCCCAGCGTCTTGGCCAGTCTCTCGGCCGCGCGCGCCATCGCGTCGTACTGTTCAAGGCCGATGGCGCCGTTGAAGCGCCCGACCAGTTTGAAGTCGCAATCCAGCCCCTCGCGCGCGATCATGTCATAGACGAACTCGCGCGCGGCCTTGCCTTCGGCCTCGATTGCATTCGCCTTCTCGGCACCGTAGCGGCGGACGAGCGTGGCGTGATCGACGCGGATGTTGCCGCTGGTGATCCCGCCGTTTCGTGACGATGCTCCCTCTCCGGGGTTCATGGCATCGAAGGCCGCAACCGTGCGCCCCTCGCGCGCCAGGGTCAGCCCCGCCGTCAGGCCGGCGTAACCCGCACCGACGATGGCGACATCGACCGACTTCGCCAGGGGCTGCTCGGGCAGGGGCCGCACGGGCGCGGCCTCCCACCAGTAAGGGTTGCTTGAGTCTGCGACCTGGGGATGTTCCATTGCATTGGCTTCCGGTTGAAGGTGAGGATATGGGGGCAACTATAGATGCCGGTCGAACTCGACGGCACCGATGATCCACAGAACATGGGCGGGGGCGTCGCTGTCGTTGCGGATGCTGTGCGGCAGCGCGCTGTCGAAGGCAAAACTGTCGCCCTCGCGCAGCACCGCTTCCTTCTCGTCGACGCGCAGGACGACCTCGCCGAGCAGGACCAGCCCGCCCTTTTCGGCCGGATAGCTGAGCGCCCGACCGCCCGATTGCGCATGCGGACCGAACTTCAGGATCATGATCTGCAGGTTGTGCCGCCCGCCTGAGGTCAGAAGCTCTTTCTTCACGCGTCCCAGGTCGATCACCGGACGACTTTCCCGTCGCCGCACGAAATCCGGATCACTGTCAGCCCCCGTACCGCTATCGGCGGATTCGCCGAACATCTCCTGCATCGAAATGTTCAGCTCCCTGCGCAGGGCCGACAGCACCCGCATGGAGGGATTCGCCAGATCGCGCTCGATCTGGCTGATCATGCCCACAGAGACCCCAGAGGCTTCCGCAAGTGACTGCAGGGACATGTTCTTTTCCTTGCGGAACTTGCGCAGAGTCGCGCCCAGGCGAAGGGGCTCGCCCTCCTCCGATGCCTTGTCCGGCTTTTGGCCCATGGTATCTCCGGCTTGTGCCGCACGGGCACATCTCTTGTCGACGAACACTTGCAAGAATTGAAACACAGAGCAAGAAATTTCAATATAATCAAGACTGGAAGGTTCCGCTCGGGCGTCGAGGACTAGCGTCATTATACTTTAAATATCTGATATAGTTTCTTATTATTTCACATTACCCTAATCATGACGCTCGAATCGTAGCGCCGACCATCAGCGCCCTTGTCCAAATTTTCAATATATGATTACGTCCGCCCAACGCTCAGCAAGACGTCAGGGGGAAGCACGTGGGCTCGACTCCGTCAGATCTCAAAACCGGGGCCGGAAACAAACCGGCGCTTTCGGTGCGCAACCTGACAGTGAACCTTCCTGCGGGCATGGAGCGCGGTCATGCCGTCGAGAACATTTCGTTCGACCTCATGCCGGGTCAGATCCTTTGTATAATCGGCGAGTCGGGCTCGGGCAAGTCGGTGACCGCGAATGCGGTGATGGGCCTGTTGCCCAGGCTGATGCGCGTATCTGGCGGCTCGATCCTGCTCGACGACGAAGATCTGCTCACCTGCTCGGATGATGCCATGCGCGACATGCGCGGGCGCGTGGTGTCGATGATCTTCCAGGATCCGCTTTCGGCGTTGAACCCGCTGATGACGGTGGGCGCGCAGGTGACCGAAGTGATGATGGCGCATGGCGTGGGCACGCCCGAGACCCGCCGCAGCCGTGCGATCGAGCTTCTGGATGAGGTTGGCCTGCCCGACCCGGGGCTCATGTATCATCAGTATCCGTTCCGCCTGTCGGGCGGGCAGCGCCAGCGCGTGATGATCGCCATCGCCCTGGCGCTGGAACCCAAGATCCTGATCGCCGACGAGCCGACCACCGCGCTCGACGTGACCACGCAGGCGCAGATCTTGCGGCTGATCCGCGACATCCAGCGCCGCAAGGGCATGAGTGTCATGTTCATCACCCACGACTTCGGCGTCGTCGCCGAGATCGCCGACAGCGTCGTGGTGATGGAGAAGGGGCATATCGTCGAGCAGGGCCGCGCCGACAGCGTTCTCAACACGCCCAGCCATCCCTATACCAAGCGCCTGATCGCCGCCGTGCCGCGGCTGACCGGCAAGGATCGCACCACCCCCGAGGCGTCCGACGACGCGCCGATCCTCTCGGTCGAGGCGCTGATGAAGACCTATCGGAGCGGCTCGAAGCTCTTTCGTACGCAGCGAGAGGTTCGGGCCGTCCGGGAAGTTTCGTTCACCCTGCCGCGCGGGCGCACGTTGGGCGTGGTCGGCGAGTCGGGCTCGGGCAAGTCGTCGCTGGGGCGGCTTCTGGTCAAGCTGATGGAGAGCGACGCCGGCCAGATCCTGTTCGAGGGCCAGGATATCGCCGGGCTGGATGAAAAGACTTTCCGCAACCTGCGCCCGAAGATCCAGATGATCTTCCAGGATCCCTTCGCCTCGCTGAACCCGCGCTCGACCATCGGCCATATCCTGACGGTCGGCCCGATCACACATGGCATGAACCCCGCACAAGCCCGGGATGAAGCGCGCAAGCTGCTTCGGCATGTGGGCCTCGATGAGCGCGCCTACGGCCGGTATCCGCACGAATTCTCGGGCGGCCAGCGTCAACGCATCGGCATTGCGCGCGCGCTCATGTTCAAGCCCCGGCTTCTGGTCGCGGACGAGGCCGTCTCGGCACTCGACGTGTCGATCCAGGCGCAGATCCTGAAGCTTCTTGACGAAATCCAGCGGGAAACCGGCGTGTCGATGATCTTCATCACGCACGATCTGCGGGTAGCCTCGCAGATCTGCGACCAGATCGCGGTCATGCAACACGGGCGCATCGTGGAAAGCGGCCCGCCCTCGCAGATCTTCCTCAACCCGCAATCGAGCTACACGCGCGAACTGGTCGCCGCGATCCCGGGCGCCCGCCCGGACGGGCAGACCATGGCGCCTGCGCATTGACGACGACCGGAAACCAGACTGAACCACAAGGGGGAATACCAATGACGGACAAGATCACGAAAACGGCCGCATTGTCGCGCCGCAGCGCGCTGAAGATGATGGGCCTCACCGGTGCTGCCGGCATGCTGGCGCCGAACCTGCTGGGCAAACCCGCCTTCGCGCAGACGCCGCCCGATGCGCCCTCTGGCCGGGTCATCGTGGGCCTTTCGCAGGAGCCTACGGTTCTCAACCCGCTGATGGCCAAGATCGAGGTCGATGACGGCGTTCACTTCGCGCTCTTTGACGCCTTGTTCCGCGTGACGCCCGAAGGCGAGATCGTCCCGAACCTCGCCACCGAAGTGCCGACGCAGGAAAACGGCGGCATCTCCGAGGATGGCCTGGAATGGCGCATCAAGCTGCGCGATGACGTGCAGTGGCATGACGGGGAGCCCTTCACGGCCGAGGATGTGAAGTTCACGCTCGAGCTGATCCTGAACCCGGATTTCCGCGCCTGGCGGACCGCCGGACATGCGCTGCTGCGCGACATCACCGTGGTCTCGGACACCGAGATCAGCTGGCGGATGGAAGAACCGTTTGCGCCTTATCTTTCCTTCCTTACCGAGACCTTCATCGTGCCGAAGCACGCCTTCGATGGTGTCGAGGACCCGAACACGGCGCCGTTCAACTCCAACCCCATCGGCACCGGCGCCTTCAGGTTCACACGGCGCACCGCGGGCGACAATATCGAGCTTGCGGCCAATCCGGATTACTTCGGCGAAGGCCCGTATCTGGAGCAGCTGGTCTTCAAATACATCCCCGATCTGACGGTGCTCTATACCCAGTTCCGCAGCGGCGATATCGACCTTGTCGGGCGCCAGTTCATCACGCCGGACAACTATGCCGAGGCCACCTCTCTGCCGGACCGGGTGGTGGCGCGGGTGTCGGCCCCCTCGGTCGAGACGATCTACCTCAACCAGGAGCGCCCGCAGTTCAAGGAACTGGCGGTGCGCGAGGCGCTCTATGCCGCGATCGACAAGGAATCGATCATCAACGCGCTCTACTACGGCCTGCCGGAGAACGCCGAGACCTTCATGCCGCCGAGCTCTTACTACCATCACGGCGATCTGCCGCGGCACGAGTTCAACCTCGAGCGCGCGCGCCAGATCCTCGATGACGCCGGCTGGGTTCCCGGTCCCGATGGCATCCGCCAGAAGGACGGTGTGCGGCTTTCCTTCGAGAACTCCACCACCTCGGGCAATCACCTGCGCGAACAGGTACAGCAGTTCATGCAGCAGACCTTCCGCGAGATCGGGGTCGAGATGACCATCTCGAACCTGCCCGCCGCGGTCATCTGGGGAGAATTCTGGGTTCAGTCGCAGTTCGACTCGGTCATCGTGGGCATCACCTTCCTGATCGGCGCCGACCCCGATGTCACCAACCGCTTCCATTCGCGCGCCATTCCGGCCCAGGGCGGACGCGGGTCGAACAACTCGCAATACGTCAACCCCGAAGTCGATGCGCTGCTCGAGGAAGGGACAAGGACGTTCGATCCCGAAGCGCGGCGCGAGATCTATACGCAGGTCCAGGAACATATCCGGCGCGACCTGCCCTTCCTGCCGCTCTTCTCCAGCGCAGAGGTGCATGGCCACAAGGCAGGCCTGCAAGGGGTCGAGCCGAATGCCAATACCCGTACCGAAAGCTGGAATGCCGCAAGCTGGTACTGGGCCTAAGACACGCAGGCAGCCGCGCGGAGATCCGCGCGGCTGCCCCTACGAGAAGCCACTTTCCGACATCATCCCGGGGGCGTCATGCTTGGATTCCTGTTGAACCGCCTGTGGCAGAGCGCGGTGCTGCTGGTAATCGTCTCGATCATCGGGTTTCTGGTCCTGAACCTGATCCCCGGCGGGCCGCTTTCCCAGTTCGCACTCGATCCGGGCATGACGCAGGACGATATCGACAGGATCGCGGCGCAGATGGGCCTCGACCGACCGCTGCTGGTGCAGTATTTCGACTGGGCCTGGAAGCTTCTGCAGGGCGACTGGGGCCACAGCTTCCGCGACGGCTCCCCAGTGCTCGATGTCATCCGCCGCCATCTCTTCGCGACGCTTCTGCTGATGGGTTCCTCGACGGCGATCGCCATCGGCCTCGGCACCTGGATCGGCATCCGCGGCGCGACGCATCGCTATTCGACCTTCGACTATTCCGCGACGATCGGAGCGATGATCGCGCTGTCGATCCCCACCTTCTGGTTCGGACTGGTCGGGATCTATGTCTTCTCGCTCAGGCTGGGTTGGGTGCCGGCCGGCAACATGTACACGATCGGCGATCAATCGTTCCTGAACTATCTGCACCACCTCATCCTGCCCAGCGTCGTGCTGGCGCTGGTCAACATCGCGGTCTGGAGCCGGTACATGCGTTCGGCGACGCTGGACGTGATCAGCCAGGACTTCGTCAACACCGCCCGCGCCAAGGGCGTCAGCGAGCGGCGCGTGCTGATGAAGCATGTGGTCGGCAATGCGCTTCTGCCGATGATCACGCTGGCCGGCATGCAGCTGCCCAGCCTCCTGAGCGGCGCGCTGGTGACCGAGACCGTCTTCACCTGGCCGGGCATGGGCCGGCTGTTCCTCGATAGCCTGGGATACAGCGACTATCCGGTGGTGATGGGTCTTCTGATGTTCTCGGCCATCCTGGTGCTTCTGGGCAACCTGATCGCCGACATCATCGTCGCCCTTGTCGATCCTCGCATTCGTCTGGGCTGAGCCCGTCACTTCGCTTCTGGACAGGAGTTTCCCATGACCGCAATCACCGATAGCGCTGATGCCACCCGGTGGTGGCAAAGTCGCGCGGTGCGGCGTTTCCGGAACCACAAGCTGGCGATGATCGGCATGGTGATGATCGTCGCGCTGACGCTGGCCTGCGTCTTCGGTCCCTATCTGCTGCCTCACGATTCGCTCAACATCAACCTGATCGCGCGCTTCTCGCCGCCGCTGACGGGGGACCACTATCTGGGCACCGACCCCCTTGGCCGCGATATTGCGGCGCGGCTCCTGATGGCCGGGCGGATATCCTTGCTTGTCGGCTTCTTCGCGATGGTTCTCTCGACGGTGATCGGCGCCGCCATCGGTGTCATCGCAGGCTATCGCGGCGGCTGGGTCGGCGCGGCGCTGATGCGGATGACCGACGCCTTCCTGTCCTATCCGTCGATCTTCCTGCTGCTTGCGCTGGCCGCTCTTCTGAAGCCCAGCCCGGTGATGATCACGATCATCATCGCCGTCACCAGCTGGATGGAGATCGCCCGCATCGTGGAAGCCGAGGTCCGTTCGCTGCGCGAGCGAGAATTCGTTCAGGCCGGCCGCATGCTGGGGCTGAGCGGCACGCATATCATGTTCCGCGAGATCCTGCCCAACGCCATGGGCCCGATCATCGTCGCCGCCACCCTGACGGTGGCACGTGCGATCCTTCTGGAGGCCTATGTCAGCTTCCTCGGCTACGGCATCCAGCCGCCGCTGCCCAGCTGGGGCAACATGCTCAACGGGGCGCAGCAGTACCTGGCCACGGCGCCCTGGCTCGCCATCATCCCAGGCATCACCATCACCATCGCCGTGACCAGCTTCAACTTCATCGGCGATGGGTTGCGCGACGCGCTCGATGTGCGCAACGATCATCCGTAGGAGCCGATGAATGGCACTTCTGGCAAATATCGACACTGCGCGGGGTGAAAAGCTGCGCGAGCTTCTGTCGCGGCTCCTTCCCGAGCAGCAGGTGGTGCTCGCCGAGGAAGCGTTCGACCCAGCCGCCATCCACCACCTGCTGACCTGGAAGATCCCCGACGACATCGCCCGCTTCACCGCGCTTCGCACGGTCTTCTCGGTCGGCGCAGGCGTCGATCAGTTCACCGGGCTGCGGCTGCCCGAGGGCGCGAAACTGGTGCGCCTGGTCGCGCCGGGACTGGCGGCGATGATGCAGGAATACGTCACGATGGCGGTCCTCGGACTGCATCGCGATCTGCCCGCCTATGTCGCCCAGCAGCGGACGCAGACCTGGAAAATGGTCTCGATCCCGCCCCCGGCGTCCGAGCGCCGCGTCGGCGTCATGGGTCTGGGCGAGCTGGGCAGGGCCGCGCTCACCGCGCTGAAGCCCTTCGGCTTTCCGCTCGCAGGCTGGGCGCGCAGCCCGCATCGGATCGAGGGGGTGGCGTGCTTCCACGGGGCGGACATGCTGGACGACTTCCTGTCGCGCTGCGACATCCTCGTCTGTCTCCTGCCCCTGACGTCGCAGACGGAGAGCATTCTGGACGCGAAGCTCTTTGCGCGACTGCCGCGCGGTGCGGCTCTGGTGCATGTCGGGCGCGGCCGGCAACTGAACCACGCCGACCTCACCACCGCACTTGACGCAGGTCAGCTTCGCGCCGCGGTGCTCGACGTCGTGCATCCCGAGCCTCTGCCTCAGGATCACCCCTTCTGGAGCGATCCCCGGATCCTGCTGACCCCGCATATCGCCTGCATCACGCAGGTCGAAACCCTCGCACCGGCAATCGCGGCCAATCTGACGTCCCTGGCGCAGGGCAA
>ERZ869909.917-NODE-917-length-27510-cov-103.638137_pt1 | contig 27510 bp, 16 predicted proteins | sample MGYA00520892_ERZ869909 | MGnify/ENA primary metagenome ERZ869909 (study PRJEB32215, sample SAMEA104723947) | bioreactor metagenome | biome: bioreactor; feature: anaerobic bioreactor; material: water | place: China | collected 2015-03-12 ... | reverse complement strand
GCGCTGCAGCAGGCCATCGAGTCCAGCCAGCTGTTCCTGTCCGCCGCCGAGCGTGGCGAACAGCTGGGGCTGCGCGACCTGGTCGACGTGCTGGATGCGCGCGCCAGCCTCTACGACCAGCGCATCCAGTACGTCGAGGCCCTGGGGCGCTACCTGCTCGACCGCCTGGCGTTGCAGGCAGCGGTGGGCGCCCTGGGGGATGACGACCTGGCGGCGACGATGGACCTGCTGGATCGCATCACCCGCCCCGCGAGCTGACGAAGGGGTCAGGGATGCGCCCGAAAAGTACCAGCAGCGACTGGCTGCGCCGCGGCATGCGCAGCTTCGATGCCGCCATCGCCATGGCGGTGGGCTTCGGGCTGCTTCTGCTGCTGCCCAACCTGGAGCAGGCCAGCGGCATCGAGTACCCGCTGCTGATCCTGTTTGGCAGCCTGCTGCTGCCGGCCTGCGGCGAGCTGCTGGGCCTCTACCAGCCCTGGCGGGGTCGCAGTCTCTTCACCATGCTGGGCGTCTATGCGGCCGGCTGGGCGCTGACGCTGGTGCTGCTCAGCCTGTTTCTCGTCCTGACCCAGAGCGCCGTGCTCTTCTCCCGGGCCTGGATGGCCGGCGCGGCACTTGGCGTGCTGGCCTGCGGTATGCTGCTGCGCGGCACCCTGTATCTCGTGCTGCGCCGCCTTCGCGCTAGCGGGCGCAATCAAAAGCGCGTTCTGCTGGTGGGGGTACCCGACAATATCTCGCGCATCGACCAGCGTCTCCGCGACCTGCCCTACCTGGGCTACCGGGTGGGGCAGGTGCTTGCCGATGACGGCGTCGCCAACGGTGGCGACGCCATGCTCGACAGTGTCGAAGCGCTGGCCCGTGAGAGTGTCTTCCAGCGCGACTTCGACGAGGTCTGGCTGACCTATCCACTCGCCCAGGGCGAACGGGTGAGACGGCTGGCATCGGCGCTGACCGTTGTGCCGGTGGATGTGCGCTACTTTCCCGATCTCTCCGATGTGCGCCTGCTCAACCACCGGGTGACCCAGGTGGCGGACCTCTACTCGCTGGATCTCAATCGCTCGCCCCTGAGCGGCCCGCGGCGGCTGATCAAGGCGCTGGAGGACCGCCTGCTGGGGCTGGCGCTGTTTATCGCCTTTCTGCCGGTGATGCTGCTGGTGGCCCTGGCCGTCTACTGGACCATGGGGGGGCCGGTGCTCTTCAAGCAGTATCGCCACGGCCTCGACGGCAAGCGGTTTCGCATCTACAAGTTTCGCACCATGGCGCCGCACGACGGCAGCGGAACCCTGCAGGCGCAGCATGGAGACCCGAGGGTCACGCCGCTGGGTGCTTTCCTGAGGCGCACCAGCCTGGATGAGCTGCCGCAGCTCTACAACGTTCTGCAAGGGCGGATGTCGCTGGTGGGGCCCAGGCCCCATGCCATGGATCACAACGAGTACTACAAGGACGAGATCGAGGCCTACATGCAGCGCCACCGCGTCAAGCCCGGCATGACCGGCTGGGCGCAGGTCAACGGCCTGCGCGGCATCACCGAGGATGTCGATCTGATGCGCAAGCGGGTCGAGTACGATCTCTATTACATCGACAACTGGTCGCTGGGCCTCGACCTCAAGATTCTGGTCATGACGGTGACCAGAGGATTCATCAACCAGCAGCCCTGATGTTGCCCCCCGGCGACTCCTATGTCACTTGGCGAAGTGGTATGATTTCGCGCCATTGAAACAGCAACCGTCGACAGGCCGCGGCCGGTGGGCCCGGCAAGGAGCGCCATTTTGTCCACGCCCCCAAGGAAAGCCCCGCTTACGCCCGTCATTCTCTCCGGGGGGGCGGGCTCGCGGCTGTGGCCGGTCTCGCGCGAGCACTATCCCAAGCAGTTTCAGCGGCTTAACAGCAGCAGCGTGAGCCTGCTGCAGGAGGCGGCTCTGCGCATGGGGGGCGTGGCCGGCATCGACGCCCCGCTGCTGGTGTGCAACGAGGAGCACCGTTTCCTGGTGGCCGAGCAGCTGCAGGAGATCGGCTTCGCGCCGAAGAAGATCATCCTCGAGCCCTGCGGCCGCAACACCGCGCCCGCCGTGGCCCTGGCGGCGCTGAGCCTGGCCGAGCAGCAGCCCGAGGCCCAGCTGCTTGTCATGCCCGCCGACCACGTCATCGAAGACGCCGGTGCCTTCCAGGCCGCCGTGGCAGAGGGGAAGCCCCTGGCCGAGGCGGGCCGGCTGGTGACCTTCGGTATTACCCCTCAGCGGGCCCACACCGGCTACGGCTATATACGCCGGGGAGCGGCGCTGGCGGAGGGCGGCTTCCAGGTCGACGCCTTTGTCGAAAAGCCCGATGCCGAACGGGCCCAGCGCTATCTCGACAGCGGTGACTATCTCTGGAACAGCGGCATCTTCCTGTTTCGCGCCGACCGCTACCTGGCGGAACTGGAAGCCCAGGCGCCCGCCATGCTCGACGCCTGCCGCCGCGCCTTCGCGCGGCGCCGCGAAGATCTCGACTTCCTGCGCGTGGATGCTGACGCCTTTGCCGAGAGCCCCGGCGACTCCATCGACTATGCGGTGATGGAGCACACCCGCGCCGCCGCCGTGGTGCCCATGGCGCCGGGCTGGAGCGATATCGGCGCCTGGGATGCGGTGCATGAGCTCAAGGGCGACGCGGCGGCGGGCGGCAACGCCCTGAGTGGCGATGTGCTGGTCCACGCCACGAGCGACTGCCTGGTGCACAGCCAGTCGCGCCTGGTGGCCACCGTCGGCGTCAGGGATCTGGTCGTGGTGGAAACCGAAGATGCCGTGCTCGTCGCCGATCGGGGCGCGACCCAGGACGTCAAGCGCATCGTCGAGCGGCTCAAGGCGGAGGGGCGGCGTGAAACCCAGTCCATGGCGCAGGTGTATCGACCCTGGGGGTACTATCGTACCCTGGCACTGACGCCCTGCTTCCAGGTGAAGGAGATCGTGGTCAAGCCCGGCGCCAAGCTTTCCCTGCAGATGCATCACCACCGCGCCGAGCACTGGGTCGTGGTGCAGGGCACCGCCAGAGTCACGCAGGGAGAGGGGAACGGCAATGGCGAGCCGCTGCGCAGTTTCCTGCTCGGCGAGGACGAGTCCACCTATATTCCCCTGGGGACGGTGCATCGACTCGAGAACCCCGGTGTCATCCCGCTGCGCCTGATCGAGGTGCAGACCGGCAGCTATCTGGGCGAAGATGACATCGTGCGCTTCGATGACGCCTATGGGCGCGTTGCCAAGCGTTCATGAGCCACGACGATATGCCGTCAAGCCTCACTGAGCTGCAGGCCTGGGGTAGCGCGCGGCGGGTTGCCATCGTTCACGACTGGCTGGTCGTCCAGGGGGGCGCCGAGAAGGTACTTTATGCGCTGCTGGAAGCCTTTCCCGGGGCGGATGTGCATACCCTGGTCGACTTCCTGCCCGAAGCGCAGCGCGGTCGTCTGGCGCGACATCGCGTCCATACCAGCCTGCTACAGCGCTGGCCCCTGGCCAGACGCTATTATCGGCACCTGCTTCCGCTGATGCCCTACGCCATCGAGCAGTTGGACCTGGGTGGCTATGACCTGGTGATTTCTTCCAGCCACTGTGTGGCCAAGGGCGTGGTGACCCACCCCCAGCAGCGGCATATCTGCTACTGCCATACGCCGATGCGCTACGCCTGGGACATGAAGGAGGCCTATCTCACCGATGCCGGCTTCAGGCTGCCCGGCCTGGAAGCCCTGGTGCGCCACAGGCTGGGCCGACTGCGCCAGTGGGACTTCTTCACGGCCAGCCAGGTGGATCACTTCGTGGCCAATTCTGCCCATGTGGCGAGACGTATCGCCAAGTACTACGGCCGCAGCGCCGAGGTGATCCACCCGCCGGTGGACCTCGACGCCTTCGCCTTCCACGAGGGGCCCCGAGAGGGGTATTACCTGGCCGCCTCGCGGCTGGTGCCCTACAAGCGCCTCGATGTGATCATTCGTGCCTTTCGCGAGATGCCCGAGCGGCGTCTCAAGGTGGTGGGTGATGGTCCCGAGCGCCAGCGTCTGGCATCGCTGGCTGCAGGCTGCGCCAATATCGAGCTGCTGGGCTATCAGCCCGATACCCGCCTGCGCGAGCTGATGGCCCACGCCCGCGCCTTCGTGTTCGCCGCCGACGAGGACTTCGGCATCATGCCGCTGGAGGCCCAGGCAGTGGGCACGCCGGTGATCGCCTTCGGCCGGGGCGGCGCCCTGGAGACCGTGCGTGGACCGGAGCAGGGCAGTGCGGCCTCCGGGTGCTTTTATACCGAGCAACGACCCGATAGCCTCAGGTCGGCGGTGGAGCGCTTCGAGGAGAGCGATATTTCCCCCCATGCCTGTCGGCGGCAAGCCGAGCGCTTCAGCCCCCAGCGCTTCTGGAGGCAGTGGCTGGAGCTGCTGACCGCCGACCCCACTTCCCGCGATGATAGGGAGTCGTCATCATGAAGAGCACACTGCGCCGCCTGGTAGCGCGTCTGCTGCATCGTCTGGTGCGGATACCGGGTCTCAAGCTGGCGGGGCAGCGTTTCCTGAGCCGCTTTCCCCGGCTGCGCGGCCTGGTGCTGCGCATGCTGCACGGTGAATCCTGGGCTGTTCCGGACGCACCGGCGCCCAACGCCTTCGATACCCGGGGGGAGCGCCAGCAGCGACTGCTGGAGGCCCTCGAAGCGCGCTGGGAGACTCGATCATGAGGACGCTGCACATCGTCGACAACCCTGCCGGCCAGCCGCTGGCGCAGGACACCGACTGGCTGGCGGCGCTGGCGGCATCGGCCACGCCCGGCGACCGGCTGATGCTGATCGGCTTCGGCCATGACGACCTGATCACCATTCGGCAGCGGCTGGCGGCGGTCTTCAGCGCTCCCGCCATTCTCTCGGTGGACCCGTTGGCCCTGACCGCACTCGGTGGCAGCGAGACCGAGTTGGCGCAGCTGGCGATTCGGCGCGCCATGGCGGGCATGGACGCCGCGACCCTCAGCTGCCGGGGGCATGCCGGGCAGCCACCGCGCTTCGACAGCCTGCACATGTCGCCTCCGTCTCAGGGTTCCCGCTCCCAGCCGGCGGTGGCTGGCGCCGGCCCGCTTCCGCGTCTCGCCTTCATCTCGCCGCTGCCGCCGGAGCCCACCGGCATCGCCGACTACAGTGCCGAGCTGCTGCCCTATCTGGCAGAGCACTATGCCATCACCTTGGTGGTCTCGCAGCCGGAGGTGGACGGTCAGCTGGCCAAACGCTTTCCGGTCATCGATGCCGACGCCTTTACGAAGCGTGCCGCTGAGTTTGACCGGGTGCTCTATCAGGTGGGCAACTCCCTCTATCACGCCTATCAGTTTGCGCTGCTCAAGCACCATCCCGGCTGTGTGGTGCTGCATGACGTCTATCTGTTCGATGCGGTCTGGTGGATGCAGGAGAGCCAGGCCTGGCCCGATGGGCTCGCCCGGCAGCTGTTCAGCGACCATGGCTTTCCGGCGCTGCTGGCCCTGCGCGAGGGCAGCGACCCGTCTTCCCGGGGGCCGGAGGACTACCCCGTCAATGGCTTCGTCACCCACGAGGCCGCCGGCCTGATCGTGCATTCGGCCTTCGCCCGCGACCTCGATCGCCACTGGCGACCCGAGGCCCAGGAGGCGCCTGCGGCGGTGATTCCCCATCTTCGCCAGCTGCCCGCGCCGGTGACCACCGACGCCAGGCGCCAGGCCCGTGAGGCCCTGGGCATCGGCCAGGATACCTGCCTGATCGCCAGCTTCGGGGGCCTCAACCCCAAGAAGCTCAGCGACCTGCTGGTCGCCGCCATTCTGGATACGCCGCTGGGCGAGCGGCCCGATATCCAGCTGGTGCTGGTCGGCGCCCAGCACGGGGGCGAGTTCGGGCGCCAGCTGGCCCGGCGGCTGCGTGGCCATCCTCGGGCGGCGCGCGTCACCATCACCGGTTATGTCGACCGAGCCCGCTATGGCCAGTGGCTGCAGGCGGCGGACATCGCCGTGCAGCTCCGTCAGCACTCCCGAGGAGAGAGCTCCGGCGCCATCTTCGACGCCATGGCTCACGGCCTGGCGGTGGTTGCCAATGCCCACGGCAGCAGCGCAGAGCTCCCCGAGTCGGCGGCCGTCATGCTGCCCGAGCGGGTCGAGCTCGAGGCCCTGTCGAACTGTCTGTCTGCGCTGGTCGATTCCCCTGAGCGCCGCCGTTCCCTGGGGGAGGCCGCTCGTGGCTTCGTGGCCGAGGCCCTGGACCCCAGCCGCATCGCGGCCCGCTATCGGGAGGCGATCGAAGGCTTCGCTCAGGGCACCCGTCGCCAGCGTGCGGAGCAGTGGCTGGACCGTCTGGCGGCCTGCCCGGCGCTGCGGGAGATGGACGAACCGCAAGTGATGGCGGCCACGCGAGCCCTGTGCGACCTCGACACCACGGCCCCGGCGCAACCGCCCCGCATCCTCTTCGATGTCAGCACCATTGCCTGGCACGACCTCAAGACCGGTATCGAGCGGGTCACCCGGCGCCTGGCCGACCAGCTGCTGCGCCATCCGCCCCCGGGCTGGCGGGTCGAACTCATTCGCTGGGGGGGTGACGATTTCCACCTCGCCAGGGGCTTCGCCTGCGACCAGCTGGGCATCGAGCCGGTGGCCCCGGACCGCCCCTGCGAAGCGCGTCCCGGCGACATCTACGTCAGCGTGGAGTGGGCCCCGCCGCTGCTCGAGCAGGCCGGCCACGCCCTCAAGCGCCTGAAGGCCCGCGGCGTACGCTGCTATTTTACCGTCCACGACCTCCTGCCCCTGCGCCTGCCGGAATGCTTTCCGGCAGAGACGCCGGCGCGAATGCGCACCTGGTTCGAGGGGGTGGCGGGGCTGGCCGACGGCATTACCTGCGTCTCGGCCACGGTGGCCGAGGACGTGCGCCAGGAGCTGTCGAGACTCGCGCTGCCCGCTCCGCCCTGGGTCGAGTTCTTTCATCTGGGCGCCGACTTCTCGGCGGGGGGCGGTGAGGCGGCCGAACCTGACCCCGGGGAGCAGGCGCTGCTGAGGCGGGTGGCGCAGGCCAGCGGGGCGACCCTGCTGATGGTGGGTACCGTGGAGCCACGCAAGGGCCACCGCCAGGTGCTCGGTGCCCTGGAGCAGTGCTGGGCGCAGGGCCTCGAACTCAATCTGGTGATCGTCGGCAAGCAGGGGTGGGACGTCGACGACCTGGCCCGGCGGATCGGCGGCCACCCCCAGCGCCAGCAGCGCCTGTTCTGGGTGGAGGGGGCAAGCGACCCCCTGCTTCAGCGGCTCTATGCCGGCTGCGATGGCCTGGTGGCCGCCTCCCTGGGCGAGGGGTTTGGCCTGCCGCTGATCGAGGCCGCCCACCACGGCATCCCCATCCTGGCCCGCGATATCCCGGTGTTCCGCGAGGTGGCGGGGGAGCACGCCGACTACTTTACCGCCGACACGGACGCAGATCTGGCCGCGGCGCTGCGGGACTGGCAGCGTCGCTGGCGGGCCGGCGAGGTACGTGACGCCCGCGACATGCCCTGCCAGAGCTGGGCCCAGAGTACCCGCCAGTGGCTGGGCCACATTCTTGCCGACCAGCCGGTGCCGGCGGCGCCCGGTCAGCCCCTGGAGCTTGAGCAGCTCCCGGAAGCGAATCAAGCAGAGGAAGGAAAAGCATGCTGAGCGCACTGCAGCCACGCCTGGCGGGCTGGAAGGTCCAGCTGCCGCTCATCTGGCACCTGGCCCGCCAGGAGCTGGTCGATCGGCACAAGGGCTCGCTGATCGGCAAGGCCTGGACGCTGATCGGCCCGCTGGTCAATATTCTCGTCTTCGTCCTGGTCTTTTCACGCATCATGGGCGCCCGACTGGAAGGCTTCGGTGCCGAGATCGACCAGTACACCTACAGCATCTATCTGATCTGCGGCATTCTCGCCTGGACGGCCTTCGCCAAGTCGCTCAGCAGCATTACCAACCTCTACACCGAGCGCGCCCACCTGATCACCAAGGTCAAGGTGTCACTCAAGGCGCTGCCGGTATCGGTGCTGATGGCCGAGAGCGTCGTCTATCTCATCAGCATGGTCTTCTTCGCCGCCTTTCTCTGGCTGATCGGCTTCCCCTTCAGCGCCTGGTGGCTGGGCGTGCCCCTGGTGTTCGCCCTCCAGCTGGCCTTCACCTACTCGCTTGGCCTGCTGCTGGCCATCCTGGCGGTCTATCTCAAGGATATCAAGGAGGCCGTGGCCGTCCTGCTGCCCGTGCTGTTCTGGACCACGCCTATCGTCTACGTCAGCGATATCCTGCCGGAGTGGGTGATGGGCTACATGCGCTTCAACCCCATCTACCAGCTGGTCGACGCCTATCGTGACCTCATCATGTACCAGCAGTGGCCCGGCGGCCTGGGCCTGGCCGGGGTGGCCGGCCTCACCGCGGTGCTGCTGCTGATCGCCCTGTGGCTGCTCAGGCGCACCGAGCGCGACCTGCGCGACTGTTTATGACCCCGCTCAGGGCTGTCTATTTACAACCCCGCTCAGGGCTGTCCGTGACGCTTTTCAAGCCGTGACGCTTTTCAAGAGAGACCTGCGATGATCACCGTCAACGATCTGCACAAGTCCTTCAAGCTCTTTGCCAAGCCTGCCGATCGTCTGCTGGAGGCCGTCACCGGCCGCGCGCGTCATGCCACCCATGTGGCACTGGATGGCGTCAGCTTTCAGGTGGGGGAAGGCGAGGTGCTGGGAGTGCTGGGCCGCAACGGCGCCGGCAAGTCCACCCTGCTCAAGCTGATGACCGGCGTGCTGATGCCCGATGCGGGCCATATTCACATCGACGGTCGCGTCACCGGCCTGCTGGAGCTGGGCACCGGCTTCAACACCGAGCTCAGCGGCGCTCAGAACATCACCGCCAACGCCCTGATGCTGGGCATGACCCACGAGGAGATCGACGCCCGCCGCCAGGCGATCATCGACTTCTCCGAGCTGGGCGAGTACATCGACGAACCGCTGCGCACCTACTCCTCCGGCATGGTGATGCGCCTGGGGTTTTCCATCGCCATCCACGCCGACCCGGCTTGCCTGCTGGTGGACGAAGCCCTGTCGGTCGGCGACGGCTACTTTCAGCAGAAGTGCATGAAGCGCATCCGCGAGTTCAAGGCGCAGGGAGGGGCCATCCTCTTCGTTTCCCACGACCTCAACGCCGTCAAGGTGCTGTGCGATCGTGCCCTGGTGCTGGAGGGGGGGCGGGTGGTGCACGAAGGCGACCCGGAAGGAGCGGTCAACCTCTACAACCGCATCATGGCGCGCCAGGCCGAAGAGGAGGAGGGGCGCCATCAGACCCGCCACCAGGGCGCCTATGGCACCCGTCAGGTAGAGATCACCGCTGCCCGGGCCCTGGGCCGAAGCAGCGGCAGCAGCACCCTGAGCAGCGGCGATACCCTGGAACTGACGCTGGAGCTCCAGGCCCATCAGGCGCTGGATGATGTGGCCCTCGGTGTGCTGATACGCGACCGTTTCGGGCAGGACATCTTCGGTATCAATACCCACCAGCAGCAGGGGGCCTTCAGCATGGCGGCCGGCGAGCGGCGGCATATCCAGCTGGCCATCGAAACCGCCATCGCCCCCGGGAAGTACACCATCACCCTGGCGCTGCACTCCGGCGACCACCATCTGGACGACTGCTACTGGTGGCACGACGGCGCCCTGCAGTTCGAAGTAGCCGGCTACCTGGGCAGCAAGTTCTCCGGCATCTGCCGCCTGCCCTGCCGGGTCGAGCTCGACGCCGCCGTGCCCCAGGCCTCGGAGGAGACCCCATGAGCCGTTCGACCGACCTGGAGACCCTGGTGGAGCGGTTGCGCGATGCCGCCGCCACCCTGGATGCCGACCAGCCCCCCATCGCCCCGCCCATCGGCGACTGGCATCGGCGCCTGGATGAGCTGCGCGACCGCCAGGAGGAGCCCTTTCCCCTGCTCGACCCTGCCGCGCCGAGCCTGGCCGAACTGCTGGCGTTGGATCGCGATGACGAGACCTTCGTGGCGGGGCTCTATCAGCACCTGCTGGGCCGCGATATCGACCCGGAAGGGCTGCGGCATTACCTTGCGGAGTGCCGGCGGGCGGGGCGCCTGGCGGTGGCGGTCGCGATCAGCGAGTCCGAGGAAAGTCTCCAGCACTGCAAGCAACATGCTATCTGCTTGCCCGCGGGCCTGCAGCGCGCGTGGCGCTGGCGGAAGCGCCTGGCGCGACTACGAGGCCCTGGGCAGCGCCTATGGCAGAGCTCCCTGAGGAGAGTGACCCGGTGGCGCAAGTCACGCTGGGCGCTGGATGCTGCACTATGCCGCCTGCTGGTGCAGGAGCCGAACTGGACGGCCGAGCGCCATCAGCTGGCCACGGCCATTCTGGAAATGGACGACCGCCAGCGTCATTTCGGCCACCGCCAGGACCATGAATACGCCCGCCAGCAGGCCCTCTGGCAGCAGCTGGCGGCCTGGCGCCGTGCCGGCCAGCCTGCGACCAGCGCCGACGCGCCAAGGCCCGTGGAGGCGGCGGCCGCCGCCGGCGAACTGGACGCCTACTACCTGGCCTTCGAAGCCGCCTTCCGCGGCCCCGAGGCGGATATCGCCGCCCACCTGGACCATTACCGCGGCGACTGGACTCGCGCGCGCCGAGTCGGTGAGCACGCCCTGGACCTCGGCTGTGGCCGCGGCGAATGGTTGCGGCTCCTGCGCCAGGCCGGTTTTTCCCCTCGCGGTATCGACCTCAATGCCACCATGGTCGAGCACTGCCGCGAGCAGGGCTTCGAGGCTGCCCAGCAGGACGCCCTGGCGGCGCTTCGCGCCTGTGAGGCGGACAGCCTGGCGCTGATCAGCGGCTTCCACATCGCCGAGCACCTGCCCTTCGAGGCGCTCTTCGCCCTGGTGGCCGAGGCCCATCGCGCCCTGGCGCCCGGCGGTGTGCTGATCCTGGAAACGCCCAATCCCGAGAACCTGATCGTGGCCAGCTACAGCTTCTACCATGACCTGACCCACCGAAACCCGCTCACCCCCCCCACCCTGCAGTTTTTGCTGCAGTTCCACGGCTTCGGCGACGCCGCCATTCGCCGCTTCAACCCGCCGCCCGAAGAGACCCGGGTGCCCGGAGAGGGAGCCGTGGTCGAGCGCCTCAACGCCATGCTGGCCGCCCCCATGGACTATGCGGTGACAGGCACCAAGGCGGCGCCCAGCCAGGAGGGAATATGAGGCTGCTGGTGACCGCCAACCAGACCCCTTTTGTGGCGGGGGGCGCCAATCATCACGTGGAGGGCCTGGTGGCAGCGCTGCGCGAGCACGGCCATCAGGTGGAGTGCTTGCGTCTGCCGTTCCACTACGACGAGCACCATATTCGTCGCCAGATGGCCTATGCGGAGGGGCTGGAGGTTCGAGCGCCCAACGACGTCGCAGTGGATCGGGTCATCAGCCTGCAGTTTCCGGGGTATGGCGTCAGCCACCCGGAGCATGTGGTATGGCTGATGCATCAGCACCGCGTCTGCTACGAGCTTTACGACCCGACCGCTGCCAGCGCCGCCCTGCGCGAGCTCAGGCCGGAGGTCGAAGCCTACGACGCTCGCCATCTGGCCAGAGCACGGTGGCTGTTCGCCAACTCGCCCCGCGTCGCCGAGCGCTTGCGCGAGCATAGCGGCCTGACCGCCGAGCCGCTGTACCATCCTCCCCATCAGGCCGAGCGCTTCACCTGTGCAGACGACTGGGGCTATGTGTTCTACCCTAGCCGTCTGGAGTCGCTGAAGCGACAGGCGCTGCTGATCCAGGCCGTGGCCCTGTGCCGCGAGCCCGTTCGTCTGCTGCTGGCCGGGCAGGGAAGCCAGGGAGCAGCGCTGGCCGCTCTGATAGAAAAGCTGGGCGTGGCGGACCGAGTACGCCTGCTGGGCCACATCGGCGAAGCGGAAAAGTTGACGCTTTATGCGCACGCCACCGCGGTCGCTTTTCCGAGTTTCGACGAGGACTATGGCTACATTACCCTGGAAGCCATGCTGAGTGCCAAGCCGGTGATTACCTGCACGGATAGCGGAGGCCCGCTAGCGTTTGTCGAGCCGGGTGTGACAGGCTGGATCAGCGAACCCACTCCCGAAGCCATGGCCGTAGCGCTGGAGGAGGCGTGGTCCCATCGAGCGAGAAGCCGCGAGATGGGGCGCGCTGGGCGCAGCGCCTACGCCGAGAAGCAGATCACTTGGCCACGCGTTGTCGAGCGCCTTTTGCAGCCAGCATAGGCCAGCGCGAATCCCGAGCAGGCGCGACGCGACGAGCCCACTGCGCGAACCAAGGATATCCCGAGCGTTGATTTATCGTGTCAAAGGGTTTTGGGTGGTTTTGTACTACACCCGTGTGAGATATGGCTTACAAAGCGCCGGCCTTGCGGACGAGTAACCGTGGGGAAACCGGATAATGCGTTGACGTTGTTGCGCCGGGCCTATTACATTACCTGAGTGTGCGCATGGGTGTGGCATGCCGCCAGCTGCGCTGCTTCATGACAAGGGAACGCTCGCGGCAGAGGCATGTGCATCAGGCAGCAACAAGGCAGCAATAAGATTGCAAGACCTCTAGAGGAAAAGCTTGGCCTTGAGCGCTCAAGGCAAGGAATTAGAGGAGGAGCCGGTGCCAAGCACCGGCATCTTGGAAACGCAAGGAGACTATAGTCCCATGGCTACACAAGCATCCCTTGATCTGGTCCAGAAGCTGTACGTGGCCTACTATGGCCGCCCGGCTGACCCCGCCGGTCAGCAGTACTGGGCAGAGCAGATCGATGAGCAAGGGGTTGATTCGGTTATCAATTTCTTTGGCACCTCGCCGGAATTCGATGCCCGCTTCGGCAGCATGTCCAACGAGCAGCTGGTCAACAACCTCTACTTCCAGCTTTTCGGCCGCAGCGCCGAGCCGGAAGGCCTGGCCTTCTATGCTGGCCACCTGGACGCCGGCAACCTGACCCTGGCGGAAATCGCCCTGACCATCGCCACCGGCGCCCAGAACGAAGACGTCGCGGCGCTGAACAACAAGCTGGCCGTGGCCCAGTCGTTCACCAACGCCATTGATGATCCCAACGAGATCACCGCCTATCAGGGTAACGACGCCGCCAACTCGGCGCGTCAGTTCCTGGTCAACGTCGACGAGAACACCGACGCGTCCGCCGTGGACGTCGAGGGTTTCCTCGCCCAGCTGGTCCGGGCCTCCGGTGATCCCAGCACCCAGAACGTCTTCACGCTCACTGAACTTCCCAGCCAGACCGAGACCACGCTGGTTGTGGGCGAGAACGACGTACCGGCAGAGATGGCGCTGGCGTTCCTGCAGGACGTTGCACAGCTGGACCTGGTCAAGGAAGGCCTGCTGGATTCAAATGGCAACCTGACCAGCGGTATCGGCAACATCACCATCGAAGACAACACCGACGGCACCGCTCAAGTCATCATCAACACGGCCGACGGCGACCTGCTGAGCTTCGCGTTCGATGGCAATCTGGCGCTGTTCGCCCAGGTACTGTTCAGTGATTTCCTGGACACCGAAGAGACTACTACCCAGACCGGCATCGTGCTGACCACCACCCAGAACAACGGTGGTGCCTTCGGGTCTGGCTACACCACCGTTGCCAACGACCTGATCGTGGCCGGTCGCCCGGAGCTGCTGCACGGCGCCTACATCGACGGCGGCGGCGGCTACAACACCCTCGAAGTGGACATGAAGGGCTTTTTCGCCCAGCCGTTCCAGCTGCTGAACATTCAGGAAGTGCATGTCCAGAACATGCCGAACGTCTATGACCTGGATCAAACCATTCTGGCAGGCGTGCTGGATCGTGATGATGACTTCTCCGCCAACTTCCCGTTGCCTAACCTTCCGGAAGGTGCCGACAGCGTTCTTGACCTGAGCCGCGCTCGCGACCTCGAGAAGGTCGTTGTCAACGAGTCTGGCAACACCTTCGGTGGCCTGACCGGCAACCAGATGCTCGGCAACCTGCACATCGCCGGCATCAAGGGCGATGCGGTGGTTCGCCTGGAAGGCAACTTCCACCAGGAAGTGAACCTGTACTATGGCCGTGGCCTGGGCGATGCTGTCGAGCTCGAGCTGGCTAACGTCACCATGCGCGGTAGCCTCAGCCCCACTGGTGATACCCTCCTCAACCTCCAGCACAACGCCGGTACAGTGAACCTGCTGTCCGAAGGCCGCCTGAACGTCCTGCAGTCCGTGGACTTCGGCGACTTCCTGCGTGAGCTGAATATCTCCGGTTCCGGCGAGCTGGTCATTGACGATGCGCTGGAGTTTGCCTTTGGCGAAGTCAACATCGATGCTTCCGAGAACACCGGTGGCATTCGCCTGAAAGTCGACAGCGTCGCAGGTGAAAGCAACCTGAATGACGAAATCGGCTTCTCCGAGGAGCTGAGCGAAGTCACCATCAAGGGCTCTCAGGCGCGCGACGTGATCGAGATCGCCGGTACCGCTGACGGTGTCTATCTCGACATCGACATGGGCGCTGGCCGTGACACCCTGATCCTCGACGGTGTGGATGCCGGTCGCGGTTCCAAGATCGCCGGCAGCGAGCTGACCCTGCACATCATGAACGACGTTGACCTCGACCTGGTCAACATCGATGACGTCACCGTCGACCGTGTCGTGCTGCATGCAGGAAGTGAGCTGACTCTGAATCAGGAGCAGTTTGCCGCCTGGGGTGGTGTTCTTGAGACCAACCATCGCGACAATGCTGAAATCGAAGTGATCATTAGCGAAGACACCTCGCTGTCTGAGCTGATGACAGGCTTCGACCTCGACAGCAACATCAAGCTGAACCTGATCGTCGAGAAGGGCGCTACCCTGACCCTGACCGCCGAAGAGCTGCACAAGTACGTGGCGTTCGAAGGCATCGACGCCGATATGGATGGTCACCTGGTGATCACCGATGCCGGCCTCGGCTTCCGAGTGACTGATCAGTCCGACTATACCACTGGCGGTACCCTGGCGAACTACAGCGGCAGCGCCATGCAGAACATCACCATCGAGCGTGATGCCAATGGCTATGAGCGTCCTGCCAAGGATCAGAACACCGATATCCTGGTGATCGACTCCACCGACACCGACGGTGTGGTGGTTGGCGCCAACGACCTGCCGGGTGTTGGCGATGACACCGATGCCTTCAGCCTGAACGTGGGCACCCTGGTCATGCAGGGCGATCAGGCCATCACCTTCGATGCGCCGGTCGAGTTCCGGAGCAACAACTGGACCATCGACTTCTCTGAGCTGAGCGGCAGCCTGAACGGCCTGTTCATCCAGAACTTCGAGACCATCAATGTTGGGCCGGTTGCTGCCCACGGCCAGATCATCGGTAATCCCGGTGTGGCGACCCGTATCGACGTGGATCTGAGCGGCGCCGGCAACAGCGTTGGCTCTGCCGGGAATGAGAACGGTCTGAAGTCCTCTGGTGTGGAAACCTACGTGGTTCACACCGACGACGCTAATAACCAGTTCTTCGTCTGCGACCAGACCAAGGATCTGCAGACCCTCGGCCTGCAGGGCCAGGGCTCCATCACCTTCAGCCAGATCAACTGGGGCGTGAGCCTGCTGCTGGAAGGTGACGGCGCCGAAGACTGGAATGACCTGCCCAAGGCCAATGGCAACCCGGACGAGTCCAGCATCGGCTCTATCGTTGCCAACTACTTCCACCCGGGCGCTACCGTTGATGTTGCCATCAACAACCAGGGCCAGGCACTGGGCGTGACTTCTACCGGTGAAGCGCGTCCGCTGGTCGTGGAAAGCATCGAGATCAACAACGCCAAGACCATCAATGTCAGCATCGACGATGGTAACGCGGTGATCAAAGAGCTCGCCGGTGATGAGGTTGAAACCCTCAACCTGACCAGCGACTTCGACGTTACCCTGCAGCTGGATAACGACAACTCCGATCTCAATATCGACGCCTCCGGCGTGGCGGGTGATGCCACTCTGGTCATCACAGACAACGATGTCGACCTGGCCGACGCCGAGCTTTCCGGTATCGACGCCGTCGTCATGGAGCAGGGCTCTGACCTTACCCTGACCATCGAGCAGGTGCAGGACATCGGCGCCGAGAACTTCTCTCTGGCCGACGGCGCAACCGCTGCCACCCTGAACATCGGCAACTACGATGGCCAGGCGTTCGACTTCGGTTCCCTGGATCTCGAAGGCATCAACGTCGCTACCGTGACCACCATCGAGGGTGAGTTCACCGTCGATCCGGCTACCGACTTCACCGGCATCGGCCAACTGGTCATTCCGGAAGGTGCCAACGTCACCATCTCCGCCGAGCAGTTCAAGCAGCTGGTCGAGTCTGGCGCCACCATCGAGACTCAAGGCACCGCGCCGGATACCGGCAGCCTGATCGTCGACATGGACGGTGACCTGACCATCGGTGCCGATGACGAGTTCACCATCGACGGTTCCAACGTCACCTTCGCCATGGCCGACGGTGAAGTGCTGAACGTCGAAATCCTGTCTCTGGCCGATGGCCTGCAGGTGACCGGCGATGCCGACGCTGCCACCAAGCCGCTGGTCAACTTCCTGTTCGATAGCGATGCAGGCCCGAACGATCCGTTCACTGCGATCATCGACGTTGCCGGCTACCAGGACGTTGACGTGCGTATCCTCGATGCGCTGCTCAACAACTTCGAAAGTGCACCTGGTGTCAACAGTCAGGCGATCGAGCAGCTGCTCGAAAACCTCGACATGGCCAATATCCTCAACATCTATGCTGAGGAAGTGGAAGTCACCCCGGCCAGCCCGCACGAGCGTGATGTCGTGGTCGAGCCGGATGCCAGCCCGGAAGGTATCACCTTCGAGCCGGCCGCTGGTGCCGACTTCCTGCGTCGCGTCGAGCTGACCCTGCAGGCCGACGAAGACAATGCCGCAACCGTCGCTGGCGATATCTTCCTCGTAGATGGTGAATTCCGCGAAGACTTCACCTTGCTGACCATCAACACCCAAGACCTCGGTGGTGCCACCGGCCCGGTCTCCATCACTGGTGACATCACTGGTGACTTCCTCACCGAAGTGACCATCAACGCCGATGTGGATCTGACAGTTGGCGGCTCGCTGATCCTCGAGGGTGACGCGGACAACGACACTGCTACCATCACTCTGACCGGCGACGCCGATGTCACCGTCAAGGAAGTGGTCGCGGGTGCCGACATCGTCAACATCGTTTATGACACCACTGACTTCACCGGCAGCTTCGTGCAGACCGGCGGTAGCCCGGCGCTGTTGGGTGCAGTCGAGACCCTGACCTTCGAGGGTACTGGTGATGTCACTATCGGTACTCCGGAAGTGGCGGGTGCCGATACCCTCGAGGGTAATGTCTACTCTTGGGGCTCCAACGCCACCTCTCTGCACACCGTAAACGCCTCTGAGCAAAGCGGCAGCCTGACCATGGTGCTGGGTGTCGTGGGACTCAACGATGATGACGAGTTCAGCTTCACCGGTGGCACGGGTGTCAACACCCTGTGGCTCTCTGAGGTCGTTACTGATGCTGATCAGAACGCTGCGGGCGAGATCACTACCGTCTACGGTACCTCTGCGCCGGAACTCGGTACTGGCGCCAGCTGGTCCATCGACCTCTCAGAAGCGGCAGCCGGCAGTGCCCTGCGCATCACCGATGCAGTGATGCTGGATGCTGGCGACCTGACCCTGAACCTGGGTGACGCGGTGCTCGAGATCGATGGTAACGTCGACTTCCGTGACCTCGACAACCTGGTGTTCGAGGACGGTGCTCCGAACATCGTGCTGCTGGACGGTGCCACCGTGCGCATGACCGATGAGCAGTTCGAGGCCTTCGAGGCAGCGGGCGGCACCATCACTGGCGACACCGTGATCGAGATCACTGACGAGCTGACAGGCGTTATCGGCACAGATCTCACAGAAGTTCGCGGTGCTACCGAGCTTCAGATCGATTTCGGGAAGTCTGTCACCGTCACCGGTGAGCAGGCGTTGATCTCGCGCGTTTACGACTCTGCTGACGAAGATACGCGTGAACTGGGCGAGGCCGGTGCGCTGGCGGATGCGACTGTCGATGTCGAGGTCGCGGAAGATATCGACCTGACTCCGGTCAGCGATATGGCGAGTTTGACCATGCTCGATACTGGCGATGAAGATACCTTCATCACCGTGCAGCTGACCCCTGCCGAAGCCAGCCAGCTGGTGGGGCATATCACTCGTCAGAACGAAGACGAAGACGATAATGCGCTGGACGTGATTGAAGTCACCTACAGCGGCGATGCGATCAACCCGACGGGTGAGTCCGCAGAAGATGTTGGCGCAGGAGATGCAGACCTGGCGACCTTCAACCTCTCTGAGGTGGATCGTCTGGTGCTGGATGGTGACCTGACTCTGAACCAGGAACAACTGGATCAGGTGATGGGTAGCCAGGATGCAGAGGGTGAGTTTGACGGCGAGATCGTCAAGAACGGCAATGCCCTCAATCTCGTGCTGGTTGGCAGTGCTACTGAGCTTGACCTCAGCATCTATGGTGATCTGATCGACACCATTCAGGTGGTCAACGATGGCGACGATCAATTCAGCGGCGATCCTCTGACGCTCAGCGTGGAGCAGGCATATAACACCCGCCTGTGGGATGCAAATCCCTACTCCGATAAAGACGCTGAGGCGGGTGAGTACGGCGACCTGGAAGACTACAACGAAGGCATCGTCGTGCGTGTCGACGGCGACGCCGATCTGCGTGGCCTGACGCTGGCCTCTGGCGATGACATTCTGGTCGCTGATCTGGAAGAGGGTGCAGCGCTGCCCACTATTCAGCTGACCCAGGAGCAGTTGCAGCTGGTAGCGGCTGAAGAGGGCGATTTGGCCGAGGCCTTCGCCGAGCTGCAGGTCGAGGTCCCGTTCACTCTCGATGATCCGCTTGGTGATGATCCCATCAATGTCACCCGCACCGTGACCTTCACCAACGATGATGGTGAACTGACGGTGGCCGGCAACGCGGCGGCTATCGCCGAGGTTGATGCTGATGCCGGTGCCGGTTCGAATCTGCTGGATGTGGCCGTGGCCATCAACTGGGAGTCCGTAGGCGGTACCCTGAATCTGGAGCAGACTCTCGGGGCTCGCGATACTGCCGTGGACACATTTGTGTTCTCCAGCAGCACCGTGACCGTCGCGGATGATGCCGATGATCAGGTTACTATCGCCAACTTCGAGGCAGGTGGCGACGGCGTCTTTGATATTCTCGACTTCTCCGCCTTCTTTGAGGCGGACGGCTTCGGTACCGTGGCAGATGGCTCCAGTGGCGAAGTCGATCCGGCTGGCGAGATCGTGCTGTTCACCGGCACTTCTACTCTGTCGGCTGGTGATTTCAGCGATGATGGCACCGCGGCTTTCGATGTTGATTTCGATGGTGAAGCTGTGATCGTGGCTCAGGATGGTACTACGGCGAATGCCTACCATGTGACTGGCGACGGTGCCGGTAGCGTCGAGATCGTCCAGATCGCCGAGCTGACTGGCGTCAACGGTGATTTCGCAGAAGCGAACTTCGTTATCGCCTAATCTCACTCCATCAGTGAGATGCCTGACAGGCACCCGGCTTAGGCCGGGTGCTCGAAAGGTCAAAGCGAACCGAGTAAGTTGAAATTTAACGAAACCCTACCCTCTTCGAGGGTGGGGTTTTTTTCCAGGAGCTCTGTATGACCCGATGGATACCCCTCGACCCCGCCACGCATCAAGAGGCGTGCTGGTTCAAGCACCGCGACTATTCCTTTGCCGCCCGTGACCATCTCGCCCCGGTGGTCATGGCTGAGATTACCCAGGTGCTGCCCTGGTACCCGCTGGCCTTCGCCTCCAACGAGCAGGGCAGCCGCTTTCATCTGGTCGCGCTGCTCTCGCTGATGCCGGGCCGAAACCTCTACCTTACCCCTCAGGGCAAGTGGCAGGCCCCCTATGTGCCCAGCCACTACCGCGGTTACCCCTTCGCTCTGAACGGGGAGGGGCAGCTCTGCATCGACGTGGAGAGCGGGCTCTTCACCGAGTCCGACACCCCCGGCGCCCTGCCGATCTTCGAGCACGGCGAGCTTTCCGAGCTCACCGCCCAGGTCAAGCAGTTCCACGAGAAGCGTCACCAGGCCCTCGCTCTGACCCAGAAGCTGGTCGACCAGCTCCACGAGGCCGAGCTGATCACCCCCTGGGCCATCCAGTGGAAGCCCAAGGCCAAGGTGCAGACCCTTAAGGGCTACTGCGGCATCGACGAGGAGCGCCTGCGCAGCCTGGCCCCCGAGCAGTACGCCGAGCTGGCCCACAGCGGCGCCCTGGGCCTGGCCTACGTACAGATCTTCAGCCGCGCCCGCATCGCCGACCTGCAGTACCGCCACCGCAAGCAGCCGGGCCACGGCCAGCCCAAGGGCGACGACAAGGCCGAGCGTCACCTCCACGCGGTGGAGAAGACCGACTCCCTCGATGGCTTGTTCGGCGAAGGCGACGATGACCTCGAGTTCGACTTTGATCGCTGAGAGGCCCACTGCCTCAATGCCCCTCCCTGGCAACGACACTGCTCAAGGAGCCACGCGCATGACGCGATTCCATCGCTGCCCGTCTTACCCGCACCTGGCGCCCTGGCTGATCCTTGGCACCGCACTGCTCCTCACCGGCTGTGGGCGGGTGCCTCTGGTGCCAGTGCTGTAGCGGGTCGTGTGCCGAGTGTTATGGCATGTTCAGCGAATAAAGTACTGTTGTTCTTTTTCGAGGGGATAGTGTGCTAGCGCTTGTTTCGTATGTCTGTTTGGTCGCCGTCGAGGCCTGGCCGGAGGAGGTGCCTGACTGAAAAAACGTCAGTCAGGCCTACCCAGCCTGGCGTGGTAAACTGTAGGCAGAGTCTCACGGCTACCCACTTCCCTGTCACGACCGATAGAACAAGCCAATGACGCAGGTGCATCCCCTCGACCCTAACCGCCATCGCACCCATGGCTGGAAACGCCACGATCATTACCGCTTCGCCGCCAAGGACGCCTGGGCGCCGCTCCTGATCGCCGAGCTGCCCGCCGCGCTGGCCGTCTACCCGCTGGCCTTTGCCCCGAATTCGGAGGGGGGGTATCAGCTGGTGGCCCTGCAGGGGCTGCATGAAGGTCAAAACCTGCTGGTGACCCCTGATGGGCGTTGGGCCGCGGGCTATATCCCCAGCCACTACCGGGGCTACCCGTTTGCGTTGCAGCGGCTCGGGCCGGAGGCAAAAGGGCACGAGAAGCAGCAGTGGGTGCTCTGCTTCGATCACGCCAGTCGGCTGTACCGTGAGCGCCCCGACCACGATCGTGGAGAGCAACGCTTCTTCGACGATCGGGGCGAGCCCACCAGGCTCATGGCCCGTCTGCTGAGCTTTCTCAAACAGACGGCCAGCAATCGTGAGCTGACCGACCGCGCTGTGGCGGTGCTCGAGCGTGCGGGGCTGCTCGTCGACTGGTCGCTGCCCGTCGAGAGCCCCGATGCCGAGCGTCCCCTGCTGGCTGGCCTCAAGCGCGTTGATCAGCCGGCACTCAATGCCCTGAGCGCGGCTGCCCTGGCCAAGCTGCGCGACACCAATGCACTCCCTCTTGCCTACGGCCAGCTCTTTTCGCAGTCGCGCCTTGGCGTGCTCAAGAAGTTTGCGGCGCTTCATGCCGAGTATGCTGCGCGCAGGGCCCAGGCCGCTCCGGAAAACCTCGGCTGCCTCTTTGGCGAGGGGGATGACGATCTGGAGTTCGACTTCGAACGGTGAACGCCGCTGGCATCGCCGTCTGGGTTAGCGCGCCCAGAACGGCGGAGTGCTATTGTTGTAGTCCTTATAATCTCGAACGCCAAGGAGGGCGGCATGCCACCCGATTCTTCCCGCTGCGCCGCAGCGACCCGGCAGTTGGCCGTCGGCTTTGGTCTGCTGGGCCTGTCGTGGCTTGCGGTTATCGGCGTTGACCTTCTCAACCTGCTGGGGAGCGGGGATTGCCTTTATGAGCGCATGATCGACCGCAATACGGCACGTGCCTGGGTATGGGTCATGTTGTTCAGCGAGGGAGGCCCCGTAGAGATACTGCAGTGGCTGACTCTCTCGCTGGGTGCGGCCACGGCATTCACGCTGCATGGTCGGCTGCTGGCGGTAGCCGAACAGGGCAGCGCCGAGCGTACCGCTGCACGGTTCTGGTTGCTGATGGGGGCCGCACTCATGTTGATGGTGCTGGAGGATGCCGGCAACATGCGCCACTGGCTGCGTGACAGCGCCTATCACTTCATTGGCGGCCGCGCGCCGTCGTATGTGGAGCTGCTCTACTTCGCTGTGCTGGCCTGCGTGCCTTTATCGGCGCTACTGCTGTTCGGACGCAGCGTGCTGGGCCTGCCACGTACTCGGCTCTATCTGCTGGGAGGCTTTTTCTGCTATGGCCTGGCGGCCGGCGGCTCAGCCTTTCGCTATCACCTGTATGAGCCCCTCGGCCACTGGCTACATCATGGCCTGCTGAATGGCGGACTGCGGATCACCGAGATCGGGGGGCATAGCCACTATTTCTGGCTGATGGACTTTATGGTCGAGGAGTCGCTTGAGCTGGCTGGTGCCACCCTGCTGGCCGCCGCTGCTCTCCAGGGCAGCGCGGAGCTGTCTCGCCTCGGTGTGCTGCCGGCACGCCAGCCCTGCCGTTAGCTTTAATGGCCACGTCAGCTATCATAAGAACGGCAGCAAGCTGGGGCAGTCTGCTTGCTTTGCTAAGTAAAATTCGGCTAAATAATTCTGTTTTTCCGTTTGCCTGCGAAGCAAGCGGTGCAAGCGGCGAGTGTCTCGGGACAGTCAAAGGGGAGAGTGACAGTGGCGTATCGCGATACGGTTCAGGCCATGTATGTGGCCTACTACGGGCGGCCTGCCGACCCGGCGGGCATTGACTACTGGTCTGGGTTGCTGGATCAGGTCGGTGGTGACCCCCGGGCTATCAGCCAGGCCTTCGGTGACTCGCAGGAGTTTATCGACAACTACGGTGGCCTGAGCGACGAGGATCTGGTCAAGGGGCTCTATCTGCAGCTGTTTGATCGCTCCCCTGATAGCGAAGGTCTCGGCTTCTACGTCAATGAGCTGCAGAGCGGAGCCATGAGCCTGGCCGATATCGCGCTGGCCATCGCCGAGGGCGCCCAGGGGGCCGATGCCGTCGCCTGGCAGGCCAAGCTGGCCGCGGCGGATGCCTTTACCACGAGCCTGGCGGACACTACAGGCGGTCAGCAGGCCTATGGCGGCGATGTCTCCGATATCAAGGCCTTTATTGCTGGCGTGACCGCCATGGGCTCCTTCTCGCAGGAAGAGGTGGAGGCGCTGGTCGAGGCCACCGTGGCTGAGGCGGCAGCCGCCTACCACGAGGCAATCCAGGCGCTGTTCGTGGCCTACTATGGCCGCCCCGGCGACCCGGATGGTCTCGGTTTCTGGGCCCAGCAGGCCCTGGCCAGCGGCGGCGACCTCTCCTCCATCGTGCAGGCCTTCGGCAACTCCGAGGAGTACACCGAGAGTCTGGGCGGCCTCGGGGAGGCTGAGCAGGTGGGAGTGGTCTTCCAGCAGCTGTTCGGGCGCGATCCGGATGAGGAGGGGCTGGACTTCTATGTCGGCCACCTGGAGGCGGGCAACCTGAGCCTGGCGGATATCGCCCTGACCGTGGCCAGCGGCGCTCAGGGCGACGACGCCGATATACTGGCCGCTCGAGTGAGTTTCGCCGAGAGCTATACCAGCACCCTCAACACTCAGGCTCGGCTGGATGAATTTGCCAGCCCGCAGGGGCAGGCGGCCGTCAAGGCGGCGCTTGGCCGAGTCTTCAGCGATGCCGATGCCGATGCCGAGCTTGAGGCGCTTCGGGGCGAGCCGGAGGTGATCGAGCTGGACCTCCTGGAGAGCACCGACGAGACGCCCTTTCTCTTCGATGCCGGCAGCGCCAGTTTCCTGTTCATCGATGACGTGGCCGAGCAGAGCCATACCTGGATCGAGAACTTCTCCGCGGATGATACTCTGCAGCTACAGGGCGTGACCGCCGAAGATGTGCGGCTCTCTGTCTACGATCAGACGACCCACATCGAATTCGACGACGGCCAAGGTACGGTATCGCAGATCGCCCTGGTGGGAGTCGCCGGCTTCTTTACCAGCGTGGATGAGTTCAACGCCGCCGACCTGGGTGATATCACCTTCGCGTGAGCCGGCTGGGAAGCCGATAGCCACTTCAGGATGACCAATATTTCGGAGAAACCGGTGATGGATAACTTTTATAGCTGGGAAGAGTGGTCAAGCTGGGAGGAGTTTCTTGCCTGGCTGAGCGTGGAAGAGAATTTCTTCCAGTGGGCCGACTGGATGGATAGCAGTGACGATGCCTGGATCGATTTCGAATACTGGCTGATTGAGGCGAATTGGCCTGACCTGCCACCCTGGGAGGTTGTCTGGAGCGACATCCATGCGGTGTCTCCTGACTTCTCCACGCCACCTGAGGTGGAGAGCAACGAGGTATTTACTCTCTACGATAGTGACGTCTACACGCCCGCCTTCTTGCTGGACCAGATGACCGGCGATATCACAGGCATCTCCATCGACGAGGAGAGTCTGCGCTATATCGGTGCTGATATCGCGGTGTCTTATTTTAGCGAGGTGGATTTCGGCTTCAATGCCACTCTGGCCTCTTCCGGTATCCTGCTGACCAGCGGCAGCGGCGCACCGCCGCTGGAGAACACCCAGGGTGCCTACACCATCGCCCTGGGTGAGCCAGGCGACCCCGAGCTCGATCAGCTGGCTCAGGATGCCTTCGAGTTTGCCGGACAGACCTACGATGCCTCTATCCTGGAGTTCTCCTTTACCGTCACCGACCCCTCGGTACAGTCGATAAGCTTCGATCTGCTCTTCGGCTCAGAGGAGTTTCCTGATTTCATTGACTCGGATTTCGTGGATATTGCCGCCGTGATCGTCAACGGGCAAAACTACGCTTACTTGGACGGTGATCCGAACAAGCCGCTCAGCATTGTCGGTGCTACCGTGGACGACGGGCGCTTCATCGACAACACCCAGGGCGCGCTGCCGATCGAATATAACGGCATGACGCCACGGCTGACCGTAACCGTGCCGCTGGATGGCGACACCACCACCTATGATGTGCGCCTGGCCGTGGCGGATACTGGGGATGAAGCCCTGGATTCGGGACTCTTTATCTCCAACTTCCAGACTCTTGGCACCGGCTTCGGCGGCACCTATGTCAATGTGCAGGCCGGCGATGATGGGGAGGTGCTGGTGGCGCCATCGCCCAATACCGCCACGCTGTTCTTCGGCGGGGCGGGTGACGATACCATGACCGGCAGCCTGGCACCGGATGTCTATGACCTGACCCAGGGAGGGCAGAACATCGTACAGGGCACTCTGGCGCAACTGGATCAGGACACGGTAGTGGGCTTCTCGCCCCAGGATGTGCTCAAGTTCCTCGAGGTGCAGTTCGGCATCGATGACCTGACCGTGACGATGGGGTCGGCCATTCTGGATGTGGATGCCGATGGCAATGGCGAAGTGGATAGCACGGTGGTCCTGGAGGGCGATTTCAGCAACGGCGAATTTTCCGTGGTGCAGGACGGCGATAATACCCTGATCACCTTCACGGCGGCGGAGCCTGCCCCTGAACAGGACCGGCTGCTGATCGTGGATGCCCAGACCCCCGCCCAACTGATGATCGATGAACCGGGAGTCACCCGGGTGCTGGGGGATACGGCAGGCAAGCAGGTCCAGATCGGCGCGGAGTCCGCCGCCGTGAATCTCGCAGCGGGCAGCGAGGTCGATCTGACGGCCTTCGATCTGGCCGATCTCTCCATGGTCCGCAATGGCACTACCCTGGAGGTGTTTCAGGGCACTGGCGTCAAGGTGGCCCAGCTGGCCGCCTCGACTGCGGCGGATCTGGCAGGAACGCTACTTTTCCAGGACGATGTCAACCTTACGCTTACCGCGGATGCTGCGGAGCAGGCGCTGCGGCTGGGAGATGCCATATTTGCGGCCGACGGCGACTCTGTCGATGGTATCTTCCTGAGTGGGCTTTCTCAGGAGGGCTTTCTGGAGGTTGCATAACCGCCCGGGGCAGCCGCCATGGCTGCCCCTGTCTCGTCCCTGGCCGGGCTATACCGGCTAGGGGCGGCGCTTTCCATGCTTCGTGCGGCGTCTCGTCTGGCCCCATGGGGCTCTCTCCCATCCAGCCCCTGGGCTGGCCCTCTCCCGCAGGCTCCCTTCTGGCCCCAGCTCCGCGCATGACGTGACACCGTCAGTGGTGGGTTCTAGAGTTACTGATGGGCGCGTCGTTTACCCAAGCGCGACCAAACTCACCTGTTGCTCATTTTTTGAGGCGAGACATGTGGACGCATACCGATATCCAGGCCCTTTATTTGATCGTCTATAACCGCCCGGTAGATTGGGAGGGTCTGCTGTATTGGTCGGAAATCCATGAAGAACAAGGGGTTGAGGTAGTAGACGCTGCCTTTATACAGTCGCCGGAGTTTGAGGGGATATATGGGGGCCTCTCTTCCGCCGCCCGGGTCGAGAAGGTATATCAGCACCTGCTGGGACGGGAGGCGGATGCGGAGGGGAGGGCGTACTGGGCTGCCAAGATTGATGGCGGTGAGCCATTTGTAGCGGTTGCCCGCTCCATTGGTGAGGCCGCCGAGGGTGACGACGGCGAGGCGTTTGCGCAACGTCTCGATAGCGCCCGGGATCAGACCTATGGCGAGTTTATCGATGTGCTCTATGCAGGCTACTACGGCAGAGGCTCGGACGCGGAAGGCAGGGCCTTCTGGGTTCAGGAGCTCAAGGCCTCCGGGAACGTACCGGCTGTCGTGGAGGCGTTTGGCAGCTCCCCGGAATATCTCGAGAAATTCGATGGTCTTGGTAGTGAGCAGCAGGTGAGCAGGCTCTACCAGAACCTGTTCGACCGTGAACCTGAGGCGGACGGCCTTGCGTATTGGGCGGGCAAGCTGGACAGGGGAGAGCTGCCGCTGTCGCACATTGCAGTTGCCGTCGCAGAGGGCGCCCAAGGTTCCGACAGGGCAGCGCTCGACAACACCGTCATCCGCTTCAATGCGCCCTCTCTGACGCTGGCCGAGGCACTGGACCTGGAGGATCTGCCGGCACACTTCACCCTGGACCCGGCGGCTTTGGCCGATGGGGGCACCGTCGCGGTGGCCGAAGCCGAGACGATCCTGGCCGAGGTGAGCGCGTTAGTCGAACAGGCTGCAAATGCCGACGAGCTGGCCGTCGATGCACTGTTCGAGTGGCGCGTGCTGGACAGCGCCGAAGCGGTCTTGGCGGCGGTGGAGCCGGGCATTCCTGCGCATGTAGCTGGAGCTCGTGAAGTGCGGGTCACTGACTCCGAGGTGTCGCAGCAACAGCTCGAGGCGCTGGAAGAGTTGGACAACTTTGTGCCAGGGGATCTGGCGCCGGCGCCTGACCCCGCCTTCTTCGACGTGGTGGCGGTAGGCGAGGCCGAGGTGGACGCCGATGCCACCGCCAGCGTCAGCGTCGAGGTGGCCAACAGCGGCGACGAGGCCGGCACCCAGGACGTGGTGCTGACCATCAGC
>ERZ869909.915-NODE-915-length-27562-cov-4.349427_pt1 | contig 27562 bp, 26 predicted proteins | sample MGYA00520892_ERZ869909 | MGnify/ENA primary metagenome ERZ869909 (study PRJEB32215, sample SAMEA104723947) | bioreactor metagenome | biome: bioreactor; feature: anaerobic bioreactor; material: water | place: China | collected 2015-03-12 ... | reverse complement strand
GTGGCAGTAAGCTCGATGCGAGGGGCAGCAAGTGAAGAAATCCTCACCTCTCAGGTCAAGTTTATAAAACCACCCCCGATTTGTCCCGTGACGTTTCAGAAAGGCTGGCTTGCCACAGCGGCGATTCTGGCCGTATCGCTGGAGCCATGGACACGCAATCTGTCACTATCCGGCGGGCTGGGCCCGGCGATGAAGCTGCGCTCGCGCTCGTAGGCGCTGCCAGTTTTCTGGAATCCTATGCCGGTATTGTCGACGGGCAGGGCATCATCCGCCATTGCCAGGAACGTCACGCGCCGCAGGTCTATGCCCGCGCGCTGGCGGACGCCTCGCAGGCACTCTGGCTGGCCGAGATGGCACCGGGCAGCGCGCCGGTCGGCTATCTGCATCTGGCTGCTGCAGACCTGCCCGTACCCACTGGACCGAAGGATATCGAGATCAAGCGGATCTATGTGCTCTCGCGCCTCCATGGAACGGGCCTCGGGCGCAGGCTGATCGATATGGCCCTGGAGCACGCCCGGGAAACCGGCCGCAGCAACGTGGTGCTGGGCGTCTACAAGGGCAATGAACGGGCGCTGGCCTTTTATGGCCGGGCCGGCTTCGAGGCCCTGGGTGAACGCCAGTTCGACGTGGGCGGTAATGTCTATTGCGACTGGGTGATGGGACGCGCGGTCTGATCGCGCTAACGGTTTTTCCGTGGAACCCGTTGCCGCATTTTGCGTTTTCCTTCGCTATAGCGCTGGTGCGCGGGGCATTTGCTTTGGCGCTGGCGCATCCGCTGGACGAAGAGGAGACGCGCCATGATCGAGAAGAAGAGAGACGAAGTACGACAGGGTGAGCCGGCTCCTGGGCACATGAACCGCCATGCGCTTATCGGCGGCGTCGTGCTTGCCGTTATCGGCGTCGTTATTGCCTATATCGTCATTTTCTAGCGCTGTCAGGCACAAGGCGGCGGTTACGCCGCCTTGATGCCGGACACAAAGCGGGTCATCTGGCTTTTCAGATCCTCGGAGCGGGAATTGAGCGTCTTGCACGCTTGCAGCAGTTCGCCCGAGGCTTGCGCATTACCATCCGAAATCTGGTTGAGCGCCTCGATCGTCGAGGCGATCTGGCTTGCGCCAGCCGCCGCTTCCTGAATGGCGCGCGCTATATCGCCCGTGGCTGCGCCCTGCTGTTCAGCAGAGGCGGCAACACCGCCAGCCAGCGTATTGAGATCGCCGATCCGTTTGACGATATCGGCAATGCGTTCAACCGCATGGCCAGTGGCCGCTTCGATGGCCGTCATCTGGGCTTCGATGTCGCCTGTGGCCTTGGCCGTCTGGGTCGCCAGCGCCTTCACCTCGTTTGCGACGACCGCGAAGCCTTTACCGGCTTCCCCGGCGCGGGCCGCTTCGATCGTGGCGTTCAGGGCCAGCAGGTTGGTCTGCTCGGCTATCCCCTGAATGAGGGTAACCACCTCGCCCACCTTGCTGGCATTGTCCGCGAGCGTGCGCACATCGGCATCGGTCGCGCGCGCTTGCCCGACGGCTTCGCCAATAAGGGCAGAGGCTTCGGATATCTGCCGGGAAATTTCCTGGATAGACGCAGAGAGCTCTTCAGACGCGCTCGCGACAGATTGCACATTGGCCGAGGTCTCTTCAGATGCAGCGGCTGCCGAGCTGGATTCTTCGGTGGTGCGGGTCGCGTTGGTATCCACGATACCGGCTGCTGAATAGACCTGCGAGGCGGCCTGGAGCACGTCGTTGAGCAGGCTTCCGACTTCGGCCTCAAACCTGTCGGCGGTCTCGATCATCAGCTGGCGCTGCATTTCGCGCTGACGGGCTTCGGATTTTTCCTGCTCGGCTTTCATTGCTTCTGCATCGGCCAGTGCTGTGCGCAGCACCCCGACCGTTGACCAGAGCTGGCCGATCTCGTCGCGCGAACGCACGGACGGCACCTCGATCTGAAGGTCGCCGCCGGCCACCTGCTCGAGAACGTCCGTCACTTTTGTCAGCGGCCGGCTCACCTGGAAGATGGCAACGTAAAGCGCAAAGCCAAGGCCGCCCAGAACGCCCAGAATGGCGATGCCGGTCAGCATGATGAAACGCGTCCGGTAGAAGCTGGCCAGTTCGGCTTCGATGGCGTTCAGCTGTGCGCGGTCGCGTTCAACCACGGCGTCGATCTCTTCCTGATAGGCGCGCCGGTTGGAGCGGTTTTCCATGTTGTTGCCCTGCTCATTGGCAAGGGCCGGATCAATGCCGCCAAGACGCACCGTCTCCGCCCGGAAGGACCGGAATTCGGACGAACGTGCCACCACGGCTTCAAAGAGGGCGCGTTCCTCGCCCGAGGCCGGCACCAGAGTGCTCCATTCAGCCAGCAGCTCGTCGATCTGGTCCAGCCGGCGCAACAGCCCTTCGCCGAACGGGGCTGCCTGCTCGGTGGTATGCGAGGCATAGATGCCCCGCGCTTCCATCACTACCGTGGTCACCAGACGGTTGAGATGTGCACCGTGATAAGCCCGGGTCGCGGCATTCTCATAGGCGGCCACGCGGGTATTATAGGCCTGCATGCTCTGGATGCCGAGGCCAGCCAGAATGACAGACACCACACCCAGTACGCCGACAGCGGCCATGATCTTGACGCGAATACTCATGTGCGAATCTCCTGCTTTGCATAAAGCTATGCGCAGCTCCGGGTGAACCGCTGGTAAACCATATCGCTGCGGCGCTTCCGGCTGACGGTGCATGGACGAGATTGGCACGTGACGAATCTGTCCGGCCCCGGCTAACGTCCTGTCATGGACAGCTTTATCGGACAGATTCTCCTCCCGCTCGCCCTTGCCTTCATCATGCTGGCTCTGGGGGTCGGCCTGACGCCGGGTGATTTCCGGCGCATATTCACAAAGCCCAAGGCCCTGCTGGTGGGCGCGGTTCTGCAATATATTTCGCTGCCATTGCTGGCGATTGCGATAGTGGCATTCCTGCCCGCTCCGCCGGTTTTGAAGGTGGGTATTGTCCTTCTGGCGGCCTGTCCTGGTGGTACGACATCCAACCTGCTTACCCACATGGCGCGCGGCGATGTCGCCCTGTCGATATCGCTGACGGCGCTCACCAGCCTCACCTCCATGTTCACTGTGCCGGTTGTGCTGATGATTGCGCTGGCGCTCTTCATGGGACCGGAAGCGCCTTCGGTGGGCCTTGTCACCACAGGACTTGTCATCTTCCTGCTGACGGTTGTGCCGGTTGGCATCGGCATGACGATCCGCCAGTTCGCGCCGAAGGTCGCCAATGTGCTGGACCGCCATTCGCGCCTGCTGTCGGGCATCGTGTTCACCGCAGTCGTGCTGGCAACGCTCATTGCAGACCGCGACGAGCTGGTGGCCCGCTTTGCTGAAGCCGGCCTGATCGCGCTCAGCCTGAACGTGGCGGCCATGCTGGTCGCGTTCTCTGTGGCGAGCTTTGTCATGCTGAAGATGAAGCAGCGTATCGCCCTGACGCTGGAATGCGGGCTGCAGAACGCCACGCTCGCGATCGTCGTGTCGGTGTCGATGCTGGGCAGCGTCTCTTACGCGGTGCCGGCCGCGATCTATGGCTTGCTCATGTTCCTAACCGCAGGCGCCTTCATATTGTGGGCGCGGCGCTGGTCAGGGGTGGCGTCGCGGGCCAGGCGTTTCTCAGGGGCATAAAGAGAATTGTCATCACCCGCGCATGCGGGTGATCCATGCCTGCAACGAAGGATCAGCCGGAAATTCTCAGGCATGGGTGGCCCGGATAAACCGGGCCATGACAGCCTTCGGGTCAAACCCTCTTCAGGGCCACGTGCAGGCTTTGCAAGTCAGCTGGAAGCTCTGTCTCGAACACCATGTCCTCGCGCGTTGACGGATGGACAAAGCCCAGTACCGAAGCATGCAGGGCCTGCCGGCCCAACGCCTTGATCTCGGGCAGGTCGGGAACGCCTTTGAGCTGGCTGGTGCGCTGCGGACCGTAGATGCGGTCGCCGATCAGGGCATGGCCCAGATGCTCCATGTGCACGCGGATCTGGTGAGTGCGGCCGGTTTCCAGCCGGCATTCCACTAGTGCGGCGAGGGGCGTGCCGATAGGGGCCTTGGCTTCCTGCCCGTAAGTCTCCAGCACCTGATAATGGGTGATGGCTTCCTTGCCGGCTGCGCTCTCCCATTTGAGTACCGCCATTTTCATGCGGTCACGTGTGGAGCGGGCAATCCGGGTTGCTATCTCGCCTTCGCGCGGACGCGGCGCGCCGCGCGTGAAAGCCAGATAGGCGCGCTCGACCGTGTGTTTCGCGAATTGCTTGGAGAGGTAGCGGTGCGCAACATCGTTCTTGGCGACAACCAGAACACCGGACGTGTCCTTGTCAATGCGATGGACGATGCCGGGACGTTCAACCCCGCCAATGCCCGACAGTGTACCCTTGCAGTGATAGAGAAGGGCGTGCACCAGCGTGCCGGTCCAAGCTCCGGCGCCGGGGTGTACCGTCAGGCCCGCCGGCTTGTTGATGACGATCAGGTCGTCATCCTCATGCAATATGTCGAGCGGAATATTTTCCGGCTTGGGCGCGGCCGGTTCCAGCGCGGGCATGGTGAGGGTGTAGACATGACCCTCACGTACCTTTGCCGAAGCATCGGTCAGCGCTTCGCCGTTCACGGCCAGGGCGCCGCTCTCGATTAACGCCTTGCAGCGGGAGCGCGACAGCTCCGGCCATTGCGCAGCAATCCAGCGGTCCAGCCGCTCACCGGCATCATCCGGTCCGGCTTCGATCTGGCGGGTGTCTGATGGGTTCACTGCTTGCATCCTGCCCGGGAGATTGCTGCGCCGTGCGTGCTTTTTGTGCAACGCGTCAGTATCATGCTGCAGCGCGTCAAAGTTCTGTAACACGAATGAAGCGCGCCCGTCACATTGGCGGAGTAGCAGCGGTTCCCTGACGCGGCAAGTGTGCCGCACGCTTTGGGCGAGGGAGCCATTATCATGATCCGCAAGTCAATCCTTATGTCTGCCGTCGCACTCGGTGCGGTATCGGCCCCGGCCTTTGCCGAGCTGAACGAAACGGCGCAGCCGGTTGAAGTGATCCGCGTGACGACGCAGTTCCGTGAGCAGTCTCTCGCCGAAGTGCCGGTAAACGTCACCGCCTTCAATGCCGAGCTGATCGACCGCTTGGACATCCGCAATCTGGAAGACATGGCCGCGTTCACGCCGGGCCTGGTGGTGCAGGAGCAGAGCCCGAACAATACCGGCTATTCGCTGCGCGGCATCACCACCGATAGCGGCGACACCTATGCGGAATCGCGCGTGGCGATCTTCCAGGATGGCATTTCCATCACCCGTTCGCGCGGTTCCTATGTCGAGTTGTTTGACATGGAGCGCATCGAGGTCGCCAAAGGCCCGCAGCCGACCCTGTTCGGCCGCGGCGCGCTCATTGGCGGCATCAACCTGATCCAGAACAAGGCCGAGGATGATTTCTCCGCTTCGGCTTTTGCCGGAATTGGCAATTATGACCAGCGCGAGGTCGGTGGTCATGTCAATTATGGTCTGGGTGATGGCCTCGGCCTGCGTCTGGCCGGTGTGCACCGCAGCCGTGACGGACATATCGACAATCTGCTGGGCGGCACGCTGCAGGGCCGCGATGTCAGCGCCGTGCGCGGTGTATTCTCCGCGCGCCTGGATAACGGGTTCAGCTTCGACCTGATCGGCAATTATCAGGAAGACAATGGCCCGGGCACCTCGTTCAAGTCCGGCGTGCTGCCGACCCCGGGCGGCGATACCAGCCCCTACACGCCTGCGGCCCTGTTCACCTTCCCCGGCTTTGAGGACAATCAGGGCCTTGGCCTTGACCGCACGGTGTGGGGTGTGACGGCACTCGCAGAATACGCCCTGAGCGATGCCTGGACGCTTAGCTCGATCACCGGCTACCGCCAGTTTGACTCCCGCGAAGTGTTCGACCCGATCGGGGCAGGGCTTGATCTCATCAACCTTGCCGAGGATGCGCGCGGGCGCCAGTCCAGCCAGGAATTCCGCCTGACCTATGATGCCGGTGACCGTGTGGCCGCCGTGATCGGGGGTACCTGGTTCTACGAATCCGGTACGCAGCGCATCCCGCTCATCGTCAATGAGGCGCGTGCTCAGGCTCTTCTGCTGCAGACCCCCGCTGTTCAGGCCCAGTTTGCCCAGCAGCTGGGTGTTCCCACCGCGGCGCTCTTCCCGACGCTGAGCTTCCTGCTGGGTGTGCCTGCAAGCGACTTCACCAATATCTTCAACCCGTTCCCGCTGTCGATTGGCGGCACGCTGGCTGCCGGCGTTCCCGTGCCGCTCGGCGTTTACCAGGAAGAAGCCGCCAATTCGGGCCGCACCGAGGCGTTCGACCTGTTCGGCGAGATCACGCTGCGCGCCACGGACCGGCTCAGCTTCACCGCCGGCCTGCGCTATACCGATGAACGCAAGCACACGTCGGGCTATGGCGGTTTCGTCAACGCGCCAAACCTGATCGTGGGCGGTCGCGCCCTGCTCCTGCCGGGCACCCCCAACGGCGCGGTCGTTGGTCAGTCAGCCAGTTTTGATGACGTGACCTGGCGCGTGGTGGCGGCCTATGAGGTCAATGACCGGCTGAACACCTGGGTGTCCTACGCGCGCGGGCGCCGTCCTGACGTTCTGGCGCTGGATACGACCGCTCCGGGCTTCTTCTCCGTAGCCCCGGCAGAGATTGTGGATTCGCTCGAAGCCGGTGCCTTCCTGACGCTGGACCGCGGCACCGTTTCCGGCTCCATCTTCCGGTCGGAATACGAGAACTTCCAGTCTAGCCAGTTCGATCCGTTCGACGGTTCGCTGGTACCGACGAATGCCGGTGAAGCCACCCAGTATGGCCTCGAATTTCAGGCCAATTACGCGATCACCGACGCGGTCGAGGTCTACACCACCTACGCCTACAACCTTGCCAAGATCAACAACACGCTGGGCGGGGTGCCGCAGGAGTTTGGCGGTAACCGTTTCCGCTACGCGCCTGAGCATGCTGTCTCCATCGGTGTGCGCGCCGAGCTGTTTTCCAATGAAAGGGGTACGCTCAGCCTGCTCCCGGCCTATAGCTGGCAGTCCCACATCTTCTTTGACGAGGACAATCAGCGCTTTGCCGGTGTGCGTCAGGACTCCTACGGCCTGTTGCGCGCCCGTCTGCGCTTTGAAAGCGCCGACATGCGCTGGTATGGCGAGGCGTTCGGCAATAACCTCACCGATGAGCAATATCTCATCGATGCCGGCAATACCGGGGCGACGTTCGGCCTGCCGACCTTCATTGCCGGTTCGCCGCGCACCTATGGCGTCCGTCTTGGCGTAAACTTCTAAGCAGCATACGGCCGGGGGGCGGTGCAAAGAGGGCCGGACCACTGCTTGAAAGAGCAAAGGGTCCGGCCCTTCTTCTTGTGCCTGTCACAATCGGCGGGCATCTTCGCTGACAGACAAATCAGGGGAAGGGCAGGATCATGGTCAAACGTTTCGATCTGACGCGCAGGGGCGCGCTTCTGGCAGCGGCGGGTGTGGGGGCGGGCCTTGCCGCCTGTTCACAGGAAGCGCCGCGCTTTGATCCGCTGCCCGCGCCTGAGGGTCCGTTCAAGCATGGCGTGGCGTCCGGTGACCCCGATCAGACCAGCTTTATGGTCTGGACCGCCGTCACGGCTGATGGCGATGTCCGCGCCACGCTGGAGGTGGCTAGCAACGAAAGCTTCAACACGATTGTGGAACGCCGCGAGATCAGTCCGCGCGAGGGCGTGATCGCGATTGATGGCGCACGGCCCATGAAGGCCCTGATTGAGGGGTTGGAGCCGGGACGGGTGTATTTCTACCGCTTCCGTCACGGTGATGAGGTGTCCCCGGTGGGCCGCACCCGTACGCTTCCCGAGGCCGGTGTCGACCGTTTCCGTATCGCGGCCTTTTCCTGCTCCAACTATCCGTTCGGCTTCTTCAATGCCTACCGCGATGCTGCTGATCAGGGCGATTTCGATCTCGTGGTGCATCTGGGCGACTACATATACGAGTACGGTTATGGCGGGTACGGGACTGCCGACGCGGAGCGCCTGTCGCGCATGCCCGATCCCATGCATGAAATCCTCTCGGAAGAGGATTATGCCCGCCGCCATGCGCTCTACTGCTCGGATCCGGATCTGCAGGCACTCAAGGCCAGCGCGCCATGGATCCTGATCTGGGACGATCACGAAACGGCCAACGATGCCTGGCGCCATGGCGCAGAGAACCATGATCCCGAGACGGAAGGTGATTGGGCCACCCGCCGGGACAATGCGCTGCGCGCCTGGCATGACTGGCTGCCGGTGCGCGAGGCCGAACCGCTCAAAGCGCGCTATGGCGCGGTGGAAATCGGTGATCTCGCAACGCTGATCTTTGTGGAAACCCGCCTGACGGCACGCTCGGAGGAACTGACCCTCGACACCTTCCCGATCCCCGTGGAATCCGACCCCCAAGACCCTGAAATCAGGGAAGCCGTGCAGCGCTGGCGCGACGAGGTGATCGGTGATCCGGAACGCCGCCTGATCGATGACGAACAGCGCGCCATGATCGGCGGGGCACTCGCCGCGTCCGTGCAGGCGGGCAAGCCGTGGCGTATCATCGCCAATCAGGTGCTGATGGGGCGCCTCGAAGCGCCCAACTACCTCACCCAGACACCGTTCTGGCTGCGTACCTATATGCGCCTGCAGGGCGGATTCAACTGGCATTTCGCCCAGCGCACCGCGCACGGCGTGCCGCTCAATCTGGACAGCTGGGACGGATTTCCGGCGGACCGGGAGCGCCTCTATCAGACGGTGCGTGATGCCGGCGCCGACATCGTCGTGCTGACCGGGGATACCCATAACACCTGGGTCAATGATCTGCACGACGCGCAAGGAAACCGCGTCGGCACCGAGTTTGGCGTCACCTCCGTGACCAGCCCCTCGCCCTTTGAAACGGTGAATGCGCCGGGCGTCGATTTCGGCACGATGGCTGAGGACCGCAACGCGGAAATCCTGCGCAATAATGCCTGGGACAAGGGCTATACCCGCCTGACCCTGACGCGCGATGAGCTGATTGCCGAGCAAATGATCTTGTCAACCATCAAGGATCGCGAGTTCTCGATCCGCCCTGATAGTGTCTGGCGTGTCCGCCCGGCCAATGGCGGGCCGGTGCAGCAGGTGGAACGGCTGGGCTGAAACGAAAACGGGCGGCCCTGAAGGCCGCCCGCCGGTCGTCTCAATGAGGCCTGTCTATTGAGGCTGTCCCATCGCGGCTTCGGCCTGCGCATTGATGCGCGCGGCCAGTTCGGGATCGCTCTGCGAGCCCGCCGCGATAGCCGCATACTCCTCTACGCTAAGCCCGCTCTGCTCGACTGCTGCGTGCAGCTCAACCTGGGCTTCCTGCTGGACAGCCATCGCAGCTTCCTCGTTCTCCGCCGCGTCCAGCTGGGGCTGATAGGTCTGGATAATCATATTCACCCTCTGGACTGCAGTGATGTAGGAGCCAATCTGCTCATCGGTCACGCTGGCGGAGTCAGCCGGGGCGGGCTGCTGCATCGGCGCGGCGCCTTGCTGGGCAAAAGCGGCCGGCACGGAGACGCCAGCGGCGAGCATGGTGGACGCCAGCACGGCGGTCAGGAATGATTTTTTCATGGAGAAGTCCTTTTCCCGGTTGCGAAAAATTAAGCGCCTGATCGCGCTGTGAGAACGGGAACGTTTCGAGTAATAACATCGTTCCGGGCGAATGTCAGTCGAGATACTGGAATTAAACAGAGCATCGAAATGAACTCACAAATGTTACGATAATGTAACGTGCGTCACATGATTTATACGTTGATGAGCCAGTATTTATGACATCAGCGTAAGAAGTTTTGTTGTGCATTGAATTGTTTTCCAGAAAGCCAGTTCAAGCGTCTCCACACCACTATTTCACATAATCCGGGATCGCGGCCTGCACAGTGCCGCCGTGCCGTGGACGGTATCGGCTCGGCGCGGTTGCAGGTCTGACCGGTCTGCCTAGTATGACAGGCGTGCCGGGGGAGTGACTGTTCGATGCGTATCATCACCTATGCGCCGCTGAAGACGGATCTTCGGCTGGCTCCGGGCGTAACTCCATCGCTGGATTCCTTCGGACCGATTACGGCGGCCTTGCGCGCGGGTCTGCCCGGTGACGCGTTCACGGTGCTGAACTTGCCGGAGAATGCCAGGCGGGCCTATGCGGTCCTGAGCGAGGATGTCTGGGATCTGCGGCTGTTTGTCTGGCATCCGGACGACACCATCCGTATCCATGTCTATCCCGGTGCGCTCGCCATTGCAGAAGTTACGCTGGACGATGTACCGGCCGGGACGGCCAGCGAGCTGGAGCGCTGGTCACAGGACGAGACGGAGGCGCGGCTGTGCGCGCATTTTGACGCGTTCAGGGCGGCGCTGGACAGGGCGCGCCAGGCCCTTCCCGACTATGCGCTGGACACGGGCCGGGGCGCTGCGCCGGAGCGCGAGGTCGATTTCGATATCACGCGCATATCGCGCACCCTGCTTGTGACGCCGCAGGAGCGGGCGGAGCCTGCCGTGCAGGCGCTCGTAACGGACTGGCTGGCCGCCACTATCCGCCCGTTTGATGCAGATGCAATCAATGCAGGCACGCTCGATATGTCGATGAGCTGGGTCAATTACGTGATCGTCGATGTGGATGCAGCGAGGACACGCGAATTTACCGCCACCATGCGTATCGCCCAGTATTTCTGGTCGGCCCAGGAATGGCTGAATGCGGAAACCCAGGCCATTATCGCAGGCGCGCGGACACGCGGCCGCACCCGCACCGCAGAAGCAAGGCTGACAGCCAGCCGCTCGCGCATGCAGATGCTACAGGTGGAGTATAATGCCCTGCGTTCGGTTCTGAGCCGTGCCAAGGAGGCGCGGCTGCAGGAGATTCTCAGCGGCTGGTCCTATGACACGCTGGCGGCCAATGGCGCGCTTCTGGTGGAGATGAGCTCCAACAGATTAAACGAGATCGCGGCGCGGCGCGCCGACCGGTCGAGCCTGTTTACCGACATGATCCTGGTCGGGATCGGGCTTTTTGCGGTGCTGGATGTTCTGGTCGGGCTTCTGGCATTCAGCCGCGAGATCAATGCCCGTCCGGCCCTGCAATATACTGATAGCGGCGTCTCGCAGGTCCTGTCCGTGTTTGCTGATCTCAATACCGACACGACCCTGTTTGGTGGCGGATTTGTCGTGCTCGTCCTCTTGGGGGTGTATCTTGTTGCCAGAAAAGCCAAATAGCCTTCCTGCCCTGCTGCTGGCCGCTCTGATCTGCCTTTGCGGGCCGGCGAGCGCGCAAAGCGCACCGGCGCTGGCGGTCCATACCGATGTCTGGCCGCCTTATGTGGAGGCCGGTGCGCCGGTGCAGGGCAGCGTGGTCAATCTGGTGCGCACCGTGCTCGACGATATGGGGGAGAGGCCAGACTGGCACCGCTTCGACTTTGCCTACAGCTATGACAAGGTGCTGCGCCAGCGCGCGCCAATGGCCTTTCCCTATTTCCTCACGCCGGAACGCGAGGCGGAGGTGATGTTTTCCGCGCCGCTGTTCGAGGTCACCAATCTCATCTTCCACAACCGGCGTTTCGGCACGTTGGAGGCTGCCGGGCTTGAAGGTGCGCGCTTTGGCCGGGTGGCTGGCTATCGCTACGGCGCGGTGCTGGACGCCTATGCCGGGGATGCCCGTGTGTTTGCAAGCGAGGCTGGCGCCCTTCGCGCGCTTCTTGATGGCGAGATTGACGCCCTGCCGATGACGCAGAGCGTGGCCGAGGCCACGCTGGCGAGCGAGTTTCCCGATGAGCTGGAACTGATCCGTCCGGTGGAAGGCGTATCAGACACGGCCAGCCTGCACGTCATCGCGCCGATGAGCGAGGAAGGCGCCAGGCTGATTGCGCGTTTTGATGCCTCCCTTGCCCGGCTGCGCGCGGAGGGGATCATCCCGGCGGGTGATCCGTCGGCGCGCGTGCGCCTGCCCGAACGTACGCTGGCGCGGCTGGTGGCTTCTGAAGGCTTTCCGATGATCCTTGCCCGTGTACCGGGTGAGGCGGGCCATCTGTCCATGCCGCCGGGTGCGCGCGCCACCATCATCGAATGGAGCCCGCGTATCGCAGGCGGTCAGAGCGATGAGCGCATCTACCAGACCATGATGGACGAAACGCGCGTGGTGATGCTCTCCGGGCCCCATGTGGGCCGCGAACTTCTGGTTCGTAACATGCATCTGGAGATCATCGACTAGGCATAAAAAAACCCCGGACGGGAACGTCCGGGGTTTTTCAAGTTCAGGCTGTCTGCCCTATCTCTTCGATTGCTCGCACAGGCGCATGAAGCGCTCGCGCAGCTCCGGATTGGCCTTGAACTCGCCAGTAAACGTCGTGGTGATGGTGGAGACGTGGGGGTGATGCACACCACGCGTCGTCATGCACTGGTGCTTGGCGTCCACGAAGATGGCCACACCGCGCGGCGCCATGGCGTCATTGATGGCATCGGCGATCTGGGCGGTCATCGTCTCTTGCGTCTGCAGACGCTTGGAGAAGGCTTCGACCACTTTGGCGATCTTGGAGATGCCGACGACCGCACGGTCCGGCAGATAGGCGACGCACGCCGTGCCCAGGATCGGGGCCATATGGTGCTCGCAATGGCTCTCCACATCGATATGGGTGAGCATGACCATGTCGTCATAGCCCTGCACATCCTCAAAGCGCTTGCCGAGAATCTTGGCGGGGTCTTCATGATAGCCGCGGAACCATTCTTCATAAGCCTTGACCACGCGCTTCGGCGTTTCGATCAGGCCTTCGCGGCGGGGGTCGTCACCGGCCCAGCGCAGCAGGGTGCGCACGGCCTCTTCGGCCTCTTCGCGGCTGGGGCGTTGAACAGGCTCAAGTATTTCGGCGGCAGAGCCGAGGTCGGTTTTTTTCACAATCGCGTCCATGAAGGGCGGATCCTTTCGTTGTCGGGTCCCGGCCAGTGCCATTGCGGCGCGGCCGGTATAGTGCCGGTTTCCGGATCCAGCGGCGGGGCGGGCTTTTGGAAGGCCCTTGTCACATGCTCCAGCGCCGGGGCTTGCAGTCCGGTGGAAAAGACCATCCTTCTCCATGGGCTGCCATGCATATATGGCGTCATTTCGCCGTTTCCACTGCGTCATGACGTCTTTTCTTTCTATCGTGCCTGCTGCGCTGTCACAAGCATGTGAGGCCGGTGTGTGCCAGACGCGGCTTTGGGGCTGCGTAAAGCGTGCGGTTACGCTACATAGCCGCCTATGAGCGACATATTCCTTTACGACACCGCCAGCCGGAGCCGCCGCCGCTTCGTTCCCGACAATCCTGAGCGGGTGACGATGTATGTGTGCGGACCCACCGTGTATGGCCCGGCCCATATCGGCAATTTCCGCCCCGCGGTGGTGTTTGATGTTTTGTTCCGCCTGCTGCGCGAGGCCTATGGCGCCGATCATGTGGCCTATGCGCGCAATTTTACTGATGTCGATGACAAGATAAATGCGGCTGCGGCCAGCGAAGGTGTTGATATTTCGGTGATCACCGACCGTTTCACCAAAATCTACCACGCCGACAGCGATGCGCTCGGCATTATGCGGCCCACCTTCGAGCCGACCGCGACCGGACATATGGCCGAGATCATCGAGACCATTGATGCGCTGATAAAGGCCGGTCACGCCTATACGGCGGAGGGCCATGTGCTGTTTGCGGTGGAGAAGTGCGACGGCTATGGCGCTCTCTCGCGGCGCAGCCAGGACGACATGATCGCCGGCGCGCGCGTTGAAGTGGCGCCCTACAAGAAGAACCCGGCCGATTTCGTGCTCTGGAAACCCTCGAAAGAGGGCGAGCCGGTGTGGGAGAGCCCGTTTGGGCCGGGGCGTCCAGGCTGGCATACCGAGTGCGTGGCGATGATCGGAGCGGCGCTGGGGCCATCCATCGACATCCATGGCGGGGGCATGGATCTGGTCTTCCCCCATCATGAGAATGAGGTGGCGCAAGCCAAATGCCTGCATCACGACGCCCCGCTGGCGCGCTACTGGGTGCATAACGGCTTTGTCTCGATGGACACCGAGAAGATGTCCAAATCGCTCGGCAATGTGATCCGTCCGAGCGAGCTGATCGCGCGCGGCATTCGCGGGGAGGTGATCCGCTACGGCCTGCTGACCGGCCATTACCGCGCCCCGCTGGACTGGAATGACAAGCTGATCGAGCAAAGCCGCAAGGCGCTGGACCGGCTCTATGGCGTGCTGCGCCGCTTATGCGATGTCGAGGCGGCGGACGTGCCTGTGCCGACATCCGTGCTTGAGGCGCTGAGCGACGACATCAACACGCCCAAAGCCTTTGCGGCTGTGTTTGAAATCCTCGCCCGCGCCAACAAGGCCGCATCGTCTGAGGAGAAATCCACGGCCAAGGGCGAGCTGCTGGCAGCCGGCCGCGTGCTGGGCTTCCTGCAGGAGGAGCCCGATAGCTGGTTTGGCGTGGACGGGCTGGATGGCGATACGCGCGCCCGCATCGATGCCTTGCTGGAAGAGCGCCACGCCGCGCGGCTGGCAAAGGACTTCGCCAGGGCTGACGCGCTACGCACGCAGATCGATGCCCTGGGCGTGCTCGTGGACGACACGCCTGAAGGCCCTGTCTGGCGGATGAAGGCGATAGAGGAGGCTTGAGCGCCGCCGTGACGACGCCTGACCCCTATTCGCGGGATGTCATCGCGCTGGCGGCCTCCATCCCGCACCTGAAACGGCTGGAAGCACCGCAGGCGAGCGTGCGCAAGGTCTCGCGCCTGTGCGGATCGGAGCTGACGCTGGACATGAACCTCGCCGATGATGGCCGGGTCAGCGAGGTCGGCTGGGATGTCTCCGCCTGCGCACTGGGGCAAAGCTCAGCCAGCATTCTGGGCAGCGTCATCATCGGCGCAGACCGGCACTTGCTGGCCGAAGGGCTCGATACGCTCAACGCCCTGTTGAAGGGCACTCCGGTGCCGGACAACAGCCCTTTTCAGGCCCTGCGTGTGCTGGAACCGGCTGCGCAATATCGCGCTCGGCATGGCTCCATCCGGCTGGCGTTTGAGGCGGCGTTGGAAGCCTTCGACCAGGCCGCTGCGCGCGAAAGATGAACGATATCTGTCATGTGTTGTCAGAAAAAAAACGCGCAAACGCCCCAGAAGTGGATTGGAATCGCGGCGATCACGGCCTACAGGTGGACCCTGTCGCCGGTATTTTACGCCTTCGGTGTGCGGTGCCGGCATGAGCCCAGCTGTTCGCTCTACGCCATGGACGCCATCATGGCGCAGGGCCTGTGGCGGGGGTCGTGGCTGGCGCTGGGCCGTATCGGCCGGTGCAGGCCGGGAGGGACGCACGGGTATGATCCGGCGCCGTTAACGCGGACCGGCTCACCCTGGTGGAAAATCTGGGCCTTCCGGGGAACGGATGGGCCGGCAATTGAGTAGATCAGCCGTAAAGGCGGCGCGCGAGGGGTAGTGATGAGTTCGGGGGGGCGCATAAGCGCGGTAATGGTCAGTTACCGGACCGGGCCGGTCCTGTTTGACTCGATCCGCTCGGTCCTCAGCGATCCGGATATTCACGAGCTCGTGCTCGTCAATCATGATAATCCGACCAATGTCACCGTCCGTCTGGATACCATGGCGGCGGCGGAGCCGCGTTTGAATGTCATCCATACCGGCGCAAATCTCGGCTTTGGCCGCGGGTGCAATATCGGCGCGCGGTCGGCGTCGGGTGACTACATATTGCTGCTCAACCCCGATACGCTGATCGCACGCGGCGCTGCCCGTATCATGGTCTCCACAGCGCGGACCCTGCCGCCGGTATCCATTGTCGGCGCCCGCATTCTGAACACGGATGGCACCGAGCAACGCGGCGGCCGCCGGGGTGGCCTAACCTTGATGTCGGCCATGCTCAGCTTTACCGGCCTTGCCCGTATCCTGCCCGGTATTCGCGACTTTCACCGTGAAAACGAGCCTCTACCCTCCGGCCCGGTGGAGGCTCCGTCCGTATCCGGCGCAGCCATGCTGATGAGCCGCGAGACCTATCGCGCCCTGAAGGGCTTTGATGAACGCTATTTCCTTCATGTGGAGGATATCGATATCTGCGAACGGGCCCGGCGGATGGGCGGCAGAATCGTCTTTGAACCCCGTGCAGCCTTTGTTCATGTCGGCTCGACAAGCTCGGCCAATATCCTCCTTGTCGAGTGGTACAAGGCAAAGGGTCTGAACCTGTTTTTCCGCACCTATTCCGGTCCTGCCGGCCAGCTGGCGCTGGTGGTGGCCGGCCCGCTCATGACAATGGCGCTTCTCGGCCGCGCTCTTCTGATCCGCGTGAATGTGCGCGCTTCGCAGGCCCGTAACCGTGTTCGCGCCCGCCTGCGTCTGGCGCAGCGGCGAAGGAATGCAGGCGATTAGGCCGGGTCGGCTTTTGCAGGAAATCCACCCGCCTTGGCCAGTGCTGACTGTATCGGGTGTTTGAGGGCGGTTTCTTCCAGCCAGTGCGCAACCGAAATCATCCGGTCCAGATCAATGCCGGTGTCAAGCCCTGCCCGCTCCAGCATGTAGACGACGTCTTCAGTGGCGACGTTGCCGGTGGCGCGCGGGGCGAACGGGCATCCGCCAATTCCGCCCGCGGACGCATCGATAATGGTGACACCGTTCTGTACCGCTGCATGGATATTGGCCAGCGCGGTGTTGCGTGTGTTGTGGAAGTGCAGGCGCAGCTTCAGAGACGGCGCAGCGTCGCGCACAATCCGTATCGCGCGCTCCACGTCCCAGGGGGTGGTCACGCCGATCGTGTCGCCCAGCGCAAATTCGGCTGCCCCAGCGGCTGCAGCCCGCGCCGCCAGCATACCCAGAATGCCCGGATCGACCTCGCCGTCGAACGGATCGCCAAACGCCACCGAAACCGTAGCTGAGAGCGGGATGCGCGCATCAAGTGCCAGTACCGCGATCCGGTCGAGAAGGTCCGCGGTTTCCTCCGGCGTGGCGTTCTGATTGGCCTTGCCAAAGCCTTCAGATGCCACCAGCACATAGTTGATCTCGTCGCAGCGCGCCTCGATCGCCCGGCGCATGCCGCGCTCATTCAGGGCCAGGCCGATATAGGAAACGCCCTTGTCACGGGGCACGGCGTCCATGATTTCAGCAGAATCGGCCATGGCAGGGACAAGCTTCGGATTGACGAAGCTGGCTGCTTCCATGCGCTTCACGCCAGCCTCGATCAGCCGGTCGATGAACTCCAGCTTTACCGGCGTGGTCAGCAGCGTCTTGTCATTTTGCAGGCCGTCGCGTGGGCCGACCTCAACGATCTCAATGGTTCGGCTCATGGCTGGCCTGGCTCCTGAAATGGCGTGCAATCGCCTGTGCGGGCGATCAGCAGGGATGTGGCGCGTCCGCGTGAATAGTTAAAGCCCTCAATCTCGCGCACACCGCAAGCTTGCGAGCGCAGCGCATCAAGGAAGCTGGCGGCAACGGACGCCGGCTCGTCTTCCTGCGGGAGGCGCGACAGGTCGATGATCAGGAGCTGTTCGGCAGAAAAATCGCCCGACAGGGCGGCCAGCACCGGAAAATCCATCAGATCGGTATCGCTGCGCAGGGCAAAGGCAAGGCTCGGCTCGGTATAGCTGGAGCGGATCACTGTCTGCGGGCTGAGCCAGTCCTGCGCGTGAACAAGGGCGGCGGCCTCGCGCGAGGGAAAGAGATTTGTCTGCGGCGCGATGATCCCGCGCCCGGCCGTCTGCCAGACCAGCCCGGCCAGCACTGCGCACAGCACAGCCGGGCCTGTTCGTGAGCCCGCAGCCAGCACGATGGCGCCGATTGCTGCTGCGGTGACCATCACCGCCAATACCGACGCCAGGACAACGGGTCCGTCATACTGATGGGTGAGAAGGAAGAGAATTGCGCCAAGGAGCAGGCTGGCCGCGATCATCAGTCCCACCCCGAGCCACCGCCAGAGCGCCGGTGTTTCCTGCCACGCAAGAACGCCCCATGCAGCGAAGATGGCAAGGGCAGGGTAGGCAGGCAGCACGTAGTGCGGCAGCTTCGTCGGCAGGAGCTCGAACACGATCCAGACCGGCACGCTGATCACCAGAAGTATTCTGGCCGTCCCCGCATTGGCGTTCTTCGAGCGCAAGGCCGCCACGCCCGCTCGGAGGCCCGCCGGGAGGAAAAGTACCGCGGGAAAGAGCAGGAACGTCAATAACAGAAGATGATAGCCGGGCGGAGCGCCGTGGCTTTCATGACCGGATACCAGCTTCGGTCCCAGATCATCGCCCAGCGCCTCGCGCAGGAAGTCACCATCGGTCGCGATCTGCACCGAGATCAGCCAGGGCAGGAGGATGAGCGCGGCCAGCACCGGCCCCGGCCAGAAAGCCAGCGGGCGCAACCAGTAAAACCGCCTGCTCCAGCAGGCGAGGCCTGCTACCGCGAGTCCCGCCGCCATGGGCGTTACCGGCCCTTTGATGAGCGCGCCCAGCGCTACCAGCACCCACACCCCCACCGCCCACAACCTGGCTTCGCGGGGCTCCTTGGCCTGGAAGAGGCACACCACCGCATACAGCCCCCAGATAGTGATGCCTGCCAGCATGGCGTCGGTCTTTGCGATGCCGCTCTCCACGCCCAGCAGCACGCTGGCACCCAGCATCGCGCCCGCATACAGCCCCGCCGGATGACCCAGCAGCCTGTTGGCCAGTGTCATGGTGCCGAGGGCCGCCAGCACCGCACCCAGCGTGGAGGCCAGCCGCCAGGCCCAGATCTGGCGGTTCTCCAGCGCACCGCTGACAAGCTCGCCAATCGAGACGCTGGCCAGTTGCACCCAGTGAATGCCAACCGGCTTCTTGTTGCGGTCTTCATCCAGAAAGCTGATGCGCACCCAATCGCCGGTTTCGAGCATTTGCGCCGTCGCCTGGGCAAAGCGGGCCTCGTCCCTGTCGAGGACAGGCAGGGAGAAAATGCCGGCCATCGATGCGGCAAGCGTCACGGCCACAACGATCAGCCAGCTTTGGCGCTGCTGCATCACAGTGCGGACAAGGCGTGTCATCTCGGCCCCATAATGGCTTTGCACAGTAGGGCCCATTGCATATTCACGGTGGCACGGGCCCGGCTATTGGGTATGTATCGGGTTCGATATTGCCGCAAGGCTCGCGGCCGAATGAAGGTGTAATCTGATGTCATCGCCCGCCCCCGCCGTCTCTGTCGTGGTCCCCATGCATAATGAGGAAGGCAATGCCGGAGCGCTCGTGCGCGAGATCGCAGCGGCGCTTGCCGGGCAGGCGTTCGAGATTGTCGCGGTAAACGATGCCAGCAAGGACGGCACGCTGGCCGAGCTGCAAGCCGTCAAGGCGGAGGTGGCGCAGTTGCGCATCGTCAGCCACCGCAATAATGCCGGCCAGTCACGTGCGGTCCGCACCGGCTTCATGATGGCTCGCGCGCCGGTTGTCTGCACGCTCGATGGAGACGGACAGAACCCGCCTGCGGACCTGCCTGCTCTCATAGCGCAACTTACCCGCGATGGTGCTCCCGGCACGCTTGGCATGGTGGGCGGCGAGCGCGTGGGGCGGCAGGACAGCGCCTGGAAGAAGTTCGCGTCGCGCCTGGGCAACGGGATACGCAAGCGGCTTCTCAATGATGAAGCCAGGGATACGGGCTGCGGCATCAAGGCGATGCGGCGCGACGCGTATCTGGCTTTACCCTATTTCGATCACCAGCATCGCTTCCTGCCGGCGCTGATGAAGCGCGAGGGTTATATGGTGGAATTTCATCCCGTAAGCCACAGGCCGCGCACGGCAGGAACATCGAAATACACGAATATTGGACGTCTTTTCGCCTCGATCAGTGACATAATGGGGGTGATGTGGCTCAATAGCCGCTCCAGGCAGACGGGTGGATGGGAGGAATCCTGAAGTCCCGGAAAGCCAAAGGTGAGGAGTATCGCCATGGCAACTGGCGCAGGTAGCGGTGTATTCATGGGCGTAGAAGCGGCGCGCCGCCGTAGACGGGGCGGCCCGGTGAGGAGGGGGCTTTCCATGTTTAGCATATTTCCAAAGCTGATTATCCCGATGGTGATCTATGCCATCATCGCCTTTATCGGCGGGGCGGATACGGTGGCAGCGCGGCTCGCTGATCCGCTGTTCGAGATAGGCATGATGTCTGGCGCGACCTGGGGACTGACGCCGGGCGACCTGATCTTGATGCTGGCCCTGTTTTTCCTGTTTGTAGAAATGGTGAAGTCGTCGGACACAGGCACGGCGTCCATCATCAATCATGGCATGTCCATGCTGGTCTTTGTGACGGGACTTGTACTGTTCCTTCTGGTCGGCCAGTTCGCCACCTCGGTCTTCTTCCTGCTGGTGCTTATGGCCCTGCTGGATACGGTGGCCGGCTTCATCGTCACCATTGTTGCGGCGCGCCGCGACCTTGCAGTTGGCGGCGACGCCTGAGCCAGGGGCTGAGACGTCAAGTCAAGCGGGCCGCTCCTGTACCGGGAGCGGCCTTTTTGCTGCCGTTCAAAGAACGAGAAAGAAGACGCTGACAGCCAGAAGCGCGTCAGCCGCGCGCAGCAATAATGGCTCGGTCCGGTTCATGCCCGGCGCTCCATGCGCGGGGCTTGCGGGGCAGGTGTAGCTGCAGCGCCGGCATAGCTCGCCCGGTAGCGGCGGCGTTCGGTTTCGTCCGCGCGCAATCCGCGGCGCCTAGCGCTGTGCAGCACCGGCACCCAGCCAATACCCGCAAGTGCCACGGCCTGACCCGATACCATCCGCGCTGGCGACACAGAGGGGCCTGCAACAGCCGCTGCAGTATCCGTGCGCGCCTGAGCGGCTCCGCTATCATTGCGGACAATGACCGCCGGGGGCGGGGAGGCGCCAGATATGGGTGCAGCGGGCTCGCTCATACGCAGTGCCTGCGCAAGAACGGGGCCAGCCTTTACCCTTCGTAAACCTTTGTAAAAGGCCGATTAACCGTATCCAGCGAGCCGTTCTGGCGCATCGCGGCCCGATAGCTAGCCGCCCGGTGTTCCTTAATGAAACACTAACGCTGAAACGGATGCGGGCAGCGGTTCAGCCCCTACCCGCCTGCCAGCTTGTCCAGCTTGGCGCGCATCGCCTCCAGCTCGTCGCGCAGGGCTTTGACATCGTCACTCTTGTTCTTGGCCGCGGGAACGGGCGCACTGCCTTCCTGCTGGCCTGCAGCGTTGAACGGGCTGAATACTTTCATGGCCTGCTCGAACATGGCCATGTTGCGCCGCGTCTGCTCTTCCAGAAGCGCCATTGATCCTGCTGGCGAGCTCATGGCGCCCGCCATTTTCTCGCGCAGCTCGTCCTGCTGGCGCATCAGGCCTTCCATCGACATTTTCAGATAGCCAGGGACAAAGGCCTGCATGGAGTCGCCGTAGAACCCGATCAGCTGGCGCAGGAATTCAACCGGCAGCAGGTTGGCGCCTTTGGCTTCCTCCTCGAAAATGATCTGGGCGAGAACGCCGCGTGTCAGGTCTTCGCCGGTCTTTGCATCGACGACCTCGAATTCCGCGTTCTCTTTTACGAGGTCGCGCAAATGGTCGAGGGTCACGTACCGGCTCGCCGACGTGTCATAGAGGCGGCGGTTTGCGTATTTCTTGATAGTGATCTTGCCGGATTTGGAATGTGCACTCACGCTATGTCTCCCCCTGGGTTTGTTGCGCCGCATCGTTTTCTCGTGCGGTGTCAGATTCTGTCGCGATCGCCCTCGACAACAGGCGGATTCGCGTTAAGAAAGACCATTGCGCGGTATGCTTCATGCTGCAAGCATGCTGCGCTTTTGCTGCGCACAATAAACGGCTCCGATCAAGAGGGCCAGAGGGAGGAATTTCATGACACGCACCGCTCTGGTGACCGGAGGAACGCGCGGTATCGGCAAGGCGATCTGCCTCGCGTTGAAAGAGGCCGGGTACACGGTCGCGGCCAATTATGCGGGCAATGATGCCGCCGCAGAAGCGTTCAGCAAGGAAACGGGGATCGCGGCCTACAAATGGTCGGTTGCCGATTACGAGGCTTGCGTGGCGGGTATAGGCCGGGTCGAGCTGGCCCATGGTCCGGTGGACATTCTCGTCAACAATGCCGGGATTACGCGCGACGCGCCGTTTCACAAGATGACCCCGCAGCAATGGCGCGAGGTGATCGAGACCAATCTCTCCGGTGTCTTCAACATGACCCACCCCGTCTGGAACGGAATGCGTGAGCGCGGCTTTGGCCGCATTATCACCATCTCGTCGATCAACGGGCAGAAAGGCCAGTTTGCGCAGGCCAATTACTCTGCCGCCAAGGCGGGTGATATCGGTTTTACCAAGGCCCTGGCCCAGGAAGGCGCCCGCAAGGGCATAACGGTGAATGCCATCTGCCCGGGCTATATTGCCACCGACATGGTGATGGCCGTGCCGGAAAAGGTGCGTGAACAGATTATCGAGACCATTCCTGTCGGACGGCTGGGCGAGCCGGAAGAGATTGCGCGTTGTGTGGCCTTCCTCGCCTCCGATGAAGCCGGCTTCATAACCGGCGCCACACTGACGGCCAATGGCGGCCAGTACATGGTTTGAAGCGTACGCGAAGCGGAAAAACGCGGCACGGAATTGGCAAGGGGGCAGTTTCGCCGCGAAACTGCCCCTTTTTGCAGAGAGATTGTCGGCCATGAGCAGGGGAATCATCGCCCTTATGCTTGCTGCCGCCGGGGCTTGGGTGGCATTGGCAAGCGACGGGCTTGGCCAGCAAAATCCGTTCTCGCGCCTGACGGGCCGGGAACAGCCGGTTGAAGCATCCGCAGTCTGGTACGAGCGGGCCGACCGTCGTGGACGGCTGGTACTCGACCGTTCTTCGGTGCCTGCCCTGCTCTGGCAGGAAGGCACGGCGGAGGTTCACGCCGTCTACTCCAACCGCGCTTCCGGCGGGGGCGAAGTTATGCTCACCGACACGGACCGGGCGATTTTGCGCCTGTCCAATCTGGGCGGCGCGACCTTCTTCCCGCCTGACGCCCCTGACGGTGTCATTGTCGAGCTGATCGGTCCGGCGCACACGCTGGTGGCACCGCCGGTAGGTGCGGCAGAGTTGCAGCGGACCGCGCGCGACCTTGCTGATTCTGTCACGCGCATAAACCGCAACCAGGTCACCGTAGAGGTTCCCTCGCTCGGCCCCTCCGACAACGCCTATCTGGCTGATACACTGCGTCTGGTCCAGCTCGGCATTGACCGGGCCAATCGCCGTGCCTTGCGGGACCTGCAGTCTGTCCGGGTGCAGACCGGACCGCATCCCGACGCCGTATATTCCGGGGGCACGCTGGAAATAACCATCGCGGCGGGGCGAGGCTATGCCGGCCGCCCCTCCTCGGAATTCATCAGGCGCGCGCTTGACCGCCGCTAGGCGCCAAGCAGCCACTAACGCGCATTATGCGGTCCGGGCCGCCAGTGCGCAGGCGCCAGTTCAAAGCCGGAAAATTCAAAGCCCGGCGCCACCACGCAGCTGACAAGTGTCCAGGCGCCAAGGCTCTCGGCGGTCTGCCAATGGCCTGCCGGGACTACCGCCTGCGGCCGTTCGCCCGACCGAAGATCAGCACCCAGGCGCAGGCTGCGGGCCTCCACACCATCGGCGGACATGGTCATTACCAGCGGCGCCCCCGCATGCCAGAGCCAGACCTCGCTTGCATCCACACGGTGCCAGGCAGACACCTCGTCGGCGGCCAGCAGAAAATAGATGGCGGTGGAATGCGCCCGCCCGCCGGAGCTGTCCTGGTCCCGAAAGGTTTCGGCATACCAGCCGCCTTCGGGATGCTTCTGCATGGAGAGCATGCGAATGATCTCGTTCGCGCCGAGATCGCCACTGATCGACTTCATCAGAACTGGTCCTTTGCGCTGCGCACCGCCGCATAGACATCGGCGTCACTGGCGGCTTCAAGGCCCAGCCGGCCGCGCAAGCCCGGATCATCCCAGCGCAGGAAGGGATTGGTCTGCTTTTCACGGCCGAGGGGGAAGGGCACGGTCGGCTTACCGGCTTTTCGCGCCGCTTCCACCTCGGCGCTGTAGGATTTCAGCGCAGCATTGTCCGGGTCGATACTCAGCGCGAAGCGGGCATTGGCAGCCGTGTATTCATGGGCGCAATAAACCTTAGCCGTATCTGGCAGCGCACGTAGCCGGGCAAGGCCTGCCTGTGCCTGCTGCGGCGTGCCTTCAAACAGGCGTCCGCAGCCCAGCGCGAACAGCGCATCACCGCTGAACAGAACATTTTCGCTCTCAAACCAGTAGGCGATGTGGCCGAGCGTATGCCCGCCAGTGTCGATCACTTCGGCTTCCAGCGCGCCCAGCCGGATCCGGTCACCGGGTGACACGCGCGTGTCCACACGACCGATCTTGTCTGCTTCTGCAGCCGGAGCGGTGATACGGGCACCGAAATGCTCCGCAATATCGGCATTGCCGCCGGTATGGTCCCAATGGTGATGGGTGTTCCAGATCTGGTGGATGTGCCAGCCGGCCCGTTCGGCCTCCGCGATGAGGGCCTTGCCGTCCGGCGTGTCGATGCTGGCTGTCTGCGCGGTTTCACTGCACCGGATCAGAAAGCCGTAATTATCGTCCAGACAGGCGATCTGGCGGATTTCGAGCATGGGCTGGCTCCTCCTTGCTGCACGGCGCGGGTGTGCTGGCTTACACAAATGCCCTGTCCAACCTATCATCCCCGTCTTCAGAGGCGAGCCCGCCACCGCACCAGGAGCGCCATGCGTACCGAAGCGATCGAGATCGACAGATTCTACCGCTCGCAGCGCGGCGAGGCGGCCCGCACCATGGTCCACCGGCGCCTGCAGGCGCTATGGCCGCAGGTCAAGGGCCTCGACATGCTCGGTTATGGCTTTGCCGGCCCGTATCTGGAGCCGTTCCGCGAACATGCCCGGCGCGCGGTGGCTTTCATGCCCTCAACGCAAGGTGCGGTCGCCTGGCCAGACCGGCATGGCGAGCGGTGCGCATCAGCCTTGGGCGAGGAAACGCGCCTGCCTTTTGCCGAAGCCATGTTCGACCGCATCGTGGCTGTTCATGCCCTGGAGGAGGCCGATGATCTTCAGCGGTTGCTGCGGGAGCTCTGGCGCGTGCTGGCGCCGGAAGGGCGCCTCGTCATCGTCGCGGCGCATCGTGCAGGCGCCTGGGCACGTGTTGATTCAACGCCTTTTGGTCATGGGCGTCCGTTTTCGCGCGGCCAGCTCACCCGGCTTCTGACGGGCGCGCTTTTTGAGCCGGTTGCCTGGGCACGGGCGCTGTATGCTCCTCCCTGGAACCTGTTCTGCGGACCGCGCCTGTCGGGCGTGTTTGAATCGGCGGGCGAGCGCGTCTGGCCCGGTTTTGGCGGGCTGATATTGGTCGAGGCGGTCAAGCATGTCGGCGCAATCAGACCGACCACCGCCGCCGTCCCGGTGCGGCGCAAGGCCCTTGATGCCGCGCCCGGAGCCGCGCTATCCCCGCCCGAACCCAGCCGCACCCTTACCGCGAAGGACAAGAGCCAATGATCCCTGATCCCCGTCCGGGCATTCTCGACATCACCCCCTACAAGCCCGGCCTGCCGGCGCCCGCCGGGGCGGTGAAGCTGTCCTCGAACGAGAACCCGCTTGGCTGCAGCGCGAATGCGGCACGGGCCTTCAGGGATGCGGCGGAGAAACTGCATGTTTATCCTGATGGCAGTGTCACCCGCCTGCGTGAGGCTATCGGCAAGGCCGAAGGCATCGATCCTGCGCGTATCGTTTGCGGTGCGGGCTCGGACGAAATTCTGCAGCTGATCGGCCGTGCATGGCTCGGCGCCGATGATGTGGTCCTGCAAAGCCAGTACGGCTTTCTGGTCTATCGTCTGGTGGCCATGCAGAGCGGCGCCAGTATTGTCAGCGCGCCGGAGCGTGAGCACCGCACTGACATCGATGCCATGCTGGAGGCAGCAGCCGAACACAAGCCGCGCATCGTGTTCCTGGCCAACCCGAACAACCCCACGGGCACCTGGGTACCGCGCGAGGACATTATCCGGCTGCGTGAGGGGCTGGCCGATGACTGCCTTCTTGTGCTCGACGCAGCCTATGGCGAGTTTGTCGATGATCCGGCCTTTGAGTCTGGCATGGGCCTTGTGGACCAGTACGACAACATCATCGTCACACGTACCTTCTCCAAGATACATGGACTGGCGGGCCTGCGCCTGGGATGGGCCTATGCGCGTGAAGAGGTGATCGGCATTCTCAACCGGGTGCGCGGGCCGTTCAATGTCAGCGTGCCCGCCGTTGAGGCGGGCATTGAAGCCATTGCCGACACCGGCTTCATCACACGCTCAAAGCAGCATAATGCCCGCTGGGTGGACTTTCTGACCCAGCAACTGCGCGGCGTGGGCCTTGAGGTCACGCCTTCTGTCTGCAATTTCGTGCTGGTGCATTTCCCGTCAACGTCCGGCAAGACGGCTGACGATGCCAACCGGTTCCTGACGGCGAAGGGCCTGATCGTTCGCGACGTGAAAGCCTATGGCTTGCCGGATGCCTTGCGCATTTCCATTGGTCTCGACGACGATAACCGCCGCGTGGCCGACGCACTGTCGGAATTTATGGGTTAGCCCCCGGCAAATCGTCCGCATCAGGTAGTTCCGGCGGCGATGGCAGCTGCCCCGTCAGGGGGCCGGCCTCGCCGATACGCACGGGGCCCAGGAAGATGCCGCCCTGCTGGAAGCGGAATGGCAGGGCCACGCCCTGATCCCGGCGTGGTGCCATCATCAGGGCGAGGCGCAGGGCCTCACCATCGCTGGAGCTGACGACACCGCCCGCCACCAGGGCGGCGACCAGGCTCTCCGGTTCGGTTACCATGACGGATAGCCGCCCTTCAGGACGCAGCAGGCCATCAACGCCCATGGCGCCCTCGCCGCCCAGACGGGCATTGCCCCAGTGCAGATCCGCCATGGCGATCTCCGCCCGCCCGCCGCTCTCGCTCCAGCTGGCAAGATTGGCGTCGGCAGCCAGCGCACTCCAGTGGGAGAGCGTCGTATCGGTACGCATCAGTTCTATCCGGCGGCCGAACGCGTTTGCCGTGCGCTCATCCAGCTGATCGGGACCAAGTTCCAGACCGCGCACTTCAAGGCGGATCCGCATCCGGTCTTCGTCAACCACCTCGCTGGACAGAACCAGCTGATCGAGCGCCTCGATCAGAACGTCCCCGCCTTCGCGTTCGATCAGGCGGAACTCTTCCAGCTCTGCCCCGGCGCGCACCGTGCCGGCACGGCTTGAGGCCAGACTGACGCGTGCGCGCGCTGCGGTGGCCAGCAGGGCGCTGGTTCCCTCATCGCCTTCAAAATCCAGCTCTGCCGGGCTGGCGAACGCAACAATCCAGTGAGAGAGGTTATAGGGCAGCGCGCTTGCTGACAGTTCGGGCATCGCCATGCGCCAGCCGCTGCCCGGCTATCACCTGGGCATCGAGCGCGACGGTCGCCGTGAAATATTGCGCATCCTGCCCGCGCCGTCATCGGCCGGGCCTGTGGATAGTGCTGTGGATGCAATCGGGAGATCACACGCACGACCCTTCGGGAGATCACACGC
>ERZ869909.914-NODE-914-length-27592-cov-277.123242_pt1 | contig 27592 bp, 24 predicted proteins | sample MGYA00520892_ERZ869909 | MGnify/ENA primary metagenome ERZ869909 (study PRJEB32215, sample SAMEA104723947) | bioreactor metagenome | biome: bioreactor; feature: anaerobic bioreactor; material: water | place: China | collected 2015-03-12 ... | reverse complement strand
GCGCTGGCTCTGGCCCATGCCGTCGCGGATCACCTTGCCGCCGCCGAACTTCACCTCCTCGCCGTAGTGGGTGGCGTCGCGCTCCACCTCGATCCACAGCTCGGTGTCGCCCAGACGCACTCGGTCGCCCACGGTGGGGCCGTACATGTCGGCATAGGCCTGCCGGCTGATCTTGTTAGGCGTGCTCATGACGGGTCTCCATTCGCTGCGTCGCCGGATGACGATTTGCGCGCGGGGGCGGGCGCGATAGAGAGCGGGCCCATCACCTCACCGCGGAAGCCGTAGATGTGACGGCTGCCGGCAAAGGGGATCAGCGTGACTTCACGGGTCTGGCCCGGCTCGAAGCGAATCGCCGTTCCCGCCGCCACGTCCAGGCGAAAGCCGCGCGCCTTGGCACGGTCGAAGACCAGCGCCGGGTTGGTTTCAGCGAAGTGATAGTGGGAGCCGACCTGGATCGGCCGGTCGCCGGTATTGGCCACCTCCAGCGTGATCCGCTCGCGCCCGGCGCAAAGCTCGATCTCGCCGTCCTTCAGCTGATACTCACCAGGAATCATGGATGGCTCCTTACACAATGGGTGAGTGGACAGTCACTAATTTGGTGCCGTCGGGAAAGGTGGCCTCGACCTGCACCTCGTGCACCATCTCGGCTACCCCCTCCATCACATCGTCGCGGCCGAGGATCTCGCGGCCGTAGCTCATCAGCTCGGCCACGCTGCGCCCGTCGCGCGCGCCTTCCATGATCTCGAAGCTGATCAGCGCCACGGCCTCTGGATAGTTGAGCTTGAGGCCGCGGGCCCGGCGTCGTTCGGCCAGCTGGGCGGCGGAGAACAGCAGCAGCTTGTCCTTGTCTCTCGGGGTCAGTTCCATGCGTCTCTCCTGGTGAGTCAGGTGAACCAGATACGGGGCGGATGAGCGGGCACACCGATGAGCAGCGGCCTCAGGCAGGCCCAGGCCTGCCGGCAGATCTCCCAGGCTTCGTTGCGTTCATGGCCCAGGTAACGCAGCAGCAGTACGCCGTGGCGCACGGTCACCGCCCAGCGCGGGCTCGCCGCGAGCGCCTCACGCAGTGCCTCGATGGCGGCGGTTTCGTCACTGAGACCCACGGCCCATAAAGTGGCCTGTACGCTGGCGCCGCCCTGCCCCCAGCGGCCGGTGAAGCGCGGGTGAGCCGGATCGAGCGGTTGGCGCTCCAGCCACAGTGGCTTGCCGTCGCGATACAGCCGAAAGCGCTGATCGATGCGCCCCGACACATAAGGCAGTCGGCTCGCCGGCCGGCCCAGCGCCAGTACTTCCCAGCCCAGGCAGCGCGCCCCCGCATCGAGTTCGATGAGCGTCTCCTGCACGCCCCGCGAGCCATCGAAGGCGATGGTCTCCTGGGGCAGCCATTCGAGAATGCCGTGCTGCGATACCTTAAGACTGGTGCGCTGTTCCCAGGCCACGCCGTGGCTGTCGGCCCGGTAGAGCTTGTTGGCGGCAGGCGTGGTCAGCAGCGCATGGGCTTGCGGCTCGACCCGCGCGGCGATGCTCAAGGCATCGCCGCTGACCAACCCGCCGGGTGGATGCAGCAAGTAGACGTGGCAGGCGCCATCTCGCCCTTCCGGGTAGAAAGGCCGCTGCACCCGTAGCGGGCCGCGGTGGCGCGCCTCGACCATACGCGTATGCCCATCGCGGCAGTCGAAGCCGAGCGTCAGCGACGCCGCCCAGTGACGCTCGGCATCGAAGCGATGGCCGGAGTGCGTCGCTGGCTTGGCGAAAGCGGAGTTGGCGAAAGCGGTCATTGGCGGCTCGTGGCATACATATCTGACCAACCCTTCAGCAAGGGTCGTACCAGCTTGGTGAATCGCCCCAACTCGCTTTTATAAACAACACCTTATAAAAAATCGGCGAGCCGCAGCCACGACTCACCGACTCCTTTTGGTGCGCCAGTTCGGCGCTTTTGCACCAACCTAATGCACCATTTTCGTTCGCAGCACCCTTCTGGTGCGGGCATCGCCACAGTCGCCCTATACCGTCAGGTGTTCCTTGATCAGCGCATCGGAGAGTTCTGCGATCTCACCCTTGGCTACCGGCCTGCCGCGATCCATGATCACGAAACGGTCGGCGTACTTGCGTGCGAAGGGCAGCTTCTGCTCCACCAGCAGCACGGTGAGACCGTCCTCCTCGATCAGCTTACGAATCACCTCGCCGATCAGGGTGACGATATTGGGCTGAATGCCCTCGCCCGGTTCATCGAGGATCAACAGGCGAGGCTCGATCACCAGGGCACGGCCGATGGCCAGCTGCTGCTGCTGGCCGCCGGAGAGATCCCCGCCACGGCGGTGCTTCATCTCCTTGAGCACCGGAAAGAGCTCATAGATGCGCTCCGGAATGGTGCGCCTGCCGTCGCCGCGAGCCGCCAGACCGGTGCGCAGGTTCTCTTCCACGGTGAGCAAGGGGAAGATCTGCCGCCCCTGGGGCACGTAGCCGATTCCCAAACGCGAGCGATCCTCCACCCGCCGCTTGGTCAGCTCGACATCGTCGGCATAGCGAATGCTGCCGGAGGAGACCTTCACCTCGCCCATGACGGCCTTCATCAGGGTGGTCTTGCCCACCCCGTTGCGGCCCATCACGCAGGTACACTTCCCGGCTGGCACGGCCAGGTCGAGATCCCACAGAGTGTGGCTCTCGCCATAGAACTGGTTGAGCTTGTCGATCGCCAGCATCAGAGCGTCTCCTCTTCGGCTTCGGCACCCAGGTAGACTTCGATCACCCGTGGGTCGCTGGAGACCTGATCCATGCTGCCCTCCGCCAGTACGCTGCCCTGATGCAGCACCGTCACCTTGCGCGCGATGGAACGCACGAAGCCCATGTCGTGCTCCACCACGACAACGGATTGCTTGCCGGCAAGCCCGGTGAGCAGTTCGGCGGTACGCTCCATCTCCTGCTCGGTCATGCCCGCCACCGGCTCGTCCACCAGCAGCAGCCGCGGCCGCTGCATCAGCAGCATGCCGATCTCCAGCCACTGCTTCTGACCATGGGAGAGAATGCCCGCCGGGCGGGCGTGCAGTGCCTTCAGGCCGATGATCTCCAGGATCTCGTCGATGCGATCGCGAATCTCGCCGTTGATGCGGGCGGTGAGCGTGGGCAGGATGCGCTTGTCGGCGGCCATCGCCAGCTCCAGGTTCTCGAACACCGTGAGCGCTTCGAACACCGTGGGCTTCTGGAACTTGCGGCCGATGCCGAGACTGGCGATCTCCGGCTCGTTCATGGTCAGCAGGTCGTGACGGCTGCCGAACCAGACCTGGCCGCTGTCGGGCCGGGTCTTGCCGGTGATGATGTCCATCATGGTGGTCTTGCCGGCACCGTTGGGCCCGATGATGCAGCGCAGCTCGCCGTCGTCGATGGTCAGGTTGAGTGCGTTGATCGCCTTGAAGCCATCGAAGCTGACCGTCACGTCCTCCAGGTAGAGGATCGGCCCGTGCCGCACGTCGACCGGCGACTCCACGGGTACCAGGAAATCGAAGACCCGGTCACGGCTGGCCAGGGAACGCAGAATGCTCATGCCGATGCCTCCTTGCCGGAAAACGAACCGTCACCGTCTCGGCGGCGGCGCAGCCTGAGCGCCAGCAGCCCTGCCACACCCTTGGGCAGGAACACCGTGACCAGCACGAAGAGTCCGCCCAGGGCGAACAGCCAGGCGTCCGGCATTGCCCCGGTGAAGACCGTCTTGGCATAGTTGACCAGTATCGCCCCGATCACCGCCCCGTAGAGCGTCGCCCGGCCGCCCAGCGCCACCCACAGCACGATCTCGATGGAGAACAGCGGCGAAAACTCGCTGGGGTTGATGATGCCGACCTGGGGCACGTAGAGCGCCCCGGCAAGCCCCGCCAGCATGGCCGAGACCGTGAACACGAACAGCTGGAAGCGCTCGACCCGGTAGCCGAGAAAGCGCGTGCGCGCCTCGGCGTCGCGGGTCGCCACGCACACCCGGCCCAGCTTGCTGGTGACGATGGCCCGGCACAGCACGTAACCCAGCGCCAGGGCCACGCCGGTGGCCAGGAAAAGGCCCAGCCGGGTCTCGCTGCTGCGCAGGTTGAAGCCGAGAATCTCGCGGAAGTCGGTCAGTCCGTTGTTGCCGCCGAAGCCCATCTCGTTGCGGAAGAAGGCCAGCATCAGGGCGAAGGTGAGCGCCTGGGTGATGATCGACAGATAGACCCCGGTGACCCGCGAGCGGAACGCCAGGAAGCCGAACACCAGCGCCAGCGCCCCCGGCACCAGCAACACCATCAGAAAGGCGAACCAGGCCATGTCGAAGCCGTACCAGTACCACGGCAGGCTGTCCCAGTTGAGGAACACCATGAAATCGGGCAGCTCCGGGTGGCCGTAGACGCCGCGGTCGCCGATCTGGCGCATCAGGTACATGCCCATGGCGTAGCCGCCCAGGGCGAAGAAAGCGCCGTGCCCGAGGCTGAGGATACCGAGATAGCCCCACACCAGATCCACTGCCACCGCCAGCAGCGCATAGCTCAGGTACTTGCCGAACAAGTTAACGGTATAAGCGCTGACGTAGAGCGGGTGACCAGGCGGTACCGCCACGTGCAGCAGCGTCACCAGCGTCATGGCCGCCAGCAGTACGCCGAGAAAGATCAGCGTCGAGCGCTCGCCGAACGGCCGCAGCAGCCAGAGTCGAGAAGAATCCATGGATCAGCCCTCCGCCGCCCGGCCCTTCTGCGGGAAGAGTCCGCGGGGGCGCTTTTGAATGAACAGGATGATGAACACCAGCACGATGATCTTGGCCATCACGGCACCGGCCCAGGGCTCCAGCACCTGATTGATCACACCCAGCGAAAGGCCTGCCACCAGGGTGCCCCACAGGTTGCCCACACCGCCGAACACCACCACCATGAAGGAGTCGATGATGTAGTTCTGGCCCAGGTTGGGGCCGACGTTGGTGAGCTGGCTGAGGGCCACGCCGGCCAGCCCCGCCACCCCGGAGCCCAGGGCGAAGGTCATGATGTCGACTCGGGTGGCGCGAATGCCCATGGAGCGCGCCATGGCGCGGTTCTGGGTCACCGCCCGCACCTCGAGCCCTAGCCGGGTGCGGCGCATGATCAGCATCAGTACGGCGAACACCACCAGGGCAAAGCCGAGCACGTACATTCGATTGAGGGTGAGGGAGAGCGCATCGTTGACGGCAATGGAGCCGCTCATCCACTCCGGCGTGATCACGGTGCGGTTGAGCGGCGAAATGCCGGTGCGCACCAGCTGCTGCAGGATCAGGCTGATGCCGAAGGTGGCCAGCAGCGTTTCCAGCGGCCGCCCTTTCAAGAACTGAATGACGCCACGCTCGATGGCGATACCCGCCAGAGCTGCCACCAGGAAGCCGGCCGGGATCGCCAGGATCAAGGCCAACCCCGGCTGACCGGGCAGCAGTTGCTGCATGGCCCAGGTGGTATAGGCACCGAGCATGATCAGCTCGCCGTGAGCCATGTTGATCACGCCCATCACGCCGAAGGTGATGGCCAGGCCGATGGCGGCGAGTACCAGCACCGAGCCGAGCGAAAGACCGAAGTAGAGCGTCTCGGCGGCGCGGTTGAGCTTGAGCATCTGCTCGATGCCGTTCAATGCCTCACGGGCGGCGTCGGCCACGATCGGATCGTCGCCGTTGGCGGCACGGTTGAGGGCGACGCGTACCCGGGGGTGCAGGCTACCCTGCAAGTCATCTATGGCCTCGAGTTCACCCTGCTCGAGACGGTAGATGGCCAGGGCCTGGACCAGCCGTTCGCGCACCCTGGCGTCCGGCTCTTCTTCGATCACCTCGGCCAGCGGTCCGGCCAGATCGCCATCGACTTCGCCCAGCAGACGCTCGGCAGAAGCGCGGCGCAGCCCGACATCGGCGGCGTAGAGATCGACCACGGCAATGGCGCTGCGCAGCTGGTTGCGCAGCGCATTGTTGATGCCGATACGATCCAGCTCACGGCGCGACATCTGGCCCAGCGGCTCGCCGCTCAGCGCATCCTGTACCGGCCAGTCGCGACCGGTATTGTCGAGCACCACCACGAAGCGGCCGTCGCCGGCGCGCTGCAGGCGCCCGTCGAGCAGCGCCTGCAGCCAGTCGCGGGCGCGGGGATCGTCGCTGTGCACGATGGCCTCGATGGCCCTGCCCTTGGCGGGAAACGAATCGACATCCAGCGCCTCGAGCAGCGTCATGGCGGCAACATCGTCGGCCGGCGCGGCATCCTGCGCCGCTGCGGGGGTCGTCATGGAGAGACCGAGCATCAGCAGGAGGCTCAGAGCGAGAACCAGCAGCCACGAGCCCCGGCTCTGGGAGGTACGTTCATCCTCGGCGGCATCGGTGCCGGCCCTCGCCCCGGCCGTCGCTGGCCCAAGCATGGGGGGGTATCTCATCGGAGCGTTCCTCGGAAACGATAGAGAAGGCGTGCTCCCCCGCTGCACTTGGGCAGCGGGGGCGGGGTACCACTTACTCGGCGAGTGCTGCTTCGGCCTCTTCGGCCGCCGTGCTGCCACCGCAGCGACCGGTGGCGACATTGAAGTTGCCGCAGCGCATCGGCGCCTGCCAGTCGGCCATCAGATCGCGGGAACCCGGCAGGTAATCGGACCAGGCATCGCCGGCAACCGTGGAGGGCGTCTGCCATACGATGTCGAACTGGCCGTTGTCCTGGATCTCACCGATCAGCACCGGCTTGGTGATGTGGTGGTTGGGCATCATCGCCGCATAGCTGCCGGAAAGATTGGGTACCACCACGCCGATGATGGCGTCCTTGATGGCATCGGGATCGGTGGTGCCTGCCTTGCGTACCGCCTCGGCCCACATGTTGAAGCCGATGTAATGGGCCTCCATCGGGTCGTTGGTTACCGCCTCTTCGTCGCCGGTCCACTCGATCCAGGCGTCGATGAAGTCGTAGTTGGCATCGGTGTCAACGCTCATGAAGTAGTTCCAGGCGGCCAGATGACCGACCAGCGGGGCGGTATCGACACCGGTCAGCTCCTGCTCGCCCACCGAGAAGGCGATGACCGGAATGTCACCGGCGTCCACGCCCTGGTTGCCCAGTTCACGGTAGAACGGCACGTTGGCGTCGCCGTTGATGGTCGAGACCACCGCAGTAGGCTTGCCTTCGCTGCCGAAGCGGCGCACCTCGGCAACGATGTTCTGCCAGTCGCTGTGGCCGAAGGGGGTGTAGTTGATCATGATGTCGTCGTCCGCCACACCGTGCTCTTCCTTGAGGTAGGCCTCGAGGATGCGGTTGGTGGTACGCGGATAGACGTAATCGGTGCCGAGCAGCGCGAAGCGCTCGATGCCCATCTCGTTGATCAGGTAGTCCACGGCGGGAATGGCCTGCTGGTTGGGGGCCGCCCCGGTGTAGAAGACGTTCTCGGAAGACTCCTCGCCCTCGTACTGGACCGGATAGAACAGCAGACCGTTGAGCTCCTCGAACACCGGCAGCACCGCCTTGCGCGATACCGAGGTCCAGTTGCCGAATACCACGTCCACCTGGTGCTGTTCGAGCAGCTCACGCGCCCGCTCGGCGAACAGCGGCCAGTTCGAAGCCGGATCGACCACCACCGCTTCGAGCTGACGTCCCAGCAGACCGCCCTGCTCGTTCTGCTGGGCAATCAGCATCTCCACTGTGTCTTTCAGGGTCGATTCACTGATGGCCATGGTGCCGGACAGCGAGTGCAGGATTCCCACCTTGATGGGGTCCTCCTGGGCCAGTGCCTGACTGGCAGAGCCGAGGGAAACCGCTGCCATCAGGGCCAGGGTGGTGGAACGAAGCGGGAAAGACATGATGCGTCGGGAAGCGTTCAAGCGAACCTCCTTGCGCCCTCTGAGAGAGGGACTTGTTGTGAAGGTCATGTGCAGCCGACATTGGCCACACAGCACTAGGCCTCCTGTCTCTGCAAAGCGTGCGCCATCATGCGGCAAGTGCTGAAAAGTCTTTGGATAACGGATGGTTAAGTAAAGCAAGAAAAGAATAATTTACCGTTTACGCACCTCAGACGTGCAGCTTTGGGCGCCATGAACGCGCCGCGACGGAGCGGCTGCACCACCACGAAGCACCATGGCAGTGCAACGGGAAAAAGCGGAAACGAAAGCGGGGGCGCCGATCGCTCGGCACCCCCGTTTCAAGGCAGGAAGGTTCAGGTTATCAAACGCTGCGGCGTGCCATTACGCGCTTGATCAGCGGCAGAGTCAGTGACAGCGCGGCAATGATCAACAGCCACATGGAGATCGGCTTGTCGATGAAGATCGACCAGTCTCCTCCGGAGATCTGCAGCGCCCGGCGCATGGACTCCTCCATGATGTCGCCGAGAATCAGCGCCAGGATCAGCGGCGCAGCCGGGAAGCCGAACAAGCGCATGCCCAGCCCCAACAGGCCGAAGCCGAGCAGCAGCAGCAGATCGAAGACGCTGAAGCTCATGCCGTACACCCCGATCATGCAGAAGATCAGGATCAGTGACAGCAGCAGCGGCCGCGGCAGGTCGAGGATCTTGGCGATCAGCGGAATCAGCGGCAGGTTGAGCACCAGCAGGAAGATGTTGCCCAAGTACATGCTCGCCACCACGCCCCAGAAGACGTCGGGACGATCCACCAGCATCGCCGGGCCGGGCGACACGCCCATTACCAGCAGCGCGCCGAGCAGCACCGCAGTAGAACCGGAACCGGGCACGCCCAGGGTCAGCAGCGGCACGAAGGAACCGGTACAGGCGGCGTTGTTGGCCGACTCCGGCGCCGCCACGCCCTTGATGTTGCCCTTGCCGAAGGTGTCACCGTCCTTGGCCAGACGCTTCTCCATGCTGTAGCCGAGGAAGGAGCCGATGGTGGCACCGGCACCCGGCAGCACGCCGGTGAAGAAGCCCAGGATGGAGCTGCGGCCAATGGGCGGGGCGATCTGCTTGATCTCCTGCTTGGAGAGCTTGAGCGAACCGATGGCGTTACGCGGCTGCTCCTTGCCGCCACCGCCCTTGAGCAGCATGTAGAACACCTCGGCCAGAGCGAAGATACCCAGCGCCACGACCAGGAACTCGATGCCGTCGAGCAGATGCACCGTGCCGAAGGTGAAGCGCTCGGTGCCGGTCTGCAGATCGATGCCCATGATTGAGATCATCACCCCGACCACGGCGGCGATCAGCCCCTTGACCAGCGACTTGTCGGACAGCGATACCACTGCAGTAAGACCCAGTACCATCAGCGAGAAGTACTCGGCCGGGCCGAAGCTCACCGCCACCCGCCCGAGCAAAGGCGCCACCATCATCAGGAAGATGATCGAGACGGTGCCGCCGATGAAGGAGGCGTAGGCGGCAATGGCCAGCGCCTTGCCCGCCATGCCCTGCTTGGCCATCGGGTAGCCATCGAAGGAAGTCGCTACCGTACCTGCCACACCAGGGGCATTGAGCAGGATCGACGAGGTAGAGCCGCCAAAGATCGCGCCGTAGTACACCCCCGCCATCAGAATCAGGCCCGAGGACGGCTCCATGCCGAAGGTCAGCGGAATCATCAGGGCCAGGGCGCTGATCGGCCCCAGTCCCGGCAGCATGCCGATGATGGTCCCGGCAAAGACACCGGCAAAGACGTAGAGGATATTGATCGGCTCCAGCGCGATGCTGAAGCCGTACATCAGATTGTTGAAAGCTTCCATGGGCTCACTCTCCGGCCAGTCAGATCGGCAGCACGCCGGTGGGTAGGTAAACGCCCATGATGCGCGTCATGGTCAGATAGAGCCCCAGCACCACGCCCAACGCAGTGGCCAGGTTGACCCAGTGGCGGCGATAGCCGTAGTAGGCGGCCAGGCCGAAGACCAGGGCCACGGAGCTGAGCACGAAGCCCACCGGCACCAGGATCAGGGCATAGACCGCCAGCGCCACCGCCGTGACCGCCACGCGGGACCAGGGCCGCAGCAGCAGCGGCAGCCGCTGCTCTTCGGGATCGAGCTCATCCGGTACGTCCTGAGCCTTGGGTTTCTCGAGAAACAGCAGCACCGAAAGCCCCAGCAACGTGAAGCCAAGCACCTTGGGGAAGAGGTCGGAATCGATCGGGCGCGGCAACGGAAATGAGGGAATCTGCCAGGCCATGGCCAGATAGCCTACCGACAGCAGCGCCAGCAAGAGAGCAATGACCTGGTTGGAGTTGAGTCGTGTCATGGGATTCGGTCCCGGGCTACCGCCGCGTGAGCAGCGCCCAAGTTCTTGGCGTTCGAGAATGCCCGGACCTCGCTAGGCGAGGCCCGGACCCGGGAAGCGAAAATCGCAGAAGCGTGGTGGGTTATTCGCCCAGCAGACCGAGGTCGCCCAGAATGGTGCTGAACTGCTCTTTCTGCTCATCGAGGAAAGCGCCAAACTCCTCGCTGTCCTGATAGGCATCGATCCAGCCCAGCTGCTCGCGGGCCTGCTGCCAGCCGTCGGTCTCGAGCATCTGAGCGAACAGATCCTCGTAGTAGGCCACCGCCTCCGCCGGCATGTCCGGGGTGCCCATCACACCGCGCCAGATATCGAAGGTGTAATCAATATCCTGCTCCTGGTAGGTCGGCACCTCCGCCAGAGCACCACCCAGACGCTCGGGGGCAGACACGCCCAGGGCGCGGATCTGGCTGTTCTCGCCAAGCTGACCGGAAGCCTCGCCGGCGCCGGTGATCACCGCTTCCACGTGACCGCCCATCAGGCTGGTCATGGCTTCACCACCACCGGAGAACGGGATGTAGTTGACGTCTGAGGCGTTCAGACCCGCCGCCGCTGCCAGACCGGCCATGGAGATGTGGTCCATGGAGCCCGGGGCGCTACCGCCACCGACGCTGAGCTGGGGATTCTGCTCCATGGCTTCGATCAGCGACGGCAGATCCTCGTAGGGCGAGTCGTTGCGTACCAGCACGATGGAGTAATCGGTGATCAGCCTGGCAATCGGCGTGAAGCTGGTGTGGTCATAGCGGGATGCGCCGGCCAGCGGCACCAGAATGATCGGCGGGCTGGTGGCGAACAGCTTGTGCGGGTTGCCGCTGTCACGGGCGATCTGAGCCCAGGCCACCGCACCTCCGCCGCCCGGTACGTTGATGGCACCGAAGCTGCGCTCGGCCAGACCCTCTTCCTGGATGACGCGGGAGGTGGTGCGCACCAGGGTGTCCCAGCCGCCGCCGGGGTTGGCCGGGGCGATGAACTCGATGTTGCGGGTCGGGGTCCACTCGTCGGCCTGAGCCGCACTGCTCATGCCCACCACCGCAGCGAGCGGCAGCACGATGGCACTGAAACGGGTGAGGTGTTGCTTGGCAGTCATGGCGTTCTCCTGGATAGGATCTTGTTGTGACAGCGGGTCTCATGCCCACGTACAGGTTGAACGTTAGAAGAACCAGATACGAAGCGGCAAGTTTATGGGCATAAACGATAAACTGTTCGTTGTGTGCATTTTGTTCATTTTGCTCACGGGCCGCTCTGACACCCTCAACTCTCTTCGCACCAGGCCGCCGCATCACCCACGAGGCGGTAGCGTCTTTCAGGTCTCCCTACATCACCGTAGCCCAGTTCGGCGCCAACTACCTGCACCGACACCAGAAATTCCAGATAGCGCCGTGCCGTGGAGCGACTCGCTCCCATGGCGCGCGCCACGTCCATGGCCGCCAGAGGCTTGCCGGCACTGTCCAACGCCGCCACCACGGCACGCAACGTCAGACGATCGATGCCCTTGGGCAGGCTGCGCGCGGCACTGCCCGGCGCTCCCTCCGGGCGCAGCCGCGACAGCACCCGATCGAGCTCCTCCTGGCTGAGCTCGTGGCGTGCCGCCAAGGCTTCGCGTTCGCGACGAAAACGCGCCAGCATCTGCGCCATGCGCGCCGCCTCCACGGGCTTGATCAGGTAGTCGAAGATTCCCCCGCGCAGCGCCTCGGAAATGGTATCGACCTCCCTTGCCGCAGTGATCATGACGATGTCCACGTGCACATGATCCCGGCGCAGCGCCCACAGCAGCTCCAGCCCTTCGACATCGGGCAGGTAGGCATCCAGCAGCACCAGATGGACCTCTGCCGCATGTTGCGCCATCAGCTCACGCGCCTCTGCCCCACTGCGAGCCATCCCCACGACTCGGAAGCCTTGGCTCTGCTCGATGAAGGCGCGATGTATCTCGGCGATGCGGAAATCGTCCTCGATGATCAGGATGCCGTATTCTTCAGGCGTCGAGCCTGCCTCGTACATTCTTTCCCCCACGGATATTGGCATTATGGTAATGGGTTCTCGGCTTGCGCCGGCTGCACGGTGCGACACAGGGAGCGAGAGAGCACCACCGTGAAACAGGCGCCGCCCAGCTCGCTCTCCTCCAGCGTGATCGCTCCACCATGTTCGCGACACAGGCGACTGACCAGCGCCAGGCCGATACCGCGGTGCTTGCCGGGCTTGGTGGAGAAGCCTTCCTTGAAGATCGCCTCGACGTGTTCGGGCGGCACGCCGGGGCCGTTGTCCTCCACTTCGATCAGCATCTGCTCACCGAGATCGGTGAAGAACAGCCGCACCTGCCCCTTTGCCCCACCTTGACGCGCCGCATGGAAAGCGTTGTCGATCAGGTTGCCGATCACCGTCATGACGACCTCCTGGCCGGTGAGGGTCAGCGCAGTGGAAAGCGAGCTCTGCTCGTCGATCTCGAGATGCACGTCGAGCTCTCGCGCTCGGGTCAGCTTGCCCAAGAGCGTACCGCTCACCACCGGGTCGGCCACGTGCTTCATGAGGAAGGTCATCTGGGCCTGCTGGCGCTCGCTCTCCTGATGGATCAGCGCCAGAGCGTCTTCGACTCTGTCGAGCTGGAGCATGCCCGAGATGGTGTAGAGCTTGTTGGAATACTCGTGAGCCTGGGCACGCAGCATGTCCACGTCGCGGCTCGCAGCGCTCAGCGCATCGGAGAGTTCGACGATCTCGCGGCGACTGCGGAACGTCGCCACCGCCCCTTCCACTTCGCCGGCGTCGACGATCGGCACCCGGTTGACCACCACGGGGTGATCGCCCAGCCACATCTCCTGATCGAACTGCCGCTCGCCCCGCTCCAGCACCTCGGAAAGACGCGAGTTGGGCACCAGTTCCTGGATCGGCCGCCCCAGCACCTCTTCCTCAGGTGGCAGGCCGAGGAAACGCCGGCCCTGCTGGTTCACCAGGGTGATCTGTCCTTCGCGGTTCACCGCCAGGATGCCCTCGTGAATCGACTGCAGGATGGCCTCCTTCTCCATCGCCAGCCGGGCGATCTCGTAAGGCTCGAGACCGAGGATCACCTTCTTCAGATGACGTGAGAGCAGATAGGCACCGGCGAAGCCGAGCACGATCATCAGCGCCACCAGCCACCAGCCCAGGCTGGTGTGCTCGACCACGTCCATGGCCACGCGGTCGAGCATGAAGCCCACCGAGACGATGCCGATGATGTTGCCCTCGGCATCGAATACCGGGGTCTTGCCGCGCATCGCCTTGCCCAGTGAACCGACCGCCTCGGAGACGTAGGACTCGCCGTGCAGCAGCGCGCGGTCGTTGTCGCCGCCGACCATGGACTCGCCCAGGCGCTCCGGCAGGGGGTGGGAATAGCGCAGGCTCTCGGTATTGCCCACCACCACGTAGCGGGCCCCGGTCTCGCGACGGATGCGTTCGGCGATGGGCTGGATGGTGGCGCTGGGATCGGGGTCGTCGAAGGCGGCGATCAGCTCGGGGATGCTGGCCACGCTGAGCGCCACGGCCAGCGCGCGCTCGCCCATCTGGTGGCTGATGATCTCGCCCTTGCGATGATTGAGATAGGCGCCTTGAGCCAGCAGCATGGCAGCCAGCAGCACACCTACCAGCAACATCACCTGCAGGCGGAAACTGCGCGTCAGCCAGCTGCGCCGCGCACGTCCGCGGCGCAGACTCTGAAGCTCGGCAATGGATTCACTGCGCGGGGATGACATGAGCGAAGCCCGACGTGAACGAAAGCGTCATTGTCGCATGGCTGGACAGCCGAGGCATCCGCCGGCCGGGCTCGCTCACTCCGGCGTCAGGCGCACGTTCACCACACCGGGCCCGATCATGTCGAGTTCCTCCGCCGCGCGGCGCGAGACGTCGATGACCCTGCCGCGTACGAAGGGGCCGCGGTCGTTGATGCGCACCACCGTCTCACGACCGTTGTCCAGCCGCGTGACGCGCACACGGGTACCGAACGGCAGGCTGCGGTGGGCCGCCGTCAGCGCGTTGCGGTCGTGGCGTTCGCCGCTGGCGGTCTGGCGGCCGTGATAGCGGTCGGCATAGAAAGAAGCCTGGCCCTGCTCACCGTTCCAGCCGGACAGTGCCGAGACGCGCTCGCCCTGTCCGCCGCCGCGTCCGGCGCAGCCGGCGATCAGCACGGCCATGAACAACACGAGCGCGACTCTGATCATCTCTCTTCACCTCGAAGGACGTTCCCAACGAACCGGCCCGACATTAGCTTCAAGTGCAACGACAGACAAGTGCTCAGCCGGCCAGGGTACGCCGCAGCCGCGGGCTCACCAGCTCGCCGAGCAGGGTGATCAGCGCCAGCACGCCCAGCAGCCAGGGCCAGTGCATGCCGAATTCCAGGCGCGCGATACCCAGCGCATCGACGAAGATCACCAGGATGCCCAGCGGGCTCACGTAGCGCACCATGAACAGCCACAGCGCATGCCACTGCGCCGAGAGGCCCAGCTCCTCACGGAAGCTCTCGCTCTTCAGCACGAAGCCGGCCAGCAGCGCCATGCCCAGGCCGCCCAGCGGCATCATCCAGCGCGAGGTGAGGTAGTCCAGCCAGTCGAAGAAGTGACGGCCGGCCAGGGTCCAGTCGGCCCCCAGATTGAACGACAACATCGCCAGGGTGCTCACCAGCCACAGCACGATGCCGGTACCCCAGGCCGCGGTGCGTCGGCTGATGCCCTTGTTGTCCACCAGCCAGGAGACGGTGGCCTCGACCATGGAGATCGACGAGGTCAGCGCCGCCATGGAGAGCATGACGAAGAACAGGATGCCGAACAGCGTGCCCAGCGGCATGGCCTGGAACGCCAGCGGCAAGCTCATGAAGATCAGACCCGGCCCCTCGCCGGGGTTCATGCCGTTGGCGAAGATGATGGGGAAGATCGCCAGCCCCGCCATCAGCGCCACCAGGGTATCGGCAATCGCCACGCTGAAGGTGGTGCGCGCAATGGACGTGCGTGACGGCAGGTAGCTGCCATAAGTGAGGATGGCCCCCGAGGCCAGCGACAGGGTAAAGAAGGCATGACCCAGGGCAGCCAGCATGCCGTCGCTGGTCAGGCTGCCGGCATTGAACGAGAACAGGAAACGCCACGCCTCGCCGAAGCCGCCGGAGAACACGCCGTAGCCGATCAGTATGAGCAGCATGATGACCATGCCCGGCATCATCCAACTGACGCTGCGCTCGATGCCCGCTTGCACCCCCTTGCCCACGATCAGCATGGTCAGAAGCGTCACCAGGGTGCTCCAGAAGCCCAGGTTGAAGGGGTTCTCGTTGTTGGCGACGAAGATCGCCACCATGTCGTCCACGCCGCTGCCGGCGAGCTGACCGGTCAACATTTTCCACAGATAGGAGAACGACCAGCCGGCCACCACCACGTAGAAGGAGAGGATCATGAAGCCGGCCAGCATCGCCATCCAGCCCAGCAGCGACCACAGCGGCGACCGCCCCGATTCCGTCACCACGCGGCGTACCGCATCGATGGGGCTGCCGCGGCCGCGCCGGCCAAAGGCGATCTCGGTCATCATCACCGGCACACCCACCGCCAGGATGCAGGCCAGATAGACCAGCACGAAGGCGCCGCCGCCGTGCTCGCCGGTGATATAGGGAAACTTCCAGATATTGCCCAGGCCGACGGCAGAACCGGTCGCCGCCAGCACGAAGCCCCAGCGGCCCAGCCACTGAGCGCGAGGTTGTTGGGTAGTCGTCATCGTGTCACCAGGGGGAGTTGTTATCGCGCGGACGCAGCAATATGCCCGCCATATTGTGAGGTTTGCAACGTCATTTATTGTCTAGCATTGTAATTTCATGACATCTGCCTGAGGACAAACAAAAAAACGGCTCCCGTCCGATGGAACGGGAGCCGTGACTTGGATCAGTCGGCCTTGAGCACACCACGCCGGATCTGATCCTCTTCGATGGATTCGAACAGGGCCTTGAAGTTGCCCTCGCCGAAACCGTCGTTGCCCTTGCGCTGAATGATCTCGAAGAAGATCGGACCGATCACGGTCTCGGTGAAGATCTGCAGCAGTACGCCCTCGTCCGGACCGCCGTCGATCAGCAGGCTCAGCTCGCGCAGATCCTCGACGTTCTCCTCGTGGTTGGGCACGCGAGTGTCGACCTTCTCGTAGTAGGTGTCCGGGGTGGTGAGGAAGGTCACGCCGTTGGCGCGCAGGCCCCGCACGGTGGCGTAGATGTCGTCGGTGGCCATGGCCAGATGCTGGATACCCTCACCGTTGTACTCACGCAGGAACTCGGCGATCTGCGAGCTATCGTCGGCGGACTCGTTGATCGGGATGTGCATCTTGCCGCAGGGGGCGGTCATGGCGCGGGAGTGCAGGCCGGTCTTCTTGCCCTTGATGTCGAAGTAGCGGTTCTCGCGGAAGTTGGCGATCTCGGTGTAGAAGTCGGCCCACTTGTCCATCTGGCCGCGGTCGACGTTGTGGGTCAGGTGATCGAGCACCTTCAGACCCACGCTGTTGTCGTTGGGCGAACGGCCGGGAATCGGCTCGAAGTCGATGTCGTAGATGGTACGGCCTTCGCTGTCGACCTTGTTGTCGACGAAGTAGAGCAGCGAGCCACCGATGCCGCGTACCGCGGGAATGCCCACCTCGCCGGGACCGACCGGATTCTCCACCGCCTCGGCGCCGTGGGCCAGGGCATACTCGAAGGCCTGCTTGGCGTCGGCCACCTTCCACGCCATGGCGCAGGCACAGGGGCCGTGCACCTTGGCAAACTCGGCCGCGTGGCTGTCCGGCTCGGCGTTGAGTACGAAGTTGACGTTCTCCTGCTGGAACAGGAACACCTGCTTGGAGCGGTGCTTGCGCGTCTCGGTGAAGCCCATGCGGTTGAACAGCGCGCGCAGTTCCTCGATGCCTTCGGCGCTGGGTGCGCTGTACTCGACGAACTCGAAGCCGTTGGTACCGATCGGATTGTCTTGTGAGATCGGTGAAACGGTCTTGGCGGGTGCGTTCATTGTTTCCTCCAGGGGGTGGACGTTATTGTGCAAGCGCAGTGTCTGCGTCGGGTTCGGCACCCCTCGAGGTGCCAACGGGTGACTCCAGACTAGTGCGCGCCCTCTCCCCGAGAAACGCCCCGCGAGCACCTTTGGCAGCGCCCGCTGGGGATAACTCGCCAGCGCCATGTAAAAGAATCCTTACAGCCGATCCAGGTGCGACGACAGCGCACTTCGGGCGGTGCGATATCGTGACAGGGCGTAAAGCCATCTTTACACCGGAGCCACTAAGGCATCATGGAGCCACTCGCCAACCGCCACGCCACCCAGGCCAGAATGAGCCCGATCACCAAGTCGATGGCACGCCACACTCTGGGGCTGGCCAGCCGTGGCGCCAGCCAACCCGCCGCCGCGGCCAGGCCGAAGAACCAGCCGAACGAGGCCATCGCCGCACCGATGAAGAAGCCCAGCGGGCTCGGCTGCACCGCGCCAATGGCGCCGAGCAGTACCACCGTTTCGAGATAGACCTGGGGATTGAGCAGGGTCACCGCCAGCGTTGCCGCCAGCGCGGCCTGCCACGACTGGATGCCGCCGCCACCCGCTACCAGTGCCTGACCGATGAAGACCCGACGAAACGCCAGCGATGCCTGCCAGGCGAGGAAGGCGGCGCCGGCCCAACGGGCCACTTCCATCAGCGTTTCCTGCTGGGCGATCAATATGCCCAGGCCCAGCACGCCGACACCGACCAGCAGCCAGTCGCACAGTGCACAGACCCCGGCCACCAGCCAGGCATGCTGTCGGCGCAGGCTCTGCTGCAGCACGAAGGCATTCTGGGCACCGATGGCGACGATCAGCCCGGCGCAGATCAACAGTCCGTTGAGCCATGACAACCACATCGTTTTTTCTCCCTGGCAAGTCGATGCCGCCAAGGCTAAGCTCGCCATGATGATAAGAGAAATAAATAAAAGAACTTGGGAATTAGCATTACTGATGCTGGACTACAAACTGCTCGAGGCACTGATGGCGGTGATCGATCAAGGCGGCTTCGAACGCGGCGCGCGATACCTGGGGCTCACGCAATCGGCGGTGTCGCAGCGTATCAAGCTGCTCGAGGCACGCCTGGGCCAGCCGGTGCTGGTGCGCAGCCCACGCCTCGCTCCCACCCCGCTGGGGCGGAAACTGCTCAACCATGCCCAGCAGGTGCGCCTGCTGGAAGGCGACCTGCTCGGTGAGGTGCCGGCGCTCGGCAGCGGTGAGCAACGCTTGCGCCTGGCGATCAACGCCGACAGCCTGGCCACCTGGTGGCCGGAGGCCATCGGACGCTTCTGCGAGGAACATCCCGTGCTGTTCGATCTGGTGGTGGAGGATCAGGAGGTGGCACTCAAGCGCATGCGCGACGGTGACGTGGCCGGCTGCATCTGCGACTCGCCCACGCCGGTGCAAGGCGCGCGCAGTTATCCGCTGGGCAGTATGCGCTATCGCGCCCTGGCCAGCCCCGCCTTCGTGGCGCGTCATTTCGCCGATGGCGTAACCCCGGAGGCGCTGCACCGGGCGCCGGCCATCGTGTTCGGCCCCGACGACCGCCTGCAGCACCGCTATCTGGCCCAGCACGGCGTGGAGCCGCCCTTCCCCCATCACCTCTGCCCTTCTTCGGAGGGTTTCATCGGCCTGGCCCTGGCCGGGCTCGGCTACGGCATGGTGCCGGAGCGCCAGGCCGAGCGGGAGCTCAGCGAAGGGCGACTGCAAGAGATAGACCCCGGCCCCTACCTCGCCGATGGTCGCCTGGTCGACCTCTCGCCGGGCTTCGTCATCGACGTACCGCTCTACTGGCACCACTGGCGCCAGGGCGGCAAGGTGCTCGACGCCCTCACCGACCACCTGCTGCGCCTGGGCGATGCCTGGCTCACGCCGCTATCCACGGCATGAGCGAATCACGAACCGCGTAGCTTGTTTTCTACGCTCGATACCTTGTCGGCCATGGACTGCTCGCGGTCGGTGCGAGTGCCCAGCTTGATGGTGGTGGTGATGCGCGGCGCGCCCATCTCGTGCACCACCTCGTGGCAGCGCTTGACCACCGCCATCACCTCATCCCACGGCCCCTCGATGTTGGTGCCGTAGGCATGCATGTGGTGCTCGAGGCCCGAGGCCTCGATCACCCGCTGGCAGGCGGCGATCTGCGGTGAGACCGACACCCCCACCCCCAGCGGGACGACGCAGAGATCGATGATGACGTGCATGGTGGTAGCCCCTTCGACAGCATCAGACAAAACGACACCCCATGGTAACGCAGGACACGCTAATCGACAGGGGCGCATCTGGGCGAAGTCCGCAAATCGTTCGCTCAGGTATTGATCAAGCTTCCAGGCGAAGTCCTGCTTTCTGACCTGGACCGACCTTCTTCGTCAAACCTGAGGATAAAGCCGTCGGTCAGCCGGGAATGACTCACTAGTCAATGCTGCTTTGCTTGCATCTGGATGAAGAGGGTTGAGGAGAAAGTTCATGTTGTGGGGAACGATGGCGGAGGGCACTCGCAGCAGAAGCGACTCTCCCGCTTCAAGCCAAGCGTCCCCAAGGCGCCGTGTGATGTTCAGGTCATCACGCCATGTCGCATCCAGGTCGACCGTGGGCGCGCGACTCACGGCCCCGGAAGGAAGCTCCACTCGTAGCAGGGTGAATGCCTCGGGAAGTTCGTCTGGCTCCCCTTCCATATGCACCAGGATTTCCAACAGGCAGATGGCCGGGCAATCGCCGAGGTAGACGATGGGCCTGCCCTTGTTGTGCCAACGCCCAGCCACCTTGGTACCGCCAATGCCCGAGAGATCCTGAAACTGCGAGATCCGCCAGAGGCTTTCCTTGGTCATGCGACGTACCCATGGCGCAGCTGCTCCAGTAGCTCCTCTACTGCCAGGTAGCCAGGGGTCGTCTTGACGGCCTCGAAAGCATTTCGCCCGCCAAGGGCTCTGCGCGGCTTGTTCAGCCAGGTGGCCGCTTTTTCCTGGCTACCGAAAACATCCTCAGCCAGCACGACGATGCGGCTCACGCGATAGAGTCGATCGCCTTCATCGCTGTTCAATGGTTCAGACTTCTGTCGGCGGTGACGCAGTGTACGAGGATTGATGATACCCAGCCGGCCGGCATCGATGCCATGTTGGGCAAGCTTGTCCAGAACCGACAGCGGGATGCCAGCCCGGATCAGCGCGTCCAGAGTGTCACCTTCGTGCCCTCCAAGGAGTTCCAGGACCTCCTCTTCAATGTCGCGCTCGTGTTCGCGTTCTTTAGTCAGCGCCTGCATGATCAGCCCTCCCGGTGCGGCAATGTGCCTTTAGCATACGGCAAAATGCCTATGCAGGCGAACTGCTGGCCGATGCTTCCCCCTTCGTTTTGGCCGCTTGCGTTCAAGGCTCCAGAAGGTACAAGGGATGCCATCGGCTTACTGTGAGATACGCTCCATGAGTTCGTTCTGCACACACGGTGGAAGCGCGCTGCCTGCCAACTCTTGAACCTGCATATCCTCCAGCCACTCCTGATCGAGCCCACGTTGCCAATCTCCGGCGACGCGCTGCCCTGCCTTTCCGGTCAATGCATCGAGGGGATGACAAGTTCCCGTTTCCAGGGCAGCGAGCATGGGGCCGAACAGTGCGGAAAGCGCCAGCTCAGGCAGGGAGCGGCGTAGACTCCGATAGATGCGCAGCCCTTCAGGGTCGAGATCGCCCCAGTAAGTGGGGCTGGGCAGGCGCAGCAAATCAGCCAGGGTGACACCGGCCGTGCCCTGACCGACCAACTGAACCCTGTCTTCATTATTATTCAATGCCTTGGCCAGTGAGAGGCCGTAACCAAACGTGCAGATCAAGGCCAGGCGCTTGCCACACCCTACCCGGCAGGCCTGACTGAAACTCTGTGCGTTCTCGATCAGCAGGAGTCCCTCAGGCTGCTCGGGCACGCTGGCCAGCAGCCAGGTCTCGGCCGCCTGGAAGCGGTCCAGCTCGATACCGAACGCGCGCACAAGCTCGGTGGGCAGCGTCTCGAGCAACTTGCTGCTTCCCAGCAGGTAGCGCGCGCTGGCTACGTAGGGGCTCAGTTGGTAAGCACTCGGCAGGTCGTTGGCCAGCCGTCTGAGGCCTTCGGCCAGGGCCAGTTGGTCCTCGGTGCTCCAATTACCGAGCGACCCTTTCTGTGCCCTCCGCCACGCCGAGTGCTGCCTAGGTTCCAACGCCAGCCGTGGGTCCAATGCAGGAGACACCGACATCAGGGCCTCCCTACGCGCAGCCGCCAACTCGACTTTCACCGGCAACATCGCGCGGGGCGAGAGCAGGACACCCGCCGGAAGAGCGATGAACTCAGCGCGCCCCAACTCCTCCAGTACCTGCCAGGCATGCAGTTCCGTCTCACAGATGCCCTTCTGTTGGAGCATCTGGATCAAGGTAAATGAGCGCCACCCTTTACCTTTTCCGCCGCGTGAGTAGGCGCGCTGCCACTCCCCTTCGAGCCAGGCCAGGGTATCCCTGGCCGCCTCGCTCAGCATCAGAGTGGCATCGCGCATCGCTTACTCCTGGGTCGCCGGCTCGCTGACGTGGATACCGAACAGGCTGGCCTCGCCGACGCTGCGGCCCAGCGATTCCGGCGCGGCGATGCGGCCGTCGCGCACCATCACGTGGCCGCCCTGCCCCTGAGCGCCGCCGATCACGCTACCCACCAGGTAGGTGGGGAAGATGTCGGGGTCGTTCTCGTAGTTGGGGTTGTGGATCAGGCCGATCATCTGGAAGCGCCCGCGGGTGTTGCGCAGCGACTCCAGCGAGTCCTGGATCAGGCGGCGGTGCGAGAGCTTGGAGAACAGGCCGTCGAGCAGGATCACGCTCTCGCGGCTGGTACGCGCGCGGCGGCGGTGGTGCCCCGGCAGTTCGCGCAGCTCGCGCTCGATGGCGAACTCGGAGAGCTTGACCAGCCACATCAGCGACACCGCCTCGCGCTGGCCCTCCGACATCTCCTCGTTGAGCGAGAATAGCCGTCCATGGGGGCGGATGGCGTCGTGCTTGAGGCGGATCGCCACGTCGTGGAACAGCCCGCGGTAGATGCGCCGGCGGATCTGGCGCAGCAGGTCGTCGTCGCGGCGGCGCGCCTCGCCGTCGACCATGCCGCCGTCGCGCTCGGCGCGGCGACGCATGGCGGCCTGGTGCTCGTCGATGTCGGCCAGCAGCGTGGCAATCAGGTCGCGCAGCTGGTCGGGGCCGATCAGCGAGGCCTTGACCTCGAAGAAGGCACCGCCCTCGCCGCTGCTCTTGGCCACGCGCTTGAGGATGTCGAGGTTGCCGGCGGCGTCCGAGATGATCGAGCTGAGGCGCTCCACCAGGGTGCCTTCGATCTGCTCGCGGGAAGCGTGCAGCCGTTCGACCCGTACCTTGTGGTCGTCGAGCTGGCCCGCCAGCTGATCGTGCAGGCGCGAGAGATCGTCCAGCGCCTCGGCGCTGGCATGCGTCAGCCCGGCCAGACGGGCACGCTCGGTGTCGCTGAACATGCGGCTGTGGGCCGCTTCCGCCAGGGCCTCGGCCAGCTTGCGCTCGCCGCCTTCGACCTGGCGCGCCTGGCGCTCGCGGTTGCGCGCCTGCTCGCCCAGGTTGAGCTCGCCCAGGGCATCGACCAGGGTCTGCTGACAGGCCTCCAGCGCTTCGATGTCGAGTTCGCCCTGCCCCTCGCTGCCGGTCATGTCGTGCCAGGCGTCGAGGGCGGCGTTGCGCGCCGCGTGCTCGTCCGCCTCCCCGGGCCAGCGGCTGGCTTCGGCGAGATCGACCAGCGCCGCCAGGCGCCGCGACCAGCCCTCGGGCAGGTCGCGCAGCACCCGCAGCCACTCCACCGCCAGCTGATCGATGCAGGCCAGCGCCCGGCGCTGCTCGGCCAGGCGCGCCTCCAGGGCGTCGCGCTCTTCCCCACGGGCCTTGCGCGTTTCGCGCAGCTCGCCCAGCTCGCGCCGCACCCGGGCGATCTCGCGCTCGAGCTTCTGGCTGCCGCCGGCGGCGTCGCGTACCTCCAGGTAGGCGCGAATGCGGGTGAAGTCGAAGTCGGCGCGGCGGGTCGCCCGGGCCTGAGCGGCTTCCAGCTCCTCCTGCACCTCGGCGGCAGTGACCATGAAGTCGACGCCGCCCTCCGCTTCGAAGCGCGCCAGGGCACGCAGACGGTCGCGCTCGCCGTCGCTGAAGATGCCGCGCAGTTGGGCCTCGGTCTCTTCCACCTGGCGCTTGAGCGTCTCACGCTGCTCCTCGGCGGCGGCCAGTCGTACACTCGCCTCACTCAGGTGGCGTTCGAGTTCGGCGAGGCGCGCCTCCAGTGCCTGCAGCCGCTCGACGCCGCCGGCGTCGCTGAACTGTTCGGCGGCGAGCCAGGTCTGGCCATGGGCCTCCAGCTCGCGGGCCGCCGCTTCGCGCCGCGGTGCGAGTTCGGCCAGCGCCGTCTCGGCTTCGAGCCGCGCCTCGGCGGCCTCCTGCTGGGCGAACTCGCCCCCCTCCTGCAGGTAGCGCTGGTAGTCGTCGATACAGGCGAGCGCGACATCGGTCAGCCGCGGGGCCAGCTCCGCCTCGCGCTCGGCCAACTCCGCCTGCCGCTCGGCCAGGGCCTCCAGGGCCATCTCGACCTGGGCCTCGTCGGCCTCGCGGGCGCGCAGCGCCAGGGCGAAGGTCTCGCCATGGGGGTCGAGCCGCTCGCACTCCACGGCCAGCGCCTTTTGCCGCTCGCGGTCGGCGGCCAGCCGCTTCTCGGTGGCCTCGCGCAGCGCTTCCAGATAGCTCGGGTCCAGCGCCGCTTTCACCGCCAAGGTCTCGACGCCGGCCACTGCGCCCAAAGGCGGTTCGCCACGGCTCAGCAGGCCGGTCAGCGCCTCGGCCTCGAACACCGGCACCGCCAGGCCCGCCTCGATAAGTTCGGCAGCGGCTGCCTCGGCCGCCTCGCGCCCGGCCACCACCGGGGCGAACAGCACCCCGGCGGCCTGCACCAGCCACTCGCGGCGCTGCTCGGGAGTGTGGGTGTCGACGTTGAGCACCGCATGCAGCGGCTGCCAGGCGATGCCGGCTTCGTCGAGTTGGCGGTGGGCCTCGGCCTCCACCACGCGCCGCTCCAGCGGATCGCCGGAGAGGCTCTCCAGATAGCGCTCGCGGGCGGCGATGTCGGCTTCCAGCGTCTCCGCTTCGCGCAGCAGCCGCGGATAGCGACGCCGGGCGTCGGCCAGCCACTTCTCCGGGGTCAGCTCGCTGCGCTCGGCGAAGTCGAGCCGCGCCCGGTGCAGCGTGCGCAGGTGGTTCTCTTCGTCGAGCAGCCGCTTGCGCTCGTCGCCCAGCTCGCGCTCCCGCTCGCGCAGGCGTGAGCGCAGGTGCACCGGCTCGTCATCGCCGTGCAGCTCAGCGTAACGACGGGCGGCCTCGGCCAGCGGTGCCAGCCGGGCCAGGGTACGCTCGGCCTCCTGACGGCGCTGCTCGGCCTCGCGACAGTTCGATTCGAGCTCGGCCAGCGCGGTCTTGCGCCGCGTCCAGAAGCCGCTCACCTCTTCACCCGGCCAGCCCTCGACGAAGGCGCGCCAGGGCGCCTGGCCGCGGGCCAGCAGGCCCTGCTCGCCGGTCAGGCGCTCCCGCTCGCCGTTGAGCCGCTCACGCTCGCCGCGGGCGGTCTCGAAGGCACCGAGCGCCTCGTCGCGGCGCCGGGTCAGCTCGTCGAGGGACTCGGCCAGCTCGGCCTCGCGCTCCAGCTTCTCCTCGAGCCGCTCGGCCGGTGCGGTACCCGGGCACTCGCGGCGGTAGGCATCGTGCCAGGCGGCGATCTGCTTGAGCTCGCCGACGCGGCCCAGGTGCGCGTTGAGAGCACGGCGAGCGTCGGCGGCCTCGGCCTTGGCCGCCTCGGCGCTGGCTTCGGGGGTTTCCAGCTCGGCCTCGCTGAACAGCCCCTCGGCCAGCGCCTGGGTGTAGAAGCTCTGGTTGTCGACGAAGTCGCGCTGCTGGGACTCCAGTCGCTCGCGCTCGTGCTCCAGGTCGTCGCGGCGCTCGTCCAGTTCGGCGAGTTCACGGGTCAGCTCCTCGAGATAGACCCCGTCGCCGATCACCTCCTCGCGGAAGCGGTTGCCATCGGCGGCCTCGAAGGCGTCGGCGCCCTCGTCCAACGCGCTCAGGGCGCGGTCGCGGGCCGTATCGTCGGCCAGGGCGTGGCTTTCGGCCAGCCACTCGCGGGCAGCCTTGAAGCTGACGTGGCCGACGTCGCGGTTGAGCGGCCACTCGGCCTGGGGCAGGTGAATCAGCCGGCGGTGCACGTCGACCCGGGCGCCGCGCTCGGAGAGCGCCTGACGCACGGCCCGCTCGGAAAGGCCGGAGAGCGTCGCCAGCAGCGAGGTGGAGACCCGCGGCCGCGAGGTATCGCCGGCGATCCAGGCGAATCCATCCAGCGGAGCGACTCCGCGCGCTTCGGCGTCATCCTCGGCAGCGGCCCGGGGCAGCCCGGGCAGGCCCAGCAGCGCTTGGCCGCCCAGCAAGGCTTCGCTGGCTGCCAGGCCCTGGTCGAGCTCGCTTAACCGAGCGCGGGCGTCGCGCAGCGACTCGCCCTGCTCGCGCAGCTCGGCCAGGCGCACCACCTTGTCGCTGGCGCGGCGCTGGTCGCTCTCGGCCTCCTCCAGGCGATGGCGCAGCTCGGTGATGTTGGTGCCGGAGTTGAGGATCACCTCCTCGATCAGCTCCTCGCTCTCGTCGGTCTCGCCGCGGGTGGCGCCGGAGAGGATCTCGGGGGCCAGCACCTCGAAGAAGAACGCCTGGTCGGCCTTCTCGCCGGCGCGGGGCTTGATGGCGTTGAAGATCTGGCTCTTGTCGGCGCCGCCCTCCTTCTGGAAGGCGGCGAGCTGGGCCAGTTCGCGACGAGAGACGTGGGCGCCCACCGCCTCGAGCCACTCCTCGCGGTTGTGGGTCAGGCGCACGTTACGCTCGGCCATGGCCGCCTTGACGTCGCGGTTGGCAAAGAGCGCCAGCTTGCCGTCGAGGGTCTGGTGGTGCACCGGCACGTCTTCGAGACGCCCGGCATAGTGGTAGAACGAGAGTCCGCTGCCGTCGCTGTAGCCGTAGAAACCGAACACGAAGGTTTCGCCGGCCACCTCCTCACCCGCCGCCGCCAGCATGTCATCCTGGCGTTCGAGCCCGCTGCGCGAACGGAACTCCACCCGCAGGTGGCTCCAGCTACGTGCACTGCCGCCCACCGCCGAGGGCGAGCACTTGCGCCGGGTGCGCGAGAGCAGCGTGCGGTCCCGCGACAGCAGGCCGATCAGCGCCTCGGAGAGCGTGGTCTTGCCGAAGCCGTTCTCCATGCTGATGGCGCTCGACTGGCCGCGCAGGTCGAGCAGCAGGTGACGCATCTTGGCGTCCCAGGGCGAGGCCACGTCGCCGTGCTTGTTGAGCAGGTTGGCGACCTCGATGCGGTTGATCACGCTCATGCCTGGGTCTCCTCGTGCTCGTCGATGTCGGCCTCGTACGCGTCTTCATCCCGATAGCGGCCCTGGGCACGCCCCTGAGCCAACGCCTGCAGGTGGCCGAGCTGATGGATGCCGATCTGCTCGCTCTCCAGCGCCCCGAGCAGGGTCTGCTGCCACACCTCGCCGACGCTCTCCTCGGCGCCGGCACTCGCTTCGGCGTCGCGCAGGCCTTCGAGCAGGCCGGCGCGCACCTGCAGGTCGATGAAGGCACGCACCCGACGGCTGATGTCCTCGCCGCGCTCCTCCAGCAGCACGCGGCTGCTCTCCGGCGCCTCTTCGCCCAGGCTGCGCAGCGTCTCCAGCTGGTCGCGCATCAGCTCGACCAGCTCGGCTCCGGCGAAGGTGGCCTCCTGGTAGCGGCTGACGTCGGAGAGCGCGCGGTTGTAACGGGTGTAGAGCAGCGTGTGCATCAGCAGCCACAGCTGCAGGTACCACTGGGCCAGCTCGGCGCGGCTCTCCTGGCGCAGCTTGAGCGCCTCGAACACCGGCTCGCGGGTGTAGAGCGGCGGCTGCTCCAGCTCCGGGTCGGGCAGCAGCGCGTAGTAGCGCGAACCGGGCGCGATGCCGGGGTAGTCACCGGATTCGAAGGCCTTGAGCCTCAGCCCCTGCCCGGCCAGGAAGTCGCGCAGCGCCTCGCGCTCGGCCTCGCTGGCGTCGTCGATCAGCGCGCAGACGTCGCGCTCGGAGAGCTGGCCCTCGCGGGCGGCACGGCGCTTGCGCCCGCCGCCCGGGGTGCGTTCGGCGCTGCGGTAGCGCAGCAGGTAGGCGACCACTTCGCCCATCTCGGTCATGTTCATACTGGCTCGTCCTGATCGATGCGCGATATGTCGTTAGGCGCGGCAGCGGGCGCCTGCAAGGAATGCGGCGCAGCTTCGGGCGCTTGTAAGGAGTTCGGCGCGGCAGCGGGCGCCTGCAAGGAATGCGGCGCGGTCCCGGGCGCCTGCAAGGAGTTCGGCGCGGCCCCGGGCGC
>ERZ869909.913-NODE-913-length-27599-cov-75.968825_pt1 | contig 27599 bp, 25 predicted proteins | sample MGYA00520892_ERZ869909 | MGnify/ENA primary metagenome ERZ869909 (study PRJEB32215, sample SAMEA104723947) | bioreactor metagenome | biome: bioreactor; feature: anaerobic bioreactor; material: water | place: China | collected 2015-03-12 ... | reverse complement strand
CGCACCGGCCAGCCCGCTGCATGGGATACGCCGGGCGTGCAGCCTGATCCGGGCGCGACATGGCAGGGCCATCACACCGTTTTGCACATGATGGCCGCGCGCTACCTGTCGCCTGACCATGCGCCTGAAGCGGTCGCAGAGCGCTGCGGCATCCCCGCCCCCCGCATTCGCGCGGTGGCTGCGGAATTGGCGCGCGTGGCCTTCGAGGAAGAAATCACCCTCAACCAGCCCTGGACCGATTTTCGCGGCCAGAAGCACGATAAAATGATCGGCCGCCCCGTCAGCTTCCATGCCATGCGCGGGATCAGCGCACATTCCAACGGTTTCCAGACGGCGCGCGCCCTGCATATGCTGCAAATCCTGCTCGGCTCGGTCGAGGTTCCCGGCGGCTTCCGCTTCAAGCCGCCCTACCCCAAACCGCCCGAAGCCCACCCCCGCCCGCATGCCCGCGTCACCCCCGGTGCGCCGCTCGACGGCCCGCATCTGGGCTACCCGCTGGGGCCCGAACACCTGCTGGTTGATGACAGTGGCAAGGCCCTGCGCATCGACAAGGCGTTCACCTGGGAAAACCCGATGTCGGCCCATGGGCTGATGCATATGGTGATCTCGAACGCCCATGCCGGCGATCCCTACAGGATCGACACGCTGTTTCTTTACATGGCGAACATGGCGTGGAACTCGTCGATGAACACCTCTGCGGTGATGAAGATGCTCACCGATACCGACGCCGATGGCAACTACATCATCCCCCACATCCTCTATTCCGACAGCTATTCGTCCGAGATGGTGGCCTTCGCCGATCTGATCCTGCCCGACACCACCTATCTTGAGCGCCACGACTGCATCAGCCTTCTGGACCGCCCGATCTGCGAGGCCGAGGCAATGGCCGATTCGATCCGTTGGCCCGTGGTGGAGCCTGAGCGTGATGTACGCGGCTTTCAGTCGGTTTTGCTGGATCTGGGCGTGCGCCTGGGCCTTCCGGGCATGGCCATGCCCGATGGCAGCGCCAGGTTCCGCGATTATGCCGATTACATCGTCAATCACGAGCGCCGCCCCGGCGTGGGCCCACTCACCGGCTGGCGTGGCGAGAACGGCGATCAGATCGGACGCGGCGCCCCCAACCCCGCGCAACTCCAGCGCTATATCGATAACGGCGGCTTCCATATCGACCATATCCCTGATGAGGCGCTGTTCTATAAACCCTGGAACGCCGCCTATCAGGACTGGGCGGTGGATCGCGGCCTCTATGACACGCCCGCGCCCTATCTTTTCAACCTCTATTCCGAGCCGATGCGCAAGTTCCAGCTTGCCGCCGAAGGGCACGGCCACCGCCAGCCGCCGGACCATCTGCGCGCCCGCATCCGTGAAACGCTTGATCCGCTGCCCATGTGGTATCCGCCGTTCGAGGAGACGCGCACCGACCCCACGCAATTCCCCCTGCATGCCCTCACCCAGCGCCCGGCAGCGATGTATCACTCCTGGGGGACGCAAAACGCATGGCTGCGCCAGATCCACGGTGTGAACCCGCTCTTTGTCTCGCGCCGCATATGGGAGGAACATCGCTTTTCCGAGGGCGACTGGGCCTTCCTCACTTCGGCCCATGGCCGCATCAAGGTGCCGGTGGCGCGGATGGATGCGCTCAATGACCACACGGTCTGGACATGGAACGCCATTGGCAAACGGCGCGGTGCCTGGGCATTGGCCAAAGATGCGCCCGAGGCCGAGAAAGGCTTTTTGCTCAACCATCTGATCCACGAACTTTTGCCCCCCAAAGGTGACGGGCTGCGCTGGAACAATTCCGATCCGGTCACAGGACAGGCTGCCTGGTTCGACCTTCGGGTGAAGATCGAGAAGGCCCCCCCCGGCGGCCCCTCGCAGCCCGCCCATCCGGCACAGATCAGCCCGGTCGGACAAGGCCCGGCCGTTGTCGCGCGCCACAGCGGAGACAAACCATGACCCGCCCCTTCATCTGTTCGGAAATATCCCGGGGGGGGCCGAAGGCGGGGGGCAGCGCCCCCCTCCGCCACCGCCATTTGCCGGGACAGCGCCCATGACCGCCCTGCCCGCCACCACCGACCGCAAGCTCGGCCTCGTGATCGACCTTGACACCTGCGTTGGCTGTCATGCCTGCGTCATTGCCTGCAAGGGCTGGAACACGGAAAACTACGGCGCGCCCCTCTCGGACAATGATGCCTATGGTGCCGAGCCCGAGGGCAGCTTCCTCAACCGCGTTCACAGTTACGAGGTGATGCCCGAAAGCGGCGCGCCGATTGTGGTGCATTTCCCCAAATCCTGCCTGCATTGCGAGGATGCGCCCTGCGTCACCGTCTGCCCCACCGGGGCCAGCTACAAACGCACCGAGGATGGCATCGTGCTGGTGAACGAGGCCGATTGCATCGGTTGCGGCCTCTGCGCCTGGGCCTGCCCTTATGGCGCACGCGAGATGGATGCGCAGGCGGGGGTGATGAAGAAATGCACGCTTTGCGTCGACCGCATCTATAACGAAAACCTGCCCGAGATTGACCGCGAGCCTGCCTGCGTGCGCACCTGTCCGGCGGGCGCGCGCCATTTTGGTGATCTGGGCGATCCTGACAGCGCCGTGTCGCAACTGGTTGCTACGCGCGGCGGGTTCGATTTGATGCCGGAACAGGGCACAAAACCCGTTAACAAATACCTGCCCCCGCGCCTGCGCGACCAGTTGATGGAGCCGCCCGCGCAGTTGGCCACGCTCTGCATCCCCTCGACCGAAGGGTTGACCGGCTTTCTGGGCTGGATTGACCGCACGCTTGGAAAGCTCTGATGCATCCTGCCCCCTCGATCATCCTGTTCACCGTTCTGTCCGGCCTTGGCCTGGGCCTTCTCAGCTTTCTGGGGCTGGGGCTGGTGCAGGCCACGGGCTGGGTGGCCTTCTGGTGGTTCGGCTTTGGCTACGGGCTGACACTGGCGGGGCTGTCCCTGTCGGCCTTTCACCTGGGGCACCCCGAGCGGGCGCTCAAGGCCTTCAGCCAGTGGCGCACAAGCTGGCTGTCGCGCGAGGCGGTTCTGGCCGCTGCGGCGCTTTTGTTCATGGCGCCGCATGCGGCGGGTCTGGTGTTCTTTGCCACACCCCTGAAGGGCTTCGGCATTCTGGGCGCGTTTTTGTGCCTCCAGACGGTGCTGGCCACGGCGATGATCTATGCGCAACTGAAAACCGTGCCGCGCTGGAACCATTGGCTGACGCCGCTCTTGTTCCTGACCGCCTCGCTGACCGGCGGCGCAACTCTGATCGGCGCTCCACGGCTGGCGCAGGTGTTGCTTGCCGGGCTGGCGCTGGTGATGGTGGCCTATTGGCTGATCGGTGATACGCGGTTGCGGGCCTCTGGCAGCACGATCAGCAGTGCCACCGGCCTTGGCACGCGCGGCAGCGTCCGCCAGTTGGAGCCGCCCCATACCGGCCCCAACTACCTGCTGCGCGAGATGGTGTATGTCGTGGGCCGGAAGCACGCGCTGAAGCTGCGGGGCATTGCGCTTTTGCTGGCGGTGGTGATGCCCTCGCTGATCCTCTGGGCGGCGCCTGATGCGCTGACAGCAAAGGGGCTGGCCGCACTCTCGCATCTTGCGGGGATGCTGGCCGCGCGCTGGCTGTTCTTTGCCGAGGCCGAGCATGTGGTGGGCCTTTACTACGGCAAGCGCGCGGCCTGAAACACCGCTCAGAAACTGCCGAACACACTGCCCAGCGTCACCAGCACCACCAGCGCGAGTATCGGGATGAGCACAGCGACCACCGCGATATCCTTGTAGGCCTCCTTGTGGGTCAGCCCGCAGATCGTCAGAAGCGTGATCACTGCGCCATTGTGCGGCAAGGCATCCAGCCCGCCCGTGGCCACCGCCGTTACCCGGTGCAACAGGTCGGGCGCGATGCCGGCGGCCTGGCCCATCGCCAGATAGGTCTCGCCCAAGGTGGACAGCGCAATCGACATCCCGCCCGAGGCCGAGCCGGTCATCCCCGCCAGCAAACTTGTGCCTATGGCCAGCGATATCAACGGGTTGTCCCCGCCGACCGTCACCACCCAGTCACGGATCAGCCCGAAGGCCGACAGCGAAGCGATGACCGCGCCGAATCCGACAAGGCTGGCTGTGTTGAAAATGGGTTTCAGTGAATCCTTCGCGCCTTCATCCAACGTCACGCCAAGCCCCTCGGCCAGCCGCACGCGGTTGAGCACCACCAGCACCACGGATGCGATGGTCAATGCCGCGATGATCGACCAGACACCGCGCAATGCGCCGACATCGGTCGCGCCGAACTCGGGAAGCGCCAGATAGCCGGTGTCCATCTGCGGAATCAGCGCGAAGGTGAACAACAGGTTCAGCGCAAGCACCAGCACCAGCGGCGCCCCGGCCACCAAAACCGAGGGCGCGTCTCCACTGCGCACCCTGGCTGCCCCGGCCTCGGCTTCGGCCTCGCCATAGCCCGGCCCCAGCGCCCGCGCACGCCGCTCCAGCCATGCCCAGCCCAGCCCCAGCATGATGAGCGCCGTGATCAGCCCCAGTCCGGGCGCGGCAAAGGGGGTGGTGCCGAAATAGGGCATCGGGATGGCGTTCTGTATGGCGGGCGTACCGGGCAGCGCCGTCATGGTGAAGGTGAACGCCCCCAGCGCGATGGTCGCCGGGATCAGCCGCTTGGGCAGATCAGCCTCCTGAAACAACGCCGAGGCGATAGGCCAGACGGCAAACGCCACCACGAACAGCGACACGCCGCCATAGGTCATCACCGCGCAAGACAGGATCACTGCCAATATGGCCCGCTGTGGCCCCAGCCGTCGGATGATCGCATCGGCCAGCACCCGCGCCGCGCCCGATGCCTCCATCAGCTTGCCGAATACCGCGCCCAGCAGGAACAGCGGAAAGTACTGGATGATGAACCCGCCGGTGGCCTGCATGAAGATCTGCGTATAGCTGGCCAGCACCGGCCCGCCCTGCGCCAGCAAAACCGCCAGCACGGCCAGCACGGGCGTCAGCAACAACAGGCTGAGCCCGCGATAGGCCAGATACATCAGCGCGATCAAAGCCGCCAGAATGACAAGGATGCCGCTCATGGCCTTACCCCTTTGCCGCGCTCAGTGCCGGATCGTCAAAAAACGCCTCCAGATCGAAGGACGATCCTTTGCCGATCTGGTCGAAATGAGCGTCAAGCCACGCATCGGCCCAGCTTCGCCCGCGCTCATACAGCTTTCTCAGATAGGCCCATTCGGCATTGAGCTTGCTGGAGGCCGCCAGATCCTGCACCTCGGCATCGGCATGGATCAGATGCATGTAGGTCTGGCCCTGCGCGCCCAGGTCGATCCCCCTGGCAGCAACAAAGCGCTGCATCATGGCGATGGCGCGCAGTTCCTTGATCAGGGCGGTGTTGAAACTGATCTCGTTGACACGGTTGATGATCTCGCGCGCGGTCGTCGGCGTCTCGTGGCGCACGATCGGGTTGATCTGGACAATGACGATATCAGGGCTCGCCTTGCTGGCGATCAGTGGCATCAGGGCCGGATTGGCGCTGAACCCGCCGTCCCAATAGGCTTCGCCATCAATCTCGACGGCGGGGAACAACTGCGGCAGGCAGGCCGAGGCCATGACCGCATCCAGCGTCACCTCGCCACGCGAGAAGATCCGCGCGCGCCCGGTTTTCACATGCGTGGCGGTGACATGCACCGCAATCTCGCGACAGCAGTTTACGTAGTCGAAATCAACCTGCGCATCCAGCACTTCCCGTAGCGGATTGATACCCAGAGGGTTCAGCTGATAAGGCGAAAAGATCCGGCTGAGGCTTTCGGCAAACAGATAGGCGGGCGAATGATCAAGGCTGTAGCGGCCCATCGCCCGGTCCAGCGGGTTGCGCTGCATCGGCGAGAAAAGCGCCTTGGCACTGACCGCGCGCCAGAAGGATTCCAGCGCCGCGCGCGCGCCATCACGACCACCGCGCTCAAAACCATCGGCCAGAACCACGGCATTCATCGCGCCTGCGCTGGTGCCGCTGATCTCGGCGATGCTCAGGCGCTCGTCCTCCAGCAGGCGGTCAAGCACTCCCCATGTCAGCGCCCCGTGCGACCCGCCGCCCTGAAGCGCGAGGTTGACGGTCTTGGTTGTGGATGACGGCATAATGCAAAGCCTTTTTGCTGCGATGCAGCAAATGTAGGCCGTCACACGTCAGTGCGCAACCGGCGCGCGTGACGCTCCGGCTTCAAAGCGGCCAGACGACCAGCAGTAGCGGAACCGAAACGGCAACCACCAACACTTCCAGCGGCAGGCCAAGCCGCCAGTAGTCACCAAAACGAAACCCCCCCGGCCCAAGGATCAGCGTGTTGTTCTGGTGCCCGATCGGAGTCAGGAAAGCGCAGGAGGCCCCGATCGCCACCGCCATCAGAAAGCTGTCCGGGCTGACACCCAGCGCCGCGGCAATCCCCAGCGCGATCGGGCACATCACGGCGGCGGTGGCGGCGTTGTTCATCACATCGGACAGGAACATCGTGGTGACCATGATCACCACCAGCGCCGCCACGGCATTGCCTTGCGCCACGGTGCCGACCAGAAACCGCGCCAGAAGCCCCGCCGCACCGGTATCCTGCATCACGCCCGCCACCGGGATCAACGCCGCCAGAAGCACAACCACCGGCCAGTCAATGGCGGTATAGACCTTGCGCGGCGGCACGGTGCGCAGCAGCATCGAGGCCAGAACACCCAGCGCAAAGGCAGCCGCCGCAGGCAAAAGCCCCAGCGTCACAATGGCAACGGCGGCCACCATGATCCCGGTTGCAAACCAGGCCATGCGCGCGTCCGGCAGGCGCAGATCGCGCTCGCTCAGCGGGACGCAGCCCGTGTCATTGGCAAATTCGGCCAACGCATCGGAGGGGCCCTGCATCATCAGCAAATCACCGGGTTGCAGCGTGACCGTGCGCAGCCGCGATCGGGGCTGACGCCCTGCGCGCGACACCGCCAGCAGGTTCAGCCCGTAGCGGGTGCGCAACAGCATGTCGCTGGCCGACCGTCCGACAATGGCTGCCCCGGGCAGCACCGCCAGTTCGCGCAACACGATGTCACCATCGTGGTGGTTGTCGCTGTCCTTGCGGGTTTTCTTCTCGTTCTTTACTTCCTCAGCATCACTGGAGGTCTCGGCATCCAGGTCAATATCCTCCTCGGCATCGTCATCCGCTTCTGCGGTGGCATCCGGGCCGGGGGCTTCGGGCTTGACCTGCTCTTCCAGCTTGATGCCATAGGCCGATAATGTCTCGGCCAGCCCCTCGACATCGGCTTCCAGCACCAGAATATCATCAGCGCGCACCCGCCGCGCACCATGCGGCGCGTTCATCCGCACTTCGTTGCGCACCAGCCCGACAATCTGCGCCGGTGCGCCCTCAAGCTCGGTTTCGAACTGCCGCAGGGTCATGCCGACGGCCTTGCTTTTCTCGGGCACCCGCACCTCGGTCAGATAGGTGCCGGTCTCGAACCCCTCGCCGGTTGAGGATTTTCGCGCCGGAACCAGCCGCCAACCGACCAGCACGACAAAGGCCACGCCCGCCAAGGCCACGGCCAGTCCGATCGGGGTGAAGTCAAACATGCCGAAATGGCCCAGGCCGCTATCGGCCCGGAACCCGGAAACGATCAGGTTGGGCGGCGTGCCCACCAACGTCGTCATCCCGCCCAGAATGGTGCCGAAAGCCAGCGGCATCAGCACCTGCCCCTGCGTCAGGTTCAGCCGGCGCGACAATTGCACCGCAATGGGCATCAGGAGCGCCAGCGCACCGACGTTGTTCATGAAACCAGACAGAAGCGCCCCCAACCCCATCAGCGCCGCCATCGAAGTCAGGCGCCCGGCCTCGCGCGGCAAGACGGCGCGGGCCAGCACATCCACCGCGCCTGAGCTTTGCAATCCCGCGCTCAGTACCAGCACGCAGGCCACAGTGATAACCGCAGGATGTCCGAACCCCGCAAACGCCTCGGCAGGGGGTACAAGGCCGGTCACCACGCAAGCCATCAGCGCACTCAGGGCCACTACATCATGGCGCAACCTGCCCCACAGAAAAAGCGCCAGTGTCATCACCAGAATGGCCAGGATCATGATCTGCGGAAGGGTCATCAAGGGGCTTTCAGTAACGCTACGTCAATAATAGCGACCGCAATTCGGCGGTTCCACAGACACAACCATGCCAACATGGCGGAAAGCACGCCTGCGGTAAAGCCCGGCACAAGGGCTTTGCTGCGGGGCGGTTCTCACTGCCGTCGAATCGCGCTATAGCCGCCGCAGATGTCCCTCAGGAAGGCAGCTTGCATGCAGGCCGATCAGACGCCCCTTTCCAGCGTGCAGGAAACGCCCGCCACCAGAACCGACCGCCGCAAGGACCGGATGCTGGCGGGATGGCTCTGGCGCGGCTATGTGCGGCGCTATCTGCCCCTCCTGCTGCTGGCAATGATGCTGATGGCGGTTGACGGGGCGATGATGGGCGCGCTCAGCCTGCTCATTCAGCCAATGTTCGATGACGTGATGGTGCAGGGACGCGCCGACATGCTTGGCTGGGTCGCGCTGTCGGTTGCCGGTGTGTTCCTGATCCGCGGCGCTACCGCGCTGGTTCACAAGCCGCTGATGACCTACCTGTCTGAAAGCGTGATCGGCCGGATGCAGGAAAGGCTGCTTGGCCATCTGATGCGCCTTGATCAGGCGTTTTTCCACCGCCATCCGCCGGGCGTTCTGATTGACCGGGTGCGCGGCGACAGCCAGGGGCTGGGCGTGATCTTTACCGAGCTTCTGCCAGCTTTGGCGCGCGATCTGATCTCGGTCATCGCGCTGTTGAGCGTGGCACTGTGGATTGACTGGCAATGGACACTGATTGCGGTGATCGGCACACCGCTTCTGGTGCTGCCGATCCTGATGTTGCAGCGCGTGGTGCGCCGCGTCGGCACCCGCGCGCGCGTTGCCTCGGCCGAGGCGTCGAACCGCCTCGACGAGATCTTTCACGGCGTCTACACGATCCAGCGCAACGGGCTTGAAGACCGCGAATCCAGTCGCTTTCATGACACGGTCAAGCGTTTCATCGCGGCAAGCGTGCGGACCCGGCTGGGACAATCGGGGATGAACTCGCTGGCCGATGTCGTGGCGGCCGTCGGGGTTTCGCTGGTGCTGATCTATGGCGGCGGTCAGATCATCTCGGGCGCACGCACGGTGGGCGAATTCATGAGCTTTTTCACGGCCTTCGGCCTGATGTTCGAGCCCCTGCGCCGGCTCAGCGGGCTGACCGGCACCTGGCAGGCAGCACTCGCCAGTCTGGAACGCGTGCACGCCCTGCTGCAAACCCCGGCCACGATCACCCAGCCACGCCCCCCGCTTGCCCCCCTGCCCGACCCCCAGCAGGCTGATATCCGGATGGAGAACGTGCAGTTCGCCTATGAGCAGGATCCGGTGCTGCGCGATTTCTCGTTCACCGCGCTCGCGGGCCAGACCACGGCGCTTGTCGGCCCCTCGGGTGCCGGAAAATCGACCGTTTTCACGCTGCTTACTCGTCTGGCCGACCCACAATCCGGGCGGGTGACGCTGGGCGGGCACGATATCCGGCAGATGGATCTTGCCGGTTTGCGAAGCCTGTTCTCGGTTGTGGCGCAGGACAGTGCGCTGTTTGATGAAACCCTGCGCGACAATATCCTGCTGGGCGCGCAGGATGTCAGCGAAGCACGGTTGCGGCAGGCGCTGGAGGCCGCGCATGTCGATGAGTTCCTGCCGCTTCTGCCACAAGGGCTGAACACGCGCGTCGGCCCGCGCGGCTCGGCCTTGTCGGGCGGGCAGCGTCAGCGTGTGGCGATCGCCCGTGCGCTGTTGCGCGATGCGCCGATCCTTCTTCTGGACGAGGCCACCTCGGCGCTGGATGCGCGCTCGGAGGCGCTGGTGCAGGCCGCGCTTGACCGGCTCAGCACCGGGCGCACCACGCTGGTGATTGCGCATCGCCTGTCAACGGTGCGCCGGGCAGACAAGATCGTGGTGATGGACAAGGGCCAGTTGGTCGAAGAAGGGGATCACACAGCCCTGATGGCGCGCGGCGGGGTTTATGCGCAGTTGCACGGGCTTCAGTTCCAGGGCAGCCAGCCCGGCTGACCCCACGGCGGAATCACCCCCCATTATTCGGCAGCGTCCTGTGGCCGGTTCACCCGTTTACCCCGCATCGGTCCGGTCGCGGGCTTTTGCACCGGCGCGCGGTTGAACACCGCCGGAAAGGTAACCCGAAACGCCGCGCCGCCCTGCCCCGGCACATAGGCGATGTCGCCGCCAAGGTTGTGCATGATCTCGCGGCAGATCGCCAGACCCAGCCCGGCGCCACCTGCCTGATGGGTATCGGTCAGCCGCGCGAACTTCTCGAAAATCAACGCCTGGCTCTTTTTCGGTATCCCCGCACCATTATCCACGAAATCGACCACCACCTTGTCGGCGCGGCGGCGCACGCTGATGCGCATCACCGGCTCGGACGCGGTGCAGTACTTGCGCGAATTCGACACGACATTGATGAACACCTGTGTCAGCCGTCCGATATCGGTGCTCAGCGCGATCTGCTCGTCCGCGGGCTGGCGCAGGAAGGCAAAATTCCGCTCAGGCTGAACCGAATTGGAAGCAATCAGCGCCCGGTCCAGCAGTTCCGACAGGTTACCGGGCTGAATGTCCAGATTGACCTGTCCGTTTTCCAGCACACTCAGATCCAGAAGATCGTCCAGAAGCCGGGTCAGCCGGATGCTTTCGTCATGGATGATCCCGGCGTATTTCACCTGCTCCTCGCGGTTCACCCCGTCCTCGTCCATCAGGATCTCGGAGAACGCCCGGATCGAGGTCATGGGCGTGCGCAATTCATGGCTGATCTGGCTGAGGAAGCTGTCCTTCTGCACGCTCAGTTTCTGCAACATCTCGTTGGCTTCGCGCAACTGGCGGGCGGTGCGGGCCAGTTCTTCTGATTTGGCCTCAAGCTGGGCGGAATGCTCCATGATCTGCGCCGCCTCCGACGCCACCGCCATAAGATCCTCGACCGAGACATGGCTGGAACCCGATATCTGCACGATCATCGCGTGCGCCGTAGCGGTGCCCACCGACCCGGCAAGTTCGCGCTCCAGCCGGTCCAGAAAATCGGGCGTGGCATCAGGCAGGTAGCCGCCCTTGCCCTGTGCCAGCGCCTCGGCCTTGAAGAACGCCTGCGCCTCGGTCGCGCCCATCAGCCGTTGCGCGCTGATCAGCAGATCCTCGACCTCGCTCTCGGAATTGGCACCCGCGCGCACCCAGCCCGGCGCCATCACCCCGTCGCCGCGCCCGCTGATCTCGAACACATTGACAAACTGCGCCGCCTGCACGCGCTCCACCGGGTTGGGAAAGCTGAACAGAGAGACCAGAATGAAACCCGTGGTATTGAGCGCCAGCGACCAGAACAACGCATGCAACAGCGGGTCCATCCCCTGAACCCCCAAAAGACCATAGGGCACGAGCCAGGAGATGCCGAAGGGTCCATGTTCGAGCAAGGCGGCACTGAACACCACATCCGGCCCGAACGAAGGCAGAAAGAGGGCGTAAAGCCAGACCGCACTGCCCAACAGCAGCCCTGTTGCCGCCCCCGTCCGGCTGGCGCCGCGCCAATACAGCGCACCGATCAACGCTGGCAACACCTGCGCCATGCCGACAAAGGCAATCAGGCCGATCGCGGCAAGCGCGCGCCCGCCACCGCTGACCGCGAAATAGATATAGCCCAACCCCAGGATGACAGCGATCGACAACCGCCTTGCGTTCAGGACCAGAGCGCGCATGTCCCCCGCCCCCTGCCCCTGACTGCCCCGCGATGCGAGCCATAGCGGCATCACGATATGGTTTGACACCATGGTCGACAAAGCAATCGAGGCGATGATCACCATCGACGTTGCCGCCGAAAACCCGCCCAGGAAGGCCAGCATTGCCAGTCCCTCCTGCCCCAGCGCCTTGGGCAGGGTGAGAACGAACAGGTCGGGGTTGGTGCCGGCCGGCAGAATCGTAAGCCCCATAACCGCGATCGGCAGCACGAAAAGGCTCATCAGCATCATGTACAAAGGAAACGCCCAGGACGCGGTTGCCAGATGCGTCTCGTCCGAGTTCTCGACAACCAGCACCTGGAACATGCGCGGCAGAGTGACAATGGCAATCGCCGACAGGAGCGTCAGCCCCACCCAGCGGTTTGGCTGGATCTCCCATTCCGGGCGCGCGGCGGCCGAGATACGGGCGATGATATCAGCCGGGCCATCGGCCAGACCCCAGACCACGAACACCCCCACTGCCACCAGTGCGACCAGTTTCACCACCGCTTCGACGGCGATGGCCGTCACAACCCCGTGATGCTGCTCGTTTGCATCAAGATTCCGGGTGCCGAACAGGATGGTGAACAGCGCCAGCCCCGCCGCCACGTAAAGCGCCAGTTGTCGGGGTGCAACCGGCTGGTCTTCGGTGAATGCGTTGAACGAAAGCGATATGGATTGCAGTTGCAGCGCGATATAGGGCGTCGCGGCGGCCAAGGCCAGAAGCGTGACAATCACCCCCACGGCGTTCGACTTGCCATAGCGCGAGGCGATCAGGTCGGCGATCGAGGTGGCGCGCTGTGCCTTACCCACCCGCACCAGCTTGCGCAACAGCCACCACCAGCCGACGAAAACCAGCGTCGGTCCCAGGTAGATGGTCATGAACTCCAGCCCCGACCGCGCCGCATAGCCCACCGCGCCATAAAAGGTCCAGGCGGTGCAATACACCGAAAGCGACAGGGTATAGACCAGCGGCGAGCGCAGAAAATGCGGTCTGTGCCCGGCTTCGCGCAACGCCTCGCCACGGCGTTCGGCGAAGAAGGCGATAGCGAAGAGAAAGACCACATAGGAAAGCGAGGCGAAGATGAGCAGGTTGAACATTATCGGCCCGGCTCCGGACGGTTCTCGCCACGCGTCTTGTCTGGAGAGATGGGCGGGCGCTCACGCTTCAGCCCGGCACGCAAGGGCCGCGACAGGATCGCGGCGACCAGGATTAACGCGGTCCACAGCGCGAACAGATACACGGCCTCGGCGGCGATATTTGCGCCGGATCTGAACGACCAGAGCACCGGCAACAGGATCAGGACGAAACCCGCCACCGGCAGAATTCGCGCGCCATCCATGATCCGGCGGAAGCGATACGAGTCGCGCTCAACAAACACGGTGCCACGCGGGGAGGTCATGCGCCTGCAAGCTGGCGCACCGCTGCCAGCAGTTCGGCATTGGAAAAGGGTTTGGCCATGAAAAGCGAGGCCCCGGCCCGCATCGCCAGATCGCGATCGGCGGTCTGGCCCTTGGCGGTCAGCATCAGAACCGGAACCGCGCGCAGCGCGGCGTGGCCACGCATCGCCTGTAGGATGTCGAAACCGCTGCGACCAGGCAACATGACGTCAAGGATCACCAGATCGGGCTTCGCCGCCTCGATCCGTTGCAATGCATCCAGCCCGTCGGCATGCGTCTGCACCGCCCAGCCATCGCGGCGCAGGATGAAGCGGATTGCCTCGGAAATGTTGGGCTCATCCTCGATCACCAGCACCACGCGGCCCGCGCCATGACCCTTGGTGGCATCCTGCGCCATACCCTCGGTCGCCCGAAGCTGCACGCCGGGCACCCCTCCTTTGTCGTGATGCATGCGATCGCCCTCCCCCGGCGAAGCTCGCGATGATCCTGCGTGCGACTATCGCGGCAATTGTCCGCGCTGTCAAAGCCCGTCTGGGCAGGAGGCTGGTGCACCGGCCGTCAACCGGAAACAATCGACGGTTCGCGCCGGGCGAGGCAATCCGGCCGCAAGCAGACCCGGCAGCTTGAACCGACACCAAGCGGCACACCCAGATCCCCTCCGCATTCACCCAGGGTATGCGGGCTGGCGGGGGTCAGAAGCATGCTGGCTTCCCAGGCAAAGGGCGGTTCGAAGCGGGCCTCGCCAACCGACTCGGCCACCGCATGGGCAAGAAAACGATGCATCGGGCGGCTGGCGGTCTCGACCAAAGCGCGGACCGGGCGGCCGGGCTGCATCAGCGCCTGAAACAGCGGCCATACGGGGCAGGCACCGCCGAAGCGCGGCAGGGCGAACCCCTCTATCGGGCGCCGGAAGATCAGTGTGCCCGATCCGTCGCAAACAACCAGCCCGAAAGGCGGCACGCCGGGCAACGCGGGCAGGCTGGCAAGGCGACGAAACAGGCGCGGCAGGCCGACGCCAAAACCGTTCGCCAACTCTTCCGGTCGCAGACCCGCGCCGCGCGCGAACATGTCAGCCAGCGCCGGGGCAAGAGCATCCAGCGGCAGGGCAGCGGCATCGGCGCGTGCACGCTCCAGCCAGGCACCCGCCATCGCCCGCGCCGCCTGGCTGGCCAGTTCGGGCTGATCCTCGGTCAGGCGGGTCAGGGTGTCCGTCGGTGTGTCCCCGTCGCCCTCGATGGCCGGGATATGAAATGCCTGTCGCGCCAGCCAGCTTTCGAGTTCCTCCTGCGGCGCGGCAAGGCCCGTTTCCTCGGTCGAGACATCGAGATAGGCGACCAGTGCCTCGGCAGCGGTCGCCAGGCGGACGGAATCGCTGTGGATGCTCTGATGAAAACGATCGCGCCAGACGGGTTCCAGATCGGCGGTTTCGGCCAGGATAGCGGCAGTCGATTGCACCGCCGTCACCGCCGAGACGATCTCGTGCAGCGCCTCGGACAGGTTGGGATCATGCGTCATCCGGTCGCTCAGCCGCTCGATGATGCGGTCTTGCGCTTCAGCACGCGCCTGCAACGCGGCCAGATGCGCCGCCCAGCCCGGAAACCGGCCCGCGAATTCCTCCGCGCGATCCAGTTCAGCCGGAGGGTCGGCGGTGGTCATGGCCGCGGCGGTACGCAACGCTTCCAGAAGCGCATCGCCGGTGGCATCGCTCAGCGCTTCGGAGGTGATGCCCAGAGCCGCGGAAAGTTCATCAAGCAGCGTGGTGGCAACCCGGCGGCGGTTGTGCTCGATCAGATTGAGATAGGAGGGCGAAACGCCTGCCCTCCGCGCCAGTTCGGCCTGCGTCATGCCGCGCGCCAGCCGAAATGCCCGGATGCGCGTGCCGATCAGCGTGGTCTTCGGCATCAATCCCTCCTCGCGCCATCGTGTCATCACAAGCCAAGCGCGCAGACATGTCCAGCCCTCGCGCAGGAGAATTGACGCTTTTCAGCCCGGACATGCTGACGTATAACCCCACGAACAAAAAACGGCCCCCCTGGACGCGGGCCAACCCAATCGAGGACGGCAATGACCAAAGATCACGCGGCGGCCGATGTGGCCTTCATCAAGGCCCTCGCCGAACTTCTCAATGCAAATGACCTGACCGAGATCGCGGTCGAGCGCGAGTATGGCGAGAATGACATGCTGAGCGTGCGGGTCGCCAAGCAGGCCGCCCCCTCGGCAAGCGTGCAATACGCCCCCGCACCCCTCCATGCACCGGCACCCGCCGCGCAGGCGGCGACCAGCCCCGCCCCGGCCGCCAGCACCGACCCCGCTGAACACCCCGGCGCGGTGACCTCGCCGATGGTGGGCACCGCCTATCTGGCCCCCGAACCCGGCGCAGATCCGTTCGTCACCGTCGGCACCCAGGTGAGCGCCGGTCAGACCCTGATGATCATCGAGGCGATGAAGACCATGAACCACATTCCCGCGCCGCAATCGGGGGTGGTCAAGCGCATTCTGGTCACCGATGGCTCGGCGGTGGAATACGGCGCGCCCCTGATGATCATTGAATAAGGCGAGGCGCATGTTCAAGAAGATCCTCATCGCCAACCGGGGCGAAATCGCCCTGCGTGTGATCCGCGCCTGCCGCGAGATGGATATCGCCTCGGTCGCGGTGCATTCGACCGCCGACAGCGACGCGATGCATGTGCGCATGGCCGACGAGGCTATCTGCATCGGCCCGGCGCCCTCGGTGGAAAGCTATCTCAGCGTGCCCGCGATCATCTCTGCTTGCGAGATTTCGGGCGCCGAGGCGATCCACCCGGGCTATGGTTTTCTGTCGGAGAACGCGAATTTCGTCCAGATCGTCGAAGACCATGACCTGACCTTCATTGGTCCGTCGGCCGCGCATATCCGCATGATGGGCGACAAGATCACCGCCAAGGAGACCGCGAAAAAGCTGGGGATTCCGGTGGTGCCGGGGTCCGACGGCGGCGTGGCCGATTTCGAAACCGCCAGGACGGTTGCCGGCGACATGGGGTATCCCGTGATCATCAAGGCCACTGCCGGGGGCGGCGGGCGCGGCATGAAGGTGGCGAAATCCGAGGCCGAACTGGAAGTAGCCTTCCGCACCGCGCGGGCCGAATCCAAATCGGCCTTTGGCAATGATGAGGTCTATATCGAGAAATACCTCCAGCGCCCGCGCCATATCGAGATTCAGGTGTTTGGCGATGGCAAGGGCAATGCCGTGCATCTGGGCGAACGCGACTGTTCGCTTCAGCGCCGCCACCAGAAAGTGCTGGAAGAAGCGCCGGGCCCCTCGATCAGCCAGGAAGAGCGCGATTACATCGGCGGTATCTGCGCGCGCGCCGTGGCCGAGATGGGCTATTCCGGTGCCGGCACGATCGAGTTTCTCTATGAGGACGGGAACTTCTATTTCATCGAGATGAACACCCGCCTGCAGGTCGAACATCCGGTGACAGAGGCCATCTTCGGCGTCGATCTGGTGCGCGAACAGATTCGAATCGCCGCCGGGCTGCCGCTGTCGTTCACGCAAGACGATCTGCGCATCAACGGCCATGCCATCGAAGTGCGCATCAACGCTGAAAAGCTGCCGAACTTCGCGCCTTGCCCCGGTCAGGTAAAGACCTTTCACGCACCCGGCGGGCTGGGTGTTCGGATGGATTCCGCACTTTATGGCGGCTATCGCATCCCACCCTATTACGACAGCCTGGTCGCCAAGCTGATCGTTCATGGCCGCGACAGGCCCGAGGCGCTGGCGCGTCTGCGCCGCGCGCTTGGTGAACTGATCATCGACGGCATTGACACCACTGTGCCGCTGTTCTTCACCCTCTTCGAAGAGGAGGCCATCCGCCAGGGCGATTACAATATTCACTGGCTGGAGAAGTTCCTGGCCGAGAAGCTGGCCTGAAGCGGCCTGTCCGGGGGCGGCCATGGAACTGACCCCATCGCTGATCATCCGGGCCTATGCATCGGGGCTGTTTCCGATGGCCGAATCGGCGCATGCACGCGAACTGCACTGGTTTGACCCCGCATGGCGCGGCGTGTTGCCACTGGACGGGTTCCACGCCGCGCGCTCGCTCCGGCGCAGCCTGCGGCGCGGCGACTGGCGGTTCAGTTGCGACAGTGATTTCGCCGGTGTTCTGGCGGCCTGCGCAGACCGCGAAGAAACCTGGATAAACCCGGAAATTGCCCGCGTTTTCCTGGAATTGCACGCGCTCGGCGTGGCCCGTTCCATCGAAGTGCGGCTGGTTGACGGCACATTGGTGGGCGGGCTTTACGGGCTGGCACTGCGCGGGGCATTCTTTGCCGAAAGCATGTTTTCGCGGCGCACCGATGCGTCAAAGCTCGCACTGGCCGAACTGGTGGCGCGGCTGCGGCGCGGTGGGTTCACCTTGCTGGACACGCAATATCTGACGCCGCATCTGGCCAGTCTGGGCGGCATCGAGATCAGCCGGGATGCCTATCACGCAAGGCTTGATGAAGCCTTGAACACCATGGCCGACCACGCCGCCGCCTTTGCACCCGTCAACCCGGACGCGGCCAATGGCGCTTACTGGCAGCCGATCACCCAGACGTCATAACGCGCATGATCCAGCGCGTTCAGCGCCGGGCTGGTGGCGATCATCCAGCCATAGAACAGCCGCTCGCCGTTCACTTCACTGGTGATCTCCAGAAAGGCATAGGCCTCGGACGAAGGGTCATCGACCGGATAACGGCAGGCGACCAGCGAAATCTCCATCCGCCCGAAGCTGACACTGTCACCCACGACGACCGCCAGATCAGTTGTTTCGCCCGATACCTTGTCAAGCCCGCGCAGATAGACCCCATCGCTGGAAGCCACGGACATATCCTGCGCCATTGCAGGCGGGGCCATCGGCGTAGCGGACAGCAGGGCTATCGCCAGAAGGACCGACAAAAAGGAGGCGCGCGCGCTCATTCCTCGCCCGATCCCGTCACGAAGCGCAGCATGAGCTGCACCAGACTGACGGCGCTTTGCGTATCCTGAAACATCTGACCCGGCTCCAGGTCAAAGGGTGAACCACCTGGAAGGATCTCGACAAAAGTGCCGCCCAGAAGCCCTTCGGAAGCGACCTGGATCGTGCTGTCATCGGGCAGGCTGAGGCCCTGATCAATCAGCACCGAGACCTGTGCGCGAAAGCTTTCGGGGTCCAGCGCCATACGGCTTACGGTGCCCACGCGCACCCCGCCGATGCGCACCTCGGTGCCCGGTCGCACCCCTTCGGCAGACCGGAAGGAGGCGTTCAGCTCATAGCTTGGCGTGCCCGACAAACGGGTGCCGGTGCTTTGCACGGCAAAGGTCGCAAAAGCTATTGCCACCAGCAGCACTGCCGCGCCAAGAGCGACCTCCCAGCTTCTGTAGGCCATTGCTCAGAGCCTCCGGTTCTTGCAGGGCATGGCGACGTATCTCATTCGGGCTGCCATGCCTCGTAGTCGCGGCGTTCGGTCGGGCGGATATGGCGCAATGAACCAGCGGGCGCGTAAGCCTGCGCTGTGCCGGTGTGGTTTTCCTCATGGGGCTTTTGCCAGGTGCGGTGCGTCAGTGGCTTGACGCTGGGCGGCTCGTTCCAGGTGTGATGCAGCCAGCCGTGCCAGTCAGGACTGATGCGGCTTGCTTCCATCTCGCCGTTGAAGATCACCCAGCGGCGCTTGCCATCGCGGCTCTGGAAATAGGTGTTGCCCTGATCGTCCTCGCCCACCCGGACCCCCTTGCGCCAGGTATAAAGCTGGGTGCCAAAGGTCTGGCTGTTCCACCAGGTGAGAAAGCGAAGAAGGAATTTCATGGCCAGTGTCCTTGTTCCGGAGTGGCTTTCATATGGCGCAGATCAGCGCGGAAATAAAGCCCTGTCAACCTGCCCCCGGCGCAGCATCGCGTCACACCGGGGGCAGGTTCGTTCAGCGGTACACGCGCACGCTTTCCATGCGGTCGGGCGTGCCGACAACGGCCCCGTTCGGGCCGCGACCACGCTTGATGGCGTCCAGAACGTCCAGCCCCTCGGTGATCTGACCCACAACAGTATACTGCCCGTTCAGATGTGGCGCGGGGGCGAACATCAGGAAGAACTGGCTGTTCGCACTGTCAGGGTGCTGCGAACGCGCCATACCCATCACGCCGCGCGCAAAGGGTTCGGCGGTGAACTCGGCACGCAGGTTGGGCAGTTCCGAGCCGCCCATGCCGGCGCGTGCCGTGTCGCCGCCTGCGCGGCCGAACTGCACATCACCCGTCTGCGCCATGAAGCCCTCGATGACGCGGTGAAACACCACGCCGTCATAAGCGCCCTCTTCGGCCAGGGTAATCACCCGTTCGACATGGCCGGGTGCCAGGTCCGGGCGCAGAGCGACGCGAATCACGCCGCTGCCCTCACCGGCGACGGTGATTTCCAGCACCGGCGCGTCGGCAGGAGCCTCGGTCTGGGCAAGGGCCGCCGCGCCAAGCGCCGTCAGACCCAGCGCAAGGCTGGCGCCGAGAAACGAGCGCTTAAACATCGGCGGCCACCTTGACCGAGATCATCCGGTCCGGGTTCGCGGGTGGCTCGCCCCGCAGGATCTGGTCGACATGTTCCATCCCGGCGATCACCCGGCCATAGACCGTGTACTGACGGTTGAGGAAATGGTTGTCGGAAAAGTTGATGAAGAACTGGCTGTTGGCCGAGTTCGGGTTCTGCGAGCGCGCCGCGCCCAGGGTGCCGCGGTCATGCGGAACGCCCGAAAACTCGGCGGGCAGGTCAGGCATGTCCGAACCACCCGTGCCTGCGCGCCGCAGGTCGAAATCCTTCTCGGCATTGCCATTGGCAACGTCACCGGTCTGCGCCATGAAACCGTCGATCACCCGGTGAAAGACCACGTTGTCATAGGCGCCGGCGCGCGCCAGCGCTTTCATGCGTTCGCAGTGTTTCGGCGCCACATCGGGCAACAGCTCGATCGTGACGGTGCCGTTCTTCAGCTCCATCAGGATGGTGTTCTCGGGGTCCTTGATCTCGGCCATGGTGGCTCCTCTGGTCTGTTTTCGGGCGCGACCGTAGCCCGCCTGCCCGCCAAGGAAAAGACCCACCGCACCCGGATCGCGGCAAGTTCATGCGCATGCCGGGCCGTACGAGGTGTTGACCCGCGCGCCACCTGCGGGCATCACCCTTGTCAGAACGGGAAAATGGAGAGCTTTCGATGAGCTGGCAATCGCTCGACGCGATGGATTTCGCAGGCAAGACAGCGCTGGTGCGGGTGGATATCAACGTGCCTGTCGCGGAAGGCAGGGTCACCGATGCCACACGGATCAACGCCGTTTTGCCAACCATCCGCCATATATCGGCGGCGGGGGGAAAGGTAGTCTTGCTGGCGCATTTCGACCGACCCAAGGGCAAGGTTGTGCCGGAAATGTCGCTGGCGCAGGTACGCCCGGCACTGGAAGCGGCACTGGGCAGCCCCGTGGGCTTTGCCGAAGATTGCATCGGATTGCCCGCCAAACAGGCGATTGGCGCAATGGCGCCGGGCGATGTCGTGCTTCTGGAAAACACCCGCTTCCACCCCGGCGAGGAAAAGAACGACGCCGAACTGGCCGCCGCGATGGCCGCTTTGGGCGATATCTATGTCAACGATGCCTTTTCCGCCGCCCACCGCGCCCACGCCTCGACCGAAGCGATCGCGCACCTGCTGCCGTCCTGCGCGGGCCGGCTGATGGAAGCCGAGCTGAAAGCGCTGGAGGCCGCCCTTGGCAAACCCGAACGCCCGGTGGTGGCTGTCGTCGGCGGGGCCAAGGTATCGACCAAGCTGGACTTGCTGGGCAATCTGGTTGGCCGGGTGGATCACCTGGTGATCGGCGGTGGTATGGCCAACACATTCCTGGCCGCACGGGGAGCGGCTGTCGGCAACTCCCTGTGCGAGCACGATCTGGCGGACACCGCCCGTGCCATTCTTGAGCGCGCGCAGGAAACCGGCTGCCAGATCCACCTGCCCACCGATCTGGTGGTGGCGCGCGAATTCCGCGAGGGCGCGCCGCATGAGGTGGTTACCACCTGCCCTGACGACGCCATGATCCTCGATGCCGGGCCAGACAGCACCGCTGCCATCTGCGCAGTTTTCGATACCGCGCGCACGCTGATCTGGAACGGACCGCTGGGTGCCTTCGAGATCGAACCTTTCGATACCGCCACCAACGCCGCCGCACGCCATGCCGCCGCGCTCAGCCGTGCAGGCAATTTGATATCGGTCGCAGGTGGTGGCGATACCGTGGCGGCGCTGAACAAGGCTGGCGCGGCGGATGATTTCACCTATATTTCCACGGCGGGCGGCGCCTTTCTGGAATGGATGGAGGGCAAGGTTCTGCCCGGCGTCGCCGCGCTGGAAGCCTGAAACCTTACAGGAGCGCGTCCCGGATGCCACAGACCGACCGCCGTGACCCGGACGACCCCAAGGGCCTGATCCGCGAGAGTTTTCGCATCGATCCAATCAGCGATGCCGAATGCCGTTCGATCCTGACGGACTGGGCGCTGAGCCTTGACACCGCGCTTGACCCCGTCGCGGCGCTGAGGCGGCTTCATGACCGCCATGCCGAGTCAGCGCCGGGCCATCCGATGACCCTTCTGTTGCATGAAGCCGTCAACGCCCCGCCCGCCCAGGCACGCAGGCGCGGCGGGCGGGCCGGACGGATGACCGGACGGCGCTGACCGGCACGCAAGCTTTCCGGCGTGCCCGCTTTGAAAGCAATGAATGCCTGCCCATATCTCTGACACTTCTGATCGTGGCGCTGCTGGCGTTGCGGGGCCTCCTGCCGGTGCAACCTATCCCTGCGAGGGGAATCTCGGGTTTGTGGTATCGCTTCAACGAGGGGCCGTTCGGGCACCCGCGAGGCGGCTGCGTTCGAGCGCCAGTGCCTGAAGGGACGGCGCAAGGCGGCGTCAGGGAAGCGTTCGCGCCGCAAATGCAGCCGGGTCATGCGGCGCTCACCCTTCAGGTCGAATTGGTTCATGGCAATGCCGATACGATCATGGGCCTTGAGATCCACCGCGCGCGGCAGGCAGCCGATACGCGCGCCGCGCGCTCACCGGCTCAACCGTTGCCCGCCCCGCCAGACACCGGCCAGCGCCAGCCCCGCATCCAGATGCACGAAATCGGCCGCGGCCCCTTCGATCAGCCGCCCTGTACGCGCGCCGATCAGCCCGGCAGGCAGGCCGGTCGCCATGGCCAGTGCGCGCTCCAGCCCGCAGCCCGCCGCCACCAGATGCGCCACGGCTTGCGGAAGGTTGACATCCGCCCCCGCCAGCGTACCGTCACCCAGTTGCAGCCGCCCGCTGCGCCGCAAGATCCGCCGCCCGCCCAGCCTGAATTCCGTCAGATCCGTTCCGGCAACGGCCATCGAATCGCTCACCAGGAACAGCCGCTCGCTTGCGCTGAGCGCCAGCCGCAGCGCCGGGTCGGCCACATGCACCCCGTCGGCGATAAGACCTGCCGCCACATCGCTGTCCAGCGCCGCCCCCACCAGCCCCGGTGCGCGGTGGCTCAGGGGGCTCATGGCGTTGAAAAGATGGGTCACGCAGCGCGCCCCGGCGGCAATGGCGGTTTGCGCCGCCTCATAGCTGCAATCGCTGTGACCCAGGCTGACAACCACCCCGGCATCCGCCAGGGCAGCAATCTGCGCGGGGCTTGCGGACTCGGGGGCAAGGGTGATCATCAACGCAGGCAGTGCGCCCGCCGCCCGGATATAAAGCGCCAGATCCTGTGCCGTCATCGGCCTGATCAGCGCCGGGTCATGCGCACCGTGGCGCTTGGGGTCCAGATGCGGGCCTTCCAGATGCAGCCCGGCAAACCCCGGCTGGCCCGCCTGATGCGCATCGATGGCCGCCGCGATCACGGCTTCGGTCACGGCGGTTGTGTCGGTAATCAGCGTCGGCAGGATCATCGTGGCGCCAAGCCCCGCATGCGCCTCGACAATCCGCGCGATCATCGCTTCATCCGCGCCCGCGCCCAGCATCACCCCGCCGCCGCCATTGACCTGGAGATCCACCATTCCCGGCGCGACCCCGCCCGCGCCAAGATCGTGCACCGCCGCCCCCTCGGGCAGTGGCGCCCCGGCCGGCAGCACCGCTGCCACGCGCCCGCCACGCAGCCAAAGCGCAGCACCGGGATGCAGCCGCGCCCCGTCATGCAGCCATTCCGCGCGATAGATCACTGACGCATCCTTCATCCGCATCCCCTGTCCTTCGCCCTCAGCCATAGCGCAACCGGCGTTCAGCGCAAAGCGGTGGCATTCGCGGATATCAGGCGCTATCGGTGAAACAACGGGAGCATGGGCATGGATTATCTCGGCATCGACATGGGCGGAACGGCCAGCCGCTGGGTGTTGCTGGACGCCAGCGGCGCGGAACGCGCACGCGGCACCGCGCCGGGCGGCACCGGGCTGATCGGTGATCCGGGCCACCGCGCCGCCTTTGTCGCGGCGCTGGAAGCCCTGCGCGCCGCCCTGCCCTGCGCGCCCGCCCGCGCGCATCTTGGCCTGACCGGCGTGGGGTTTTCGCGTGATGCGGCGGTGGATGCGCTTTGTGCGCAGGCGCTGGGGCTGACAGCGGCGCAGGTGAGCCATGAGAACGATATGGAACTGGCGCATCGCGCGGCCTTTGGTGCGGCGCGCGGGCATCTGGTGCTGGCGGGCACCGGCTCGGTCGCGATGACGCGGCGGGAGGATGGCGCGGCGCTGATCATCGGCGGGCACGGCGCGCTGATCGACGATGGCGGCTCGGCCAGCTGGATCGCGCTGCGGGCGCTGCGTCAGGTGTTGCGCGCGCGCGACGCGGGGCAAGCGGATGGCGTGCTGGCGCAGCACCTGTTCGCGGCGATTGGCGGCACCGGCTGGGAGGATGTGCGCCGCCATGTCTATGCAGGCGACCGCGGGCGCATCGGCCTTCTGGCGCGCGCCGTGGCCGGGGCTGCGGCGGCGGGTGACGCGCAGGCGCTTGCGCTGATGCATGCGGCGGCGGATGAACTGGAACGGCTGGCCCGCATCCTGATTGACCGCACAGGCCCCGCGCCGCTGGTCTTTTCCGGCGGGGTGCTGGCTCTGGGCCCCGATATCCGCGACAGGCTGGCCGCCCGGCTGATCGCGCAGACCCCGCAGTTCCGCCCCCTTGACGCCGCCCTGGCCGCCGCCCGAACCGCACTGGAGAGCGCATGAGCACCACAGAATCCGCCGCCACCCGTTTTGCCGGTGTTGAAACCTGGCCGACCGCTGACATGGTGGCCGCGATGACCGAAGGGCAGATGGCCGCCGTCGCCACGCTGCAAGCCATCGGGCCGCAACTGGCCGCCGCCATTGACGCGATGGTGCCGCGTTTGCAGGCGGGCGGGCGGCTGATCTATCTGGGCGCGGGCACCTCGGGGCGGATCGCGGTGCAGGACGCGGCGGAATTGTTGCCCACCTTCGGCTGGCCGGCTGAGCGCGCGCTGGCGCTGATGGCGGGCGGCGACGGGGCGCTGTTGCGCGCGGTTGAGGGGGCCGAGGATGACGGCCCCGCCGCCATCGCCGCGCTGGATGCCGCAGGGCTGACACCGCGCGATGTGGTGATCGGCATCGCGGCCTCGGGGCGCACACCGTTTACCGTGGCGGGGGTGGCGCATGCCCGCGCGCTGGGGGCGCTGACGATCGGTGTGTTCAACAACCCCGGCGGCGCGCTGGGTCGGGCCTGCGACCATCCGCTTCTGGTGGCGACGGGGGCCGAGATCGTGGCCGGGTCCACCCGGATGAAGGCGGGCACGGCGCAGAAGGCGGTGCTGAACATCCTGTCGACAGGGGTATTCTTGCGGCTGGGCCATGTCTGGCGAGGGCGGATGGTGGAGATGGCGCCGACCAACGCCAAGCTGCGCGGGCGGGCGGTGGAGATGGTGGCGGAACTGGCCGACGTGCCGTTTGCTGAGGCCAAACGCGCGCTGGCCGAGGGCGGGTCGATCAAACTCGCCGTGGTCATGCTGGCGCGCGGCGTGACGGCGGAGGAGGCCGGGCGGTTGCTGGAGGGGAGCGGGGGGCGGTTGGATGTGGCGTTTTTGGGGGGAGTGGGTTGAGGTTTTGGCGATATCCGCTATGAAATTTTGTTCATTTTTTTTGTTCTCTCATTTTCCACTACTGCTATATAAGCAAGTGTTTGCGGCATTCAGAGTGGTGCATGTTGAGGACTTTTGATGAGTGGGAAGAAAACTGAAATCTTAACGGATGTCAGCGATGCGGCTACGAACTTGCCTGATCCGGTTCGGAAAGGCTTAGCCATTGCTATTGGCAAGATGCTTGGTGGGCTGGCTGAGTACTCCTCAGCATGGATGCAACGGGCCATTCGTTCTATCGAAGATACCACAACGGGACGGTCTACTGTAGCTGACATTCTAGCCAAGGGTGTGGCAGAAGAAGCCCTTAAAGATCCGGCGATTATGCAAGCAGCCGCAGAGATTTACCTGCCATCGACTGTGCGGAAAGTTATAAACAAGGCGCAGGTTGCGCGTCTAGCAATTGATCGAGCCTCGGAAACCTCAACGGATGGAGCCAAAGCTGCTGCACCGGATGATGACTGGATGAACGCCTTTATGCGGTTTGCAGAAGACGCTTCTTCCGACCGACTTCAAGATTTGCTTGGGCGCATTCTAGCTGGCGAGGTGGTGCGGCCAGGGTCTTTTTCTTTATCAACCGTTCGCACTATTGGGGAGTTAGATCAGTCTATCGCAAAAGATTTTAGCCTTGTCTGGGCCAAAAGCGTTGGCGTTGCGGTGGACTACAGTCCTGAGTTCCGACGAGGAGATTGGTTCGCGAGATGGAAACGACTGGCGGAGGCCGGTTTGATGGCTGTTTCCGACACCGTCCAGTTTTTGCCAGATTTCAAGCCCACCGTTAATGGGAATGCCCTTTGGACACCCATGAGCAGTGAGGAAGTTTTTCTAACCGTCTATTTCAATCAGAAGTGCGACGCCCAGTGGAGGCACATCGATTTCACCCGTATCGGACGTGAGATAGGGAGCATCCTAGCTCCTCCCGATTATCGGGCGAACATCCGAGAGGCCGGGCGAAAGTTTTCAGGCAAAGGAGTGACACGTGTTGAATTGCACTCCACTGGAGCACCCTTTGAACTACTATACCGAGCACCTGCTTGAAACTGATCAAACAAAGGGCAGCGTCAGGCTTCTCGTGCGGGCGCCGAAAAGCAAACTAACGTAGAAGCCCCCTACCCCTTCGGATACCGCGCCTCACAGGTCCACCGTCCCGAAGCGCGGCTCCAGTATTCGGCAGCCACTTCCGCCTGCGTCAGCGCCCGCCACTGGGCGCGGGCGGCCTCGACGGCCTGAGGGTCCAGCCCGTCGAAGACGATGCACAGCCGTTCCAGCGCAAGGGCCTCGTCGGGGGTGACGGGGCTGGCATCGAGTGTGATCAGGCAGCCGGGGCGGTTGGGCAGGTCGGGGGCGGGCACCCCGTCCCAGCACAGCAAAGCGGGCTGCTCGGCGTCATGCGGGCCACCAGCCAGCCCATGCGGCAAGAACCCGTCGCCGCGCCAAAGCTGCCGGTCCAGCGCCTCCATCCGCGCGCGGTCGGTGCCGCGCAGCGCCACGCGCAACCCGCCCTCCAGCGCCTTGCCGATCAGCACCGGCAACAGCGCTTCCAGCGGGTCTTGCGTCAGGTGGTAGAAGCGCGCGACGGCCATGCCCGCTCAGCCGCCGAAGCGGGTGCGGATCAGCGTATCAAGGGCGCGCACCCCCCAGCCGGTGGCACCCTTGGGCGCAAAGGCGGTCTCCTTGGACACCAGCGCCACCCCGGCGATATCGAGGTGGATCCACGGCATACCGGGCTTGACGAAGCGTTGCAAAAACTGCGCCGCCGTAACCGAGCCCGCAGGCCGCCCGCCGACATTCTTCATATCGGCCACGCGCGACTTGATCTGCTCGTCATAGGCGGGGTCCAGCGGCAGGCGCCAGGCGCCCTCGCCCGCATCGGCAGCGGCTTTCAGGAAATCGGCGCAAAGCGCATCGTCATTGGCAAACACACCGGCCATCTCATGGCCCAGCCCGATGATCACGGCGCCGGTCAGCGTGGCGAGGTCGATCATCGCGCATGGCTCGAACCGCTCTTGCGCGTACCACATCACATCGGCCAGCAACAAACGCCCCTCGGCATCGGTGTTGATCACCTCGATCGTATCGCCTTTCATCGAGGTGACGACATCGCCCGGCCGCTGCGCACGCCCGTCGGGCATGTTCTCGACCAGCCCGATCAGGCCAACCACATTCGCCTTGGACTTGCGCGCGGCCAATGTCCGCATGACCCCGGCGACGACGCCCGCGCCGCCCATGTCCATCACCATGTCTTCCATCCCGGCGCCGGGCTTGATGGAGATGCCGCCGGTGTCGAA
>ERZ869909.912-NODE-912-length-27614-cov-3.229618_pt1 | contig 27614 bp, 35 predicted proteins | sample MGYA00520892_ERZ869909 | MGnify/ENA primary metagenome ERZ869909 (study PRJEB32215, sample SAMEA104723947) | bioreactor metagenome | biome: bioreactor; feature: anaerobic bioreactor; material: water | place: China | collected 2015-03-12 ... | reverse complement strand
GGGACGGCCATGACCTTCGGCACAACCAAATATACCGACCAGGAACTGATCCGCCTCGCGCCGACCGAGCAACAACTTGCGAAGGCGTTCGCTGCGGAGCTGGGTCACGGCCTGCCGGCGACAAAACCCGGGGGATCCGAGCAAACCAGCATCAGCGTCGATCTGGGATTGTCCGATCTTGGGGGTATGATCCAGCTCGACCTCGAGCAGCTTCTCGACGGCCGACTTCTCGTCCAGGGCACGTCAGGCGCAGGCAAAAGCTGGACACTGCGGCGAATCCTCGAGCAAACCCACGGTCTCGTCCAGCAGATCATCATCGACCCCGAGGGAGAGTTCGTCTCGCTTGCCGAGCATTTCGACTTTCCGATCCTGGATGGCGATCGGCTCGACCCTGCCGCGCTCGCTCTGGCGGCCGCCCGGGCCAGGGAACATCGCCTATCGGTGCTGCTCGACCTGTCCCATCTCGATCGGGAGTCCCAGATGCAGAGCGTGACCGCGTTCATTGGCGCGCTGATTGCGGCGCCCCGTGAGCATTGGCATCCGGTCCTCGTCGCCATCGATGAGGCTCACATCTTCGCTCCGTTCGGTGGCGCGGGACTAGCCGCCACCTCTGTCCGGCAGGCCGCGACGCAGACGATCACGGATCTCATGAGTCGAGGCCGCAAGCGCGGACTTGCCGGTATACTCGCGACCCAGCGCATCGCACGGCTTGCGAAGTCGGTATCCTCTGAGGTTCTGAATTTCCTGATTGGTCTCAACACGCTCGACATCGACATCCGCCGCGCCGCCGAGACCATTGGCTGGGACGCCAGCAAGGCTTTCGATCGGCTGCCGATCCTCCTGCCCGGCGACTTCGTTGCATCCGGCACCGCATTTTCGCTCGCGCCGGCCACGCTCCGCGTCGGCGCCGTTGCGACCCGCCACATCGGCGCGCGACCAAAGATCAGCGCGCCGGCGGCACGCACCGCCGATGACGCTGCGAACCTGCTCGCGCTCGACGAGCTGCATGCGGCGTCGGCTGCGGACGAGGAAACCAGATCCGAGGCGCGCCTTCCGGCGGGGGTCCGGTCGGTTCGCGCCTTCATCCGCGACCCTGCTTTCGTTGATGCCGGCCGCATCTGGGATGCGCTTTCGCCTCTCGCACCACAGGGAGCGACACTCGCCGACCTTTCCGACCATCTTGCAGTGAACCCTGTCCGTGTAGCCGCCGCACTCGCCTTGCTTGACACCTGTGGGGCGGTCGACATCGAGGATATAGGCGAGGAACGCGCGGTTCGCCTGGCAAAGGGGATGACATCATGAATCTCAATCCGGTTTCGTTCGCCAAGCCTCACCAATTTCAAGCGCGGCTCTCTGCCCCATATATCCCCGGCAAGCGCGACAAGCGCTTCTGGACCGACGAGGAGATCGAGATCGTCCGGAGATACTTCTCCGAGGGCGGGGCTGCGGCCTGCCTTGCGCGGCTCCCCGCACACCGTACCGCTGCCGGTGTCTACGATCAGGCGAAGAAGCTTGGCGTGAAGGCGAAAGGTGCGCCGACTGGTCGTCGGCGTTACCAGGTTTCACCCGAACTCGACGACAAGATCCGCGAGGGATGGCAAACGATGGACGCCGGTCGCAAGGGCGCAGTCGTCGAGCTGGCGATGCAGCTTCAGGTTCCCCGGTGGTGGCTGACCAAGCGGATGACCTTTCTCGGCCTGACCATCCGCCACAAGAAGGAGCCACGCTGGACGGCGGCCGAAGATGCCCTGATGCACAAGGTGCCGCTCCACCAGCCTGACAAGGCGGCCGCCATCTTCCGCGAACACGGTTTCCGGCGCTCGCCGACCGCCATCGTGGTTCGGGCAAAAAGGCTCGCCCTCTCGCGCCGGGCGTCCCGGCCCGAACTCTCGGCTACGAAGGCGGCCGCGATCCTCGGCGTCGACGCGAAATTCGTCACCGCCCGCATCCTCGCGGGCGAGCTGCCGGCGACAAAACGGGACGACAAACGTCTCGCCCAGCAGGGCGGCAGTTCTTGGGACATCCAGCCGGCCGACTTACGCCGCTGGATTATCGACAACATCGATGTGGTGGATCTTCGTAAGGTCGACGCGATCCCGTTCGTCGACTTGATTGCCGGAGGGCGAGCATGAGATATGCGATCAAGGTCCGGGAAACCGGCAGAAAGAAGTGGTGGTTTCTGACCCCGAAAGGCGGCATCACCAGCCTTCGCGTTCATGCAAGTCGATGGCCGACGAGGGAGCCGTGCGAGCGCCTCATCACCGAGAACGCACAGGACAATCCCAATTGGGAGTTCAAGATCGTCGACATGGAAAAGGACCGCACGTCGTCGAAACCGTAGCTCTCCTGCTTTTTTGATTTCCATGTCCTGAGTGGCGTCCGTTGCCTGCATCGCGTCGGCGGGGCTGGATTTCTGTGCCTCGGCCAGCGGGCCCGGCCGCAACGCCGGGCTCGCCGCTCTTTCCACACTCACGAAGAGGATCGTCATGCCTGTCTACAGGCTGGGCTCGAACGAGCTCGTTCACGCTCCCGGCGTCATCGCCTGGGCCATCAACGGATATGCTTTTCAGCGAGATCGCGCCGTTCTGCGACACGTCGTTATCGCATGCTGGCCCGGCATTCCTGAAGATGCTGTCCACCAACTCCTTTCCGGTTCAACTCCCCATGCCACCGAAGGCGACACCGTCGTATTCGCAATCGATGGCAGGCCCACCGATGCTCCATCAGAAGGCTAAGCTTATGACCAACGACAAGCCCCTCACGATCACGCCCGCCGAGCGCGACATCATCCTTGCCGCTCTGCGTCTGTACCAGCACGCCCACGATCGAACGGAACGTGGAGTTCCGGATGCCATCCTCGACATCGCCGCGAACAGCGACGCCCACGAGGAGCTCGATTCCGTTGCGATCGAAGATCTTCGCGAGAGGGTCAACGCATGACGACCGAGATAATCATCTTCCCCATGAAGAACATGCCCGACGGCAGTGCTGCGCTCTGCGAACCCCCTGACGATCCAGATTCCTATGATGTCCTGGTTCAGGATGAGGACGGCGACGTCATCCTTGAAACGGACGATCTCCCTACCTTCGACGAGGCGGTCGCGGCGGCCGAGAAGTACCTGCTCAAATTCCGCGACGCCGACATCAATTTTGGCGAGTTTTGATGCGGTCACCCAGGACATCGCTCGACAGCCTAGCAGGCCCTGCCGGGGATTCCAGGCGGGGCGACACACCCTTCACGACGGAGATCTATTATGCCTCACTACACGATCGAGACCACCTATCGACTGCCGGTCTACCGGCGCCGGACATATCGTGCAGCTACCGTTGCCGAGGCCTGCCGCAAGGCAGTCGACGACGACGGCTGGGAAGACGCCAAGGAGGACGTCGAGACCTCTGGCGAAACCTACGTCTCTTCCATCTGGCAAGGCGCGAACTCTGCCGATACCGGAGAGGAAGCCCCTGTTCCTTCGCATTTTGGCGAAACGATCCAACGGCAAGCGGAACACTTCACCGAGCTCGTTGCACTTCTTGAGGCAATCGCGCCCGCGGCACCGATGATGCTTTCGCGACACGACTTCGAAAGCTGGCTGCCCAGGGCGCGGGCTGCGATCGCGAAGGCGCGGGCCATCCTTGAGGGCCGCCGCGATCCCGATGACCCTGTCCCCTGAGTAAACGCCCAAAATCCCCGGCCAGCCCGGCCTCGCGCCGGGCTTCGCTATTTCTGACCTGGAGAGATCCCATGGCCGATTACCGTTCGCCCACCGTCGTCAATCCCGTCATCCCGGTTGAGAACATGACCAGTCTCGAACGTCTTCTTCTCGAGGCCGTATTCGATGTCGAGTTCGATGAGGACGAGACCGCGATGTATTTCTCCAGCGAACTCGGCCCGAACGCGCAGATCACTGTCGACCGCGACCAGTTGCGGACCGCATTCAGGGAGGCGGCTGTAACACCGAAAAGCACTGCGGCTGAGCATGTTGCGGACCTCTGTCGCAGTTCTGCGGGAAGCGATGAGCGCAAGTACCAGTATCTAGATATCGACATGTCCGAACCGGTGTGGTCATCCATCCTGCAGGACATCCTGCGCCGTTCGGCCACAATCGACGAAATCGTTGTCACGACGTCCTTCACCTGCAGCCGGATGCGTCCGGACGGGTTCGGCGGCGCGGTGATGCTGATCACAGCCGATACGATCTCCAGACACTCCACCGCCCAGATGATCGAGGGCCTTCGCGCGGAGGCTGCGCGCATTTCCGTCGTGACTGACCTCTCTACCGCAGGCGACGCCATCACAGGACCGGAGACCCGGACGCTTGTCGTAATCTCGACGGGCCACATTTGCCCCGACACGAGAACGATGCTCGAGCATCTGCCATGCGGAAAGTGGCCATGCGTCGGAGGCGGCTATGCGGACTATGGCTGGTTCTTCTACGCGCACGAGGAAAACTGCGGTGTCAGCGATCAGCGCATTCCCGACGACCTCTATACGGTCATGACGTGGGCTCGAAAGCACGGCGCCAGCCATGTCCTGCTCGATCGTGACGGCGACCAAGTCGACGACCTCGAATGGTTCGACTGGTAGGACAGGGCCATGAGCTGGACAGAGATCAGGGTCAACGGCAGCAAGATGTTCGCCGAGCGGCCGGGCGATATCGACATACTATTGCGTATCCTCGCGCGGCACCCCCTCCACCGGACATTCGAGCGGATCTTCATCCAGACGCTCACGGGTGGCGCCACGCGCTTCCAGGGCAATTTCCTCACCATCTCGCATGTCTTCGATATCCGGTCGAACGACCCCGAGGTTGTGAAACGTCTCACCGATGCGATCCTTGCGAACCGCAGGACAAGCGGCTTTCGCTCTCAACCGAGCGCGTCGCGACAGATGTGCGCTATCCGGCAATGGCATGCCCGCAAGCCCAAGCAGGTCAACGAGGATGACGAGCCCGACCCGTGACCCGCCGTTCCGATAGGCCCTCGGTTCGAGCGTCGTCACCTGGTATCGGCTGCCTTGTAGACTTCCGATCGTTCGCGCTTGCCGACCGCGATCACGAGCACCACGACCTCGATGTCGCGCACTTCATAGACGAGGCGATAGCCGCTGCTGCGCAGCTTGATCTTGTAGCGATCCGTGCTGCCATGCAGCTTCGCCGACGGGATGCGCGGCGTGTCCAGCCGCTCGATGAGTTTCTTCTTGAACTGTGAGCGGGTGTTGGCGTCGAGCTTTCGCCATTCCTTTTCGGCGGGGACGAGGAACTTGAGCCTATAGCTCATCGATGCTGACCTCGATCTCCTTCTGACCCTTGCGGGCATCGGCGATCGCGTTCAGCTCGATGTCTTCCAGACGATCCATCAGCACTTCGAAAGCGCGAGCGGGCACACAATAAAAGGCCGGCTCGTTGCGATTGAGGATCGCGACCGGGAAGCCTTCTCCAGCCGCGACTGTTCCCATCGGATTGCGCTTCAGCTCCGAAACACTGGCCGTGACCTCTGCGAGGATTGTGTGCGGCATCATGCATTCTCCTATTCGAGCACTGTAAATAGCACTCGGAACAGGTCGTTTCAAGGCGCTCTATCGAATGTCGGGTTCTTCGCCGGGCTCGTGCGGCGGGGCTGCCGCAGTGCCCGGCCGAGGAAGAGGGGGGCCGGGGAGTGGGGAGCCTTGGACGGTCGAGAGAGCGCCGTCCGGCTTTGGCGTCTTCCGCTCTCTGGAGAACCGATCAATGTCGACATCCTCTACCGCAATCCCCACCGCCACCATCGTTCCCGAGCATCGCCGTCCGGAATTCCTGCCAGCCATGTTCGGCCGCTCGCTGATGATCATCGGCGAGTTCGCAGTCTACAGCTTCATGGAACGGCTCAGCCCGCTCGACTATCGAGGAGGCCATTGGGAATTTTACGAGCAGGACGGCAAACCGCTGTTCCTTGCCCCACAATCCCGACGGCGCTTCCGCATCACTGGCGGGATCACGACGTTTCAGGGGGAAGTCTCGGCGGAAGCTGCCGGCATCATCGCCACGCTGTTCGCCTTCTCCCACCTCTCATTCCAGCATCGATCCCAGCTGCTGCCGGAAGGTTATGCTCGCCTCCACACCTGTCTGGCAGGGCATCCGGAAGCCTCGGAGATTCTTCAGGCGATCGATTGACACCTATCCCGGGTGGCCGCCGCCTTCGGTGACCGCCGGGGATCTCCGTCGCCGGTACGAACACTCGCACCCGCCTCTCCTCAGAGCCCGGCCTCAGCGCCGGGCATTTTCGTTTCAGGAGCTTTCAAGATGAACACAATGATCTCCACTCCCCGCCCGACATCCAACGGCTTCAAGGTCGACATCTCACGCGGCCAGCGCATCGGTCGTATATCGTCCGAGTGGTTCTCCCGACCCGACGACGAGCGCTATCTGTCGTTGTCCGAACTCTACGGTGCGGTCAAATCGAGGGTTGAACGTGCTCGAACGAGGACCGTCGAAACCGCAGCCATACGTGTCGAGGCAACCCGTGACAATTCCGAGCGCCTCGCCCTCATCGTGCCGGGTGAGCGCCAGGCACTCGCGCCGACGCACTGGAGTTATGGACAGCTTTGCAGCCTTGTCGGCGCGCCGTCTTCCTACATGCGCCAGCTGCCTGCGCCGCTCGCAGCAATCAACCTTCAGCATGGTCTTCTCAACCATCGCGCCGAGCAGGTGAAGACGCTTGCAACGGATGATGGCCGCGTCGAGCTGCGCGCCGTCACGGGTCCGGAATACGGAAGGATCTGGGACCATGAACTGGTCTCGGCAGTGATGAACATTGCCGGTAACGGCACGGGCGACACGATGTGGAAGGTGCCCGGCGTCCTCGACTGGTCGACGATGACCCACAATCCCTTCGTCGACATCACGAAGGACACCACCACGCTTTACGCATCGGACAGGGACGTCTTCCTTTTCCTGGTTGACGACACGCACCCGATCGAGGCGGGCCGACTGCCGAATGGTGAGCCCGACCTCTACTTCCGCGGCTTCTACGCCTGGAACTCCGAGGTCGGCTCGAAGACGCTGGGGATCGCGAGCTTCTACCTGCGCGCCGTGTGCATGAACAGGAACCTGTGGGGTGTCGAGAATTTCGAGGAAATCAGCATCCGGCATTCGAAGTTCGCGGCCGCTCGTTTTGCGCACGAGGCCGAACCCGCCCTGACCAGCTTCGCCAATTCATCGCCGGCACCGTTCATCGCCGGCATCCGGGCCGCGCGCGAGCGTAACGTCGCGCGCAACGACGAGGACCGTCAGAGCTTCCTGCGTAAGCGCGGTTTCTCGAAGGGCGAGACGGGCAAGATTATCGACACGGTTCTGCAGGAAGAAGGCCGCCCGCCGGAATCGATCTTCGACTTCGTCGCCGGCATCACCGCGCATGCCCGCGACAAGACGCATCAGGACACGCGGCTCGAGCTCGAGGGCAAGGCCCGGAAGCTGCTCGAAAGCGCGGCCTGACCCCTCATCCCAACCACGTCTCGATCAACCCGATGCCGTCGTGAGGTCAATCCCTCCGGCGGCATTGTCGTGTTCACAAAGGCAATGCCATGTTCAACCACCCACCGTTCCGAAAGATCTACCCAACCGTCGCCTCGCGGGCGGCGATGTACGCGCTCGCCAACCGGCACAACCAGGCGCCATTCGACGACGACCGCATCAGCGCCGCAATCTACGCAGGCGAATGGTTCGAAATTGGACAGGCGCAATACGATGAAATGCTGAACCTCCTGCCACCGCTCTTCTTGCGCTGCCATATGTTCGCTATGTCGACATACAAGGGTGGCAACGTCACCTCCACCTTCGTGACCGTGGCGATCGCGGGACGCCAGCGCTGGTTCCGCGGCTTCTGCGACCTTTCCGTCCCCGGCAGCCCGGCGATGTTACGTAACGCGATCATCGCCCGGGAGAACAGGCCGCATCCCGAATGCCTCAGCCGCGACGAGCAGCTCGAGGTGGTCTGGAATGCCACGCCACGGGATTTCCGGGGGTACACGACCGTGCCGGCGCCGAACCTCCTATCACCGCGCCATCGCGACAGGCGATCCCTGTTGATGAAGGGTAGGGATGCAGGACCAGACGCCCGCCTTCTCGAAACGCTGACAGCGGAGGAAATCGAAGCGTGGCTCCCTGCTGATGCGGGCTACATCGCGGCGATCGGCGGCACAGGTCACCTACCGGATGTCAATACTGGTAACGACCGCTGACTCAAGGATAACGCTATGGCCAGTTTCAAAGCCAGGATTGAGGTCTTCCTCGATGGCGATTGCGAGAACGAAGCTCGCGAGTTCGTCGCGGAGACCATGCGCGACGTGTTTCGCCAGATTTGTCCCTTCACCTCGCCGATGATCGGCTGGCGCTTTTGCGATCAGGAAGATGGATCGCAGCCAAAGACGATGCCGGCGGCAAACCACGACAACCCGAGGTCAGCTTCCATGTTCAACACCGACAATCTTTCGCCCTTGCAACGAGGTCGCCTGCACGCAGCTCTCGCGAAGCACTATCGCTACGATGGCGCGGTCAAGCCGCTCAGGCAGCATATTGAGGAACTGGCCGCCGCCGGTCCGCTCGACCTGAGCGTAGACGATGGAATGATCGACTACTCACGAAGGCATTTCAACCGGCTGTCCTCTGTCGAGGCGCAGGATGCGTATATAGCTCGCCTGCGGGCAAAGCGGTACTTCTACGTCAACGATTGGGTGGTCCCGAAGCTGGTTTACGACGCGATCAAAGGCGCGATGATCGATGCGTAAACCCGATATCATGCACGCAAACGGCGAATACTGGGTCGGGTGGCAGGTGGACGCGTATGTCGTCTACCGAGACGGCCCCACCAACGCTACGAGCGACAGTGTCTTTCACAAGGATGCCGATGGCCTCAGCATCGCAATCGCCCGCTGCGAATATCTGGCCAGATTGTCGGTTGTGAGAAACAGCCGCCTGCGGCCGACGATCACCGATTGATGTCGACGCGAATCCTCGCCACCGCATCGACACCGGATAGTGATGACTCGATGCTGCCGGCATCCTGTTCTGTGGCAACCTGTTCGGTGGCCGCTTTCAGATCGATCGCACCCCAGATGTCGCGCGCCTTTCCAGACAGGGGGCGGCGCTTCTTGAATTCGATGACGAACGGCTTTCTTTCAGGCTTCATGGTGGTCCGACGATTCCAACTGAGACGGCTTCCCGGCGCACGTGTCGTTATTCGCGACTTCCTGTCAACGACTACTGCCGCACATACTCGCTCGATCCCCCTAGCGCGTCATGGAAGCCGCGGCATGTCCTCTTCGGACACTCGCCATACCCATGGCGCGATCTCCGGCCTTGCCGCGATCATCTCGGCGAGCGCATGTTCGTAGTCGTCTCCCGCTCCCGCTGGCACAATGAACATCGCGACGGGAGCGGGCTTCTGCTCCGGCAGCGTCACCGATACGATCGGCTGATCGCGCGCAAGGTTGAAGCGCAAGCCCTTGACGCTCTTGCGCTTGAGCACGCTCAGCCTTTCCAGCAATCGCAGTTCGTCGACGGTTTCAAAGGGGATCCAGTGGCCGTTGACGACCATCAACGAGATCTCCTCCACCGACGCGATGCCGGCCGTCGAAATCCCGAACGTCGCAATCACGATCAGATGAAATGCGTCGTTCGATCGCCAGAGTTCTAGCTCGGCCTCATAGCGTGACGCCAGCCGCCGCCACGCACCTTCCTCGACCATCAGCGGAAAGGGCAGATGCCGTATGGCGATCTTGTGCCCATTCCGAGCCGCCGCGAATTCCTTCACCTCCGCGACGATCATCATCAGCTTGCGCGGCCCAGGCCCCGTTGCCTGGACTCCCTTCAGGGCTGCCGCCCGGCGCGCCGCTATGCCGTCCTTGTCCTCCGGATGAAACACCTCGGGCACGAACAGGATGTCGCTCAGGGGACCGCCTCGCGCCGTCATCTGCGAAGCGGCGTTGAGAAGGCTGCTGCGCACCCGGCCCCACCCGCGCTTACCTGCCCAGGTGGACCGCCATTCGGTCAGCTCGCCGGCTTCCCACAGATAGTGCAGCATCGCGCGCAGCGAGAGCTTCTTCGGTTCGCTGTGGATGCCCGGTTCCGATGCTTGCGCAGGCGCACCTTGCGATGACCGCGGCCCTCTCTTGGATAGGGAAAAATCCAGCCTCAGATCGGCCCGGCCGCTTCCGTCGATCTGGATGGCATTGCCAATCAATGGGCCAAGACCGGAAAGCTCGTATGGCGGCTCGTACGATGGGCATGTCGGATCGTGATCGCGCCCCGACAGCGGCATGCGCTTGACGAGATACTGCCCATCCAGACGGGCGATATAGGTCGGGATCGGTGGCTCCTTGCACATGCACAGAGGTCGAAGCCTGTGCTCATGGGCATGCGCAAGAACCTCCCGGAACTCTGGAGAACTTTCGCCCAGCACGCGCTCGCCGATCCTGAACCTTCGCATCCCTGCCTCCACTTCTCCAGGTCGAGCAGAAGTCCCGCCGATCCGGGACGATCGGAATCCGGCACATCTATCTCACCAAACTATCAGAAAATAGACAGTAAAACTATGCCTCAGGCCGGGGGCCGCGAAGGGCAGGGCGGCTGGTGCTGCGGCTGCGGCCGGCCGCGGCGGATGGAGGAAGAGAGGGGTCGGGCGGGGGCTGCCGCGCGGAGCCGGAAGGGGGAGTTCCGACGCGGTTTCCTCCAACCCAGCTCGGAGAGCGACCATGATCATCACCAGCATCGGCACGAACATTGCCCAGTTTCTTGCTCGGCTCACCGCATTCGCACGCGGCGCATACGAGTTTCGGCGCGATTTCACCTGGGCCGGCCCCTCGCGATCCCATTGCAATCCCTATACGAAACTCGACGGGGCTTACGACCATGGGCGGGACGTTGTTCATCACGTCTTTCTCCGTCGGCAGGTCGACGAGCACGCGACCGAGCCCCCGGTTCCAATCCGGACACCGCGCGCGGCGCCAGCGCTCCGCGACCCCTCGTTGCATGCGCTGGAGCTCTCGGACATCTTTCCGTTGGCCCTGAGTTGCGAGGGCAGGGTTCAGTATCCTGAAGATAATCCCATCTACGGCACCTACTGGTTGGCGTCCGCGCTCCGTCTCGGTGAGCATCACCGCATCGAGGATGCCATTGCTGCGGCATCCCGGATCCTGGCCAATCATGCGTTCGCCATCAAAGATGGAGAGGCGCTCGGATTCTCGCCCGACCTCTTCGTGATCCGGGATCAGGTACGGCGGCTCGTTCTCACCGGCCACGTGTGGGGTCTGGGCATCAAGTGGTGCGAGCCGGTCTCCTCTGATGGTGAGGTTGCTCGGGTGCGCGCCGAAATCGACCAGACGTGCCGGGAGGCCTCGTTCGAGGCAGGCTGGGACAATTACGAAACCGCGCGACAGTTGAGGCTGCGAGCCAGCGTGCTGAAGGGCCACCTCATCGACATGGCCTGGCGCGAACGGGCCCGCAACGCGCTGGTTGCGAGCGGCGCATGGAGCGCGCCGTGCCCGTCGCCATCCGATCCGCTGCCCGTGCCGTCCTACGCGACGTACCCGGCGTAGCCCCCCAGCCCTTCTCCAGCTGCAACGCGCGCCTTCGCGCACCCGATCGCAGCCTATCCTTCAGGAGTTGACCAAAATGTCCTCCCAATCTCCTTTCCGTAAAGTCTTCGCCGGCGTCGCAACGCGCGAGCAGATGTTTGCCCTCATCAACCGCCACCGTGACGATCCGGTCCATGACCAGCTCGACGGGAGCATCTATGCCGGCGAGTGGTTCGAGATCACGATCGCCGACTATCATTTCATGCTCGGTCTTCTGCCGCCGCTGTTCCGGCGAACGGGCATGTTCGGTCTGTCCGGATACAAGGCCGGCTATGTCACCAGCGTATTCTTCGAGCTGCGTATCCGCGGCCGACAGCGCTGGTTCCACGGATTCTGTGACATGTCCGACCGTCGCAGCCCCGAAATCATGCGCGCGGCCATCGTCGCGCACGAGACCGGGGCATTGGACAGCATGACGCGCGCGGAGAAGCTCGAAGCGATCTGGAACGCGACGCATGCGGGCTTCAAGAGCCTTGCCGGTGTTGCTGACCCGGGCGCCTGGCCGCCGCAGCACCGCGGCAAGCGCACCATTGTCGTAAACCGTGGTGGCGAGGGATCGATCTTGAAACTGCTCGAGGATCTCACCGACGAGGAGATCGACTATCTGCTCCCGCTTGCGCTGTCGCGCGGGACGCAGGGGCAGGGAGGCGATGATGGGACTTCCTCGTAGAGTGCGTCACAGCAGGAACGCGCGCCAGTTCACGACGCGATGTAGCACGATTGCGGCGATGATCGCCGAACTGATTGAGACGCACATCGCGAAGTGCTGGGCCGAGTTCGACCATGAGGAAGACAGGGTGCCGCACGTGATCAGCACGGAGCTTGGTACGCGGGCCAACATCGTGAGCATCGCCATCGTCGACATTGGCACGGAGCACGGCATCGTGCTGGAGCTCGATGACGGTGGCAGTTTCGAGATCGCGGTGAGGGATGTCTGATGCTGCGCAAGGTCGAAGGCTTCAAACGGGTTACGGACGGCAGCAAGGTGTACCGCACCCGGCCGGACGGTGCTGGTCGGCATCGGGTCTACGTCGAAGTCACCCGGTGCGTGAACGCCGCGTGTGACACGATTTACTGGCAGCGCATCCCTGACGGCCCCAAGGCACGAGCAGTTATAGCCAAGTTGGAGGAATCTTCATCGCGGTGAGGGATCGATCCTGAAACTGCTTGGGGATCTCACCGACGAAGAAATCGACAATCCGCTCCCGCGCGCCGGCTCGCGGGATGCAACGACACGGAGCAGACGATGGGCCTACCTCGTAGAGCGCATCACACCAAGAAGCCGCGGCAGTTCGCGGCTCACTCCGCCTATCAGGCGCAGCTCGGATTTCACGATGTTGGTCGATACCGGCGGACACCGCCGAATGCGCCGACCGTTGCCGACTTGGTCCATGGTGGAGATACGGTACGCACATCCTATGGAACCGGGGGCGTCGTCATCGCTGTCGACGAGCATTCTTTCACCGCTCGGACTGGCGAGACGTTTCCGCACTTCACAATCGTCTATGTCGCGCCTGATCGATACGGACGCCACCGCGATCAGGACCGTCACTGGATCAGTGAGTGCGTTGCCGTTGATGGCAGGATCCTGATGCTGTTCGAGGCCAACGACGATGAGGTCTTCGTCGTCGCGCGGTCACAACCTGCATCGGATCCATCGATCGGCTGATCGCGGTCTCGAAATAGTCCGACCGACCCGATCACCGGGTTCGGTGGCATCAGAACACCTCCACCTCGGCAGAGCATCACGCATCCCTCAACCCGCTCCGCATGGCTACCTCGCCAGCCACATCGCCGTGACGTCTTTGCGATCCGCCGGCGTGGGCGCGACCTGCGCCATCGAAGCCTATGGAAAGGACAGATCATGCCCAGCAAAATGTTCTTCGCTGCCTTCGTCATCGACGAGGAAATCTACACACCTGAGCCCGGCCCGGTAGACCGGCACTTCGTGTGTTCGGATCTCGCCCAGTCGAGCTTTGGCGAGCAACAGGGCGTCTCAAACGTCATGGTTTGGGATGGCATCGAGGAATTGATTGCCGAGCACCGACAGCGAGGGCAAATCACGGCCGGTTATCTCGCCAACGACGGTGATGAGGGTAAGGCCACGCAACCGAACGCGCTGCATACCGTGCCATCATCGTTTCGTGATTGCCTTCCGGCACCGATGCGGAGTGTTCCGGCCTTCGAGTACTATGAGGTCAGACCGTGCATCGAGCGCGGCCACCAGATCACGTCCTATGACCGTGAGGACGAATATGCCGCGGAGCTGGTCGGCGCGCAAAACTGGGGCGAGGAATTTCGCACGTTCTGGTGCCTGTACGGTATCGACGCCGGTGCGCGCACGGCGATCGGCGATTTCGTGACAAGGGACGCGGCGCACGAAATCATGAACGCCATCCTCGCGGTGCCCGCGGCAGCTCGAAACGCGATCAATGGCGCGCGCGGCGTTCGACGTGCCCTCGTATGCGATCTCGAAAGTTCCGCCGGGCGTGCCGCCGACTGGCTCGACGACATGATCAACCAGTCCTCGAACGAACAGCGCATCTGACCGGAATAGCCAACGGCTTCAACTCCAGAAACCACAGCCTGACGCCGACCTGTCGATCCGCATCCGACTTCCCACCCATCTCCCTGCACGACCGCTGCGTCGGTCTGGCCCATCAAGTTATCTGGAGAACGAGCTATGACGAAAAAACCTGCCACACGCGAATCCGCAACGATTGTTCCCGAACACCGCCGAGGGACATTCCTGCCCACACTGTTCGGGCTTCCGCTGACGAGCAAGGCGGAGAACACCGTCTATGACTTCATGAAACGCCTCAGCCCTACCGACTATGACGGTGGCTACTGGAACTTCTATGAGTTCCGGGAGCAAACCCCCTTGTTCCTGGCGCCCGCTTCCAGACCTCACTATCGGATCGAAAGCGAGCTCACGGAGCATCGCGGCGAGGTGTCGGCTGAAGTTGCCGGAATCGTTGCCACGCTGCTGGCGCTTGCAGACCTGACTCGCCGATACGAGTCCGAGTTCTTCGAGCAGCGCTTTTATCGTCTCCTCATCTTCTCCGTCCGCCATCCTGAGGCGGCCGAAATCGCCCGTGTGACCGGCTGAACAGCTCAAGCAGTGCCGCCCTACGGTTTGCGAGGACATCGAGGCCCGCTTCCTGCATCCGCGCGACGAGCATGTCTCCCCGTGCGCTTATGCCAAACACCCAGGACAGCTTCGACGCTGGGCTCCAAGCTTCGCGCGTGGCTGGAGGGAGAGCGGGGCGGGGAGGGAGTTGGTCCGGCCGGTGCGGAGAGAGCGCCCGGGGCGGGCTATTCCTTTCCCGCTCTCGACAGGGTTCACCATGAACATCATCCCTTCACCGGCCGCGACCGCGGCCGCACTCCCGGTATTGTCTACAGACCGCGCCTCCCTGATTCTTCAGGTCGGTCACGAACTCTTGCCGTTCCTGGAACGCGGCCATCCGATCGGGGCCGCGGACCTGCGCACGTTCATGACCGAAGCGTTCGGCGGCAGGGACGCCGAGGGCTTGTGGACGTGGAAGGACGCCTATGAGGCTGCGGAGACCGCGCAGGTCCTCTTCCTCCGCAAGTTCGGCTCCGCCATCACCTCGCGGACAAGTACCCCGCAAGCCACGCTCGACATGCTGACCAAGGTCGCGAGCCTTGTCCCGACCCATACGCGCAGGTCCGAAGAGAGCCAGGCGCTTCAGCAGCTGTCGACCCCGATGCCGCTCGCCTATGTCGCGGCCTTTGCAGCGGGAATATTCGCCGACGACATCGTTCTCGAACCATCGGCGGGGACGGGCTTGCTCGCCATCTGGGCGGAACTCGCCCGCGCGCGCCTCTGCCTCAATGAATTCGCCCAGGTTCGTCACGCGCTTCTGGGTCAGCTCTTCAGGAACGCGACGATCGCGCGGCATGACGCGGCCCATATCGACGACTACCTCGATCGCTCGATCCGGCCCACCGCGGTGCTGATGAACCCGCCGTTCTCGGCGGGGATCAACGTCGAAGGCGTTGTCGCGGACGCGGCATGGCGTCATCTGTCTTCCGCGTTCGCACGCCTTGCGCCCGGTGGCCGACTGATCGCGATCACCGGCACCAGCCTGTCCCCCGACAATGCGCGATGGCGCGACGCATTCGTTCGGTTGCAGGAACAGGGAACAGTCCAGTTCAGCGCCGGCATCGACGGAAACGTCTATGCGCGGCACGGAACTAGCATCGAAACACGCCTGACCGTCATCGACAAGATCGCTGCCGTCAACCCGAAAACGCTGATTGCATCGAAGGGCATCGCGCCCGATCTTGCCACTCTCCTTGCCTGGATTATGGGGCTTCCACCGCGCTCCCCGTCGTCGGCGCCGAATTCCATTGGCGCCCTCTCGAACGGAATCCTCAAACAGGTCGCGGCGAAGATGGCGTCACGCAAGGCTGCCGGCGCGATGCGACCGACCGCCATCGGGAGCCCCCCACGACAAAGTTCCGGTGGTGTGCTCCGACCTGTGCCCACACCAGAGCCGGACGAAGTCATCGAACTCTCATACGAACTGCACGATGCACGAGCGAAGGATCGGGCCATCGATGTCGATGGCATCTACGAGCCCTACCGACTCCAGACAATCGATATTCCCAATGCCAGGCCGCACCCGGACAAGCTGGTCGAGTCGGTCGCGATGGCGTCCGTCGCGCCGCCGAAACCCGGTTATCGACCCCACCTTCCGAAACACGTCGTCGCCAACGGCGACCTGTCCGACGTGCAGCTAGAGAGCGTCATCTATGCCGGCGAAGCCCATTCCGGTTACCTTAGCGGTCACTGGACCGTCGATGCCTCTTTCGACAACCTGACCGCTGCGCCACCAGATGCCGAGCGTGCCGTGCGCTTCCGGCGCGGCTGGTTTCTTGGCGACGGCACTGGGGTGGGCAAAGGTCGGCAGGCCGCCGGCATTATCCTGGATAACTGGCTCAAGGGCAGACGCCGGCACGTCTGGATCTCGAAATCGGACAAGCTGATCGAAGATGCCCAACGCGACTGGAGCGCCCTCGGGCAGGAGAAGCTCCTGATCACGCCGCTGTCGCGCTTCCGGCAGGGAAGGCCGATCACGCTTTCCGAGGGCATCCTGTTCACGACGTTCGCAACTCTGCGCACGGACGAGCGCGAAGGGAAATGTTCCCGTGTCCGGCAGATCGTTGACTGGCTTAGCGGCGCCGACGGGAATAGCGACGATGCGCCGACCGACGAAGCCAGTACCTTCGACGGCGTGATCCTTTTCGATGAGGGGCATGCCATGGCCAACGCGACAACCGGCAAGACCGAACGCGGCGAGAAAGCTGCATCGCAACAGGGCAGGGCGGGTCTTCGCCTTCAGCGCGCTCTGCCCAATGCTCGCATCGTCTATCTCTCGGCAACTGGCGCGTCCGAGGTCGAGTCCCTCGGCTATGCCGAGCGGCTGGGATTGTGGGGTAGCGCCGACTTCCCCTTTCCGACCCGCTCCGAATTCGTCGCAGCCATTGAGGATGGTGGTGTCGCGGCCATGGAGGTCCTCGCTCGCGACCTCAAGGCCATGGGCGTTTACGCGTCCCGTTCGTTGTCCTTCGAAGGCGTCGAATACGAAATCCTGGAGCATGAGCTAACCGCCGAGCAGGTGCGCATCTACGATTCCTATGCCGGAGCCTTCCAGGTCATTCACAATCACCTCGATGCCGCAATGGAGGCGGCGGGGATCACCGGCGCAAGCGGCACGCTGAACAAGCAAGCAAAGGCCGCCGCCCGATCAGCCTTCGAAAGCTCCAAGCAGCGCTTCTTCAATCATCTGCTGACGTCGATGAAGACGCCGTCGCTGCTCGCAGCGATCGAGCAGGATCAAGGCGACGGCCATGCTGCCATCGTCCAGATCGTCTCGACAGGTCAGGCGCTGACCGAACGCAGGCTGGCGCAGATCCCAACCGAGGAATGGGGCGACCTTCAGGTGGACGTCACTCCGCGGGAATATGTCATCGACTATCTGACGCACTCCTTCCCGACGCAGCTCTTCGAGGAATTCTCGGACGACGACGGCAATCTCCTCTCGCGTCCCGTCTACGACGCCGAAGGCAATCCCGTGATCTGCCGGGAAGCCGAGCGGCGACGCGACGAGCTGGTTGAGAGGCTCGCCAGCCTGCCTGCGGTCCCGACCGCCCTCGACCAGATCGTGCAGCATTTCGGCACGGATCGCGTCGCAGAGATTACAGGACGGTCGCGCCGCATCGTGCGTCGCAACGACAGCAGCAAGATTGCCCGCTTTGCGGTCGAAACCCGCCCGGGAAGCGCCAACCTTGATGAAGCGCGCGCCTTCATGGACGATGAGAAGGGCATTCTCATCTTCAGCGAGGCCGGCGGCACCGGCCGGTCCTACCATGCAGACCTCGCCTGCCGGAACCAGCGTCAGCGGCTCCACAACCTGCTCGAGGCCGGCTGGCGTGCCGACGTGGCGATTCAGGGACTCGGACGAAGCCACCGCACCAACCAGAAGCAGCCTCCGCGATTCCGCATGGTCGCGACCGACGTTAAGGCAGAGAGGCGATTCCTGTCGACGATCGCACGCCGTCTCGACACGCTCGGTGCCATCACGCGCGGCCAACGCCAGACTGGCGGGCAGGGCATGTTCCGCTCGGAAGACAATCTCGAATCTCAATATTCCCGTGACGCGCTGCGCCAGTTCTATGGTCTGCTCCATCAGGGGAAGGTCGAAGGATGCTCGCTCGACAGGTTCGAGAGCATCACCGGGCTCTCGCTGATCTCAGAAGACGGCGGTCTCAAGGACGAGCTGCCGCCGATCCACACATTCCTCAACCGGATGCTCGCCCTCACCATTCGCATGCAGAATCTGCTGTTCGAGACCTTCGAGCAATTGCTGGCCGCGCGTATCGAGGGCGCAATCGCCGCCGGGGTCTACGACAAGGGTCTGGAGACGCTGTCGGGCGAGCGAATGATCGTGAAGGACCGCAGGTTGGTCTATACCCACCCCGTCACGGGCGCACAATCGCACCTGCTGACGATCGAGCGTCTCGAGCGCAACAGGCCGATTGTTCTCGCCGAGGCACGAAAGCTGGCCGGTCATGATCCCCGCGTGCAGCTGATGATCAATGGCAAGTCGAGGCGTGCCGCGATCATGATTCCGACGCGGTCGATCATGCTCGACGACGGTTCCGTCCAGCCGTGCGTCACGCTGTATCGGCCTATGGACGAACTGCGATTCGAAGTGCGGCAGCTCGAGGAAACAAACTGGGAGGAGGCGGACGAGCGCGACTTTGAAGCCGCCTGGAACGCGGAGGTCGCGGCAGTTCCCGAGTTCACCAGCTCGACGCTGCATGTCGTGGCGGGCCTGTTGCTGCCGATCTGGAAATTGCTGCCGCAGGACTATTGCCGCGTCTATCGTCTTACGACCGATGACGGAGAGCGGATCGTCGGCCGCATGATCGCCCCGTCCAGGCTTGCCATGCTGTGCCGGAACTTCAGCATCGATCAGACGGAGGTGCTCAGCGCGGAGCAAGCATGGAAATCCGTGCTCGACGGATCGTCGATCATCAGCCTTGCCGGCGACATGACTCTCCGCCGTGTCAAGGTCATGAACGACTACCGGGTCGAGCTGGCCGGCTTCTCCGACGGCATGCGAGATTGGTTGCGATCCATCGGTCTCTTCTCCGAGATGATCAGCTGGAAACTTCGCTTCTTCATTCCGGTAACGGACGACGGTCGAGCAATCCTCACCAGACTGATGCAGCGACATCGCCTTGTCGATGTCGTCGGCCGGTGACGATGGAGGCCGCCCATGTTGTCCGCTTCGGAACTGGCAGACCGTCTTGCGCAGGACGCGGAGGCGGTCTGCCGCCGCTACCTTTCCGCCGGCCGCAAGGCCGGCAACTACTGGATCGTCGGCGACACCCTCAACAACAAGGGCCGGTCGCTCTATGTGCATCTGAACGGCCCGCGCAGGGGCCGATGGGCGGATGCGGCGACCGACGAATATGGCGATCTGCTCGATCTCGTGCGCGAAACCTGCGGGCTGGTCGACTATCGGGATGTCGCGGACGAGGCACGGCGATTCCTCAACGAGCCCAGACCCGACCCGGTGTCGTCCCAGCGGGACGGCACGCCGGACTATTCGTCGAACAACCGACCGCCCGCGGAGCGGGCAAGACGCCTGCTCCGCATGACGCAGCCGCTGGTCGGCACGTTGGCGGAAAGCTATCTGCGCGAGCGTGCCATCTCGCAGGCATCGCTGCATCCTGCGCTGCGTTTCCATCCGTCCTGCTACTATCGCAATCTGACCTCAGGTCGACGGGTGAGCTTTCCGGCCCTGATCGCGGCGGTGACGGATCCCGGCGGAACGGTCACGGGTGTGCATCGCACATGGCTCGATCCTTCCGGTGACGGCAAGGCGAAGGTCGAAGATCCCCGGCGCGCGTTGGGTGGCCTCCTCGGCAACGCTGTTCGCTTCCGCTTTCCTATGAGCGGTCCCGTGCCGATCATGGCCGCCGGCGAAGGCCTCGAAAGCGTGTTGTCGCTCCTTGAGGTGCTGCCCGGCATTCCGATGGTCGCAGCACTCACAGCCAATCACCTTTCTGCGTTCCTCCTCCCGTCTGCTTGCCGACGGGTGTACATTGCCGCCGACGCCGATGCAGCCGGCCGCCATGGTATCGAGGGGTTGAGCCGCCGCGCGCAGATGCGCGGAATCCTGCCGCTCGTGCTCTCTCCAGAACTCGGCGACTTCAACGAGGATCTGCGCCGGCTCGGTCCTGACCGACTGACCAACAGTCTCAGGGCACAGCTCGCCCCGGAAGATGCCGTGGCCATCCTGCCCGAGTGAAGCGGCCGGGAGGGGAAGGCGCGGGATGGGACCGGCGTGGTTGCGAGAGGCCGGGTCTCGCTGGCCGCCGGCGCAGGGGGTGGCGCCCGCCCGCGGGCCTGCCGAGGGGCGACCCATACCATGCGGCGGCCGGGCCTTCGGCGGCGAAGCCGCCCGGCGCTTCGCTGGTCCGCTCGCTGCGCTCGCGGCTCCGGCCCACCGCCGCATGGAAGGGATCGCCGTCAGGCCGCGAGAGGCGCGGCCACAACCCGACGGAGACCATCATGAACCTAACCCTTCCCCTCGACGACGCCTTCGAGCCCCACCACGCGACTTCCCCGACCGCACGCGTCATCTACGAGATGCAGATGTACGGCCATCGCCCTTTCCAGGATGAGCCCGACCCAAGACCGCTGCCCGAGGAGCCGGTTATTGAGTCGGCACTCACCGCGATGTTCGACGCCCTGTTCGAGATGTTCGCTGACACGCGGATGGAGCCCGATCTCGACAATCTGCTCTGGTCGACGGTCAATCTCTTCCACCGCGCCGGCGAGCGCATCCAGCGCGACCTTCAGCGCAACGAGGACGCCCAGCGAACGGGCCAGCGCGAGCAGGACGGCAGCGAGGTGAAGAGCGTCGAGCTGGAGCGCGTCGTGGCCGAGGGCATCACGCTTCTGGAGCAACGCAACGCGTTCGAATTCATGCGCGACTTCGCCGCAGAGCTCTTCGAGGCACAGACCGGGTCGACATGGCGGCCGCGCACTGGCTCGAAGGTCAATCACGCCAACATGACGGCGGCGATGATCGACAGCCGCGACTTCCTCGCCGCCCGGCGTCGCGCCGAGACCGAGATCATGATCCCGGCCGGCACGAAGATCGCCTTCGGCGGCGGCGTCGACTACAACGATCACGATGCGATCTGGGACGCGCTCGACCGTGCGCTGGCGAAGTTCTCCGATATGGTGCTGCTGCACGGTGGCTCGCCGAAGGGGGCGGAGCGCATAGCGGTCTGCTGGGCGCAGTCGCGCAACGTCACGGACATCGCCTTCAAGCCGAACTGGACGAAGCACGCCAAGGCTGCCCCGTTCCGGCGCAACGACGAGCTGCTTTCCGTGATGCCGAGCGGCGTGATCATCTTCCCCGGCTCCGGCATCACCGGCAATCTCGCCGACAAGGCGCGCCGGTTCGGTATCCCGGTCTGGCGATTCGGAGGAGACGGCGCGTGAGCGCCGTTTTCCTCCTAACCACCGACCTTGCGCCGGCCTTCGGCCGGCCGATCCCAGGTCGCGGCGGAACGCCGCGACCTGAGCCGGCGGCGCATCTCGCCGCCGCACCCGCCGCCCGCGCGGAGGAAAGAGGGGGGCTGGAGCCGGGCGGGGGATTGCTGGAAAGAAAGGAAAGCCATCATGACCATGATCTTCATAGGCGGTTCGCGCGAGATCCTCGAACTGCCCGAGCCGGTGACCGAACGGATTGGCGCGATCGTCGCGGCCGAGCATGGCGTACTCATCGGCGACGCGTCCGGAGCCGACACGGAAGCACAGAGCCTGCTCGCCGGCTACCGCTACGAGCACGTCGGCGTCTTTCATACCGGCAAGGTGCCGCGCAACAACCTCGGAGACTGGGCGGCCTACCATGTACCGCCGCCGGAAGGCGCACAGGGCTATGCCGCCCATGCCGAGAAGGATCGCGAGATGGCGCGGCGCGCGGATTTCGGGCTGATGGTCTGGGATGGCGTGTCCCCGGGGACCGCCCTCAATGTGCTGCGCCTCGCGCTGATCGGGTCGCCCTGCGTCGTCTATGATACGGCGCGGATCGTCGTGCGCACAATCCGCAACCCCGGCGACTGGCGGGGCATGCTCCACGACGCCGGCCACGAGGTCGAGCAGCACGTGGCGAGCCGGATGACGCCCGATGAGCGCGCCCGTCTGGCCGGGTGACGAACCCGCGATCCATCTGTCGCCCCACCAGCGATGCATCGGCGAAGGGCGCTCGCTCACCATACTGATTTGCGGCGGCCATCGTCCGCCCCTGCCCTTCCCCGCCGGACGAAGTCCGGCCCCTTGCGGAACCAGCCTCCCGGTCACACCCGACCATACCGAAGGATGGCTCCACCATGTCGTCGGCCTGCCAGCGGCCGGATGAGCTTGCCGTACATGATGCCGATCTCCGAGCGCACCTCCCGAGGCTAGGTCGTTCCTGCGCGGAGCGCTGCAATGCCCGGTATCCGTGGTAGATCTCGATCCGGACCGGTTTCTCCGCGACGGGCGGGCCCGGGTCGGCCCGTCGACGACGTCTCGGCATCACGGTGACCGGGGCGGAGCTGAGGCCCGGAGCGGCGCGATCCTCTCTGGATCGTCGGCGCGTGGCGGGAAGGTGTGCGCCTGCGGTTGGCCGCTGCATCGCCTTCTCTTACATCCGGCCCATCCCCTGTGATGTCGCCTTTGTAGAGGACCGCCTTCGTACTGCGGTCAACCCCGGAGGGGTACACCCGGCAAAATTTCTGGAAAATTCGATTTCTGTTCTTTGCCCGCGGGCGCGCCGCGCCCGCTTTGCGGCAAACAGAATTTTCCAGAAATTGTGCCGGCCTGACCGCAGCAGCCGGCCCTCTCCTTCGCCGCCATCGGGAATGGACCCGATGCAAGAGAAGGAGAAGTTCAATGGCCAGCACGATCGCAAACCTCACCGTCAAGGCCGATGGCACCATGGATGGCGTCTTCGCGACGCTCAAGACCCTCGTCCCGATCACCGTGATCCCGAACCTGAACCGGGCGAACGACAGGGCTCCCGACCTGACCGTCATCAACAAGCGGACCGGCTTCGAGTTCGGCTGGGGCTGGACGAGGATCGCCAAGAGTTCCGGCAAGGAGACGGTGTCCTTCAAGCTGGAAGCGAAGGAGATCGGCATCATGTACGGCAACCTCGCGCCTGCCCCGGGCGGTGACGAGACCAAGAAGGTGATCCTCTGGAACGATCCGGAGTGATCCGCGAAAGGCCGGTCCCGCAAGGGGCCGGCTCCCATCATGCGAAGAATGGAGCCCAACCATGGCCACTGCGAAGCAGTACGACGAGACTATCGGCCCGATGATGCTTGAAGTCGCGAAGAAGGCGGCCGAACTCGGAATGACCCTTGTCGCCCGCGTAGAATGGAAGCCGGATGCAGGTGAGATCACACACGCTGGCCCCATCACCAGCGCGTCGCAGCGATTGACGCTATACGCAGCCCACAGTGGTGGCAACATTGATCTCATGCTGATGCGCCTCTTGAACTCGGGGGCGGATTGCTCGGAGTCGGCTTTCCTGCGCCCGTACGTCGACAGGAAGAAGTAAGGATTGGAGCGCTCCCCGCGGGGGCGCTCCACCTACCGCGGCCGGCGGCTTGGCCGGTCGATGCTTCCGGTGCCAAGCAAAATCCTGCCTGCTCAGACCGCCCAACCTGCCATGAGGACTCGCGCCGCCTCAAGGACTTCGCGGTCCCCCCAAATTTCAGCCACGACCCTGCGGGCCGCGTCAGAAATTCGGCTCCCCCGCTCGCCGGCTCCGCCGGTCGCGTTCCGCGATCCTTGACCCGGCCCGATCCTCACGACCGTGGGCGTCATCTTTCACAAACAACACGGAGATGACCCATGTCGATCGATCAGCACATCGAAGAACTGCGCGCCGAGCTGCGGAACGCCGTCTATCCCGACGAACGCCGCTGGATCGAGGAGGAGCTGGAAATGGCGCTCGCGGAACGCGAGGTCATCTGGGCGGAGATGGAAGGCCTCATCAGCAGCGAGCCGCCCTTCTAGGGCGGCTCATGCCGCGCACAAGGGCCGAGGGCGCCGGATCGACCGGCACCCTCGGCCGCAGCTTCGCTGCGCCTCGTGGGTCATCCCCGTCCGTTACCCTCAACCACATTGTCTGGTCTTATATCCGCGTGCCCGCCGTCTGCGCAGCAGCGCGAGGAACAGCGACACGGCTTCCTCCTCACTCTCAAAGTGATGCACCTTCGTCTGCCCGCGAGAGCCGATCCGCCCCCATCGCCGTGTAACGCAAGGAGTGCCGAACAGCGTCGGCTCAATGGCGAGCGCATAGAAGCGCGCCATGTTCTTGTTCGGGTCCGTGCGCTCGATATAGGCGCGATAGGGTTGAGCCAGCATGGCCAAAGAATCGTCCGGCTTGGCCCCTGCGTCCAACGACACGTATGAATCCGTGGTCCGCGAGCGATTCATTTCCTTGATGGATTGGTGGAGCTGCATGAACGGTGCTTGGGCGAGCCGCCTTCGGCGACCGCGTGCTATTCGCTTCGCTCACGGAGCCCGCAAGCGGTCTCCGCCTTCGGTAACGCCCGCATCTCGCGGGATGATGCGGCCGGATCGACCGGCCGCCCCATCGTAAGGGGGCTCCCCTCGCCCACCCCTCCGGCTGGTCGCCGGATAATGTCGCGCCCTGGCGGGCGCGGCGCTCTTCATCTGACTACGAATTTTACGCCAGCCCATCCGGTGTCAAGGACATCGTGGTTCCCCCAAATTTCAGCCACGACCCTGCGGGCCGCGTCAGAAATTCGGCTCCCCCACTCGCCGGCTCCGCCGGTCGCGTTCCGCGATCCCTGACCCCTCTGGTCAACAACGTAGACCCCTTTCGTCAGATCGAAAGGAGACAATCATGTCAAAGTTCAACGCCGTCGAACTCCTACACCGTGTCCAGCACATCCGCGCGAAAGTGCTCGCAAGCCGCTCCAACAGCGTGACCGAGGTTGCACGGCAGGCGCACGACGTCCTTATCGAAAAAATCGACGCGATGATCGTCGATCTCCATGCGGAGTTCGAGACCGAGCGCGAACTGGCTGCCCACAAGGGCACGCCGGACGGCGACGAGTGGTACGACATCTATCACATGTGCACGTGTTTCGAAGGTCGATGGATCGAGGCCGGGCCGCACTCCGTGACGGACCCGATCCACGTCGATGTCAGCGTCGACGGGGAAGTCTGCCGGGTCACGCGCGACTACACGGCGATGCCGACCGACAAGCTTGGGTCTTTCGGCGAAATCCTCGACCAGATCAAGCGCGACACGGGCGTGGAGTTCATCGTCGCGGTCATCCGCGGATAGGGAGGCATTCGCGTCTCCGTCACGCTGCCCTGCGCTCGGCCGGGCAGCGTGCATCCTGCGACGATTGCGGCGCAGGTCGGATCGACCGGCCTCCATCTGCCTGATCGCACGTGCCCCAACCTTGTCTTTAATCCCTTCTCAGGGCTAGACTCTCTCGGAATTGACAGTTTGTCATCCGGGAACGCTTGTCATGACCACAGAGCCGCTCGCTGCCAATCGCGATGGCGAGACCACGAAGCCGAGCGCCGCCGCCCGCGCGCTGCGCTTCGTGGTCCGGCTTCCCTTCGTCATCGTCGCGGGCCTCGCCAAGGCCATTGTCTATGGCGTCTGGTATCTCATCTTCTTCATCCTGTGCATGTTCCGCCCCTTTACCGGTTTGATGGTCCTGACGGCGATCGTGATGGTGCCGATGGCGATCGTCGTGTTCGCCAAACCCGAAGCGGCCAACGGCATGCCCTACTGGGCATTCATCCTGATGGCGATCGGCTTCACTGCGTTCGCCGTCGGCTACACGATGCTCATCGACTGGATCACTCCGCCCGGTGCGGAAGACCCGTTCGCACGCTACCGCCGGCGCGATCGCTAGGGGCGTCGGCCAACGCACCGGAAGCGAACCTCACCGTGTCGCCTTCGCGAACCTGTTTGGTTTGGCGGCCTTGTTCATGTCCTTGCGTCGAAAATACATCGCCCTTCCGCAGCGGATCGGACGATGGCCCTGCACGATGATGATTTGCTCATCCTTGCGCATCGTCTGGGTGATCTCGTGCGGCATAATCAGCGACCGGCGCTGATAGGTGACGTTCTCCGATCTGCGTCCGCCCGTGTTGCTCGTCGTCCAGCCGATGTCGCGCGAGCGAGTCTTGACCTCAACGGTCAGCTCGCCGCACTGCGCCGACACTTCCCGTGCCGTCACCAGCGACTTGATCGCCGCATAGCTCGCAAAGGCGCATCCTTCGATCCACGAGTTCGCGCCATCTCTCCCGAAGTGCTTCTCCAACTGGCCGACGGACTGGTACATCAGCATGAGGGAAACGCCATGCTTGCGGTTGCGATCGCGCGCCTCTTCGAGAAGGCGCATGTAGCGGAGAAGATCGACCTCATCGAGCATGAACAGTGTCCGGCGTGCGAAGTCGCCGTCGGCCTGTACCATGGCCTTGATCAGCGCGCCGATCATCACCCTGCCAATCCCGGGATAGGACTTGAGGATGTCTGCCGGCAGGTTCAGGAAGATGTCCATCTCGCCCTTGACGAGGTCGCTGGACTTGAACGAATTGCCGCAAACAAGCGCAGCATAATTGTCGAGCGACAGCCATTGCGTATCCATCGACGCCGTCGAGTACACGCCGCTGAAAGTCTGTTCCGTCATGTTGGTAAAGACGCCCAGCGTCTCGCGGATGAAGGTCGACGCCGAATGCTCCTGTATGTCGCGAAGCATGGCGAGCACCGAGGGCTCCGGCTCGGACACGATCTGGCGCAGACTGCGAAGATTGCGCCGGCCGGCATATTCCGGAGACAACATCACATGGGCGAGCAGGCCGGTTAGAAGATTGTGCGCCTGGTTCTGGAAGTATGAACCGGTAGAGGTGTCGATGCGCACGCTTTCAGAGAGCAGCATGTGCGCCACGCCGACGATGTCCTCCTCCTTCTTGTTCGATGACTCGATCCAGTCGAGCACGTTGAAGCCCATCACAGGGTTAGTTGGGTCGAGCACCATCACCTTGCGCCCGAGTACGCGGGTGCGATGCTCGACCACCATCGGCGCGATCTCGGTGGATGGATCGAAGCAGATCAGAGGACCGCTGTAGCGCAGTGCTGTCGGCACCACATTGCTCGTCGTCTTGAAGCCGCCGGACCCGGAGAAGAACAGCATGTGCGTGGAATCGAAGTTGAGCTTGTAGGTCAGCAACGGGACCGTACCGCCCTTCCCCCATGTCGACGTATCGTAGGGATCGAACGGCACCTCGTGGACGATATCCTTGTCGACCCGGTAGCGTTCCCCGACGACGATCTCGCCGTCCGGCGGGAAAAGCCTGCCGGCCGCCGGCATCGGCAGCCAGTCGGCGTTTCCGAAGATTCCGTTC